>Ga0315296_10003610_pt1 | contig 12879 bp, 7 predicted proteins | sample YL17G14_18_MG_FD_203921 | JGI IMG/M metagenome (GOLD analysis project Ga0315296, IMG submission 203921) | Sediment microbial communities from Yellowstone Lake, YNP, Wyoming, USA - YL17G14_18 | ecosystem: Environmental > Aquatic > Freshwater > Lake > Sediment | place: USA: Wyoming | collected... | reverse complement strand
GCGGAGCGTGAGTTTCCGGAGATAGCCAATGCAGAACTTAAAAAGCACGTTGGCAAGCACGTTGCGGTCGTGGAAGGTAAGATCGCAGCCTCGGCGGGCACGGCAAGGGTAGCGCTAAAGATGGCGAAGCGAAAGCATTCTGGCAAGCAGATCGTCTTGAGGTATGTCGGGAGTGAGCGGCTGTTGATACCCTGCCAGTGCTTGGGCAACCGGAACATAAAAAAATAATCCTCCGGTGAGCAGATCATAACAGTTCGATCCAGTATGTAGGTGTAAGCTTGAACATAGTAGAGATAGCAAGAAAATCCTGGAACATCTACAGAAGGTATCTGCTGGCCCTTGTACTCCCGCTGTTGGCCCTGATGCTCATCAGCTTGACGGTATTTGCCATGATAGAGACTGGAACTGTTATTTTGTACCACGAAAACAGGACGGAGATTGTGAGTGGGGTCATCCACTCCGGCACGCCCGAGCTAATGGGGGAGTCCGATGAAAAATATTTTGAGGTGGATGCCTTAGAATCGGGTGGGAAATACGGACTTGAGATCTGGTTCGACTCCGGCTTCATTCCGGCCAGCGATGTCGCGAGCAGCTGGGTAGGGGCGGCTATGGGTTTCAAGTCCGAGAACTCCGCCGAATATCGTCTTGATATCTATAACTTCAGGGACTCAAGCTGGGAGCCCCTCATATCCGGAGAAGTCGACCAAAATGAGGTCGTCTGGGAAAACATAATATCTGAAAACTCCGCGGATTACACCAACGCCTCAGAAAATTTCATGAGGATAAGGATCCGCACCTCCGATGAGGAAAACGCACACCGACTGGGGGTCAACAGCCTGATTTACGGTGCGTTGAGGCCGCCCGATCTCGCCAAAGTTTGGGCAGCGAACCTAGGCTTCATCCTCGGCCTTGGATTCTGTTTTGGGGTTGCAATAGTGTCTGCCCAAGCCGCTGCCTCAAAAGGTGTCAAGGATATCAAGGGGATACTTAAAACCGCCGGGCGGAAATTTCCGATGATTTTCGTGGCCGGCATCGCCCCCGCCGCACTCCTGTTCATCCTCGTCTATTCGACCCTCACCCCGTGGGGGATGCTCCTGTTCTTCCCGATGTTGCTGCTGATCTTCTCGTGCGCATATGTGCTACCGGAAGCGGTGGTCCGCTCCTCCAACCCGCTGAAGAGCCTCAAGGTGAGCTTCAAACTAGCGTGGGGAAACCTCGGGGTCACTTTAATTCTCTGGTCCCTTTTCGCTGTACTCTGGTTCCTGATCAGCCCGCTTCCCATGGTCGGGACCATAGCTATCGGGTTTTTGCTCCCGCTCTGGATGGTGATGCTCTCCGTGACCTACATGGACAGGGCTGGCCTGATGACGCCTGAAGGTCTGGGAGAAGAAACGGGACCTAAAAATTGAGAGCAGGATCAAAAATCTAGGGTGACAAAAACCTTTCCCCTGGGGGCCACCTTGACTTCCACCGCACCAGAGGGGTCAAAATACCAGCTTTCGCTCGCGCCCTCCAAATCCTCGCGGGTGGAACAGCACGCCAAATCTCGTCCATCTGCCTTCACCCCTAGGGGACGGGGAGTATTATTGAACCTGAGGGTGTAGGTCTTGCTTGACTCACCTATCTCGAACGTTATAATTTTGGGTCGTCTTTTTCCCCTGAACCTCACCCGTCCATCGTCGTCGTACAGGATAAACTCCGCCTGGTCGTAGAGGTATATGTCTAGGGTGATGGGGTCGAAGGGCTTCTCCCCCACATAGTTCATTTCCGGTCCCATCGGGATTATGGAGTCGGCTTTGACGAAGAGAGGTAGCCTCTCCAATTGCGCACGGTAAATCAGGTTCTTTGGCCCCTCCTGCTCTTCCTTCGTCCAGTAATCGATCCACCTACCTGCCGGCAGGTATATCGTCCTCTCCCCGCCCTCGTCGAGGATCGGCGCCACTAGGAAAGATTCACCGAACATGTATTGGGTGTCCTTATCGTAACAGTTGGGATCGTCCTGGTACTCGAGCACCATGGCCCTGATCATCGGCAATCCGGTTTTGCTGGATATGTGGGCGCAGGAGTAAATGTAAGGCAGAAGCTGGTATCTCAGCTTGGCATAGTCGCGAAAGATGCGCAGGGCCTCCTCCCCGAATTCCCAGGGCTCACGGGGCGTCGTGCCGTGACATCTTGAGTGCGAGCAGAAGAGGCCGAACTGAGCCCACCTCACGTAAAGTTCCGGAGTGGGCCGCCCGCTGAAACCCCCTATATCGTGGCTCCAAAACGGCACCCCTGAGAGGCCTATGCTAAGTCCTCCACGCATGGTACACGAGATGGCCCGAAAACTTGGTTCTGGGTCTCCGGACCAGCACGTGGGGAACCTCTGCATGCCCGCATATCCCGAGCGGGCCCACACCAGACCTTCTCCACAAAATTCCCTCGTCAGCTCGAAGACCGCTTTATTGTAAAGGAGGGAGTACAGATTGTGGATTTCCTCTCCGCTGGCTCCCCCATAATAAACAGCGTCCCTTGGGGCGGATTCCCCAAAGTCCGTTTTGAAAACCGCGACCCCCAGATCTAGCAATTTCCTCAACTTTTCCTTGTACCATTCCACGGCTTCCGGGTTGGAAAAATCAACAACTCCCCTGTCTAGAAACATGTAGTGATTCCACGGCTCGAGGGGCTTGTCGTAGACTGACCCGTCCTCCTTTTTTGCGAAGAACCCACGGTTCTCACCCTCCTTAAAAAGCTCGCTCCCCTTGGGGACGTAAGGGTTTATCCAAAGAGATAGCTTGAAGCCCCTCCCCTTCAGCTTCGATATCATCTCCTCTGGCTCTGGAAAAGCCTCATGGTTCCAAACCAAGTCGCACTCCTGGCGGTCCCTGAGCCAGGTGGGGTCCAGGTGGATCACGTCGCAGGGGATATCCCTTTCCCTCAACCCCTCAGCTATCCTCTCAATTTCGTCTCGGTTCTTGTACGAGCACCTGGACATCCAGAGCCCAAACGACCACTTGGGGGGAACGGGGGCCTTACCCGTGAGCTCGGTATAAATGTTAAGTATCTCCTTGAAGGTTGGGCCATAGATGAAAAAGTAATCGAGCTGTTCATCTTTGACTAAAAAGGTGTAGGACACGTGGGACCGATTTCCGAAGTCGTAAACTATCTCACGGGAAGAGTTTATGAATATGCCGTATCCTCTGGTGCTCATGAAAAAGGGAACGTTCTTGTAGGTCCTCGGGGTTGAGTTCCCCAACGCATCCTGGTTCCAAGAGCAAATAACTTTCCCCCTTTTGTCTAGGTCGGTGAATTTCTCGCCTAACCCGTAGATGTGCTCATCAGGAAACATGCGTATAGTCTCCACTGTGTGCTTGCCATCCTGGCCTTCAAGAAATCCAATTGGTGGAGAGATGTAGTCTCCCATGATGTTTTTGGATTCGCTCTCCTCGCTAACCAACTTACCGGATTTGTCGAATAGCTTTAACCGCCACGGGTCCTTCTCGATTTTGATAGTCAGGCAAGAGGTTGAGATTATGAAGGAACTGTGTTCCTCATCAAATCTCGGCCTAGCCTCACTTATTTTGTCCTTTACCAAAATGTAATCTCTCTTTTCATGAATTTCGCCAAGGGCCATTCTAATGCGGAATGTCTCAGGACTGCAGAAATCTATTCTGAGTTTGGCCTGATTTCCAAAGTTCGTCTCACAGTTGAAAACAAATATTCCTGGACTCTCCTCAGAGCATTTGACGGCTTTTTTAATATATTCAAATATTTTATCCCCCATGGGCGGATAACTTAAGTCCAACATATTGCTGACCCCCGGTACAGAACTTAAAATTAGTGCCTAAAAATAAATCTTCAGCCTCTCTGCAACATCTTCCGGCCTGGCCTCTATGATCGGCTCGCCGTGGAACTTTTCCATGAAGCCATCGTCGCTCGTGTAGAAAGCCTCGAAGTTCGGCCTAGATACGAGCTTGGCGTGCAAAAGGTAACGGTCGCTCAGGTTCTGATCGTTTGGTCCGGAAAAGAAGCCCATGTTGAAAGAGCCGACGCCCATCTCGTGATATCCCCTCAAAACCCTCGAAAGCCCTTCGCAAAAGTCCCTCAAGCCGTGCTCGGTAAGCTGAACCAAGCTTGATACCCCACCTGAAAATACGGCCAGGACCTCTCTGTTCCCCTGGGGCGCGAAGCCGGTCATCCAAGCCACTGAACCCGTTTCCCCTATCCACCTCTCCCCGCCCCTCTCGGACCCGATTAGGTCCAGCCAATAGTTTCCACCGTTCAGCTCACGGTATTCCTCGCTGGCCTCGATCAGCTCTTTCACGTGGAAAGTTGGCCTGTGGTCAGTCAAGATCTGGACATGCGGGTGTATTATGCTAGCGGCAGCCGGTGGAAGCCAATTCCAGTTGAGGGTGCAGTATTTGGCCTCGGGATGTCTGGTATTGACGAACCTGAAATAGTCAACACATAGGGCAAAGCAGTTGTACAAAAGCTCAGTTGAAAAACTTTCGAATGGCAAAAAATGATCCTCGGAGAACACCCCTACGGCGTGGAACTCCCCGAAAGGAAATAGGTTCGGGAAGAGGCAAGCGGTTCCCCTCTTCATCCTGTCCGCAGGAAAATAGCTCGGGAACATCGGCGTCGTGCGTTCTAGGTTCTCGGGACAGAAGAAACACCTCTTCTTGGATTCATCCACGATCTTGGTCAGGTCCGCGCTTTCCCCTGTCTTGGCCTGCTTAACCCTCTTCGCCCTCTCCATGTTTATCCTGCACCACCTTTCCGTCAGCGGGTCCTTCCTGAACTCGATCTGGTGGACGGCCAGCTTGAATTCCATGAGCGGGCTGAGCAGCTCCGCCTCGCGGACCACCCTCTCGAATTGGATTTCCTTGATATCGACCACCTCCATCCCTCATTACACATGCAGCTCAGTTGAAATATTCATGATTTCCAGCCCACGGGGGCCGGGAAAGTATAAAAAGCCTTGGGGAGAAGGGGAATGAACCGGGGTTTGCCCGATTGGAGCATGTACTAGACCTGCCCACCGCGTTTTTGGTCTGTCTGGGCAAAAGGCGACAGGAAGGATGAAGCCGCCCATGCTCCGCTTTTGAGCCCCCGACACATTCCACCTTCTTTTTCGCCATTATTTGTTGACCTTTTATCAAGCGCCCTGCGGTAAAGCTCAACGTACTCCAATGCAGATCTACCCCATGAGTGGTCTTCCCTCATGGCGCGCTTTACAAGCATTGCCCACCGCTTTTTATCCCGGTAGATCGAGATCGCCCTTCGTATTGCACGTTCTAGGGCTGAACTGGTTGGTTTCTCAAATACGAACCCGTTTCCCTTTCCTCTGTCCTTATGGAAATCGATTATAGTGTCGGCTAGGCCTCCAGTCCTCCTCACAACGGGAATGGTTCCGTACTTCAGGCTGATGAGCTGACCAAGTCCACATGGCTCGAAGAGAGACGGCATCAGGAAGATGTCGCTTCCGGCATATATCCTGTGTGCCAGCGTTTCGTCATGCCTCAAGATCACCTTGATATTATCAGTTTTTCTTCCCATTCGCTCAACGATCCTCTGGTACTTTGCCTCCCCGGCCCCACCTAGCAGCACAAAATACGCTTTTTCCCTCCTCAGGACCCTTGGTACGGCTTCCACCACCTGGTCCAGGCCCTTGTGGGGGTCGACCCTAGCTACCATCCCCAAAAGCGGTATCCCAAGGTCCCTCCGGAGACCAAGCTCCTCCAAGAGCATGGATTTATTCTCGGTTTTCCGTTCTAGGTGATCCGCATCGTATTTTCTGTAAATATATCGGTCCCTTTTCGGATCCCACACCTCATAATCGACCCCGTTGACCACCCCATAGATCTTCCTCTTCTTCAGGTAATTTTGAAGTCCTTGGCCGTATGCTTTGGTCAGTATCTCCATAGCGTATGTCCTGCTAACTGTGCTAACTAGGTCCGAGTAGAGAATCCCGGACTTCATCGGGTTCACGACCCCCTTCTCGACCACATCAGACGCGTCTTTGGGTAGGCCGACCTCCTCCAGAGTGATTCCCGGGCGAGCCCCCTGGTACTTGAGGTTGTGGATGGAGAACACGGTAGGGGCTTCGTCGCCAAGAAGCTTCATGTGAAAGGGGACCAACGCGTTGTGCCAATCATTGCAGTGCACCACGTCGGGTTTAAAGTCCATCTTTCCGACCAGCTCCGCCACGGCCTTGGAGAAGAAAGCGAATTTTATTACCTCCCGTTCGCCGCCTTGGTATATGACCTTGCCCCCAAAAAATTCGTCGTTCCTCAGCAGGTAAACTGGGACCCCATCGACCCTGGTCAGCTCAACCGAGACCTTTTTAGGGCCGTTGAAATTCACCGTTATGTTTGAGACCTTCTCCTCGCTATTGATCCACTCGTATTTAGGGATCACCGCCCTTACGTCGTGGCCCAGCCCCCTGAGGGCCTTCGGGAGGGCGCTTGCCACGTCCCCAAGCCCGCCGACCTTAGCTAGCGGGTGGATCTCTGGGGACACGAAAAGGATTCTCGTCAAGCTCGCCTCCCCTTCAATAATTTTTTGTATATCCTCAGGTACCCACGGCAGGAATTCTCCCACCTGAAATGGGCCTCGCACCTCCTCCTGCCGTTCACCCTCATCCTCTCGATCGCCTCCCGGTTTTCCCGGTAAAGCGAGATTGACCTTTCCATCGCCTGCAGGAGGGCGTCCACGCTCCCCCTTTCAAAGAGGAACCCCGTGGCTCCCTTTCCCGGATATGGTACAACCGTGTCCCTGATCCCTCCCGTGCTGCTTCCTACAGGCACGCAACCGCAGGACATTGCCTCGAGCTGTACCAACCCAAACGGCTCGAAGATGCTAGGAACCAGCGCAAAATCTGCGGAACAATAAAGATCTCGGGTCTCCTCCCTGGGCAGTAGCTCGTTTATGACCCTGACCTTGTCCGGGTGCCTTCTCTCAAAATCTTTTGATGCCGTTTCCAGCTCCTTTTCGCCCGCGCCCACGATCACCATCCGGGAATCTCTAGTTTCGATGAATTTTTCCCCAGCCTTGAGCAGCAGGTCAACGCCCTTTTGTGACGAATCAAACCTCCCGACGAAAAGATAAAAAATACCGTCTTTCAGTCCAAGCTTTTCCAATTGTTTTTCCCTTCGTTTCGATCTCGGCAAATCTGGGTGAGAACAGTTTTTCACGCTCCAGAACTCCGTGTCGATGCCATTGTAAACATGCGCGACCTTGCCCCTGTACTTTGAAAAGAACTCCTTCTCGTCCTCCTGATAATAAGTTTTCCCCACCACCGTTACATAATCTGCCTTTTCCAGCGCGACAAGTTCCGTTTTGAACCAGTTTGGGGATTCTCTGTGCAATCTGTGGACGGTGAGCAAAACCGGCTTTTTCATCTCCCTGAACTTGTCCATCGCCTTGTAGCCGAAAGAATCGTGCATGTGGACGAGGTCAAAATCCATGTCTTCCACGATTTCGCTCAGTCTCCTTCCAAACTCATCGATTTTCCCCACTGTTTTGGTATCATTTGGGCCCGGGTATATCTCCTGATTATCCAAGCTTTTATTGGACAAAACGTGTATCATTACCCCATTGTGTTCAAACTTTTCCACGGTTACCTTTTTGTGGTGGACATCGTCGGTTTTTTTCCATGATGGCGAAACGCCGCTTCTCGGCATCACCACGATGGGATTTACGTGCGACACGAAGGTTTCTGCAATGGAAGTCAGTGCTGCGGACAGCCCGCCAGTTTTGATAACATCGTACTCGAATGTTGGCATTAATACTTTCATCTCGGCCCTCACCTTTCCATTTATTTACTACTTTTTGTAGTAGTATATATAAATTTGTCGGACGAATGAACGGTCTTGGACAAGTTTTGATTTACGCTGTTTTTAAAATCAGACCGGAATAAGGCCCCAGAGAAGCACGGATCTTTCCCCTGACTATTTCGTATTTTCCTCCTTCCAGCAAGTCGATGACAGTACCCGCCCAACTTTTCGGCGATGGGACCGCAACCCTACAAGTTTTTGCGGAATTGTTCAGCACGATTAAAATTTCCTGGCTTTCGCTCCGCCTCAGGTAAGAGTACAAATTATCTTTTCGATCGACGAAGTGGGTGAAGAACTCTCCCGTTTTCAACGCTGGGTGGGCCTTCCTGAGGGATATAAGCTTTTTATAGAGTTCAAAAAGTTTCAATTTTTGGCCCTTGAGTTCACCCCAATCCATACATCTCCTACAATCTGGATCTGAACCTCCCACCATCCCCCGCTCGTCCCCGTAGTAAATTGCGGGCATTCCGGTATATGTGAACTGAAATATCGTGGCCAACATCATTTTTTCTATTTTATTTCCGCACAGCGATAGGAAGCGCACGGTATCATGGCTCCCGATTAAATTATATAGAACGTGATTTACTGGTTCTTTGTATATCATTCTAATTTTGGCCAATCTTGCGTCGAATTCCTCGGCATTGATGGTGCCTTTCGCAAAAAAATCGATAACAGCCTGCCTGAAAGGATAGTTCATCACAGAATCGCACTGGTCGCCTTCAAGGTGGGGCGATGCGAAATGTGGAATTTCTCCTATTATGATTGCATCGGGGTTGGTCTTTTTAATAGCTTTTCTAAATTCTCTCAAAAAATCGTGGCCCAACTCACTCGCCACATCTAAACGCCAGCCATCTATTCCAGCCTCTTTGATCCAATACACAGCAACATCGAGCAAATATCTCCTCACTTCAGGATTTTCCGTCATTAATCTTGGCATCCACCAGAGATCTTTTCCCCAAGTCTCGTATGTGGGCTTAGGACGAGTTTTGATAGGAAAACTGTAGATGTTGAACCAATCTACATATCCTGATTTGAGTCCTTTTCTCATCACATCTTGGAACGCCCAAAAATTATACCCGCAGTGATCGAAAACACCGTCCAAAATAACTTTTATGTTGTTTTCGTGGCATTTTTTGACGAGTTCTTTAAACGTCTTCAGGTCCCCGAAGTGTGGGTCGATCTGGTAGTAATCGGTCGTATCGTACTTATGTGTGGATGGAGAGCTGAAGATGGGCGTGAGGTAAATTAAGTCTATCCCGAGTTCGGACAGGTATGGGATTTTTTCTATTATACCGTGTAGGTCGCCACCGTAAAAGGTATCTCTAGTTAATGGAAGTTTTCCCCACTTTTTTATGTTAGGTGGATCGTTGGTCTTGTCGCCGTTATAAAATCTATCCGGAAAAATCTGGTAAGCGACCGCTCCTTTTGCCCATTCCGGCGCAATAAACACATCATCTTTACGGTTGTTTAGGATCTCAAAATAGGGGAATCCGAGTTCACCTACTTCGGGTTTTTTGGGAGTGAGACCCATTTCCGAATACCACAACTGTTTTTTGCCCTTATCGATGAGAAAAACATATCGTACCCTTCTGGAAGGTACTTTTACAATAATCCTGAAGTAATCGAATGAATCGTCTGTAGCAATTTTGTCCATTCTAACGGTTCGCATGGACACATATGGTTCCCAAGGGTCCCCGTGAACTAAGTAACAACTTTTGAGGTCGTTCTTTTTTGCCTGTAAGGTCATGCTCACCGTATGTAGATCAAGAGGGTAAGCACGTACTCCGTATGGTCCACAATAAATCATTACAAATCACTTCTCTTAATATCAACTTTATTGAAATATACATGGGGGGGGGCCATAGCCATCCCTTACTAGTGATCCCGTCTATTGAACGACTTCAACAATAATCGTTTTTTCGACCGCGTTATTTCCAGCGTAGTCAGTAGCATTAACTCTGATAGTATAATTGTCGGCTGGTACTATGTTACCGTTGTTGTCCCTACCGTCCCAATACTGTGTCACATATCTAATGCCAGATCCAACAAATGTGTTAATTAAACCGCCGGTAGAATTCTCTATTCTTATTGTTCTATCAGCTACTTCCGATAGTTTAAAGCTTATTAAAGTTTTCTGGCCTTGAGATGGGCTGAAACTCGCAGGTTCTGCTTTTAAATTCTCTATTGTCGGTGCCGTGGTATCTGAACGAGTGGTATATGTACCAGTTTGATTTGCCGTTCCAACGTATATTTGCGTACCCCTAGTTGGCACGGTCCAGATGCGATTGTTTCCACTTTCCCATGAAACCGTACCGTTTGACTGAATTCTAATAAACTTGAACTCAATAGTTAACCCTGCTGGTAAACTCGCAACCACGCGCCAGTTATCCCATGGCTCAATATTTTCATGACATAACATTGGGCCAACTATTCTCCTATTATCAGTACCCCACTTCCCGAGTTCAGCTTTGTTACCTGTTATCCAAAGGAATTCCCCCAAAGCTGTTTGTAAAGTTGTGCCTTGGGTATTAATTACTCTGAACATTACCGGGATTTGCCGTCCACTTAAGACCGAGAATTTTATTTTGTTGCTAGTGCCGCCTGCTGTGCTCACAAACACATATACGTTATCAGCTGCTCCAACTGCTGGCACATTGACCTTTATTAAATAATTAGACCATGAAATGATTGTGGCGGAAACATTCTCCGTTTCATTTTCAAAGTATACTGTGTTAGCGGTAGTACCAAAACCTTTCCCACTAATGGTAATAACATTACCTTGGTGCCCCATGGTTGGATCTATAGCTCCAATTTGCGGAGAGCTTGGTTCAGGGGCGATATAATGCCAGACTGCTATATCATATGAATCGAGTACTAGCGCGGGATCAACTAAATATCCTTGTTCAGCATCGCTCCATGTGTTGCTAACAGTTATTGAGCTACCTCCTTGTAAACCGCCTAGATGATCTGGATATGTTCCTGGTGGTAAGGCTGTACACAAACCGCTTAAAGTATAGGATGTAGACGTGCTTTTGTTTATGGCAACTAAAATAACATCATTAAAGAACTTTCTTTCGTAAACATAAACATTTTCATTTATCCAGCGTTGCCGGTGTTGGCCATACCTAGCAGCGGGGTTGTCTTGCCGCAATCTCGAAAGTCTTTGTATCAACTTAAATGCTGTAGTCGTAGTATCCCAATTCTCCATCATGGGGCGATTATAAGGATCGCCGCCCTTTGTGCCCCAATCATTTACTGTGTTATCGTGCAAGTATTGTTCATCACCATAATACATTACAGGTATTCCAACCGTAGTAAGAGTAAAAGCTATGGCCTGATGGAGTCGATTCTTGTCTCCGTTGATAGACAAAAATCGTGGCATATCATGGCTGTCAAAGAATACGAACATTTGGTCTTTCCATAAAATATCGTTATTTATTTTAGTTATTGCATCTTCTATCTGCTGCATACTTTGACCTTCTGCAAAGACATTTCTAGTTCTTCCACTAACTGGATGATTATTTAGGTTAATACCAGTTGTATTATCGAACTTGCACATATCCCACCATATCCTTGAGTCGAAATCCTCCCACCATTCACCTACTAGGTAAACATTCTTATTCGCGTAAATATTGTCAGCTAGGCTTTTTAGCCAATCCATCTCCATGCCTTTTACACAATCTATTCTAAACCCGTCGACACCGTGATCCAAAAATAATTTAGCAGACGCTTTAAGGTAAGCGTCTACAGTCGGGTTATTCTGGTTTAAATCTGCTAGTATTCTAGGTGGACCACTTGGGAAATTACAATATCTCATTTCAGCTCTATCACTCCAGTCGTCAATAATTCCAAAATGATGATAATAGTAATCGTTTTCAGTTCCCACCCCGGCATTGTCCGAGAAATAATCTACAAGATACGTGCCATTTTCATAAAGTGCCCCCTTTTCCCCAACATTTTCATTTTCTAGATCCATGTAACTTGTATGGTTAGGAGCGAAGTCAAGAATAACTTTTATCCCGTTATTATGAGCAGCAGTGATAAAATTATCCCAAACACCCCAATTACCAAAATGTTCTTCTATTTTCATGTAATCTTTTGCCCAATATCCTGTGTACGGGGCCACATTATCGTTATCTTCAACAATAAGTTTGTCGATGTTGTTTACAGCAGGTGAAATCCAAATCGCTGTTATCCCCATTTCTTTTAAGTAAGGCAATTTTTGTCTAATACCTTCTAAATCTCCTCCCCAGTAAAGTTTCCATTGTGTGTGGGTAGAATCATACAAACCTTGACTTTCGAGGGGATTATTATTCGTATTGTCACCATCAAAAAAACGATCTGTTATTATTTGATAACTCACCCATGATTGAGGATCAGTTGCGGCTGCTCGATAAGCGAGCAAATAATCGTTTCCAGGAGTCCAATTTGCATCGTACATCTGCCCAACACCCCCGTCTCGAGCAGAATCATCACTATAACAATCGTAATCCGTGCCATCGATGAGTTGGAAGAAGTACCAGTAATTTTCAACGGTATTCGGCGCAGGGATGGTGACTTTCCACCACTCATAAGTGCCATTTGAGTTTTCTTTAGTCATGTCGAGGACTTGCTCACTTGCGGCATAGCTTTTCCAGATCCTTATCTTCACGGCAGTAACATCATTTTCATAAACTCGGATTCGAATGATGACATTCTCATCCGGATGAACTAAATCGCCCATTACGCTACCTATTTTGTAGTAAGAACCTAACGGGGATCTATAGTAAGAATCTCGTGAGTCATAATAAACCCCGTTCCACTCCACATTATTGTCTTGCGCCGCAGCCTCGATGACATTTATTGGTATAAGAAAAGCAAACAGCAACGAAAGTATAATCGCTACCTCTAATTTTTTAGGATTCACCCTCATTTTACCATATTTAATACCATCTACAGTAGTATTTAAATCTTGCTCTTCTTATGCTGTGTTGCATAAATAACGAATAAAATCCTTTGATCTTTTTCACTTGACTCGTTGCGCCGTTTTTTAATCGTTCTCTAACTACCCGCGCTTAGGTTC
>Ga0315296_10003609_pt1 | contig 12882 bp, 4 predicted proteins | sample YL17G14_18_MG_FD_203921 | JGI IMG/M metagenome (GOLD analysis project Ga0315296, IMG submission 203921) | Sediment microbial communities from Yellowstone Lake, YNP, Wyoming, USA - YL17G14_18 | ecosystem: Environmental > Aquatic > Freshwater > Lake > Sediment | place: USA: Wyoming | collected... | reverse complement strand
TCAGCAATGCCCAAATGCATACGATCAACCTCACACCCGATGCCTTCCATGGCGAATGGAACTATACCATTCGCCCGAAGCAGCATTGATGTACCGTATTCCCTTACAGTCTCTTAGCTCTTTTCTTCGGGCTCGTCCTCGCCGCCCTCAAGATCTTCGGCGGCGATCTTCTCGGCGGCCACGAGCTTGTCGCCCTCTTTGAGTTTGATCAGGCGCACGCCCTGGGTATTGCGGCCGATGGAGCGAATCTCATCGAGTCCGGTGCGGATGATCATTCCGTTGGCCGTGATCAGCATGAGATCATCGCCCGTCTGCACGGACTTCAGCGAGACGACCTTGCCGTTGCGGGCGCTGGTCTTGATGTTCTTGAGCCCGACGCCGCCCCGTGTCTGAGAGCGGTAGCTCTCCACGCCCGTGCGCTTCCCGTAGCCGTTCTCACAGACGGTGAACAGGGAGGCCTTGTCATCGGGAATGACCATGCCGACGACCTCATCGCCCGGCCGCAGCTTGATCCCGCGAACGCCCCGCGACGCCCGACCCATCGACCGGACTTCTTTCCCGTTGAATTGGATCGTCATGCCGTCGTGCGTGCCGAGGATGATATGGTCCTCGCCCACCGTCAGGGCGACCCCGATCACCGCGTCGTTCGGATCGAGGTTGATCGCGATCACGCCCGTGGAGCGAGGATTGCTGTACTGATTCAGTCGGGTCTTCTTGACCAGCCCGTTCTTGGTCGCCATGACCAGCTCTCTCGTCGGCTGGCCCTCTTGCTCCTCGAAGCTGCTGACCGGGATGATCGAGGCGATCTGCTGGTTGGCCAGGTTCAGCAGATTGGCGATGCTCCGCCCCTTGCTCTGGCGTGACATGGCCGGCACGTCGTACACCCGCAGCCAGTAGCACTTGCCGCGGTTGGTGAAGATCAGCAGGTAGTCGTGCGTGGAGGCGACGAACAGGTGCTGGATGAAATCGCCTTCCTTGATGTCGGAGGCGATGACGCCGCGGCCGCCGCGGCCCTGACGACGGTACGTGTCGATGGGCATCCGCTTGATGTAGCCGGCGTGGCTGACCGTGACGATCACGCTTTCCTCGGCGATCAGGTCCTCGACCTCGAGGGTTTCGGCCTTGGTGGTGATCTGCGTCCGGCGCTTGTCGCCGTACTTCTCCTGGATCTCGTGGATGTCCTCGCGGATGATGTCGAGCAGCACGGTTTCGTTGGCCAGGATGGCCTCATAGCCTTCAATCTGCTCGACGAGGTCCGCGTACTCCTTGGCCAATTTCTCCATTTCCAGGCCGGTCAGACGCTGTAGTTGCATGATCAGGATGGCGTCGGCCTGCGGCCCGGTGAGGAAATGCTGACCTTTGCTCTTCTCCCGGACGAATTCCTTGGGCAGGAGCTTGCGGAGCGTCTCGCTTTCGGCCAGACGCAAGGGCTTTTTCATCAGGTTCAGCTTGGCCGTCGGCACGTCGGGCGATTTCTTGATCAGCTCGATGATCTCGTCGATGTCGCTGACCGCCAGGATCAGGCCTTCGAGGACATGGGCGCGGTTGCGGCATCGCTTCATGAGGAACCGGCTGCGTCGCTGGATGACTTCCTTGCGATGCTCGATGAAGTGGACGAGCATATCGCGGATGGTGAGCGTCTCCGGCCGGCTGTTCACCAGCGCGATGTTGGCGATCGCGAAAGTCGTCTGCAACGGCGTGTACCGCCAGAGCTTGTTGAGCACGATCTCGGGATCGCTGTCCTTCTTCAGTTCCACCACGATCCGCAGGCCGTGCCGGTCCGACTCGTCGCGAACGTCCGCCACCTCCGCCATCGTATTGTCGTGAACGCATTCGGCGATCTTGGAAACGATGGTCGTTTTGACTACCATGTAGGGGATTTCCGTGATGATGATCTGGTCCTTGCCCCGCTTGTTCGATTCGACTTCGGCCCTGGCGCGGACCGTCAGGTGGCCGCGGCCTTTGGTGTAGGCATCGATGATGCCTTTGCGGCCGCAGATGACGCCGCCCGTCGGAAAGTCCGGACCGGGCAGCACCTTCATGATCTCCTTGTACCCGCAATTGGGGTCGTCGACGACCAGCAGCAGGGCGTCGCACACCTCGCGCAGGTTGTGAGGCGCGATATTCGTCGCCATGCCCACGGCGATTCCCGTCGAGCCGTTGACCAGCAGGTTGGGGAACCTCGACGGCAGCACCACGGGCTCGGTCCGCGTCTCGTCGTAGTTGGGCACGAAATCGACGGTGTCGTAATCGAGGTCGGCCATCATCTCCATCGCCGGAGCGGCCATCCTCGCCTCGGTATACCGCATCGCCGCCGGCGGGTCGGCATCGATGCTGCCGAAGTTGCCCTGCGGATCGACCAGCGGGTACCTCATGTTCCAAGACTGGCCCAGCCGCACCAGCGTGCCGTACGTCGCCTGGTCGCCGTGAGGGTGGTAATTGCCGCCGGTGTCGCCGACGATCTTCGCGCACTTGCGGTGGGCGCTCCGGGGCCCGAGGTTCAGATCGTTCATCGCGACGAGGATGCGTCGCTGCGAGGGCTTCAGGCCGTCTCGAACGTCCGGCAACGCCCGCGATACGATCACGCTCATCGCGTAGTTCAGATACGAATTCTTGAGCTCGTCAAGAATCGGCATCTCTTCAAAATCGCGTCTTACCTGTTCTGTTTCCTTCATGTTCCCTATCTTCTCTCTATCCTGACGAGCACTCCAAACCTACCAGGATTCCGGCAAAAATCAGGGGTGACGCGGATTGCACTGGGACCGGCCACCATCCATAGTCAGAGCCCACTCCAAAGGCCCGAAAATACCGGAAATTACGCGAAAAGTCAACCATCATTTGTCGTGCTGTTGCGGGTATCAGGCAGGTCGGCTCCCTAGGCTCTGTCTGAAAACTCGTTGTCACCGTTCGGGCCGACAGCCTGATGCCGTTTCCCGAGCCAATGCCGCTGATCGGGTGAGGCAGTCTGGCCCCCTCGCCGAGTTTTCAGACAGAGCCTAGCTGAAAAACGGTTCTGTCGCGCCACATATCACTATATTCGCCACGGGCCGCAAATGTTCTCATGCCCCATAGGATATCGGCAGAACCGCCCCTGCACGCCCGTGATTTCGCACCCGCCGGGCTTGCCCGCAAGGCGACTTCCCGCGAAGAGATTTGCCCGGCGGTTTGCCGGGGCTCAGATGTAATGTATGTTTTGAATGAAGGGGGTCATTGAACGACCGACTTGTGAAAACTTGCTCATAATACTCCTTCCTTACTTTTCCAGGGGGGGCGGCAGCCCAAACCGTCTAAGGGGGGGTCGCTGTCTCCCTCTATTTTTGCGCCCACACAGGGCCTGCCTGGGCGAAGCCCAATGAGCGGGAATCCAGACCCTCATCCCTCGCCGGCCGACTATCATGTCCCCCTGATAACGCAGCGGCAGAACCTTCACGCACATGCACATGGGACTCTCAGGTCGCGACAGCAAGTCGCCTGGCCCCGGCAGCATAGGGCGCCCATACGACTGTAGGTAGTATCCTGCCCGATGCAGAAAACAGGGCTGCCCCGACGGAGAACTAAGGTCTCATCCGATTGACACTCGCCGCCCAGAGTTTATCCTGTTCCCCCAGGATCGCTGCTGGCTGTTGCGCGGGTGCGCCGGCCAATCGCGGGTCCACGGTTCATCGCAAGGTCGGCTCAGGATGATTTCGCGAATGTCACAGCACGCACACCGCTGTTCATCAACTCGCGGAGGAGGGCTCGCCGTGCAAACGAAGCCAGTGTGCATCTGTCGCACGTACCGGGCGTTTTCAGGATAGACACGGTGTCCATCCATACGGATTCCATCGCACGGAGGTCTCATTTTGAAAGGGTACAGACATGCGAAGAAAAAGGGATGTTCTATTGGTGTTGATGCTGTTGTGTGGGACGGTTCCGGCCGCACACGATACCTTTTTTGCCACGCTGAACGTTGATGGCGCCGTCGTTCAAGGAGGTGGGAGCGGCTATCAGGGGGGACAATGGTTCTTCTATCCAGGCAGCGGGTGGTGGAATCAATGGTTCTACAACGGCCCCATGAACCCCACCGGCAAGAAGACCATCAATATCTCACTGGGGGTTCACCCTTTGCAGCCGGGGGCGGCATGCAGGATCGAGGTGGCCCTCAACTGGTCCAGTAGCCAGTGGTCCGCGCGGATGACCGGCAGCCCCCCGATAGAGCCCTCGGACGAGCAGTTCATCGTGCGACAAACCCTCTTTGACGAGCAGCTCACCGGCTCGAAGGCTCTTGGCTTCGCCGCCGAAATCAGCGACCTGTGTCCGGAGTGGGTGTCCATCGACATCCGCGGCACGAACGTCGTGATCGAGCGCGGCAGCATCGACCATGTGTGCGTGAGCGCTGAGCCCCAGCAGGCTTGCTGTCTGCCGGACGGGACCTGCGTGAGCACCACGGCAGCGGATTGCCTCGCAAGAAAGGGCATTCCTCAGGGGCCGGGCACGGACTGCAGCCAAGCGCCTTGCTCCTGCCAGTGGCAGGAAGGCGACGACCACAAGATGCACTGGCCCCAGATGCCCAAGTCAGGCGGCCTGGACATCGGCTTCAGCTCGTCGATGCTCGCCGATGACTGGCGGTGCTCGCGGACCGGGCCGGTGGATGATCTGCATTTCTGGGTCTCGTGGAGCCGGAACAAGACGGTCCAGATCCCCGGATTCTGGGTCACTGTCTATTCCGATGTCCCGGACCCGGACGGCAAGGGCCCGCGGTACAGCGAGCCGGGCCAGCCCCTCTGGGCGAGGTTCTTCGGTCCGGGGGACTTCGTGGTCCGTGACATGCCGCCAGACGTGCAGGGCTGGTTTGATCCGGCCACCGGCCAGTGGAAACGGGACGACCACACGTCCTGGCAGCAGATCGATATCTGCCACATCCCTGATCCCTTCATCCAACAGGAGGGCACAGTATACTGGCTGGCTGTGGACTTTGGGCAATTGCCCGCCATCGGATGGAAGCAGTCGGGTAGCGTCCACTTCAACGACGACGCCGTGTGGTACTCCAAGTCCAGCGGTCAGTGGATGGAGCTGCACGATCCCCAGACCCGGGCGTCGATCGACCTGGCCTTTGTGATCACCGGCAGTCAAATCACCCCAACGCCGGAACCCCTGAAATGGGAGCAACCAGCGATCGAGTGGGACCCGCTGGCCGCGGACGTCACCTTCTGCGGCTGGGACGAGCCGTCCTTTGCCGAGGAGATACCCGGCGCGACGGAGAGCTCGGCGAGCTATCCGGCAGACGATTTCCGATGTGTAGGTCCAATGCCCGTTACCAGTATCCATTGGTGGGGATCGTATCGCCAGTGGCAGGAGCAAACCCTCCCGGCCATTGGACCCGACGGGTGGCGGATTACTTTCTGGGGCAATACCCCTGCTGATGCAGCCAATCCCTACAGTCGTCCCGGCAAAAGGCTCTGGCAGTTCGAGGTCAAGCCAGACCGTGTCAACACCAAGCCGGTGGGGCTCGACCGCTTCCCCAATCAACCGTCGGACAGTTGCTTCACGTATTCACTGGCCCTTGATCCTGCGGAGTACTTCTGGCAGCAACGGTATGAGGGCGACATCTTCTGGATCAGCATCACGGCCCTGTACAAAACCCAGAAGGCCGACCACGTGTGGGGTTGGAAGACCCGGCCGTGGTGGTGGATGGATGGAGCGGTGCGCTTTGTCAGTTCACTGGTCGTGACCCCCTCGGGACTGCCCATCAGCGCCATTCAGATCCAACCGATCGAGGGGCCTGACGCCTGCGGCCAGAAGGCCAAATTCGACATGGCCTTCGCCCTGGATACGGACCCCAACTACGTCAAGTGGCAACAGCCCTTCACGGGCCTTCGGGATTGGCCTCACTACGAAGACGAGCAGTCCATGAGCGGCCTGACCCAGACCGGGGGCATTGCGATCAAGTGGCTGCAGGAGCCGGACCTGTCCAAGACCGGCGTGGACATGGATGCCACCACCGACATCCCGCCGACGGCCTGTCCGGAGATCCTGGCCGACGACTACCAGTGCACAATCCCGGGGCCCGTCACCCAGATCGACATCTGGGGGTCCTGGTATCAGGACATCCTGGTCGGCAACGACGCCAACAATGTGACCTTCACCCTGAGCATCCGCAAGGATGTCCCGGCCATCGGCATTGCCGCCGGGTATAGCATGCCCGGCGCGGCCCTCTGGAGCAAGGACTTCTCCAAGGGTCAGTTCACGGTCGAGAAGGTGCGCTCCGACGTCCAAGGCTTTGCGATCCCGTGTGACTCCTCGTACGAGGCGAACAACCATCAGGCCGTGTACAAGTACACCTTCACCATCGATCCGACCCAAGCCTTTATGCAGGAAGGCACGGCGGACAGACCGGTGGTCTACTGGTTGAGCGTTCAGGCGCAGTTGGTCCATCCCCCCCGCAGTACTGCGACCCGATTCGGATGGAAGACCTCGCTCCAGACCTGGAACGACGACGCGGTCTGGGTCCAGGCCGAGGAGCCGTACAACGGCACTTGGCGGCAACTCGCCTACCCCGCGCAGCATCCCTTCCGTGAGCGACACACGGCTCTGGCTTTTGACATCCTCACGTCGAGCCATGGCTCGTCGACGGTCACTCGTCAGGTGGCCGACGATTGGCTGTGCACCACGCCCATGCCGGTGGTCGCGGCAGTGTGGTGGGGGTCGTACATCGGCTATGAGTATCAGGCCTGTGGGTGCAACGACCAGACGCCGCCGGTCAAGCCCGATTACTTCCTGCTATCGATCTGGTCGGACGTTCCGAACCCGAGTCCCAATGACCCCGTCACCTTCAGTCATCCGGGTGTGAAGCTCTGGGAGTATAAGGCCGTCGACTTTGACGAGGTCTTGGTGGGTTTTGACAAGCACCCGGAACTGCCCGCCACAGCCAAGGGACGCGAGCCGGTCTTCCGGTACTCCGTCACGCTGCCTGTAGATCGGTGGTTCCACCAGAAAGAAGGCGTCAACGTCTACTGGTTCAGTGTGGTGGCCGTATACAACGGCCGGACTGCACCGCCCTATCCGTGGGGCTGGACCAACCACAAGCATTACTACAACGACGATGCCGTGGCCGGTTCCGACGTGACAGGGTCCGGCGCCGTCCGCTGGGAGCCCCTGGAAGACCAGACCGGAACCAGCGAGGACATGTCGTTTGTTCTGTTCCAGCAACCCCAGACGCTGGGCACGCCCCCGTTGCCGTAACAGCGGAGCGTAACACGTCCATCAAAGGAGGCAAGCCCCACGGCTTGCCTCCTTTCTTAAGGATAAGATGACGTACAGAACATGGGCGGCAGACCCGCCCATCCGGCCTTGTTAGAGGTGATCGGTCTGGCCCGTCTGCTGCGGCGAGTCGGGCACGATGATGAGGAATGTGCTCCCCTTGCCTTTGGCGCTCCTGACCTTCATGCGGCCGCCGAGCAGGTTGAGTCGCTCGCGGATGTTAAGGAGCCCGAATCCGGTGGTCTTGCCGGCTTCCCGCGGATCGAATCCACGGCCTTTGTCGGATACGGCCAGGCATATGTTCCCGCGCCGACGCCGCAGGCGAAGCCGGGCCTCCCGGACCTGCGCGTGTTTGACCACATTGAACAGCATCTCCTGCGCCGCCTTGTAGAGCAGGGCCTTGAGCGGCTCGGACTGCAGCTCGATTTGGTCGCGGACATCCACGTGGACCGTCAGGCCGTGCTTCGCCTGCACCTGGCTCGCTAGCCACTCGAAAGTCTCTCGCAGGTCGCTTTGAGCCAGCCCCGGCGGGCTCAGCTCGCGGGACAGGCGGCGCGACTTGTCAATCGCCTCTACGAGCAGTCCCTTGACCTGCCCGGTCATCTCCTGCAATGTCTCATTATCCTTGTACTGGTTGCTCACCAGACCCAGATGGAACTTCGCCGCCGCCAGAATCTGCTGGAGATCGTCGTGCAGGATCTCCGCCAGACGTTTGCGTTCGCGGTTCTCCGCCTCCGTCAGCTCCAGCGTCAGCTTCTGGAGCTGCTTCGCCCGATCCTGCAGCTCCGCCGTGCGCTCGGCCACCTTGCTTTCCAGCGTCGCGTTCAACTCGCGCAGCGCCTCTTCTGCCCTCTTGCGCTCGGTGATGTCTCTACCTATGGATAGAAACAGAGTCTTTCCATCCTCGGCCTCGACAACTGTCGCCGCATACTCGAACGGAATATGCACTCCCTGCTTCGTGATCAGAGACATCGCCACAACGCCTTGCCCGTCAGCGAGTATCCTGCCCATACCTTCTTGGGCTTTCTTGATGTCATCTTCGTCATAGAAATCGTCGGGCGCTTTCATCCCCGCTATCTCTTCGTCGTCGTACCCGCTGACCTCCGCAAAGCGTTTGTTCCATCTGACAGGCTTGCCCGTGACCGGCTCGAACAAGAAGACGGTGTCGAGCGGCGCGTTGAGCAGTTTGTCCGTGAAGGTCTTCGCCTGCCGCAGCGCTTGCTCGGCCTGCTTGCGCTCGGTGATGTCCTCGTAGGTTCCCAGGATTCCGATGACCTGGCCCTGGGCGTTGTGCAGGGGGGCCTTGTTGGTCTCGACCCATGTCAGTCTCCCGTCGGCTTCTCGCATCTGCTCGATGATATGGTACTCCGGAGCATCGTTCTCCATGATGCGCCGGTCGTACTCCCGAAACGAGGCCGTCTGTTCGGGCGACCAAGGCAGGTCGTAGTCGGTCTTGCCGATGATGTCCCGGGCAGACTCCAAGCCCACGGCCTTCACGAAGACCTTGTTGCAGCCCAGGTACGTGGAATGGCGATCCTTCCAAAAGATTCCCTGCGGTACGTTTTCCATCACCGACTGGAGCATGCTCTGCGACGCCCGCAGCGCCTCCTCGGCCCGCTTGCGCTCCGTGACGTCCCTGGAGATTCCCCGGTAGCCCAGCAACCGCCCGTCGGCATCAAAGAAAGGAACTCCGCTAATCTCAACGGCGATCAAGCGGCCCCGGCTGTCATAAGATGACGCTTCCAGCCCCGTGAAAGGCTTGGGCGACTTTGCCAGTGACATAAAGCTCCCGATGGCCTGTTTCCTATCTTCCGGAGGCATCACGTCGAAGGGAGTTTTGCCGATCATGTCCTTGGGTTCATATCCCCACAGGCCTTTCATCTGCGGACTGCAATACGTGTACTTACCGGAGGTGTCCATTTCCCAAATGAAGTCGGCGGTAGTTTCTATCAGAGCCTGATATTTATTCCGGCTTTCGCTCAGGTCCTGTTCGGCCTGCTTACGCTCGGTGATGTCCTGGACGGTCCCGAACCCGCCGAGGAGAGTTCCCTCCTCATCAAACTCCAACTCGGCCCTCTCCCGCACCCACTTCAACTGGCCGTCGACAACGATGCGGTGCTCGATGTCATAGGGCTCCCCGCGCAGGGCCGCCGTCCACTGGCGGTCCACATACTCCTGGTCCGCCGGGTGTACGGCGGCGAGAAACGTTTCATACGTCATGGGCGTCCCGGTGGGGATACCGAAGATGCGGTGGGTCTCATTGGACCAGAGCAGCTCATTGCGACGGACGTCCAACCGCCAGCTTCCCGTCTGCGCCACCGCCTGCGCCCGGTTGAGGTCTTGCTCGCTGCGCCGCAATTGCTCCTCGGCCCACTTGCGCGCGGTCACGTCGCGATCGATGCCCGTGTACCCCAGGAAGGCCCCGTCTTCCGCGAACACGGGCATGCCGCTGGTCTCGACGGTGACCAGGCCGCCGTCCTTCCGCACGAGCGTATTATCGAGCAGTTCCAGGGGCCTCCTCTCGAGCCAGATGGGTTGGAAAGCGTTCCAGACCCGCTGGGCTTCGGCGGGCGGCATGAGGTCGAAGGGCGTTTTCCCCACGATCTCCTCGGGCGGATACCCCAGCAGCTCCAGCGCGCGGGGGCTCGAGTAGGTGTATACGCCGTTCGCATCGATCTCCCAGACCCAGTCGTTGATCTTCTCCACGAGCCTGCGGTATTTCTTGCGGCTCTCGGCCACCGCCTCTTCCGCCCGCTTACGCTCCGTGATGTCCCTCCCAACCGCCTGGTATCCGATGAGATGGCCTTGCCCGTCAAAGACGGCCCGGTTCTTCCACTCTTGCCATGCGATGCTCCCGTCGGGCCGCCGGACGCGCTCCTCGAGCGTGACGAAGGGACTTTCCCGGTTGAGCGCTGCGATTTTGGCCTCGACGGACTCCCGGTCCTCCTCGGCGATCAGGGAGAGGAACTTGTGCCCTACCAGCTCTTCCCGTTTCTTATCGAAATACCTGCAATAAGCATCGTTCACGAAGGTGATCGTCGCGTCCCCCTCGAAGAGACAGATCAGCTCGGTCTGGTCCTCAACGATGCCGCGGTAACGCTGCTCGCTCTCCCGCAAGGCTTCCTCGGCCCGCTTGCGCTCGGTGATATCCCGGGCCACGCCCTGCACGCCCACGATGCTCCCGCCGTCGTCGACGATGGACGCCGCGAGCACCTCGAAGGGCATGTGACGGCCGTCTTTGCCCACGAACATCACCTCGTAGGGCGGCAGGTCCTCGCCGCGCACGCGCCGGCGCAGCTTTTCTTTGACGAGGTCGTGGGACTCGGGCGCCAGGAAGTCCCATAGGATCTTGCCGATAAGCTCGTCGGCCCGGTATCCGGTCACTTGCTCCACGTTGCCGCTGATAAACGTCCATGTGCCCTGAAGGTCGATCGTCCAGGTGATGTCCTTCGAGTTCTCGACGAGAAAGCGGTACTTCTCCTCGCTCGCCCGCAGCGCCGCATTCGCGTCGACCAACTCGCGCCTCTGCCGGCGCTCGCGGATTCGCGCCCGTCGCATCCTCTCGCCCACGACACTGACGGCCAGTCCCCCGGCCAGGAAGATCGATATCCTGGCGATGGATGCGGGCTCTCCGAAGCCGACTTGCCACGGGGGGGAATCGAAGAGAAAGCCGATGCACCACCAGGAGGCCAGCGTCGCCAGCAGGCCCGGTCCCAGTCCGCCGAACGCCGCGGCTCCGACCCATGCCAAGTAGAATACCAGACCGGGTGTCGGGCTCAGCACGTCTCCCAGCGCCCAGCGCACCGTGGCCGCTATCGCCACGAAAAGCAGGGCCAGCCCATAGTATCCCAAGCGCCCAAGCCATCGCGGAAACAGCGGGGTCGCTTGCTGTACACCTGCTTGAGAAGTATCCCGTGCCGCTTTCGGGCTCCCCGGCGCACTCTCGCGCGCAACTCCGGGTCCGCGGTCATGCTCTTGTGCACGTCCCATAAAGCCTGACAGCTTTTCAAGACTCCGTGGTTTGCGTCTCCCTCCCGGTTTTGCTGCCTCGCTGGTATCCGTGCTGCTCGCGTTTCTTGTCATTGCTCGGATCCCCAACCCGAATAGATGTCCCAATCCGTTTGCTTGTGGCGTCATGTATCGCTTCCGAAAAATTATCACATCGGGGAATCCGCGTCAAGCTCTCCTCTTGTTTTATGACACGATTTGCGGGCTGCCTTTGTTCGCGCGGAGCGCAGATTTCGAGCGCGGAAATCATCGTGCGGATGTACGTGGGATCGTATGAGACGGGACTGAATGCCGTCATTGCGGCGTGCGCAAAAATGCACGGGCCGCAGCACTGTGGCCGCGGCCCGTCCTTCCAAGGTAAGGGGGGCTTCGTATTCTATTGTTTACGGCCCTTGCGGATCAGGGCAAGGCCGCCGAAAGCGAGCAGAGCGATTGTCGTCGGCTCTGGTACCGACATCGCCCCGCTGAAGCCGCCGCCGCCACTGAACCCGCCGTCCAGCATCTGGGCGAAGGTAAAGTAGCCCGGCCCACTTCCACCTTGAAGTGATAACTCGAAATCGAGCGAGGGGTTTTGCATCTGACTCAGAAGGGCCAGCGCCGCAGAGCCAAGGGCTGTGCCTTCGTGGGTAATGAACAGGTTCATGAAATCTGGGGACGCCATACTCAATTCAGGACCGACATAAGTAAACTGTCCCCGGAATTAGCCTCCAGTCGCAGGGCCATCCCTCGCTTTCGCGGGGGCAGGCCCGGCCCTGCACAGCGTGCTCTGTTCATGGGCGAGACGCCCATGAAACCACGGGCAAGATGCCCGTGCTACTTTTCATACCCCCTTAGACCCACGATAGTCCCATAAGTTCCACATCGGTGACAGCCCCCGGCAGCCGACACCCCAATCATACACCATCCGCCCCACCCATTGCGAAAGAATTGCCCGACGCCGCCTCCGGCCACAACTCAAATGCGTTTCAACCACGAATGGCACGCAAGAATTCTTCCTCGATTCGTATTACTACTTGTCAGAATCTTGTTTTCTTGCGCAAATTCCAGATCCACAGAAATGCAGATCCTTACAACATAAATACTTGGTTCTCACACGGAGCCACAAAGCCACAGAGGCGGGACGGCATTCCCGCAGCGCTCTTCTTCGTGATCTCTGTGCCTTTGTGTGAGTACCTCTTTGGTTGCGGCCGAGCGAAGCGAAGCCGCGCTGGGTCATTTGTGCAATTCGTTGTTCCCAAGTGTTCCGGGTTCCTCAATTCCCCTGTGCCGCCCGGCGAACCCCGTTCAGAATCGGCTCGATCTGCTTGGCCAGCGCTGCGTAGCCGTAACCAGTGGCGAGTTGATATGCTTCTTCTGCCAACGGCAGGCCCTCCCGCGCCCGACCCATCTGCCGCAACGTCAGTGACTGATTGATGAGCGATATTGCAAGGCCCTCCGCATTGCCTAACTGGCGGCAGATCCGCTCCTCTTGCTTGTGCAGGGCCATCGCCCCATCCAGGTCCCCTCGCGCCTTCAGGATCACCGCCTGGTTGCCCATGGTCGCTCGCAGGGCGTCCAGATTCCCTAACTGGCGGCAGATCCGCTCCTCTTCCCTGTGCAGGGCCATCGCCCCATCCAGGTCCCCTCGCGCCTTCA
>Ga0315296_10003608_pt1 | contig 12884 bp, 10 predicted proteins | sample YL17G14_18_MG_FD_203921 | JGI IMG/M metagenome (GOLD analysis project Ga0315296, IMG submission 203921) | Sediment microbial communities from Yellowstone Lake, YNP, Wyoming, USA - YL17G14_18 | ecosystem: Environmental > Aquatic > Freshwater > Lake > Sediment | place: USA: Wyoming | collected... | reverse complement strand
ACGATTGAGCCAAACTAGTTTCTGAATGAGATGTTTCCAGAAGAGAGAAGTCTCGGAATTTTCAAGCCATTAATCGGCTCATGGTATGATTCTCTGAAGAACCCTCAAAAATCTCAAGAGGAAGCACTCTCAGGCTTGCTCAAAGAGTATGCAAAAACGCGATATGGAAAAAGCCATCATGCATCTGAGACAGAAAAGATCGAAGATTTCAGGAAGAACTTTCCAACGATGGACTACAAGGAACTCAACCCTTACTTGTCTGAAGTTATGAAAGGAGATTACAGCGCGATTCTTCCAGAACCGCTGACGTGCTGGGTCATGACCAGAGGCTCAACAGGCCCCGCAAAAGTGCTGCCAGCTACGAAGACACATCTTGAACAGATCCTTACCTGTGGATCGAGAGCCCTGATAAACCATATATTGAGGAGTAAGGATTTCGAACTTCTTGATGGAAAAGTTCTCAACCTTAATTTTCCTTCCAATGTTCACACGGTGGTCATGAACGGGCAAGCGATGACTTATGGCTACAGTTCGGGGACGTATGCGAGACTTATTCCTGCACTTGACAAAATCGGACTTCTGCCCAGACAAGAGGATATAGATGCTCTAGGCTCAGGAATTGCCAAACGAGATTGGGAGAAGAGGTTCGAACTGGCCTACCAACAAGTGCTCAACGAAAACGTGACTGCCGCTATGGGTGTAACCCCAGTGATCCTGTCTTTTGCAAGGTACGTTAAGCGAAAACATGGAAAAAAACCCAAGGAACTATGGAAGCTGCGAGCACTCTTGTGCACTAGCGTTCCAAAAATCCAATTCAGGTATGCGCCTAAACTCAAGGAATACTTTGGACAAGTCCCAGTGATGGAGATATACAGTGCGACTGAGGGAGTTTTCGGTCAACAGCTGGACGAGCTACCCTATATCACTCCGAACTATGACAAGTATCTTTTTGAAGTCAGAACTGGCCAAGGAATGAGAATGCTGCATGAGCTTGGTCGTGGAGAATGGGGAGAGTTGATTGTGTCTTCGTGCATGTTTCCTAGGTATTCGATTGGGGATATGATTGAAGCTGCAGGGAAAAACTATTTCCGCGTGTTTGGCAGGTGCAATGCTTTAACGCTTCTGGAGCATCGGCTTCACAGGTTGTTTCTCGGTTGGCTAGTCTAGGGCTTAGGGTGCCTTTTTGTCAAGACAAGTGCGGCATAGAGCGCTACAACAATGATCACTATTCCAACCAGTAGGAAGAAGAAGGCCCAGACTATCCTCCTATCGTAGATGCCTGTCATTTCGAGATAGAGCGTTGTGCCCAAGAATATTAGTATCAAGCCCCCGATCAAGGGCCCTAGAAACCCGAACTCGCGTTTCTCGCCTTTTTCCCCTTTTTCCCCTTTTTCACGCTTCTCGCCTTTCTCAGACTTCTCGTCCCTTCTGTATCTCCTAGGCCTTGTCTCCACAGGGGCAGCTTGTTCAACCTTAATAGAAGCCCCGCACTTGGGGCAAAAGCTCATTTCCTCAGTGACTTTTGCACCGCACTTCGGACAGTACGACATGTCTATAACACCTGTTTGATCCTCTTTGTATTCTAGATATTTAGTATTTAAAACATGCTCAATCCGAGAAATGTTATCCGTGATGTTTCTATTATTAGGTTGAGCATTTTCATTTCCTCTTTCTGAACAGCATGATGTTTTCAGGGGTTGTGCAGACAAACTCGAATCCTGTTTCTACTAGCTGTTTTGCTTGTTCGGTTGTGTTTGCAGTCGCTGAATGGTAGTCGCTGCTTTCAAAGTTTACGAGTTGTGTATAGATCAATATGTTCTGGATGTTGCGGTGTCCAAGCAGTTGCATGACGTGTAAGATATCCTTTGTCTTATGGTATTCCATAGTGGCTTTCCAATGTCTCAAGCGCGCGCGCTAATAAATGGGAAGCGCGCGCACTGCCATCCCAGAGAGAACTCCAGAAGTTATTTCCATAATCTTTATTTTATTGAACCTAGCAATTAAACTATTCGAGGAATAGCGAAATGCGGAAGGGAGTACTAGTAACTTTGGTATTGTCAGTGTTCTTGATATCGCTGGTCACGCCAGCTCTTGCATTCACAAGACCAACACTGTTTCGCTCTGAATTTCGTCTTGACAACAATAAAGGAATTGTTGAGCAACAGCGAGCAACGAGGACTACGGTGAACATCCGCAGCATATCGTCGGGCGACTCGGTTTACAAGACTGTTCTGATCATCGCTAAGGTGACTGGATCCTTCACGTCGGTGGTCTATCAGATTGACAGCGGCTCACAATATCCTATGAGCCGAGTCGGCACGACCGACGAGTACCAAGCCAGCTGGGACACAACTGAGGTCTCTGCGGGGACACATACCTTGTATGTGAAGGCGAGGTCCAGCAGTGGAAGCGTTGTTGGTTCTGCTTCTGTGAGTGTTAAAGTAGTTACATCATTCAAGTGGGAAGTCTACTACGAGATTGACTACATAGTTGGTCACGTGCCGCCTCAAAGCATGCTTGACTATTGGCAGAGCTATTGGGAAGGCCATGCCATCAAAGCCACATTTCTTGTGGATCATGCGGTTTCCGACCCCACACCGAGCGACGGCTACATCACTGAGAGCGACTTCTGGAGCATAGAGAGTACGTACAACGGCGTTTGGATGTATGACGATCGCAGCAACGGGGGCGCGAACCCACAGTTTTTCCTGAAGGAGAAGTGGATGCTTTATGGCACCTGGGACACAGATCCGAATGTTGGTGGCTACACCTACGTTTCTTTTAGTCGCTCAGACCTTCTTGCCGGCAACTACATTTTCATCGCCGATTCAATGATCAACGACTGGGAAGCACAGAACAGCATCCCGAATGAAGGTGGGGATACAATAGTCGCGATGCATGAAGCTGGCCACAGCATCGGGATCGCCAAAATATTCTTTGGCTATGAGATGTACGACTCCGACTATTACAGCATTATGAGCACCATGCGAATGGAAAACGCCAAGTACATGTCGGGCTACTGGTATTACAGCAAGGAATACTGGGCAACAGCCAACAAGAACTATTACACGGTCTAAGCCCACAAGACGCCTGTTGCAGTCACAGTAGAAACACTTCCTCTTTTTTTTCTACATCTTTCAAAAAAGAAGAGATTTATTTTGCATTTAGCTTTGGCTTTAGCATTGCAAAGAGCGCGCGCTCTTTTTCTTTCTGAATAGGTTAGTCAATGTTGATCACTCTCCAAAAGTGAAACTGACAAAAAAGGGGGGTTTGCGCGGGAGATATCGCCAAATACACAGCTAAGAAATGTTATATATGTTCAAACAACTAGAATAGTCCTCAAAGGTGCGGATCAATTGAGCTCCGAAAGATCATCACGCAGGCCCAAGGAAGGTCTTTTGAGCGCCGTCTCTGTGGGTTTCTTCTTAGTGCTGATTGGAATGCTTTTTGTGATTGGCCCTAATCTCTATAGCAACATAATCACGTTCTTCAGCAACTTCAACGTCACTTCGCCTGTTCCGCATATGGATATCTCACTCCCTGCTCCGGATCTGACACGGGCGGCAACCAACTCGACGGTGCGCGAAGCGAATCTTGCAGTTTTTTCTGCAGCAATGCAGTTCAGTGTGGCTTGGGGCGTATTTCTAGTCGCTTTACTTGCAATGAGGTTTGCAGCCTATTCGCCGACTCACAAGAAGGTTGAAAACTTGTCCGACATGGTCTTCTGGTTTGGGGCAGCCTATCTGATTCAGACATGGCTTGTTCAGGAGACGAGCGCGCGCGCGAGAGAGACGAAGTGGTTTGAGTTCTGGGCAATGATTCTTGTACTTCTAGGCGTTTCCCTTGTTGTTAGAGCAGTTCTCCTAGCCGCTGTCAGATTGAGGCGCACATAAATAGGCAAGAATTCAATAACGGATCAGCAGCACGTGTCGGTGAAAAGTTTGCCTATAGCCTATTCTGAAGCCCCAGACATCAAGAAGTTAGCTGACGAAATCGCGGAAAACCTAGGATTTTTCCACGTTGTCCCGCAATTCGTGTACTGCATTAGAAGTAATGGATCAACTTCCAAGCGCACAATCGCTCGCATCCACGGCCTAGGCAAGGTCTGGCAGGAGACTCTCAACCTTCCCGCCTCATATGTGATTGAGGTAATTTCTGAGCGATATGACAGATTAACAGAGCAAGAAAAGGAAAAAACGATTATCCATGAGCTTTTGCACATACCAAAAGCCTTTGCAGGCGGGTTCCGTCCTCACAAAGGCTACATTGACAGTCAAACCGTGGAGGATCTGTACAGGATTTTTCGAAAACAAAAGCAGTCGAGAGAACAAGTTTTTAAGGAACAATAAGAATGACAAAAGAAATCTGTGCATCAGGTTTCACAGCGCATCGTGAGAGGCAACAAATGAAGTACCGCATGAAGACTCTCGCTCACAACGGAATCTACGTTCCTGAATACGAGTACAAAGGATTCTCTGTCAAGATTCAAGGAGAACCTGTGAAATTGTCGCCCAAGACAGAGCAGATGGCCGTCCTGTGGGTAAGAAAAAGACAGTCACCAACCTCTCCTCCTGACAAAGTCTTCTACAAGAATTTCATACAAGATTTTCTGGCAGTTCTTAGGTCAGAAAATCCTTCACTAAAATTCCTTGAAACTTTCGAACTCAATCAACTGGGCAGCTTAGACAAAGATGATGATAATGACTGGATGGCGGACGGCAGGTTAGGGGTCGATTTCTCCGAGGTTGCGGCTTATTTGCTGCAAGAACAACAGAAAAAGCTAGGCATAACTAAAGAGGAGAAGAAGGGGCTTGCAGCTGGAAGGAAATCTGCTAGAGAAGCCTTGAGAGAAAAGCACGGTTACGCTGTGGTTGACGGGAATCGGCTTGAAATTGCAAACTGGACTGCAGAGCCTTCGTGTATTTTTGCAGGCAGGGGAGAACATCCGAAACGGGGAAAATGGAAAGAGGGACCGAGGCAGGAAGATATAGTTCTCAACCTTCCGCCCGACAGCCCAATGCCTCCGGGGAACTGGAAGGGCAGAGTTTGGGAACCCGAGAAAATGTACCTCGCCAAGTGGGAGGACAAGCTTTCTAGCAAGATAAAGTATGTCTGGTTTTCCGATTCTGCGTTTCTGAAACAGAAAGCAGAAGAGGAGAAGTTCAAAAAAGCTGAGAACCTGAGTAAAGAAATTCCGAAAATCGAAACTCACATAATGAAAAACATAGATTCTGAGGATTTGGATAGAAGAAAAATAGCAACGGTAAGTTGGCTGATTTTCGAAGTGAACATGAGAGTTGGCGACGAAAAGGATCCTGGAGAAGCAGACACGGTGGGCGCTATAACACTCAGACCCGAACACATCAGAATTGAAGGCGACACGCTAGACTTTGACTTTCTTGGAAAGGACTGTGTCAGATGGACGAAAACAGTTGAGGCCCCACCTGTTGTTATTAGAAACATTGAGAAATTCTCCAAAGAATGCAAGGAGTACCTGTTCGAGGGAATTGACTCTAGAAAAGTGTCCCGATTTCTTTCTGAAAAGATGGAAGGCTTGACAGCTAAAGTGTTCAGGACTTGGAAATGCACCAAGACTGTCAGGGAAGAGCTGCAAAAGTGCGATGCAAAGAAGGAAGACCCAGAGTTCAGGAAGCAATTCTGTGCGAAGATGGCTAATTTAGAAGCAGCCAAGATAGCTAACCATAAACGCAAAATTCCAACGAATTTTGACGAGAGACTTGCCAAGAAGCAAGCGAAAGTCAAAGAACTTGAATTGAAACTGAAGGAAAAAACAGAGCAAGGCAAGAAGACGGATACTCTTCTTAAAAGGCTGGAAAAGAGCAGACTTGATGTGAGACTTTCAGAGAAGACAAAAGAGTACAACCTTGGAACTTCTCTAAAATCTTACATTGATCCGATGGCTTACCTAAAATGGGCTAGGAAAGTGGATTTCCCTCTGGATAAGTTGTATCCGAAGACCTTGCGAAAGAAGTTCAGCTGGGCATTAGGGACAAAAGAGTAACAACGCATGCGTCATGTTTCAACATAGTAGCACAGAGAATAGCCATTCGCTCTATTAGCAGCTGAACCCCTACCCCCCCTTCCTGGGTGTCCAGCTAAACCTTCTTGAGATCGGAAGAGGCAGCTTGAGCAAACAAGTGAATTCAGGAGATTGTCTGAAGCGTCCCAAAGACATATCTAAGTACGCGTCTTTTGTGATAGTAGGTTAGGAGAATGGTAGAATCGCTTTTGCGGGGAAAGGAGAATGTCAAAAGTCGTGGTTTTCTACCATCCTCCATGCATGAGATTCACTCACATTTTGCTCTTAACCTTGTCGTTAGTTTTCTGACTGAGTAAATGATTCAGCGTGGTGCGTGGGCTGCAGTGGAGCTTGAGGTGCTCTTTTAAGCAGTTACTCAATCGCGTCTTCAAATGGGAGAGACATGTGCGCGCGCGTAAAGTGAAGCAAGTGAACGTTTTTCCTTTGTGCTCTGCGTTCTTTTGATCGTCTCCACGCCATCTAAGAGTGTCTGTTGGAACCCGGGACATCGTGTTTTTGATGCGCCTGCGCGTGCGATAAGTATGAGTTCATGTCGAAGGTTTGCTTGCCACAAGTCGTGCAGAAAGTCTCTTTTTCGCTCATGTTCGCTGTCCAAGCAAGTTCGTGTAACATGCAGATTGCTTTCGGTTTTTTTCTCCGTCACACAGGCTTGCCTCTAGCTACTTATCTGCTGATCCATAGTTTGAGCGAGATTATGAACTCCATCGTGCAACAAGTCTCAAAAATCAAGGCATCCATGCAGGTTCATGAATTGTGAAGACAGGAAAAGTTGTGGGGCAATTGTCGCATGTGCTGTTGCACATCCACACAATTCTTAAATACTCTAGAAATAACCAAATGATGCTGTCAAGGCAAACTAATTCTGAAAATCATGTTAGAGGAGAATAGATATGCGTAGACAGATCATGAGACCTAGAATAATCCTCATTTCACTTGTAATTGCCATCATCCTGGTTGTTAACAACCCTGCATATCACTTCAAATCTCTAGCGGCTCCGGCACAAAAATCGTGGACTTACATGGTTTATCTTGATGCAGATAACAACTTGGAGAGTGCTGGCATGAAGGACTTCAATGAAATGGAATCAGTTGGTTCGACAAGTGATGTTAACATCGTAGTTCAGATGGATCGCATTCCTAGCTACGATGACACTAACGGCGACTGGACCGGAACGAGAAGGTACTATGTCACAAAGGACAGTGACCTACAGATTGTTCATTCAACTCTGATACAGGACTTGGGTGAAGTGAATATGGGTGCGTCAGCCGCGCTTTCTTCATTCGTAGAATGGGCTATATCGGACTATCCAGCGGCTCGTTATGCACTTGTTCTGTGGGATCATGGTAGCGGCTATCCAGGTGTTTGCTTTGATGATACGAACAACGGAGACTACCTGACGATGAGGGAACTTAAACAAGTGCTTTCAGCTGTGAAAACAGCAACAGGATTCAAAATGGATGTCTTGAGCTTCGATGCATGTTTGATGGGCATGATTGAAGTCGCGCACCAAGTGAAAGATTACGTCAACTTCATGGTCGCTTCGGAAGAGTCAGAACCCAACGACGGAACTCCATATGACACTGTTCTCAATGTGCTGGCTCAGAATCCTGCCATGTCTGCCAGTCAACTTGCTTCAACAACAGTCACAAAATACATAACCTCATACACCGATGGCTTACCCAATCCTGATGATGCGCCTACAGTCACGGACGCAGCCTATGATTTGGCCAAGGAGACTGTCCTAGCCGACGCCGTGTCAAATCTTGCGGAAGCCCTGATTGGCGGTTCTAGTCAGTACAAAAGCGAAATAGCCTCTGCGAAGATGCAATCTGAAGTATTCTATGGCGGATTCGTCGATCTGTACGATTTCACTCAGCGAATACGAAACTCAATTGTCAATATCACCATTCAATCTGCCGTCGACGACGTCTTAGCAAAGGTGACAGATTTTGTCATCGCAGAGGGACACGGTTCCAGTCATCCGAACTCTCACGGGGTCACCATATACTACCCAGATAAGTATGATAGGGTATCCTACACTGGCTCAGAAGACGAGAAAGCTCTGGACTTTCCATGGGATACGAGATGGGACGATTTTCTGGACTTTGGTGTGAACGTTAACGCAAACCTCACGCCTCAGTTTGACACGTACACTGTCCCAGGAAATACCACAATCGCTCAATTAGCACAGGGCGATGTAGATGGGGATGGCACGGTCGAAGTGATTGCCGGCGGACACATCACGGACACCTATGGACATGTTCATCTTCTCATCATAGTCTGCAAAGTCACAGATCAAGAACTGGTGACCCAAAGCAACTACACCGTTTACTTGGGCGAAGACGAAGAACTTACATCTATGGATTGCGCTGACTCAGATAACGACGCAAAAGACGAGATCATACTGACTGCTAACTTCTACAATCTGACTGACTATGAATGGTATGCGTGCATGATCATACTAAGTGGCGAAGGAGACCAGATTAGCTTGCAGGCCTATGATGAGAGCACAGATATTTCCCTTGAGTCACTGGCTATCAAAGATGTTGACACAGACGGATACAACGAAATAGTCTTCAGCGGTCATCTACTGGATGAATTCGGCAACGAGTATGCGTACGTTGCTGTCGGAAACAACTCTTCACCCGAGGCAATCACGCTGGAGGACTATTACGCGTGGAACATTGGCACGGAAGAAGACCTAAGAGCAGTGGCAGTGGAAGACACTGACGGAGACGGCTTTGCCGAGATTGTCGTAGGCGGAGTATACTACGACTCTACTTACGGTGTGTGGTATGGCTATGTGGCTGTACTGAACTTTACGCAGAACCTGTTCTGGTTGCAGGCCTATGATTACGGTCAGAACATATGGATAAACTCCTTGAAAATAGCTGACGTTAACGGTGACAACACCAGCGAAATAGTGGTGAGCGGTTACTCCTGGGACACCCATGGAACGTATTATTTCTACATAGGCATCGGAATCAATCGACCCAGCAATGAGGTAAACTGGCTTTACCAAGACGCTTTTTCAATAGGAGAAGACGAAGAGCTAAGTTCAGTCGATGTTGCCGATGTCGACGGAGACGGCATCGCAGAAATTATCGTGTGCGGATATTACTACAATGCTACTGAGTTCGAATGGAACGCTTATCAAGCTGTCTTCAGTTGGAGCAACACAACAGGCATGGTACTTGAGAACGCATATTACGGTGAAGTTGGAAACGAATACACGTATTCCACAATAACAGCGAACGTGGACAACGACACACAGCCAGAAGTAATAAGCTGCGACACCCTAGAAGGCCACGTCGATACCAGTCAGATCAACGTTGAAACAGCGTCAAACTATGTACCCGAAACAGGTACCCTCACAGGTACGGTCACCGCGGGCGGTATTCCTGTCTCAGGTGCAACCGTTACAGTTGCAAAATCTCGATATTCCGAGGTCGCTACAACCACCACATTCCCAAATGGATCCTACGTAATAGAGTTGCAAACAGGCAGCTATGAGGTCGAAGTGTCTGCACCGGGAAAGCTCAACACAACGGAAACCGGAGTTCTAATATATGCTGGGCAGACTTCAACAGTCTCTCTTGAGCTGCAAAATGTACCGATTGCAAGTAACCACGTGTTAACCGTTAATGGACTGTCATTTCAAGTCAGCACAGTCAGCAACTCAACAATCAGTAGTCTTGAGTTTGACAAAGATCAGAAGGAAATAAGCTTCAACGTTACTGAGACCTCTGGAACAAAAGGCTTCTGCAACGTTACAATCCCCATCATTCTGTTGGGCGGCAACTTCACCGTCAAGATAGACGGATTGATAGTCACACCAGACCCGATAGTCGTGTCAAATGCTACACATTCATTTGTCTACTTCACCTATACGCACAGTAGTCACATGATACAGATTCTAGGAACAACGGCTATACCGGAATTCTCAACTTCAACAACCTTGGCAATGCTTCTAGGAATAATCCTGGTTGCAGCAGCCCTGATGAAAAGAAAGTACCTTAGTGGACGGGTCGGGATTTGAACCCGAGACCTCCACGATGCCAACGTGGCGATCATACCAGGCTGATCTACCCGCCCATGGAAGATTGCTTCTGAAACCTAAACCGTGCGTGACAAGCTATAAGTATTTCTTAACAGCGCAGAGCTTATCCGTAGTGCATGTACTGCGTTAGCGCCTTTCGCATCTCTTCCGGCTTGTTGGACAAGTCCTTCCACAAATCTCTGTCTTTGTGATCTTTCAATTTTTGAACCGTTTTGTCGATCAGCTTCTTTGGAAAAACCCCATTAGCTTCATAGAACCTCCTGTCTTTCTCAAGGTTTTCGGCAGCTTCACTGCATGAACGGGGGAGAACTTTGAACCCTTTCTCTTCGACGTGTACAGACTCAGCATGCAGGTCTTCAGCTACTTTCAACGATCTAGCAGAGTTTTCAAGTCCGTAGTTTGCTGCTAGGGCTAATCCTGCAAAGAGCAGGTGAGGGTTGGCAAGAGCGTCGGGAGCTCTGTATTCGAAGGTCTCTAAGCAACCTTTGTCTTTTCCAGTCCTCTTCTTGGTCTTCCACCAGAGAGGTATTCGAATTAGGGCTAGACGATTTCTGGCACTCCAACAAATGTGCATCGGTGATTCCTTGCGCGCAATAAACCGCATGTATGACGCTGGAGTGGGGTTTCCAAAGGCTGCGAGGCTAGGAGCGAATTCTAGTATTCCACCAATCATGTTCAAGGCTTCATTGCTCAGGTTTCCATCCTGACTTACAATTATGTTTTTTCCGTCCTTCAACCCGCATAGGTGAACGTGCATTCCGTTTCCAGCGTGGTTCAGATCGATCTTGGGTGTAAACGAGGCGGAGACTCCATGTCTCATGCATATGTTTCGTACAATCCATTTTGACACCGCTATCGTGTCAGCCATATCGTGTAGATTTTGGGGCGTAAACTCGATTTCATGTTGCTCCATAACTGTGCCATTGCTACCTAGTATTCGACCGACTTCGCTGTGACCGTATTTCGTCGGAAAGCCAACAATGTCCAGGGTGGCTAGCACTTCATTCCGTATGTCTTCGAACTTCGCGAAAGGAGAGCACTCATGGTAATTCCTGTCCGGCGCACTTGGAAACAGCATTTCAGTCTTCTGTTCAGCAATTACATAGAACTCAAGCTCGGCCAAAGCTTTCAACACTATTCCGTTTGAAGAGCGAAGTTTTTCTTCAGCTCTTGCCAAGACGTTTTGCGGGGCAATGTCCAAAGGTTTCCCATTTTCATCCAAATAGTCGCACAGAATGTTCAGTGTTGGCAGTATCGCAAACGGGTTCACGAAAGCCCTGTCGATCCGAGGCGATATGAAAATGTCGCTCTTTCCAGGTTCAATGAATGAGAACAAGCTTGAGCCGTCAACCCTTTCGCCAAGCTCCAAAACTTCGTGAACTCGCTGCCCGTTAGCGGTTGAAAAACTAAGAGCCTTCAGCCTTCCTTCTTCAGGGATGTGACACAGATTCAGTATTCTTATGTTGTTCTCTGAGATAAACTTGAGGACGGCTTCTTTTTCCGAGAAATTCAACACACCATGCATGGAAAAGCCTTCCCATGAGTATCAAAGTGCTTTCAGAAACCAATATTTTAACTCTTCTCATATGGTTTTCCATTCTATTCAAGCTGCTACACATGATTCTTAATAAGGATAGGTAGCTCTTCACAATGATACATTTTGAGGATTCGCTAAGTTTATCTATGAAACACGGTCTGTAATAGGTTGACGCGATAGCGGAGAAACAGCGATGTCTAGGAAGATTCCATCGAAAGATGAAGCATTAGAGGCCTTGGATTTCATAGTCAGTGTTCTCAAGGAGCACGAAAAGGACTTGGACAGACTGATCAATGAACTTGGCAACATAACCGAAAAGATGGGTGACACAGGCGAACTAAGTGGAAAAGTCGAGAAAGTTGAAGAGCGGTTGACTACTCTACAGAACGAGATAGCAAATCTCATCACTTATCTTTCAGCCCCGCATGAACCGCCACCTGTATCACCACAAATATCGGCGACACAGAAGAGCGAAAACGTCTTGGCCAGAGAAACGCGCGGGCCTTCAGTGATCTTGCGATGCAAGCTGTGGGAAGACTTTCAAACAATGGCCATTCAGGCTCAGACGCTGTCCTTCATGTATCGAGAATCGGACAAAGCATACCAAGTGGACGCGGTCAAGGATAATCAGATCATTACCTACAGCGGTCCGCTTCCCAAGGAAACGTCAATGTTGAAGACGTGGCTTTCCAAGCAGCTGGATGTCCCCGAAAAAAAGATTTTGGAAGGCATTTTAGCCATAGGTTAGCATCATTTTCGAGGCGTTTATGTTCCGTAATTAAACAAGGTTTTTATAGGAGAGGCGACTCTTAAGTCTTACGATGTGCTGGAGGGTCAAGGTTGAAGGCTAACCACAAAAGCCCAAACATTTTTTTCCGTTCTCGAAGCCTTCTCCTTTCTCCTCAGTGACGGAAAATGGCGGAGTGGTTACCCAAAAAACAATGAAAACCCTCCACACAACACAAAATCTCGGAGAGCAAGCCCATGGACCAGAAGACCTCTGTCGTACAGAAAATCCACGAGGAATTCACTAGTTTCCGAAAAACAATGGAAGAACTGTATCTGTTGAAGCAAGTAGCCTCAGACCTGAGAAATTACAAGAAAATGATAAAACTCAAAAAGTATGATTGACCCAAATGTTATATAGTTTTATCATTTTTTCTTTGTTTGGGGTTTAATGTGTGGGGTAAGACTAGGCTTAGGTTTGGTGCTGATTTTGAGATGG
>Ga0315296_10003607_pt1 | contig 12885 bp, 12 predicted proteins | sample YL17G14_18_MG_FD_203921 | JGI IMG/M metagenome (GOLD analysis project Ga0315296, IMG submission 203921) | Sediment microbial communities from Yellowstone Lake, YNP, Wyoming, USA - YL17G14_18 | ecosystem: Environmental > Aquatic > Freshwater > Lake > Sediment | place: USA: Wyoming | collected... | reverse complement strand
GGCTTATCAGGAGGTAAAATCTGAATGAGCCAGAAAGACAAAACATGGAAAGAAATCTCACCGGCAGGAGTCTGCTGGAAAAGCAGCCGAACCTATCTGACTGGAGATTGGAAATCTTTCACTCCTGTGAGAGACGTAAAGAAGTGCACAAAGTGCCTGTTATGCGCTATTTACTGTCCTGACGGTGCCATACATTGGAACGCCAAGACAGCCGACATAGAATTTGACCTCAACTTCTGCAAAGGCTGCGGAATATGCGCAAATGAATGCCCGACCAAGGCAATTGTGATGAAAGTTGAGTAGGGGGATGTGAAAAATGAAAAACATAGTAAAACAAGAAACCCAGGCGCTCAACGGAGACGAAGCTGTCGCCCTAGCTGTTAAGCAAGCAGACGTCGACGTCGTTGCCGCTTACCCGATAACTCCTCAAACAATAATCGTTGAGAAACTCAGCGAGTACGTCGCAAACGGCGAAGTTGAAACAGAATACGTATGCACCGAATCAGAACACAGCGCAATGGCAGCATGCCTTGCAGCGTCAACCACCGGCGCCCGAGTCTTCACAGCCACAGCATCAGCCGGCCTAGCGTTGATGCATGAAATGCTGTTTGTGACTTCAGGATGCCGCACACCAGTCATAATGGCAGTCGCAAACAGGGCATTGTCAGCGCCGTTAAACATTCACGGTGACCATTCCGACGCAATGGCCGAACGCGACAGCGGTTGGATACAGATCTACGCAGAAAACGCACAGGAAGTCTACGATTCTATGCTTCAAGCTTTCAGAATTGGTGAGCATTTGGACGTACAATTGCCTGTTATGGTCGGCTTAGACGGTTTCACGTTGAGCCATACACTGGAAAATGTGCTCGTGCTCTCCGATGATGTCGTCAAAGAGTTCGTTAAAACACGCCAGTTTCCAGTTGTGCTTACTCACGACGGAAAAACCGTGCCTTTCAAACTTGACCCAGAGATGCCGATGACAATGGGACCTGTAGCAATGCCGAACTACTATTTCGAGTTCAAGCGACAACAAGAAGAAGCCATGAGAAACGCATTGAAAATAATCGAAACGATCCATGACGAATACGCTCAACTGACCGGCCGAAGCTACGGCGACGGTCTGCTTGAACACTACAGGCTTGACGATGCGGACGTAGCCGTGATTTGCGTGGGTTCAACTGCTGGAACCATCAAAGCGGTGGTAGACGAGTTAAGAGAGAAAGGCGTCAAAGCTGGATTGCTTAGAATTCGCACTTTCAGACCCTTTCCAGCAGAAGCAATTGTGAAAGCGCTGGGAAAAGTGAAAGCGGTCGCCGTTATGGACAGAAGCATGAGCTTCGGCGGCAGAGGCGGAGCAGTTTTCCACGAGGTCCGCCACGCACTTTACGACTCTTCGAACCGACCCTACGTGGTGAACTACGTTTACGGCCTAGGCGGAAGAGACACTAGCCCAACCCAGATACGCCAAGTCTTCGAAGATCTGCAGAAGATACTGCAGATCAAACGAGTTGAAGAGCTAGTGCACTATCTCGGGTTAAGGGAGTGAAAAGGAGGAAGAATGAATGGAAATAGCTGAAGGAAAATTCACAGCAAAAGACATCGCTGAAAAACCCGAACTGTTCCTTTCAGGACACAGAGCATGCGCAGGATGTGCCCCAGCAACCGTGTTGAGACTAATCATGAAAGCCACTAGAGGACCAACGATAGTGACGAACGCGACAGGATGCATGGAAGTCTCCTCGACAATCTATCCTTACACGTCTTGGGCAGTACCATGGTTACACACAGCCTTCGAAACGGCAGGCGCAAACGCTTCAGGAATCGAAGCAGCCTTGAAGATACTGAAAAAGAAAGGAAGAATCAAGAACCAACAAGTCGATGTCATCGCATTTGCAGGAGACGGCGGAACATATGACATCGGCATACAAGCGCTTTCAGGCGCCGTTGAAAGAGGACATGACTTCATGTTTGTGCTCTATGACAATGAAGCTTACATGAACACAGGCATACAAAGAAGCGGAGGCACACCTTACGGAGCATCTACAACCACTTCTCAAGCTGGTTCTGCCGTGCCTGGAAAGCTGGAGCAGAAGAAACCCATAGCAGACATCATGGTGGCTCACGACATGCCATATGTCGCGACAGCATCACCCTACTACTGGAAAGACCTGATCCAGAAGGCTAGAAAGGGCATTGAAGTGAACGGCCCTGCATTTCTGCATGTGTTTACACCTTGCCCAAGAGGTTGGCGAAGCGAATCTTCAAAGTCAATAGAGCTTTCGAAACTTGCAGTAGAGACATGTACCTTCCCACTGTGGGAAGCAGTGAATGGCAACTATCAACTTTCAACTCCAAGCAAAGTCATAGCATTGGCACCGCAGAAGAAGAAACCTGTGAAAGAATACCTACAAGTTCAAGGACGATTCAGACACTTATTCACACCAAAATACGAAAAAATGCTTGAAGAGATACAACGCAGAACAGACGAAAAATGGAACCGGCTGCTCAAAAAATGTGGTATTGTACCGACTGCACAAGCTAAATAAAATCCCTTTTCTTATTGCTTTATTCTGTTAATTATGAGAACCGAAGAGAAAAACCTGAAAGTAGTTTCCATAGAGGAAGGTTTCGAACAGGCTTTCTGGAACCTCGTCAATCAAGATCCATTTCACTACTACTTTTTCATTCTCGACCTTAAACAACGCCCAGAACAAACAAACATTCTCCTTGCAATGGAAGAAAAGAAGATACCTGGACTAATGCTGGTCTATGCAGACCGCATTGTTCAACTTCGTGGAAATCGAAAAGCTGTAACAGAATTGCTTGACTATGTCAATCTGGAAAAGGTCGAGTTGCAGGCTCCCTTGGACTGCGAAGACATTGTCACCAAGAAGTACAAGCCACAGATCAGATATGAGCTGGTCCTGATGACCTTGAAAAAAGGAGAGGAGAAACTGCAGATCATCCACGAGCCGGTGAGACTTGGACCTGAAGATGCAGAGGAAGTTGCGGAAGTGATGAGAAAAGCCGATCCTGAGTGGTGGGGTGACATAACCGCTGAGAATAGGAGAGAGTCATTGGAGAAGACGTATTGGCTTGGGATAAAGCGCAACGGAAAGATTGTTTCTGTTGGCAACACTCGTTTTGATGATCTTGGAAGCAATATCGGGGTCATAGCGACTGACGAACATTATAGAAACATGGGTTGCGCGACTTCAATAGTATCGGCGTTAGTAAAAGAAATCTTGAACAAGTCTCCGACAGCGCTGATTCATGTTCTGAGCAATAACAATCCAGCCGTTCGGGTTTATTCGAAAGTTGGCTACAAGCCTTACAAGCATTATCTTCTTGTGAGAGCAGAGAAAGTCAAGAAATAAGCCTAACAGTATTTGACGAGCATAATCAGCACGGGCTAAGCTGCTTTTTTCAGATGTTTTTCTATTTCATGCTCAGCGTTGTCTGCTTTTATGAATATTGGCACGTTTTCCATGCCTGTTGCGATGTAGCTTGAAAGGAGCCACTCGCCTGGAGCAAATTCAAGAGTCTTTTCAAGGATGTTTTTGTCTATCATGAAGGTGTCACTTACCAGTTGACGGTCGTAGGGACGTGGCAGCGTTCCGACAAAATATGTGTGAATCTGCTGGAGCGCGTTTGTGTTCAGATAGGCTATACGTTGCGTTGCTATGCACACGCCTAACCCGTATTTTCTTCCCTGTCTGAGCAAAGTTTCAACGTGAGCAGAGCATTTTGCTTCCATTCCTGAACCGTTGCTTGGAATAAACTCCTGCGCCTCGTCGAACACGAGCAGGATGTAAGGCTTTACTGTGAATTTGTGTTTTCTGTGAGCTAGCAGGTCCTGTGTTAAATTTATGGCCAAGTCTTTTATTGTATACGGGTCGGAAATTGAGATGCAAATGAGGTTTGTTGTTTTGTCCTCAAGTAGTTCTCGAACCTGCTCGACGGTCAACCCATCTGTTGTTCTGGTTTCTCTTTCACGGTTTTTCTTCAGAGTATCGAGAACTAGACTTCTTGTCGTTGCCCAACCGTATAAGCCGCTCTTGTCGTGCACTTTAAACTGTTCAACTGCTTCACACGCGATCTCGTGGATGTAGTTGACGAAATCTTCGGTTACCTCTTCGTTTTCGCTTAAACCGTGTTCGTCCATGTAGTCACGTATTGCATCGTGAATTCTGTCTATGGCGTTCATGTAGTGAGGCTTGTCGGTCGAAGTGCTTCTCTGTGCGTCAAGCTCTTCTATGAATTGTCCGTACGTTGGCACAAGCTGTCTGGGTTTTATATAGTAAGCAAGCTTGTCTTGGTGCATTATTGCTTTCAGTCCAATTTTTGTGCGCTCATCGTTTTCGTATTCTCTAGGTTTCACGGCGGAATCGAATAACTGCTGCAGCGAATCGATTTTGTTTTCAAGAATGACTTTTGCTTGAACGTTGGGATCAGCCAGCACATCCAAAAGCAGGAACACGTATTCGCAGCTTATGTCAAAAATGACGATTTTTGAGGTTTTGTTAGCATGCAACAACAGTCTCCGCAGTATATTTGACATAAGGTTGCTTTTGCCGCCGCCTGTGAATGCGAATACCCCGAAGTGGTAGCGCACGAGTTTCTCAAAGTCAACGTATATGGGAATGGCTGTATTGCTTGCCTCAAACATTTTGATCAGTCCGAGTCTGGGGTCGGCTTTGGCATCTTCAACTGTTTTGGTCGTGTCTGCTCCAAGTTTCTCGGCGATTTTTTGGTTGTAGATTCGGTTTATCATTCCACTGTTCAGAACATAGCTTGGGCAACCCACGATGGGGTAGGAGAAGCCTTTCACAAACTTGAATTCACGGTGTTCGTCGAGAATGAGATCGTAATTTATCGGTATTGCGTCTATCTGAATCATCATTGTTGTTCTGTCATCTGTCTGCCAATCGTCTTCAGATTGTTCAATGATTTCAAACTGCATGGGGTAATATCCATGGTCAGACAACCCGCGCAAGCCGAAATGTTCAGGCCAGACGCGACTAATCTCCATGAGCGTGTATCTTTCGGAGCCTTTCTCTGTTTGTTTGAAGTTTTTCACAGCCAGAAGCATGCCTTCTTCTAAGAGTGCCATCAAGTCTTTCTGGTATTCGACCTTGATTCGGCATTGGTAACGTGCGCCTGTTCCGGCAAGCGTGGTGTCTCCGCCTGTGGCGAAAAATCTTGGGATTACAGCTGCGAGTCTTGCATTAAACTTGCTGTCGAAGTTTGTGAAGCATGAGTCGTTGAATTTATTCTCTTCTTGCGGCTTCAATGGAAGCTCTCCTTTCTCTGAAGGTGCTCATATAGAATATGAACTTTCTCAATTTATGATTATTGAGTATCCAGTCGGCGGTGGTGTCTACTATGAGTTTGAATTGGCTGTAGTTCCATTTTGCAATTTTGTCCGCTATGAACAGGGGCTTGTTGTGTCCGAAGGCTTCTGGAATGCTGGATGGAGCCATTGCGGTCAACGTGGTCATTACCAATTCTTCAATCCTGTTTGAAACATTCTTGTCTTTAAAGAGAATGACCTGAAGAGGCTCTTTTGCGCCGCCGAATTCATTCCAAAATCTCGCTGTGCTCTCAGGTTTGCAGTCGTACTCTGGATAGACCAGGCGATCTATCAGTAAGACGTTGCTACGCAGGATCGGGTCGGTCTTGGCTTGGGCTAGTTGAATGTATGTTTTTACAAAAGTCTTTTCAAATCCGACTCGGTTTTTGATGGCTCCGGAAACGAAGCCCTTGCGGTTCTCTATGTCTGGAACCATCGTTCTAAAGGCAGAGTCATACTCTACGAGGCTCCATGGCGGTTTGATTTTTTCAGGGTTCAGAATGCTTGTTGACTGCAGGATCATGCGGTCGGTGTTTGGTAGTTTTTCAAAATCTACTCTTGAGACGGATGTTTTGAGGAGCCCTTGACCTTGCATTATCGGAACGAGTTGCCGTTTGAAGTCTCTTGCCGCGGTGTCCTTCGTCATGCCGATGAGTAAAATGTGTCTTCGCCAACATTCTTCCATAATCATGTGCAACGTGAAAAGCGTGAGAAAAGCGATGTCGACGGTTGTGAGCCATTGTTCCTTCCCGTCTCTTAGGACCTTCATGACGCTTGGAGTTTTGGTTAACGATGTGTTGGCAAGAAAGAATCGGTCGCCGAGTGTTGTTACGAGGTTCTTGACGCGTTCAAGCACATCACGGTATTTCGGATCTAGTTTGAAGGTTTCATTCTTCTCAGTTATTATCTGTGCGTCCAATGAGCGTTTGAGTTGTCGGGCAACACGTTTGGCTCTCTTTTCATCTTCTATTTTTAGTTCGAACAGAATCTGCTTCTCAGTCAGCGGCCCTTTCGTTTTGATCAGCTGTATGATTGCATGTCCAAGGTAGTCGCCTCTTGGAGGAGGCAAACCAAGAGCTTCATTGCAGACGCACTGCCTCGCAATTGTGAAATCGTTAATGTCAAACGGTTCTTCATCGCCGATTCGGTAACCGATCAAACTGCTTCGGGTCTTCCAAAGTTCGCGTTTAGCCGTGTCGTAGATGAGACTTGCACGTTCGATGGACAAGCTTCTGTCCAACAGCATTATCCGTATTTTCTGGCTTGGATCTGTGATGAGCTTGTAGGCAAGATAGTACTCTGCGAAAGTCATTATCCAGTTCGCGATGGTTGCATTGTTGATTATTGACTGGTCAGTGAGGTGTTTGTTTGGATTGATTTCGCCTGATTCTTCAGATTCAAAGAAGGCGTGATCTACTTCAGGAATTTCGTTGACGTAAATTGGCACCACGCTTGATATCCCGGCAGCTTGCTGAATTGTCTTCATATCATACTTGACTTGGGGACGCTCTTTCTCTAGGAAAGTTATCGTGCCAGTTGATGCGTAGGCACCTCCGAAGAAAATGACAAGGTCAAACAATGGGCGTGAATACATTGTGCCGTCGACGCCTGCGAAACGGACAGTGGAGGTGCCAAAGAATTCTTTGGCAGTCTCGTGTGCTTTTTCACAGTCGAACTGCATTCTTACAAAGTCTGAAAGCAGATCATCGTAAAGAGTCTTCAACGATGAAAAGCGCTGTTCATAGTCTAGAACCTGGGTCGAAGCGCCCAGCTTTAGCACTTCACTGGTTCTTTTTATTGCGTCACTTAACGATGACATGCTCGCGGGTTCTCTCCTGGGTGAGATAGTAGCCTTCTTACGGTAAAAAGCGTTGTCAACTGTTACGTTTTCGCGTGTCGAACTGCAACGTCTTGCTTTGCTGCAAGCTTGTGATAAGCACGACGACAAGGCCTTAAGCAGGATTCGATAATGAAAATTTCCTTTAAGTGGTAGAAGATAAGTATGGTTGACAAGAGAATCCAGAAACTTGCGAAACTCTTCGTGAGTTACAGTGTAAACGTACAGCCAAAGGAAAAGGTGCTCATAACAAGGAAGCGATCTGGCTTTTCCGCTGTTAAACGAGCTTTACAAAGAATGTTTGTTGGCGGATGCTTATCCGCAGATATTGGCTAATCTTGATGTTCAGTACACGTTTTATCAGACTGCAAAGGAGCATCAGTTGCAGCATGTTTCGCCTTTTGAGAAGTTCCTTATGGAGAATATTGATGTTTCTATAGGGATTTTCTGTGAGCCTAACCCGAAGCGATTGACGAACGTGAATCCTGAGAAGATTAGGATGCGTCAGGCAGCTAGAAGCGGGCTGGTTGAGACTTTGTTCAGGAGGGAGGCTGAAGGAAAATATAGGTGGGGAGGATTGCCCTTTCCTGTGAATGCAGAGGCTCAGGAAGCTGAGATGGCGTTGCCTGAGTATGAGGATTTTGTTTATAGCAGTTGTCTGGTTGACCGGGAAGATCCGATTGCTGAATGGAAGAAGGTCAGAAAGGAACAGCAAAAAACGTGCGATTTTTTGGACAAGACAAAGAAGATCCGCATGATAGGTGAAGACACGGATTTGACTTACAGCGTCAAGGGTCGGAAGTGGATTAACTGTTGCGGAAACAAAAACATGCCGGATAGTGAAGTATTTACGGCTCCTGTTGAGGATTCGGTGAACGGGACGATTCGGTTCACGTTTCCAGGGTTGTTTTATGGGAAGGAGATTGAGGACATAAGCCTTACTTTTGAGGATGGAAGGGTGGTGAAGGCGTCTGCGGCGAAGGGCAACGAATTGTTGCAGCAGCTTTTGAAGATAGATGGTGCGGATCGTTTAGGTGAGGCTGCGATTGGGACGAATTATGGGATAACGAGGTTTACGAAGAATATGCTTTTTGATGAGAAGATGGGTGGGACGATTCATATGGCTCTTGGTTTGAATCCTATTCCTGAGACGGGAGGGTTGAACAAGTCTGCTGTTCACTGGGATATTCTGAAGGATATGAGAAAGAATGGCGAGATTTATGCTGATGATAGACTGATTTACAAGGATGGGAAATTCATTAACTTCTGATGTGGAAACAAGCACTCTTTTGGTTGTAAGAGTGCTAGAGTTTTGTGCTGTACTGGCAGTGTTAAACGCTTAGGATTTTCTGGATGTAGACGAGCAGGAAGACGAAGCCCAGGATGCTGAGTGAGCTTGTGGCTAGGATGATTTGTTTGAAGAAGGGTGCGGTTGATTCTGACAGTTGTGGTAGTACTAGGAGGTTGACGAAGAGGGGTGCGGCTATGAATATTAGTGTGAGGTAGAAGTATTTGCCGCGGAGGGCGCTTGCCTGTTTCATTTGTGAGAGCAGTTGTGGGATTCTGTCTTGGTGAAGGTGTTTTTGAATCTTGTTTACTTCATCGTTTAGTTCGTTGAGTGCTTTTGCGATTTTGCTGCTGTGGTTTTGTGGGTTTTTGTTGATTTTTTCTTTGAGTTCAAGGATGGTGATGGCGTTTTTGAGGTCTGTTTGAAGTGATATTCTTTTTTCAGGTTTTTCAACAATGGTGGAAGTTGGTCCTTCCCAGATGTCTGTCATTTGCTTGAAGGTGGAGAGTATTTGCCATTCTTTTTTGATGTTTTTTCTGGTTTTTTGGTATTTTGCGTACAGTTGTGAGTCCATTTCTGAGACCAAGAAGCTTGTGTCGAGACGTAGTCCTTGTTGTTGCAGTTTCAGGTTGAGAAGCACTGCGAAATTAATGAACAGTGATGATGTGTTTTGTGTTATTCTGTTGTAGAGGTTTTTTTCTTCGGGAACGGTTGTTTCTGTTTCAAGTTGTTGGAATGTTTTGCGTAGGTTGAGCAGGTGGGATTCTGCCTGTTGCACTTTTTCCAGGGATAGTGTTTCGGTGAGGTAGTTGGGGGTTTTTTCGCTTAGTTCGCTGTCGAGTTCGCTGAATTTTCCATGGGTGAACATGAGTCCGGCAGTGATGATTCCCAGGAGGGTTCCGAATGTTGCGGTAGTTGTGTTTAAGACTGTTACGAGGTCGGCATATTGGACGGACCATGTGGCGTTTGTCCAAGCTAGAATGAACACTGCTGCGGTGCTTGCTAGGAGAATGATGACTAGTAGCAACGTGTTTTTTGGGATTTTCATTTGGTTTTCCCTAGTTCAACTGTGACTGTGCATTTGCCGGCGCCTTTTATCAATGCTTTGTCCCATGTGCAGATGTTGGCTGTTCCGATCATGGTGTCGACGATGGCTTTGGCTCCGGCGTTGCAGATTAGGTCGCAGAATTTGCTTTTGACGTTTGTGCTGACGTTTTTTGCAACGTGTAGCATGGGGCAGTTTGACACGGTGAAGGAGAAGCGGGTTTCTGACAGTTCGATTGGTTCGATGTTCATTCTGTCTGCGCCGAATAGTACTTCGAACATTTTGGCCAAGTTTTTCATGTTGTTTTCCTCTAGGCTTAAGATTTCCTTGACACCGTTGACCAGGGACAGGCTGGTCTCGCATATTTGGTTTGTTAGTTCTTGCTCTCCTCGTCCGGCTTTTTCAAGAATCGGTATGATGACTTCTACCGGTGGGAATGAGTGTTTTGCTAGGAGAGCTTTAATCTGTTCTTCTTTGCTCTTTTTCAGGGCGCTCACTAGTTACAATAGTTGCTATGTTACTAGAAAACATTTTTCGTCACACAAGCGAAGGAACATGTTTAGCTGCGTAGTCCTATGGTATGGACTGTTCAACATGGTTTTTGGCTGAAAAACAGCCAAAAATGACCTACCCCCTCCCCCTAGGTTTTCAGCACGCATAGTATTGTGGTGAGTGTGTGGCTAGGTCTTTTAGGGGGGTTTGGTGCGCCGTTTTGCTGATGTGCATGTTGAATTTTGTGCGCATTTTGGTTTGTGACATTTTGTTGATGTCAACATTCTGCAAAGCTGCTGAATAAAGCGTGGGTTCTGTTTAGCGAGTGAAGAGAATTTTCCGTTGGAAGCTTCCTTCTCCGACTGTGTTGTAAAGTTTTCTTCATAAAAACCTCTTTTAACGCCTTTCAGGAAGGTGTAGGGATTGGGGGCGTGCCTGTTTGGCCGGTGAAGAGACCTATTCCGTAATTTTCAGTTCTTTGAAACATCCCATCCGCCGAAAGATATTGCGGATGTTGCGAGACAGAGAACTGACTTTTTCGCAGATTCTTGAAGTTCTTTCTATTGACAGTGGTCATCTCAGTTATCATCTTGAGAACCTGGGGGATCTCGTGACGCATTCTTCAGATGGCAAGTACAGGTTGTCAAGTTTTGGAATGGCTGCTGTTAGATTGATGGGTGGAGTTGAAGAACACAATTCACCAGCAGTTTCGATGCGTAAGACCAAGGTAGATACCTCTATCAGAATCTTCTCCGTTATTCTTGCAGTCGTTTTGCTGTTTGTAGGCGTCCACGCGGTAGACTCTACAACGCAAACGTATGGGGAGCTTGTGATAGCCCCCGGTATACCGGTGGCTGCTGCTCCTAATCAGCGGTTTGTATATAGTGTCACCTTGACGTATGGGAACCAATCGACGATATCGGAACCAGATGGCATAAGAATAGAAACTCTTGCTCCAGAGGACTCTGTTGTTGAATGGAAAGAATATCACTTCGAGCTCGATTTCAAATACAACAGCACCATGGATATTGTTCTGACGATTCTTGATCCCCTCTGGAAAAGTCCTTAGTGTTGCTCCTCTGGGAGGTTCACCGGACAACCTTGGCATCGGCATTCCAGCCCTCTTCACACAACCCGGCACCTACAGCATCGAAATCCAGAACGAAAAGTCAGGATGGTTTCACGCTAACATGACACTACATGTCCAGCAATACCACTTTCAAAGACCATTCTTCTACTATGGACTTGCTGGAATCGTATCAGCATCCTTGTATCCAATAATAGTATTCCTGGCCTGGGTCTTGACGAAGAAAGACAAACAGACCCTAATGCTTTCCAAACAATAATAGGATATTGCTTCCCTGATCCCTCTCGAGAATAATAGAAAAATGGTCTGTAACACGTTTGTAATAGCGCGCGCTCCGCGGAAGCAGCAACATTCAGAAAGCAAACAAACCATGCACACATCGTGCATAGTTTTGTAGCGCCGCCGATAGGACTTGAACCTATGACCAGTGGCGATGTCTCCCGCAACTCCCCTTTTTTTACCGATTAATATCTAAGCGCGGCCGCGCGCGCCGGGAAAAAGAAAAAGAGAGTTTGTTAGTATTAACAGAAGGCACGTCCTAAGCCAGGAGCTCTTTGAAAAATCCGTGAAGCACATTAGAAAGTTCTTTTTATATCCTGCGATGATTGTTCAAAGGACCGAATTGACCACCAACAAAGACTCAAAGTGGATCACTCTCTTCTTTGATATAATCGAAAAGGCATATCTTGGTAAGCAGTTTACGTATGGAAAACAAACATATAGATTACAGCCCACTCTTGTTCGGCCATCCGATTTCATCCGGAGAACTTTTGGCTCGTCACTGACTTCATATGAGTCTCTTCTGAAGGCATTGGATCCGACTTTCAAATCACTTGCGAGTAGTGAGGTCTACAGAGTCAGATCTGGATGGGTCGCGCAAGGACTCAAAGGACATGATGGACACAAGATAAGAAGGATCAAAGTGAATCGCGATGTTTTTCTGATCCCAGATTTATCGCATCGCCCCTCAGTTGGAATAGACACGAGTGGCCTTAGCTGCAATGAAACTGTTATAGCATTTTGTTCGATTCCGGACTACAAAGGTGCATACCTTTTCTTGGAAGAGCACCTCAAACTTCCCAAAGATCATAATCAAAAGGAATTTCATTGGTCGAGATTGAATTCATCCTACAAGCAAGATCTGGTCAACAAGTTTAGGTCAATACTTCCGATCTGTAGCGACGGATTGCTTGTCATAAAGACTGCCGCCCTGAATAATAGAAAAGGAAAAATAGAAAATCTGTTCACGAATCTTGTAGACGGATGCTTTTCTGGATATGAAAAGGATCCAAAGCAGAATAGGTTGAGACCAGCTCTTAAGCGGAGGTTTTTTGAGATTGTGAATGGAGTGGAAATACATTCTGACTCTGATTTCCGTCCATTGACACCTGATAAAGCGGTTCGACTCTTAGTGCAAACGTTGGCGAAGAAAGACGGAGGGCAATTTGAGAATTACACTCCCTTGTTCGCAAATCTGCGGTCTCATGAATCTAAACCCATCCAAATTACTGATATCATAGTTGGTGTCATTAGGACAATGATTGAGAGAGGAAATTCTCTTGAACCGCTTCAACCCTTGTTCTTTGACATACGCAAGTTGAAAAGTTACAGAAACAACCCACCAAGAGCATATTTCTGGTTTCCTTAAGAAATAGGAATATGCAGATTCAGGTGTCGCGTGCCGTTAGTTCAATCAACGCGGACGTTGCCTCCTCTGGAGACCACGTAACCCGCTGGACACGCGATCTTTGGTACCCTCATCCGAGTCTACAATGTCAAA
>Ga0315296_10003606_pt1 | contig 12885 bp, 7 predicted proteins | sample YL17G14_18_MG_FD_203921 | JGI IMG/M metagenome (GOLD analysis project Ga0315296, IMG submission 203921) | Sediment microbial communities from Yellowstone Lake, YNP, Wyoming, USA - YL17G14_18 | ecosystem: Environmental > Aquatic > Freshwater > Lake > Sediment | place: USA: Wyoming | collected... | reverse complement strand
CCCATACCCAGCGGATCCTCTCAGATACGCTGACTCTGGCCAAGCAGCTGGGCGCGATGGTTTTTACCTACAAAGGCGAAGACATTGTCGATACCATCCTTAGGTTCGCCAAGGAATATCGTGTCGGGCATATCGTTGTCGGGAGATCGCATCCAAAGCCGTTGTGGAAAAGGATCGGTATGAACAAAGCCATCGTCGCCAATCTCGTCAAAACGGCCCGGGGAGTCACGATCATCGTCATCGATCCCTGTGAGGAAGAACGCATCCCGGTCAGGCCCCTTGTTGAGGTCCCAGAAGGCATTCCGCCCACTGCGACAATCACCAAGACGGCGGCCCCACCTCTGGAGCAGCCGACATTTAGCCAATCCCTTTCCGCCCAACGCATCGTTATCTGGGAGCGCCCTGTCCAAAAAGAAGACGTTCTGCGAGCGCTGGTCGCGGTCGTCGGCAAAGATAGTGGGATCGAAGGCCGCGAAGCATTATTCAGCGATATCATGAAACGCGAGGAACAGGGCTCGACCTTTTTTAATGAGGGCGTGGCCTTCCCCCATGTGCGCTTCGAAGGCTTGGTCGCTCCCATCGTCGCCCTCGGATTGACGAGAGAAGGCGTCACGGACGTTGCCACGGAGAAGCCGATCGAAATCGTGTTTTTAATCATTTCCCCGGCCCAAGCCCCCGATACGCAGGTGAAACTCTTGGGCTTGGCCAGCCGGGCGGCCCAAAACAGGCACCTTCTCCAAAGTCTGAAGGCGGCTCGGACACCCGAAGAGGCGATGAGAGTGATTTTAAATTGGGAAATGCCCGATGAATCCCGCCCAACAAATGAGCCGAAATGAGAATGTCCTTATCGAGAATAAAGATGCCCCTACGCCTGCGTTTTTTGTCTAATTAATTCCTGCCTTTTCGGTAATTCAAGAATCTTCTATAACGAAGAGCCGGGAATTCATATTCTGTGAGGGCGCTTTACTAAACGCGGATTTTCACCTAAAATTCAGACGGGACGATGAACCTGAAAATCGTTGAGAAAATCGGGGATGTAAAAATCTACGGTGACGGATCCCCGGGCGGAAAAGGACTCGGCCTGGCCCGAATCAATGAATGCCCGATCCCCAAAGCCAATAAGCTGAAGACCCGCATCCTCACCACATCGTTCTTCGACCGGTTCATGGACGGCGAGGGAACGTTCGGAAAAGAAGAATCGGATGTGGCTTGCTCGATCCTGAACGAGTTGGGAGACGGCCCGGTCGGCGTCCGCTCATCAGCGACGAATGAAGCCGCGACGTCCGCCAGAGGAGCCGCCCTCATTCACGCCGGTGAATACACGTCCTATATGCTGCCCAATAATCATCCGGATCCTCAAACGCGCCTTCATCAAGTCCGGCGGGCGATTGAGCACATCTATCATGATTTTGCGAGGAAACAGCCTCCTTCCAGCCGGGAAAAAATGGCTATCATCTTGAACCCCATCCCCGGGATCTTCGATGACACCCTGGCCGGCCCCTGTTATTATCCTTATATCTCCGGCGTGGCCAATTCCTATTTTCCCCATGCCTTAAAAACGCAGGACCCTAAAGAAGGGTTTGCCAGAATCGCCTTCGGCCACGGCTATGCCACGGTTTTGGATGACTTTCCCGTCATTTCCATGGCCACCATCAAAAACCCGATTCCTCTCAAACTGCTCCAGATCGGGAAGGGTCAGCAGTATTTTTATGCTCTGGACCTGACCAAGAACAGGGAGCTCCGGGGAGAGGAATTGGAGACGATGAAAAAATTGCACGTCAACTTCGCTAACTTCCATAAAATCAAATTGTTGGGAATCCATAACAACCTCATCACCATCGAAGAGCTCATCCAGAACGATCATTTTCGTTTTAAAACGAGTCTCGTCGAGATCATGGAAATGATCGCAGCCAGAATTGCGGCCCATTTCCAGATCGAATTCGTTTTTAACATCAACTTCGCCAAGAAGGATAAAGAAGACGGGACGTTTCATATCGTCCAGCTCACACCGCTGCCTGAGCTCAAGTTCGATTCCATCCAAATTCCCAAAAAGCCCCGCCACACATATCTCTCCATCAAAAATGCCCAAGGTCACGGCGTCATCAGGGGCATAAAATTCGCCGTCGTCATTTCCCCCTTCATCTACACCAAGGACATGCATGATGCCATCCGCAACAAAATATCCGCCATCAACCGCCAAATGCAGGAGGGCCAGGAGCGCTACATCTTGATCATTCCCGGACGGCTGGGCAGCAAAAATCGAGATTGGGGAATTGATGTGGACTATAAGGACATCGACGGTGCGGCGGCCATTTTCGAATACGGCGTGGACATTGCCGGCCGGGCGGAACCGCTCCCGGAAGACAGCCATCTCACCGGCGGCATCTACGGCAGCCATTTCCTGTACATGATCCAAGGCGGCTATGATGAGGATCAGAAAAGGCTTCAAACCCGGATGTACGGGACCCAGGGAACGCATTTCTTGACCAACCTGATGGGCAATAACATCATTTACGGATATATCGCACCCGGCCGCGATAGGATGGATCCCTGGTTTTTCTCCTCGGCCCATCCTGATGAAGCCTTGTCTCTTTTGGCCTTTCCCAACCCGGCCACACTTTTTGCGGACTCGATCCATCAGCAGTGCAAGGTCATCCTCGAACATGGCAAATAAGAAGCCGGCCAGGGAATTCTCTTTCGTTCCCAGAATCATCAACCCAGTCAAGGTCGAGGAGGCGGTTATTTTTTCCGCCGAAACCCGCATCCGGGAATCGGCGCAGATCCTGAACGAAAATATGCCCTGGCTTCAAACCGAAATCCTTTACAGCCCCCAAGCCGTTTCCCAGGTTAAATCCGACCGGGCCACGGTCTTCCTCTTCGACGATACGGCACTGCCCCTCGTAGACGCCGAGAGGATTCGCAGGAATAATCCGGAGGCCGTGGTCGTCCTGCTTTCGGCCAATGCCTATATTCATTGCTCTCCCCCGCAGCTGGCTAAGGCAAAATATCCCTATACGGCCGGCGCCGACCTTGTTTTTGCCTACAGCACAACAAGCCTTGTTCCCCCCCTGATCATCACCAGTGTCGTCAGGGCTGCCGAGGATTTGATCAACATCCGGAAGTCCTCAAAGGTCCGGCGGTTCATCTTTCTGGTCGTGGATGACGAACCCCGCTGGCTGTCTCAATTTTTGCCGACTCTATACAACATCATCGGCCAGCGCGCCGACGTGATGATCACCCGGACCTATGAAGAGACATTGAGCTTTCTTTTCGGGGTGGAGGAGGAATCCCGAATCGACAGCCGCAGCTTCAGGTCGCGCGGCCATGGCGACGATGTCGTCTGTTTGATCGCCGATATTTTCTTTCCCAAAGGAAACCTGTTCAACTGCGATGCCGGTCGCGACCTCGTCCGATTGATCTCCCGCTATTACGCCCGGATCCCGATCATTATCGCCTCGAAAGCCAAGGAGGCCGAGGATTTCAAGAGGGCCGCCTTTCTCCTGGCCAAGGGAGACCCGGGGAGCCTGCAAAAACTCAAGGATTATATTCATGATTTCTCCGGCATGGGCGACTTCCTGATTTGCGACAAAAGCGGCCAGGAGCTGCATCGGATTAAAAACATCCAGGGCCTGTACCAGCTCCTGTTCGCCGCAGAAAAAGACACCAAGCGAGGGCGGGAGCTGAGAGAAATCATGGAAAGCTATGGGCAAAAAGATAAATTTTCAACCTGGCTTTATATGCACAGCTACCAAGAGCTCGGCGACATTCTGCGCCCTAAACGAAGTCAAGGCCGGCGGCTGATCGCCCTGCTGAAAAAGCACCTCAAAGAAGAAATCCGCCAGTTGAACGCCGCTCCGTTGACAATGGACGGCATCAAAGTGTTCAACCTCGATGATCTCCTCCAGGCCCTCAGGACGATCTCTCCGGATATTATCCAGCCGTTCTCCAACAACGATATCATCTCATCCTGGCTGGACAGGAAAGGCTTTTCGGAGCTCGCCGAGGAGCTGCGGCCGATCCATGGCAGCGGGGAGAAATTGAGCGAGATCCTGGCGGCGATCGTTGAAAAATGGCAAAAAGCCTATGCCCGAAAAAATTCCATTCTTTAGTTAGCCAAAATGATTTCGCCGGGGGTTCGAGGGACGTTTGTTTGTTTCGGGGGTTTATTAGGATTCTGTTTGATTTTTGTTAGGACCATATTAAAATAGTCCTGTGGCCGGCGGCGCCAGGCCGACAAGAGATAGCGATTCGCGCGGCCGGCTGGAGAGAACGGGCGATTGATGAACGAAAACCAGGCCAAAGTCAAAATCCTGCTCGTTGAGGATGATGTGAGTCTTCAGAAAAGTCTCGCCTTTATCCTTGAAAAGGAAGGATTCAAGGTCCTCTCCACTCAGACCGGCGAAGAAGCCATCATCATCGCCCGGAAAGAAAAGCCCGACTTGATGCTCTTGGATGTCGTCCTCCCCGGGATCGACGGATACAAAGTCTGCCACATCTTGAAAAAAAACCCTCAAACGGCCAACGTCTTCACGATCATGCTCACCGGAAAAAGGAAGCTCGAGGACATTGTCCTCGGCTTGAAAGAATACGCGGACGACTATATCGTCAAACCCTTCGAGCCCCAAATCCTGATCGCCCGCATCCACGCCTTGCTCCGCAGAAAAAACAAATCGGAGGATGACAACCGGAACACCCTGGAATTTGACGGATTGACGATCACCCTCGACGCTTACGAAGTCCTCGTCGAGGGGAAAAAAATCGACCTCACCAAGACCGAGTTCGACATTCTCTCCTTGTTGGCGGGAAAACCAAATCAGGTCTTCACCCGTTCCCGGATTCTCGACCACGTCCGCGAGGACAACTACTCGATCACCGAAAGGGTCGTGGACTATCAGATCACGGGCATCCGGAAAAAACTCGGCAAAGCCAGAAAATATATTCAAACGGTTCGGGGCGTCGGATACAAGTTCGAGACGGAAACGTCATCCTAGCCTTCGTTCCAGCGAGCCCAACTCCCCTCAAGAAGACAAGCTCCAGGGATTGTTTCCCACGACCATTTTCATTATTATCGGGAGGGTCAGTTTTGAATCTTACGAACGACAGGGCCATGATTTTATAGAGGGAACGCATGACGAACTGCTTTTTTGTTTCCGATCTGCATGGAAACACCGATCGGTATCAAAAGCTTTTTCAGACGATCAAGACCGAACAACCGGAAGCCGTATTCTGGGGAGGCGATTTTTTACCGCTGCCATTCTCCACGCCCCGGTCAGCCAATATCTCCCGCCAGGATTTCATCAACAAATATCTGGCGAAACAGCTGGTCCGCTTGCGCCATGAGCTCAAGAGCGCCTATCCAAGAATTTTTCTGATCTTGGGCAACGATGACCCGCGCTTCGAAGAGGCCGCCGTCCTGGACGTCGCGTCCCAAGGGATCTGGGAATATATCCATAACAGGAAAGTCGACTTCCATCATTTTCGGGTCTATGGCTATGCCTATGTTCCGCCGACGCCCTTCCGTCTGAAAGATTGGGAACGGTATGACGTCTCGCGCTATGTCGACCCCGGCTGTATTTCCCCCGAGGAGGGAGTCCGTTCCTTCCCGGCCACGGATCAAGAAAAAAAATATGCCACCATCCAAGACGATCTGGACCGCTTGGCCGGAGGCGAAAATTTGGATCAGACGATTTTCCTCCTCCACTCCCCTCCCTATAAAACAGGGCTCGATCTCGCCGCGCTCGCGGGCAAGATGGTCGACCATGTCCCTCTGGACCCGCACGTGGGAAGTATCGCCATCCGTCGCTTTATAGAAAGCCGCCAGCCTCTACTCACCCTTCATGGCCATGTCCACGAATCCGCCAGACTTTCCGCATCCTGGCGGGACCTTATCGGGCGCACCCATTGTTTTTCAGCGGCCCATGACGGCCCGGAGCTTGCTCTAATTCGATTTGATCCCGATCATTTAGAGGCCGCGACCCGGCAGCTCATCTAATACAAACGTAATAAATAAAGTGACAATGTATGGGGGGCGTTTAGGCCGTCCTCAAGCCCCCGTAGCGGAGGGGGGCCCCGGACACTCTTGGAGGAGGACCCTTTCACAGGGTCCCCCTCCAACGGTCGGCGGGATTACCCGCCCGCCCTGCCTCCCCTCCAAGGACCATCCTCCCATGAATTCATCGCCAGATGCTCCTTGGAAGGATGGCAGGGAGCGAAGCGAGGGTTGGAAGGAAACCCCGCTTAAGGGTTTCCTTCCAAGAGTGTCCGACGGGACTGGTTCCCCGGGGCCCGGGGGCTAGGGGCGGCCTAAGCGCCGCCCTAACGGGGATGTCATTTTAATTATTGCGTTGATATTAGCTCGGAGTTTCGGCCTTCTTCAGAGCGAGAGGCCTGGCGGCATCGGTCACCGCGCCGATTTTCGAGGCGTAGCTCTCCTTCCTGGCGATGTCCTCATCCGTGACGATATGGATATCAAGAAGGCCTCCCGACCTGTGGCCGGTTTTCTGGTAATTGATCTCATCTAAAGCCAAGCTCCAGCCTTCGAGCCACCCCAGGAGCTCTTGGCGCTGTTTCTTTGTCCCTTGAAAATGAATCAGGATATCGATGTCGCTCTGAGGGCCGGCATTGGCATTTTTCGTACTGCCAAAAACATAAAATCCCTTGACCCCAAAACGAGCGGGGTCAAGCTGAGAGGCCACATGCTCAGCCATCTGCAGCCGCCAGGCCCAAAAATTTCCTGATCTTTTCTCAGCCTGCTCTTGACTGACAAGCGGGACCTCGGCTGGAAGGGACGGGCTGGCTAAGATTCCGGCGGCTTCATCTCGTTCCCCGTTCATCAGGACTTTCAAGACGAGGCCATCCGCGCTCTTGGGAACATCGATGACCCTGAGGGTATCGGCCAGGAAGGCGAACTCCGGCAAGACTTCGGGAAGGATATTCGGCGAAGTCTCGAAAAATTTCTCGTTGAAGACTGTGCCCTTTTCGCCGGGATAAAGGGGCAGATAGCGGATTTCGGCCTCCACCAAATCCTGAAAGAAATGGGTCCCGAAGGAGAGGTCCGGCCGAAAGTTTCCTTTTTTCCGGGCGATTTCAATGAGCACGGCCGTATTGGAGATATCCGAATAGGTGACCTTCACGCCCAGCTTGATGTCCCCACGGCTTCCCCAGCGTCCAGGCCCCATGAGGACGAACCGACGGCGGGGTAGGAGTTTATTGAGCTTTCCGACCGCGCGCCCCACAGCCAAAAGAGAAGGCTCGTCATGAAGCTCGTCATATTTTTGGGGATGGACATAGATAATATGAGTAATATCGGGCACCTGGCCGTTGGAAACGAAACGGTTGCTGAAAAATAAAATTTTATCCCGGGGGATGTCTTTGGGAACCGGGGTCGGCTGGCAGCCCTCCAGATAGCTTTGAGGCCGGCATTGGAGGAGGTAGAAATCCCTGCCGTCGGAGGCGAATTCAATATCCACGGGAGTTTTGAGTTTCTCTTCCAGCAGGTGAAGCACGGCTCTGAGCTGGGGCATGAACCGCCGGTCCGCGATCAGTCCTTCAAAGGTCACGATCAAATCATCCTTCTCAAAGTCGATGTTCTTTCCGACAGGCTTGGAGATGCGCTGGCCGTCATGGATGGAGACCATCTTCTCAAGGGCAGGAATATCTCTGCCGAATTTCTTCAAGAGGTCCTTGATCTCCACGGTCTCGAACGTGTTCGTACTCATATTGATCACATCGACCTTCTTGGGCGCATACCGGGCGATTTCGTCCACGGAGACATTCACCCGAAGACCGACCTGGCCCGGGGCGATCAAGACGGGATAGTCATCGCTGGTCCGGTCGACGGCGCGGGTTCCCAGCCCCGGGACCAGACGGAGTAGGCCATCCTCGCGTTTGATCCGCGGCGACCAACGGAATTCGTTCCGGCTGAAGGCGACCCCGGCAAAGGCCGGCATGAAATAATCGCCCACTCTCGTCCCGACGACCTCTTGGATCATGATCCCCATTTCCTCGGCGAAATCGAGCAAACCGCGCTCGGCGCGATAGCCGATCGGATCGGGACCGAATGTCGAGGCATAGACTTCAGCAATGGCGTCCGTGAGCGCTTCCAGGCGCTCCCGCTTGCTGCCCTGGTTCGCCAGAAACAGACTCTTGTATTTCCCGCTAAACGATGATCCCATCCGGTCTTCGAGCAGGCTCGAGCTTCTGACGATCAGCGGTTGATCCTTGAAATCATCCAGGACCATCGACAGCCCCTGGATGATCTCCGTCGGAAAGCTGGAATTCTTGAAGGTTTGAACGATATGGGGATATTCCAACCTGACCTGATTGATATCTTTATACTTTTGCTCAACGACCTCGTTGAGGTTATTGTAGCTGAGGAAACTCAGCAACCCATCCGAGGTGATATACCACGTTTTGGGGACCTTGATCCCCCTGAAATGATCGGACAAAGGGGAACATTTCCGGATGATGTGTTTGGCCAAGAATAAGCCGGTGCTTTTCCCCCCCAACCTCCCGTGGCTCTCCGGTGAAAAGACGATGTGATCCAAAACCTCGTAAAAATCATCGATATCGACGAACTCCACGGCCGTGTTGACGAACTCCTGCCTGGCCGAAAGAAAACGTTGGATGAGAGAGACCTGAACCCCTCTCTTGCTGGCCGGGGGCAATTCAATGCCTTCCGCGGCGATATGATGATGGCGCCGGATGGCATCGACAACCTTGGCCAGGGGCAGATTGCGATTGGTGATTTGGACCAAAAAGCTGAGCCTGTCCTCCTGGATCCATTTTTGGATGTTGGCCAGGATCTGTTCATTGGTCAGATGCTGAGCCGCAAGCTTGAAAGTCTCGTCGATGAGCTGATCGGTCAATGTCACGAGGCCTTTCTGGTTGGGACGGTTTTCGTCTGTCGGCGCCCTCTCGTCTTTGGCTCTTGGCCCGCCAACCGATTTCTGCAAGAGCTGTTCTGCCTCATGGATCCCTCTCCAGGACAAAAAATTCAGCATTCGGCGGGAAATATCTAAATAGAGATTTTTATTAGTCTCACGGAGAAAGTTAAGCGCCATCCGCCATTCTTCGGCCTTGTGCCCGGTCAGATCCCCCCTAGCCGTTTGATACTCTTGGAAAACTTGTTTCATCCTCGCATACAGGATGTAATGGCCAAGGCGTTCGACGATCGTTCCCAGCAGCTTGGTCTCTTCTTTCAGAAACGGTCCGTCATCCATATGGGGCATTTCGGCCGTGTAATAGATGCTCAGCCGTCCGATCTGTTGATCCTGAACTTTGATGTCCGCAAACTGAATCCATGGCGTCTCCTTGAAGTTCGGAGATCGGCAGGTGTGGCCTTCCAGGCTGATCTTCGCCACGCAGATATCCGGATACTGCCAGCCGGGCGGGATGGCCTTGATGACGCCTTTACAAATATCATCCAGATTCGTGTCCGGCTTATTGAGAAGGCCCTCGATCTTATACAGACAACTCAGTTCTTTGGCCCGTTCGGACAGAAACCAAATGAGATTATCGATATTTCGAGGCTGATCAGGCATGATAGATGACTCCTCGGCTCGTCGTTCCATCAACTTTGATTTTCAAAGGGGTGGGGAGTTTGATATGACGGACAAGCTCCGTCTCCGCGACCGCTGTTTGCCGTCCCAGCCAAGGCCAATCAATCGTATACTTTTCCCAATGAGGGACGGAAAAGTAGAGAACGCGGAAGCTGGTGATATTATGAAAAAAATGCGTTCCCTGGCTGAGCATGAAATTCATCTCCGGCAGGGTCGATTCGACGATGGCTTTGGCCCCGCAGATTTGGCCAAAGTTGACCGGGATGCCGCCGAGAGGATCCGTCGAGCCCCAGCGGCCGAAGCCGATGAGAAGATAGGGCACGTGGGACGCCGTCAATCTCTGGTTCAGCCCTTCCAGTTGGCCGGCGATCGTTTGCGTCACGTTGGGGCTGAATTTTTCGGGCTTGACGTAGACGATGTCCTGAATATCGTCAAGGATGCCGTTGCCTAAAACAGACTCGGAGGCGACAAGGACATGCTCTCCGACGAGCTCCGCGAGCGAGACGTCCACTTTCGCATCTGAAACGACCATCGGCCTGACCTGCAAAAAGCCGAATCGCGCCGGCGTTCCACGCCTCTCGTCTAAGGTCATGGCAAATTCGATCTCGACCATTCTCTCCAGCCTGTCTTCGCATATTTTAAGGAGGGTCCGGAGCATGCTGTTCAAAGGGATGAGCTCAAACTTTAAGAGGGGGGCGAAATCGATAATCCTCGGGCCGTGTTCGGCAATGCCGAAAACGATCTTGTCATCCTCCGGCCGATACGTCGAGGCGATAAAGCGCAAGGTGCCGTCTCGTTCGGCATCGGTCAAGTTGAACTTCAGCATGTATTCGGTTTCCTGGATAGGATTGTATTCCCCCGGCGGCCCCATGTTGATGGCCCAGAACGAGGTCTGAGATTGTTCCAAAAGATCGTGGATGGAAATATAGGGGGGATTCGCTTGGGGATAGGCCGGTGAAAAAGTCCAGCCGACTCCGTCATCGACGATACTCTTGCCCAAGCCGAGGGCCAGGTCGACCACGCCCTGGCCGGGCGTGGCATGGCCGAGCGGATAAAAATTGTGGGAACGAGCGACACCCGAGATATGGGGATAAAAACGGTCGCCGTAGCGGGCTCCAACCACCTCCTGGATGATGACCGCCATTTTCTCGTCGGCGGTGGTATGCTTGGTGGCCCGCATATAATTCCTGGCGTCTTTAAAAAACGTCGAGGCATAAACATATTTAACGGCCTCCGCCAATTTTCTAAAACGCGTATCCGCGTCCCATTGATTGTTGGGAATCATCTTCGTGGCATAGACGCTGGCAAAAGGCTCGAACATGGCATCTTCAAGCATGCTCGAGGACCTGACGGCCAAGGGCGTATGGACCTGGCTGATGAGCGCCCGCAGGTCGCCGACCAGCGGGGCGGGCAATTCCGCCTTCTGAAAGGCTTGGGCGATTAGGTCATCACGAGCCTCAGATAAGGCGATGTCATAAAGACGATTGTCCTTCATGAAAAAATCGAAAAAATCCGTGGTGATGACCGTCAAGGTGGGGATGACGACCTGAATGTCGGGCGCAAACCGGCCGCCGAGCTGTTGTTCAAGAATGTCCTCCATGGCGGCCAGCCCATGGGCTTTTCCGCCCAGCCCTCCCCTGCCGATGAGAGTGAATTTTTCCCGGCCTGTGAAAAACTGACGATCGAATTGTGCCAGGCTCTTGGAGAAGGACTTGTCCATTCTTTTTGCCATCCTCATCTAGCGTTGGAAGCGGTTCAAGGCCTTCGGCAGCGGTCCGCCGCCGCTCGTCAAATCCAGCCCCGGTCTCTGCAGGCCTGAGCGACACGAGCGATGGCGATGTAAAAAGCGGCGTCGCGCATCGACAGGCCTTTCTCCTTGGCCAGCTCGAGAACGGAATGAAAAGCCGCAGTCATTTTCACGTCGAGCTTGCCCAGGACTTCGTCTTTTTCCCAATAATAGTTCATGCTGCTCTGGACCTGTTCAAAGTAGCTGCAGGTGACGCCGCCCGCGTTCGCCAGAATGTCGGGGATCAGAAAAATATTGCGGCCGGCCATCACTGTCTCGGCCTCGGACGTCATCGGGCCATTTGCGCCTTCGGCCACGATTTTCACTTTCGGAGGGATCTTCTTCACATTGTCTATCGTTATTTGGTTTTCGATCGCCGCCGGAATTAAGATATCGACGTCTTGCTCAAGCCAAGCACTTCCCGGAAGGACATCGTAGCCGAGAGCCGCGGCTTTTTTCTTATCAATCCCGCCGAAGCGATCCGTGATGCCCGCAAGGCTGTTAAAATCGACGCCCGACTCTTTTTTGTATGAATAAGAGGTTCCCTCTTTTTGATCCCAACAGGCGACGCAAACGACCTTGCCCCCCATCTGTTGGAAAAGCCGGACCGCATATTGGCCGACATTGCCGAAGCCCTGGACGCTGGCGGTTGTCTCCTCGGGTGGAATCCCCAGCTCTTTAAGGGCTTCGCGCAAAACAAAGACCAGGCCGAAACCCGCCGCTTCGAGCCGGCCGAGAGAGCCGCCCATTCCGACCGGCTTGCCGGTGATAAATCCCGGAGTTCTCTCCCCACGGATCGCCTCGAATTCATCGAGCATCCACAGCATATGCTGGGCGTTGGTCATGATCTCCGGAGCAGGCACGTCAATGCGGGGCCCCAAGTCTCTGGATAATTGCCGCACCCAGCCGCGGCAGAGCTGTTCTTGTTCCCTTAAGCTAAGGTTGTGAGGATCGCAGACCACTCCGCCATGGCTGCCCCCCAGAGGAATATCCATTAGCGCGCATTTCCAGGTCATCCACATGGCCAGGGCGCGAATCGTATCGATCGTTTCCTGGGGATGAAAGCGAATGCCTCCCTTTCCGGGGCCCCTGGCATCATTGTGGAGGACGCGAAAACCCCTGAAGATTTTAACGGGTCCATCATCCGTGCGGATGGGGATCAAGAATTGGGTTTCTCTCATCGGCCATCGGAGCAATTCTCTGGCCGGATCGTCGAGTCCGAGTCGATCGGCCATCCGATCAAACTGGGACTGGGCCAAGTCAAACGAGTTAAACGGCTTGTTGCTCATCACGCTGTTCCTTTCCCCATAAAAAAATGACGGCCGAGCGATGGATTCGGGGTTTTGATAATCCCTCTTTTAAAAAAATACGCTGAGCGATTTTAAATGTCAAGGAAACATTGTAAGCGTCTCCATTAGTGTAATTTTCTATCGGTGCCGGAATCGCCCCCTGCCCCCTGGGGAACCAGTCCCGTCGGTTCCCCCCGTCGAAAAGCCGCCGGGGCCCCCCTCCGCTATGGGGGCATCGGGGGCGATTCCG
>Ga0315296_10003605_pt1 | contig 12886 bp, 13 predicted proteins | sample YL17G14_18_MG_FD_203921 | JGI IMG/M metagenome (GOLD analysis project Ga0315296, IMG submission 203921) | Sediment microbial communities from Yellowstone Lake, YNP, Wyoming, USA - YL17G14_18 | ecosystem: Environmental > Aquatic > Freshwater > Lake > Sediment | place: USA: Wyoming | collected... | reverse complement strand
GTTCAGAATCGGAAAGAGCTAAAGCCGATACTGTGGGAATCGGGATTAACGAAGGCTGGATATCTATTCACAGATATCCAGCCTTTCTTGTTATCCACGACACATAATGGACTTTTGTTCAATGGGGAGCTAAGGCTACTTGTTACTATCTTTCCTGTCCCTAGGTATAGAATGAAAATTATTTATGGTAAAATGTCTTAGTAGCTTCAGCCTAATCAGGTAAATTAGGCAAGAAAGCGTTTCTTGATGAGCAAGACCATATCTATCATCATCCCCACCTATAATGAAAGGAATAACGTCACTCCCCTCATTAAGCGGATTGATCATGCCCTATCTAACTACGAGTACGAAGTTGTATTCGTTGATGATAATAGTGGTGATGGAACTGCTGAGGTGGCTGGAGCGTTATCATCTCAATACCCGGTGAAGGTAATTGTTCGTCAGCACAAAAGGGGATTGGCCTCAGCCGTTGTTGATGGGCTTGAACATGTGACTGGTCAGATTGTAGGAGTAATGGATGCTGATTTACAACACCCACCTGAGGTTATACCTGACCTACTAAGGGAGATAGAGAGCGGAGCAGATATGGTAATCGCCAGCAGGTATGTCAAGGGAGGGGCTTGCCAAGGCTGGGGGTTGACTAGGAGGATAATATCAAAAGGAGCCATATTCCTAGCCCACCTGCTGCTACCATCAACAAGGCAGGTTAGAGACCCTATGTCAGGCTTTTTTATGTTCAACCGGCAGGTTGTGGCTAAAGCCCACCTAAAGCCAACTGGTTATAGGATACTCTTGGAATTACTTATGGAGGGAGAATTCCAGAACTTAGCCGAAGTTCCCTATACTTTTAAAACCAGGAGTAGCGGAGAAAGCAAACTGAGCGCCCGCCAACAGATAGATTACCTAAAACATATCTATAGCCTTATGAGAAGAAAAGGCGAACTACTAAGGTTTGCCAAGTTTTGCTTGGTCGGGCTAAGTGGTGTCTTGGTTAATATGGGTCTGCTGTGGTTGCTAACGGAATTTGCTGGTTTATTTTACCTCCTATCGGCAGCCATTAGTATAGAATCCTCTACCCTCTCCAACTTTATCCTCAATGACCACTTTACTTTCCACGACCGGCGCTCCCCTACTCTAAAATCGTTCTTGAGTCGCCTAGTGAAATTTAATCTAGTTAGTTTGGCTGGGCTGATGCTCAACATGGGGGTACTCTGGCTGCTTACCGAAGTCTTCGGGGTATATTACCTCTTGTCCAACCTCTGCGGAATAGTGGTGGCTACTCTGTGGAACTACTTGGTTAACACCTGGTGGACATGGAGGTAATAAATCTCCCCACAGCAAGCTGCGGGGCATTCTCGCTGGTGTAGTAAAACAACTACCACATCAACTGAACAAATGAGGATATGCTCGGTTTGCCTTCCATTGCCAATCACACTCGCTATGCACCTCGGCACCCTTATACAGCCCAACGAGCCTACCTTTAAGGTCTCATCTCTAAATCTGAACGGGGCAGACAAACCCTGAAGGATTGAGGCTATTGACAGTGTCTGGAGGCTTTTACTACAATCTGTGGGTGAAGAGAGACAATGATTGTTAGAGCTAAAGCTCCTCTCAGGATTAGTTTCGCTGGTGGAGGCACTGATGTTGCCCCATACCCAGAAGAGCGTGGCGGCTGTGTTCTGAGTTGCACCATTGACAGATACTCCTATTGTACTCTAGTTTTACGGGATCGCAGCACCATAAATGTTAAATCCCTAGACTATGACATCTTTACCAGCTATGGTCTTGATGAAGAGCTCAACTACGATGGAACGTTGGACCTAGTGAAAGCGGCGCTCAAGGTTGTTCATGTCAGGCGGGGGATGGACATCTTCATCCACAGTGATGTTCTTCCTGGCGCAGGGTTAGGGGCCTCATCGGCTATGACTGTTGCCCTAGTGGGTGCGCTTGCACACTGGAAAAGGCTTCATTTAAGTAATTACGATATTGCTGAGCTAGCTTACCGTATTGAGAGGGAAGAGGCAGCAATTAAAGGTGGCAGGCAGGATCAGTATGCTGCCACGTTTGGCGGCTTCAACTTCATCCAGTTTCTTGGTGGTGAGACTGTAGTCAGTCCACTTCGCATCAAGCGAGATACCCTAAATGAACTGCAATATCGCCTCATGCTGTGCTATACTGGAAAGCGCAGGCTCTCCGCTGGCATTATCGAAGACCAGATAAAGGGCTATCTACAAAAAAGGGAAGAGGTTATTTGTGCTCTGGACAAAACCAAGAAACTGGCCATCGATATAAAGGATGCCCTGCTCATGGGGAAAATAGATGAAGTTGGTCTTCTTCTCCACCAGGGTTGGCTCGCAAAGAAGAATTTCTCGAGTAAGATAACCAACCCTCATATTGACGAACTTTATGAGATTGCCACTAAGAATGGCGCTCTGGGAGGTAAGCTCCTCGGAGCTGGTGGCGGAGGTTATTTCCTATTCTTATGCCAATTCGACAAATGGCACAAGGTGGCACAGGAGCTGGAGCGATGCGGCGGAAAGGTAACAAATTTTGCCTTCGATTTTTATGGGCTACAAACTTGGGAGGTGAGTAGATAACTTTATGACGGATCAAGAAGAGGTTATTAAAAATCAAATCGAAGAAAGCATAGTCCTGAAAAGGTATCTCCAGAGCGAGATAAAACTATTGATCACGATTGCCGAGGAGTTGTCACAAGCGTTTCGCAAGGGAAACAAAACGTTTCTGTTTGGCAATGGAGGCAGCGCTGCTGATGCCCAGCATATTGCTGCTGAACTGTCGGGGAAGTTCAAACTTGAGCGCGAGCCCTTGCCTGCCATATCTCTAACCACAAATAGCTCATCCTTAACGGCTATCGCTAACGACTACGGTTATGATAGAGTATTTGTCAGGCAACTTCAGGGGCTGATGGCCGAAGGAGATGTGGTCATTGGTATCAGCACCAGCGGTAACTCGCCCAATGTGCTTCTGGCAATGGAGGAAGCTAGGCGACGAGGTGCAATTACCATTGCCTTTACCGGCAAAGGAGGTAAGCTTAAGGAAATAGCAGACTATGTTCTTTGCATTCCCTCCAGTGATACCCCACGTATTCAAGAGGCACACATCACCGCTGGCCACATCATCTGCTATCTGGTAGAACAAACTCTCTTTGGAAGTGGCAGAGATGAATAGAGCGGTCTTTCTTGATCGCGACGGCACAATAGCCAAGGATGTTCCCTACTGTAGCCGTCCAGAGGACTTTGAGCTACTTTCCGGCATAGGCGAAGGAATAAGGATATTAAACGAGGCTGGTTTCAGGGTAGTAGTAATCACCAATCAGTCGGGTATTGCTCGTGGCTACTTCACTGAGGAGATACTGGAGAAAATTCACCAGAAAATGAAGAGCGATTTAGCAAAGTATGGCGCTAATATTGAGGCCATCTACTACTGTCCTCATCACCCTGACGAGGGCTGCAATTGCCGAAAGCCAAAACCAACTCTCATCTTCCAGGCGGCAAAAGAGCACAACATCGATTTAACCAAATCCTTCTTCATTGGCGATAAGTCCCAGGATATCGAGGCAGGACATGCTGCCGGCTGTAAGACAGTGTTAATCTTGTCCCTTAACGATGAAGCAACTGCATCCGAAGAATATCCCGTCAGCCCAGATTTTAAATTCAAGAATTTCAAGCAAGTCGGCGAGTGGATCTTGAGGAACAAATGAGAGTGTTGAGCGCTGGGTCAATGGGCTTCATTGGTAGCTATCTATCTGGTTCAGGATTTTCAACACCACAGTGCCAGGGAAACTGATTGATGCTTATTCCGTTTCATCCCTATTGATCAAACCCAGAAGGATATTCTGAACTAGTGGAGACACGTATGAAAACATTGGTTTTGCTCCCTACCTATAACGAGAAGGAAAATATCGAGCGGATGGTGGATGCTATTCTTCAACTAGAGCACCACCCTCAACTAGAACAGCTTGGTATAACTGAAGTTCTTATTTTAATCGTAGATGACAATTCGCCGGATGGCACAGGCGAACTTGCTGAAAAACTAAGGGAAAAGCACCCCAGCAATATTCATGTTATTCATCGTAAGGAGCGAGGTCGAGGCACAGCTGGTATTGCCGGATTCAAGTATGCGTTGACACAGGATGTTGATTATATTATCGAAATGGATGCCGATTTCAGTCATAATCCCGGTGATATTCCTCGTTTTCTCCGAGAGACCAAAAACTGCGACGTTGTGATTGGCTCAAGATTTGTTCCCGGAGGCCAGAGTGTTAAAAGAAATTTTATTAGAGACCTAATAAGTAAAGGTGCTGGCTTATATTCACGACTCACTCTGGGTATGAATATCAAAGATTGGCATGGCGGCTACAAATGCTATGGCAAGCAGGCATTGGCCTCTCTCAACTTCGATGACTTTTTTTCCAAAGGGTATTCAATCGGCATGGAGACTCTTTATCGGTTAGCTAAGTCTGGCTGGAGTTATAAAGAGATACCTATCACTTTTCGAGAGAGAGCTCAGGGTAAATCTAAATTCAGTGCTAAAGAAATGTTAACTTACGCCAAAGTGGCACTACAACTACGGTGGGGGAGGATATGAATCTGGAGTTGACCGTGTTCCTCAGTCGGTTAAGGCGCTTCTGGCTTTGGCTATTAAAATGCGGCAGAGATAAAAAAGTTCTGACCTTATTGGGCATATTAGCCTTGGGTGCCTATCTCAGACTATGGCAAATCCAGCATTTATTCAATGCAATACATGATTCTGATGAAGGTGCTTACGCACTTGGTGCTCGCTTCATCTCCCAGGGTTATCTGCCATACCAGGACTTTATCGTGGTTCACCCTCCTCTATACCACTTCGTGCTGACCTCTGTTTATAAGATATTCGGCTATAGCTTTTTCTATGGGAGATACCTGTCTGTAGCTCTGTCTCTCGCTTCTATTATCCTTATCTATCTGGTGGGCAAGAAGATGTATCATCCCACGGCTGGGCTTGTCGCCGCCGCCCTCTTCGCCGTTTCTCCAGACATGGTCTATTTTGGGCGCCGCTCGGTTCAGGAGCCACTAGGCATATTCTTGATACTCCTAGCAATCTATTTCGCCATTGATTTTATCCAAAATGGGAAACGAAATAGAGCTTTCCTCTGCGGACTGGCTTTGGGGTTAGCGGTGGCTACGAAATATCTTTTTATCCCGGCGGCGGTGGCTATTATCGTAGCAATCATCTTGCTAACTATGGGGGAGCGTTTCTGGAGTTCATTGAAAACTCTGGGCAGGCCGGCGCTTTGGGTTATGTACCTCTGCTTTGCCGCCATCTTTTATTCGTTGCTACTACTCCTCAAGTGGTCATTAAAACTGGATGTCTCCATTCCCTTTTTTGACCCCATGTACTGGTCAGTTGACGATGTAGCGGTCACCATCCTCGTTTTCCTGCTTCCTTTGGTTATCTCCCTGGTGATTTTGGAGAAGAATCTCCCGTTTAAACAGTGGTGGCTTGGGCTGTGGGAACTGCGGCATAACCGAGGGCTGTGGTTGCTATTAGCCGGAACTGCTCTTGGCTTTATTGTCGTTACTGGTTTCTTCTGGGTCAAGATGCCACAGGAGTTTTTCTATCAGACCGTCCTGCTGCAGCTAAATCGACAGCCTGGCGAATTCCCGTCTCTTATAGGCATGATTCGAATGATTCCTTATACTCCGGATTTTCTGACAATAGCCACCTTACCCATTCTATTAGTTATACCCATAGCCTTTGTCCTTCTGAATAAACGGAGGTTTTCCGAAAGCGATTGCTTCCTATTGGTGACATTGATTGTCTCCGTGGTTTTGTGCCAGTGGCTCTATCATCTGCCGAGATACTATATTTCACTCTACCCCTTCCTATTTCTCGGAATAGCCTGGCTGGTGCCGCCACTAAATATCAAGATGCTTACTGCCAAGTTGGAGATGCTTACCGCCAGATTCAAGGCTGGTCTGATGGTGGTATTATCTATCCTCCTCCTTTCCCTAAGTGTGACCATAGTCTTGCTTACCAACTACACTGGCTATGATGTCTTTGGAGGGGGATGGTTCGCATACGGTAATGAAGAGTATGTGTACAGGGAAACCTTAAATTATCTGGAGGGAGCTGGTGCCAAGAAGATATATTCCACTAACCCTATCTTTCCAGCTTTGTCACCGAACCTGGATAGCACTCTGGCTTTCGATACCTTTCCCTTGTTATGGCTGGAAAGAAAACCGCCAAAGGAGATAGTTAAGGAGGCTAAAGAAGCAGGAGTGGATTATATAATTCTTGACCCATGGTTAAGGTGGTGGGGCTATCCATATAGGAAGGAGGCGATGGAGCTTGCCCAAGAAGTTCGCCGTAACGCCAGATTGGTAAAGGTAATAGCGCCTAACTCCGGTAACAGCACGGAAATCTATGCCTTGGGTGCTGAAAGAGAGGGCATCTTCAACGGAGACTTTGCCCAGTGGGTGACAACCGATGAAATAAGTCTGCCCCTTGGCTGGGAACCGGTACTTGTTACCGGCGAGGGTGATAAGGCTGTCATTGAGGAGACTTATATGGCTGGTGTGAAATGCGTAGGCTTAACAATATATGAGGATGGCTTGCAGGAAGAAAACCGCGACTCAACACATGCTGGTATTTCTCAAGAGATTCCATTTCCTGAGTCAAAGCTGAAGGTGCAGGTCTTCCCAACAGTGAATACTAGAACTACAGGCCGCGTTGTGCTCGGGTCTGGTATTCACTTTGTTGACAGTCATGGGCATGCCTTGATTATTGGCTTTTCCGACGAAGTTGATGGGGAAGAAGTTTATCAATACGGGGATGGCAACAGGATTTTGGTAGTCAAGAATGCCCAGTTACATCAATGGTCCGAACACACTATTGATTTATCAGCCTATTGGAAAAAGGCAAATTGGTGGCAACCTGAGGAAATCGAAGTTTATGTGCTCGTCTCAACCTACTACTCGGAGCCGGGATATTATACTCTGTATGTTGCTAAGGTGGAAGCAGAAGGTGCCAAAGCCGAAATTGTCCCATAGTGAATGAGGAGTTATCGTAGTTACAGTGAACCAAGAGAGATTCGGACTTTGCTAAAAAGACGCTTTCTTACTTGCCAAGGTAAGTGAGGTTGAACAATTCGCTAGAAAGTTCAACGAAGCAAGAAGCGCAGGCGTATGACTGGGGATAACGGCTTGTGGGGACAGGAATTCTTTGATTGCAGTCTTACCCTAATAACTGTATCTCTCTTCTTTCCAGGGATCTCCATGGTTATGATATCCACGAGATTCCCAAAACCTGGGGTTAATGCTTGCTTCTCCTCAATATCTCGCGGGCGGCTATCACTCCGGAAGCTGATGCCTGGATTAAGCCGCGGCTGACGCCAGCCCCATCGCCAACAGCGAACAGGTTGCTGACTTCAGTCTCCAGGGTGGGGCTGAGTTGAGGACGGCTGGAATAGAACTTAACCTCTATCCCATAAAGCAGGGTATGGTGCGAGGCAACACCCGGAGCCAGCCGATCCATTGCCTGGAGCATCTCCACGATGTCGGTAAGGTAACGATAGGGGAGGGCAAAACTGAGGTCGCCGGGGGTAGCGTCCTTTAATGTCGGTTGAACTAAGCCGCGCTCAATTCGGGCTGGGGTGGAACGCCGCCCCTCCATCAGGTCGCCGAGGCGCTGCAACAGAACCCCACCGCTGAGAATATTAGCCAGCCGAGCCAGATATTTGCCGTAGGCGATAGGCTGGTTAAAAGGCTTGGTGAAGGCAGTACTCACCAGCAGGGCAAAATTGGTGTTGCTGGTGCTACGTTCGGCATAGCTGTGACCGTTAACCGTGATTACCGGGTCGTTACCGCCGGTGGTCTCCATGATGACCTCACCACCGGGACACATACAGAAGGTTCTAACCCGGTCGTCAAAGCTCTTGGTCAGGAACTCCAGCTTCGCCTCATAAAGCACACTGGTTAAATCCGCCATTACTGCCGCCGGCACCTCCACCCTAACCCCAACATCAACCGGGTTGCTGTGCATAGTTAGATTAAGTCGGGCAGCTTCCTGGGATAACCAATCCGCCCCCTCCCTGCCTGGAGCCAGAATAAGGTAGTGGCAGTCAAAGCTATCCCCGGCTTCAGTTTTAATCCCTTTGACCTCGCTATTATCAACGGTGATAGTGGAAGCCGCTGTCTCAAGCCTGAATTCTATATGGGGACTGAGGTAGTCCCACACCGCTTTAAGTACCGAGCGGCAATGCTCGGTGCCGAGGTGGCGGATAGGCACTGGCACCAGCTTGAGTCCAGCCAGGTCAGCCTTACTGCGCAGTTCGTTAACCCCTTCCCCAATGCCATAAAGCTTATCCGGGGCGCCGAACCTGAGGTAGACATCATCAACATAGCGGATAAGGGCTTCAGCCTCGCTCTCTCCGAGGTAATCGCTGAGCCTGCCGCCGACCTGTGCTGATAGGGTCAGCTTACCATCGCTGAAAGCACCAGCCCCACCCAGACCACAGACCAGATTACAGGGTGAGCATGGCGGACAGGGATTGCCGGTGTCACGAGTCGGGCAGCGACGCTTATCAATGTGCTTCCCCTTCTCTATGAGCAGAATGTCTAGAGAAGCCTGAGACAATTCCAGGGCGGCGAAGATAGCCGCTGGACCCCCGCCGACGATAATAACATCGTATTTCTTAGTCATGTTTCCGCCAGGCTATTGTATAACCACTAGCTTTAGCCGTCAAGAAATGGTTTTAACGAAATATTAACACCAGTTTTATGGAGAATTAATCTCGTTGGCGTAAAATTGGACTATGACCAGGTTAAAGCAGCTTCACTTCCCGGGGGATATTTGCCAAAAGGCGAAATCTGTGTTAGATTGCAGTAATTTATTGTGAATGTATTAGCTTATACTTTGCCACTTGACATTTTTCATTAAGTTAATTACAATAGCGAGGTTTCCATGATAAACAGAGAAAATAACAGTTTAGGCGAAATAATCAGGCGGCAGAGGGTCATCGTGCCCCTGACATTACAGGAACTGGCTAGTATGTCAGGGGTGTCAGCGTCCCACCTTGGACGTATAGAGAGGGGGGAGCGTTTCCCCTCAGCCCATGTCCTGCGGAAAATCGCCAAGCCTTTAGGCTTTGGTGAAGACGGGCTATTTACTTTAGCCGGCTACCTCTCTCCCCAGCCTTCCGGCGTAGTTGACGCTAACCCGGAGTATTCTGGCGGCAAGGTAGACCCTTATGTCGCGGGCATGCTCGCCCAAGAGCCGGTTGAGGTGCAGCTTGCTCTCACCGCCATCCTTACCATCCTAAAGAATATTGCCCGGAATATGGCCAAGGATTGAGCTTAGTGGGAAGTGAGGAAAGTGAAACTACCGACTAGAGGCTCAATGCTGAGGCGATTGCTGATAATTGTCCCGTTAGTGCTGGCGCTGATTCTAGCCAGCCTATTTTTACCGGCACGGCGGGTGACAATAGAGGGTATTGGCAGGCTCTCCTTTGAGACCTCTGTTGGCTCTCAAGCTGCCTATGCCTCGCCTGACCAAGTGACCAACTCGCCGACTGACAGCACTGGTGGATGGACTAACCCGACCAACGCCTACGCCGATGGGACGAACTATGCCTCTATAACCAGCGGCAACCCGTCAGCAAGCCACACCTATAGCGGGTATGAGTTCAGCCTGACGGGAAATACCATAAGCGAGGTAAGGGTAAGGTATGACGCTTGGTCTGCCGGCGCTAGCATTACCCAAGAGTACGAATATTACGACACAGGCGAAGATAGCGGCGGCGGTGGCGCTTGGAGTAGTTACAAACTGTGCCAGACTTTTTCCTCCAGCACTGGCTTCACCATAACCTCGGTCAGGTTGCTGATGTATTATGGAGGAAACACAACCTACCCGAATGTGACCGTTGGGATATACGCTACTACAGGTAGCCCAGCTTACCCCACGGGGAGTGCCTTGACATCACGCACTGTCAACGCGAGTACGCTGCCCACGAGTGCTCAATGGGTTGAGTGGGTTTTCAGCTCCCCCTATGTCCTGAACGCTAACACGACCTACGCTATTGTCCTGAGCGGTACAGCCGGTAATTCACAACCCGTCTACTGGCGCTGTGACGCTTCCAGCCCTACCTACAACAACGGTATGTATGGCAGAAGCAGCAGCGGTGGTGCATGGGGCACTAGCTATATGGACAACACCAAGGACGACATGTTCCGGACATACGGCTCCGGCACCGAGTATAACGACCAGATACGGGTAGATGTAAGCTGGGACGGCGGCACAAGCTGGTCAAGCCAGGCAACGCAGACCCTCACTAACAGCGAAACCATTTACTGGTATGATGTTACTTCGGCTACTACTTGGACACCGGAAAAACTTGACAACAACCACTTTAGGGTGAGGGTTGATGCCTACACGCAGAACACGGCTGAGGAGATAAGGCTTGACTGGATACCGGTGGAGGTTACCTACACTACGGGAGGAGTACCTAGCCTTACCAATTCACCGCCAAATAAAGATTTTGATATAGTGCAACCAAACACAACTTACTATGCCAAAGGTAGTGCCCCTAGCAATCCAGTTCAGGATGGTGACTGCACCTTCACCATCACAAATGATGGTTCAATAGCTATAGATATAAGCATCAGGGCAACAAACTTTATAGGTAGCCCAAGTGGTGACTGGATATTGGGGACTCCTGATGCTACACACGCAAGACTGACTGCCTATTATTCTGGGCAAAATCCTGCCAGTGGTTTAGTTCTTACTACTAGCGCTCAGGCATTTTATAGTAATTTAGCAGCGTCGGCGATGAAGATGTGGGATTTTGAGTTTGAGACAGCTACTTCGTTTGCTGATGGTAACCCAAAAACGAGTACAATAACTTTAACAGCGACTGCACATTAAGGAGGGTTGACTTGTACCCTGAGGTCGACAGGCGTTTATTAGACATACTATAGAGGAGGTGAAAAGGAATGAGAAAGACTTTATTAGCCATTTTATTAGCACTGGCGCTGGTGGTTATTCCAGTGGGTAGTGCCTTGGCTGCTAACACCGCGGATGTGACGGTTTATGCCACTCCTGGATTCATAAGCATTACCGTTGACAATACGACATACGATTTTGGTGCATTATTAGAGAGTACCACAAAAGAATCCGCCACGAACTACTTTACAATTGATAATACCAGCACTGTGATAACAGACAATACTATTGGCGTAACCACTAATACATGGTCTGGGGGTGTTATCTGGGCACACAGTGATACCTGCACACCGGCGGCGAATACTGCTGGGCTAAAAGCCAACAAGGGCGGCACCTGGGGCGGCGGCGATGTTATCGTCAAATTTAGTTCCCCAGACATTATTGCCAACGACCAAGCAGCTAATACGGACTGGAGTTTTGGCTTAAAGCTATACGCACCAACTTCATTTGGTGATTATGTGCAGAAGTCCATTGTAGTCAGGATTACAGCAACAGGAGCTGTTTAATTCGGCTTAGCACAGGTGGGAAGCCTGCAATTGGGGCTGAAAGCGCTGGTTGCGCCTAGACTCAAAGAGAATGTTATGAAGAAACTAATTTGGCTTCTAGTGGTAGCCGGGCTACTGCTGTCGGCTTGTGCCCAGCCTTCGCCACCGGTGGTTGAAGCCCCTAAGCCACCGCCCGAGCTATACGACAAGACCTGGATTAGCCCAGGCAAGGTGGAGGTGGGTAACTTTTACCCCGGGGCAAGGGCAGAGTACCCGCTGACCATACACAATGGCAAGGACGAGCCGGCACAGTTCTCCGTTACCTACCGACAACCAGACAACTCTGCTGAGGGCTATGTCACTGCCCCCGACGCGGCTCAGGACTGGGTAATCATTGCTATTGATGAGCCGCCATTAGTGCTGGCAGCCAAAGAGACGAGGGATGTGCTGATAGCGGTGGAGATGCCCAAGGGTGCCAAGGCACCATCAAAGTGGGAGTTCTGGATTGCGGTGAAGGATGTAACTCAGACGGGAATGGTTCAGACTGAGCTTGCCTGCCGGTGGCTGGTAACAATGAGGGAGTAGAGTGGTGCGAAGAGTAGCTTACGCCTTTATTATTATGATACTGGTTTCTCTTGGCGGCTTCCCTGCTTACCTGGCTACAGGGCAGGGAGGTGGTAACCAGAATGCTACCGTCACTATCACTGCCCAGCCATATTTCCCTCAAGGAGGTTGGGGAGGAGGGATGACAGGTGGTGGAGAAGAGGTAGAAAGTGGTGAGGGAGGTGAAGAGGGTGGTGGGGGAGGTGGAGAAACCCCGGGGGAGACTCCGGCACCACCAACGCCAGCACCAACGCCACCAACGCTAACACCTACTCCTACACCATCGCCACCACCGACTGTGCCAACGCCTACTCCTACTCCTACCCCTACGCCTACACCAGTCGATTGGTGGTTCATTGGTGAAATTGTAGCCGCAATGGCAGTAATAGCATTTTTTATCTTCCTATTTTTTAGAAGAAGGGCACGCTAAGTTCGGCAAAATCTAGGTATAGACCGCCACCACCACCGCATCTTTAGCATTGTTCTCATCAAAGAAGATAACCGCTACCTTTCTGCCCAGTGCCATCTCGGCGGCGGGCAAATTTCTCGCCACAGCAATACCTTCCAGGTAAACCTTATAGCTGCCACTAAGCTGGACGGCGGCGGTATAGTCCCCGGAGTTGAAACTCCTTAATACCCCTTTCCTCAGCCTCATTATGTCAGCCTCCTCCAAATATTCTTATAACCCTATCCCCCTCAGCACCCTGAAAAATCAAAGATTTTTCAGGGAACCCGCTTTAGCTTTATGTGGTAACCCTATCCCCCTGACCCCCTTCCCCTTATCAAGGGGAAGGGGA
>Ga0315296_10003604_pt1 | contig 12887 bp, 10 predicted proteins | sample YL17G14_18_MG_FD_203921 | JGI IMG/M metagenome (GOLD analysis project Ga0315296, IMG submission 203921) | Sediment microbial communities from Yellowstone Lake, YNP, Wyoming, USA - YL17G14_18 | ecosystem: Environmental > Aquatic > Freshwater > Lake > Sediment | place: USA: Wyoming | collected... | reverse complement strand
AGCTCGCCGGGCGCGGAGAGACAACACGTAATGGGCTTCGTCCTGCCCCAGTCTTTGAGCACCGGTGAGAGGCTCTCCACAGCCCCGATGTTGGCCGACGCGTAGGCTATACACAGCACCACGCCGTCCACGTTCGGGTCGCCCAGAGAGGCGTCGGCCACCTCGGCGATGGCCTGCGGACTGTACCAGGCGGGACCCATGTCCACAGGGTTGCTCCTCAGGGCCAGAGGAGGTAAGGCCGCATTGATCCTGGCTTGCGTCTCCTCAGAGAACGTCGCCAGGACCAGGCCCATCTCTTCACAGACGTCGCAAGCCGCCATGCCCGGCCCAGCCTGCCCCGACAGCACCGCCACCCTGTTACCCTCTGGGAGCGGGCAGGTGTCCAAAACCTTGGCTGCGTCCAGCAGTTCCTCCAGGCTGTGCACAGCCAACATGCCGATCTGCCTGAAGGCCCCCTGGTAGACCTTGTACTGCCCGGCCAGGGAACCGGTATGGAACTGAGAGGCCTTATCGCTGACCTCAGACCTCCCCACTTTGTAGACCACAACTGGTTTCTTGCCCCTGACGCCCCTGGCCACCTGCATCAGCCGATGTGGGTCGTCGACGCCCTCCATGTACATGGCGATCACACGAGTGGTCTCGTCTTCCACCAGGTACTCCAGCAGTTCGGCGAAGCCCAGATTGCAGCGGTTGCCCACCCCGATGATCTTGGAGAAGCCCACGTTCTGCTCCAGGGCCAGGAAGGCCAGCATGTGCGCCATGCCTCCGCTCTGGCTGATGAGGCTGACGCCGCCCTTCCTCACCCGGGAGAACTCAGGTGTGAAAGAGGCGTTCAGGTCCTGATGGAGATTGACCATGCCGAAAGTGTTGGGGCCAATGATGGGGATACCCGCCTCGTTGGCCAGCCTGGTTATCTCCTCCTGGAGTTGCGCTCCCTGTTCGCCCTCGATCTCCTTGAAGCCCGCGGTGATGAGCACGATGCCCCGCACGCCCTTGGCCGCGCATTGTTGGATGATCTCGGGGACCACCTGAGCCGGGAGAACAACCACGGCCAGATCGACGCCGTGAGGGACGTCCGCCAGAGACGGGTAGGCCCTGGCTCCGAACAGTTCGGTCTCCCCGGGGTTGATGGGGAATACCGGGAATTTGAAGCCACCCTCAGTCAGGCTCTTCATCACGTGGTATCCCAGCTTTCCTGGGTTCTTCGACGCCCCGATGACCGCAACCCCTCGGGGGTCGAACAGCCGGCGCAGGTTCTCAACTTTGATCGTCATCTACTCCCTCTGCTGGAATACGGGTCGCGACACCCGATCGCGCAGCAATCTCTAGGCAGGCCATTGTAGCGCCTTGAGACTACGGAGTCAAGCCTCTTTAGGCTCATGCTGCGAGATGCACCTTCCATAGCAGGAGCTAACGGGCCAGGCGACGGATTGCCGCACGGGAAACACTGTAGTAGCATGTGACTGGAATGGATGGGAGTCCACAGCGCGGGGCCCCCGGCCAATGACGGCTGGCTACACGCCTGGTAGACAGGCTCAGCCTAGCCAGCGTAGAGTGGTCGCCCCTCGCCTCAGCGCCCGGGGCGCGACGATGGAAAGGGTCTCGCCCAAGCCGCGATCGGAGTCGAGTGGAGGAGAGATGGAAGACTACATACAGGTACTGGTCAGCATCGACAGTGAGGAGAGGGCGCACGGGCTGCAACGCTTGATCCTCGAGCACCGAGCAGCCGCCTGTGTTCAGGTTCTCGGGCCCATCTCCAGCGCCTACTGGTGGCACGGCCAGATTGAAGAGGCGCAGGAGTGGCTCTGCCTGGCCAAGACCCGCCGCAGCGAATACCATCGGCTGGAGTCCTTGGTCAAGGACAACCATCCCTACGAGACTCCCGAGATCATCGCCATCCCCATCCTCACCGGCTACTCCAAGTACCTATCGTGGATCGGAACTGAGACGACGCCCTAGCGGGCACCCCGTCATGAGGGAGCCGGAGCCCCGCTCCGTTGCCCAGCACTACGGGCGGGTAGCCGTCAGCTTGACATCCTCGATGCCGTGGCCTATGATAGAACTAAGTTGGATCGGGTGATGAGGCTCACCCGGGGAGACCTACCCTCCTGATCCGTCATGCGTTTCGACTGATAGCCTCTACCGAGCAGGCTTACGCCGCATTGGTAGAGGCTTTTTTGTTACTCAGTGTGGGCATACAGAAGAGGTGTTGCTGTCATGAGTTTGTACAGCGTGCTGTTCGACGGGTCTAGCGGCAGCGCACGAAACGAGGTGCTCGAGCCGCCGGCCTTTCTTGCCGATCTGAATCTCGACCAGGTCATAGACCACATTACCGCCAACAAGGAAGACTATGACCTGAAACCCTTCTTCTATGCTCCTTTGACCGACGCCCGGGCGATCCAATACCGCCACGAAGTCATGCAGGACCTGGAAAGCGAGACTCTCCTGGCGAACATCCGATCCTTTGCGGAGAAGATGATCGTCGTGCGCCGTTACCTCAATCTGGTGAGTAGGCTGGACGTCAGGAACCACATGGAGGGCTGGCACCTGGAGGCGGCGCTGGTCTACTGCGAAGCGGTCGCCAACCTGGCCCGGGACCTCGGCCAGGCGCCTCTGCGATCGCGCGGCCTTCTCGCCTTCCGCAGCTTCCTGATGGGCTACGCCACCTCGGACCAGTTTCTCCCGCTCGCAGCAGAGGCGAAACAGCTCAAGGCCGATCTGTCCGGCGTGAAGTATTGTGTGACCATCAAGCAAGGCACTGTCAAGGTCCGCGGGTACGAAGCGGAGCCAGACTACAGCATAGAGGTGGAGAGAACCTTCGAGAGGTTCAAACAAGGCGCGGTGAAAGACTATCGGCTGAGACTTTATGCAGGCGCCGGGATGAACCATGTAGAGGCGCAAATCCTGGATTGTGTCGCCAAGCTGCAGCCTGACCTCTTCGCCGGCCTTCACCAATTCTGCGTGCGCCACAGCCAGTTCCTTGACGAAACCACCTGCGCATTCGACCGGGAAATCCAGTTCTACGTGGCCTACCTGGAGTTCATCGGCACGCTCAAGCGGGCGGGCCTCAGGTTTTGTTACCCGCAGATGGCCACCAAGAAAGAAGTCTACGATTGTGAGGGGTTTGACATAGCCCTGGCCAACAAGCTCGTCAGAGAAAACACCCTTGTTGTCTGCAATGATTTCTACCTCCAGGGCGGGGAACGCGTCTTTGTCGTCTCCGGCCCCAACCAGGGCGGCAAAACCACCTTCGCCCGCACCTTTGGGCAGTTGCACTACGTGGCATGCCTGGGGTGTCCCGTCCCCGGCACGGAGGCCCGGCTGTTTCTGTACGACGGGCTCTTTACGCATTTCGAGAAGCAAGAAGATATCAAGAGCCTGCGCGGCAAGCTGCAGGACGACCTGGTCAGGATCCACGGCGTTCTGGAGGAGGCCACCCCGAATAGCGTGCTCATCATGAACGAGATCTTTTCCTCCACGACCTTGACAGACGCCATCTTGCTGAGCAGAGAGATCATGGAGCGGATCCTGGATCTAGACCTGCTATGCGTTTGGGTTACGTTTCTGGATGAGTTGGCGTCCTGCAGCGAGAAAACTGTCAGCATGCTCAGCACGGTCGTGCCCGAGAATCCGGCCTTGCGCACCTTCAAGATCGTGAGAAAGCCCGCCGATGGACTCGCCTACGCTCTCTCCATTGCCGAGAAGCACCATGTCACCTACGAGCAGATCATGGAGCGGATTCAACCATGAAGGTCTTCTTGATGTATCGTGACCGAGACTTGGACCCCGAGCAGGGACTGCCGTGGAACCAGCAGGCTTTGACGCAGGACCTGGAACTGACAACCCTGCTCCAGGCGATGGCCCGTGGAGATAAATTCCTGTTCAACATAGCGAGGCAAGTGATCTTGACCGGGCTGGACGACCCGGATACGATGCGCTATCGCCGGGACATCCTACGGGATTGCCTGAGGAATGGCGACGTTGTGAGGGAGATCTACGAAATCCCGATCGAATCGATTCGAAAGAAGAGATTGAGCTGGATGGGCATCTACACCAGTTACCCCTCCGGAATACTTAGTAGTGCTGTAGGAATGCTGGAGATGTTCGTGGCGCTGCTGAGGAGACTGAGGAGAATCGCCGACGAGCACGCAGACAGGTTCGAATCGGAGGGCTTCAGAAGGTTCTTTGCGATGATCGCGCAGGAACTGGGCGACGACTATTTCGCCGTTGTGGACGCTCGCCTCAAAGCACTTAGATTCCGTGACGGCGTTCTGCTCAGCGCTCAACTGGGCCGGGGGAATGAGGGCGCCGACTATGTGCTTCGCAAGCCAAATCCCAAGCAGCCACACCTCATGAAGCGGCTCTTTGCGCCTAGATCCCCCGTCTACAGCTTTCGCGTCGATCACCACGACGATCACGGCGCCAGGGCTCTGGCGAATCTGCGGGATCGCGGCATCAACCTGGTGGCCAACGCAGTGGCCCAATCGGCCGACCACATTGATAGCTTCTTCAACATGCTTCGGGTCGAGTTGGCCTTCTACATCGCCTGCTTGAACCTGTCTGAGCAACTTACTCAACTGGGAGAGCCGATCGCGTTTCCGCTGCCCGTGGATTCCGGAGAACGCCGGCATTCGTTTGTGGGGCTATACGATGTCTGCCTGGCGCTCACCATGAAACAGAAGGTCGTGGGCAACGACGTGAACGCCGACGACAAGGACCTGGCCATAATCACGGGCGCCAACCAGGGCGGCAAATCGACTTTCCTGCGAAGCATCGGCCTGGCGCAGGTGATGATGCAGTGCGGGATGTTTGTGCCGGCCGAGTCTTTCTGCGCGAATGTCTGCGGCGGCCTCGCCACTCACTTCAAGCGAGAAGAAGACCCTGCTATGAAGAGCGGCAAGCTCGATGAAGAGCTCGGCAGAATGAGCGATATCGTGGACCACATCGCGCCCGATGGTATGGTGCTGTTCAACGAGTCATTCGCCGCAACCAACGAAAGAGAAGGCTCGGAGATCGCCAGGCAGATCGTGAGCGCACTGTTGGAGAAGCAGATCAAGGTTTTCTTTGTTACGCATCAGTATGAGTTTGCCCAGAGCATGGTTAACCGGAATACGGGAGGCGCCATCTTCCTGCGGGCTGAGAGGCAAGCCGATGGAAAGCGAACCTTCAGGCTGGTCGAGGGCGAGCCATTGCAGACCAGTTATGGCAAAGACTTGTATGACAACATATTCGGAACCGAAAGCCAGTGCCTCGCTGCTCCTGGCCGATCCCCGGCAGCAGGTGAAGAGGAGGCGGACACCGTCCCCCATGTCACTCAACCCTAACCAGAAGAGAGCGCTGGAAGTCCAGATGCAGTGCCTGGAGCGGACGCTTCTTGAGGTCCAACAGAAGCTCCGCGAGACGCCGGATGACGGTCACCTGGTCCGCTATAGGGGGATGGCCACGGGGGCGCGGGTCCACGTCGAAGCAGCAATCGACCGGATGTTGGCCGAACTCGCGGTCATTGCCCGCGAGTTCGGTTTGCACTCCAGCGTCGAAGACCTTGGCTCCTAGATTCTAGGCCAAATGGCCGTGACCTGGTCTGATCTGAACGACACTCTCTCGCCCCAGTTGGTACGTTACGGCACGGTCGACCCATCGTTGAGCGAACCCCTCGATCCGCACATTCGGGTCCTGATCGAACTGACGCAGAAGATGCTACGAGCAGCCAGCGGTCACCTGCCGGAGTTGCCAGGTTCGTAAAGCATAATTGCAGCTTGCCTGTCCGAACAAGGCGATCAACCAATGCACCGTTTCGTTCCTGCCCAGCAAGACGTCGCTTCCGCGGTGCGTTGAGGCAAGCAATGGGTCGAAACATCCAGCCACGACGCATAAACGCAACGCGCTCACAACCTGCCGGCCGGGCTGGCGGCCCCGCTCTGCTTCCGTCTCGATGCCCTGTGCCTCGTGCCGGGCGCAGCAGGCTGCGGGCTAGTTCATTACCTGGCCACGCAGGCATGGTGAGGCGCCCAGCCATGCCCGACCCCGATCCAGTTCTCCTGGCCGCGGCGACCCACCCCGACGACCAGCCGATCCGCTGCGGCGGGACAATACCCTTGCTGGCCCGGCCTCCGTCGCCGGCCTCGCCAGCAGCCTTGTCGTAGCCTGAACGCATGCAAACGATGCCAACCAATGGCACAGTCAAGACAGGACACGCGCGGCAGTAGCCGCAGGAAGCCAGCGCTGGAATTCATCCTCCTCCTAGGATTAGTCAGTGCTCTGGGCGACATAACCTACGAGACGGGGCGCAGTATCAGCGGCCCCCTGTCCAGTCAAATGATACTGTTACCGAAGGGGAGCCATGCTATCAAATGATAATGTTACCGGGATGCCCTCTCCTTCCTGGATCTCAGTAGATGCAAATAGGGTCTCGTAGACGTCCTCCGTCTGCCCTGGGACGGCACCAGGCAAGAGGAAGATTTGATCGATGAGTTGGTGGATCTCTTGACGGAGCTGTCGAGGGTTGGTTTGGTCACGAAGAGCTCTGAGTTGCTGCTTCTGTTGTTCAGAGATGGCATCGGTTTCGCACAGGCGGTCCAAGGGGGTGTGGGCTTGGTCGAAGTGTCGTCTGATGCGAAAAGGTTGGCTCTGGGGAGGGGGTGAGGGAGTCGTTGTTTTCTCTCTGAGGCGCATGACCGGCTGGAAGAAGTTGTAGTAGAGCCACATCTTCTCATAGAGTTGGTTGATGGCCTTGGTTTGTTCGGCGGTCTCGAAGCGAGCCGAGCCCAGATAGGCCCTCACCAGGGTTGAGTTCTTCTGCTCCACCAAGCGGTTGTCGTTCTTATGGAAGGGCCTGCTGCGGGAGAGAGTGACGTCTTTGACCGTGTCTTTCCAGAAGCGGAGCAGGTGAGCGTTGAGGAATTCGCTGCCGTTATCGGGATGGATTTCCAGCACCGGGAAGGGGAGACGAGCTAAGATGCGGCGGAAGCCATCTTCCATGGCCCTGTAACTGCGCCCCAGCGTGGCGACCTGCTCGGTCCAGCCAGTAGTCACATCGACCATCTGCACGGTATGGACATAGTGACCGGCACTACTCTGACCACAGTGATGGACCGCGTCCACCTCGAAATGCCCTGGTTGTTGTTCGTTCCAAGGGATCCGTTTCATCGGGATCTCTCGGGCTACTCTATTGGCTTGAGCAGGGCCTTTACGAGGCAGGCGGGGCTCATCTTGCCCAAGGCGATTCAGGATCCGCCTCACCGTGGAGACGCTGATCCGGCTTAATTGATCTAAGAGAACTGGTGAGACCTCGATTTCACCATGGCGGGCCAGATGGGTGGCCATCCCGACCAGAGTGGGCTGGAGGCGTTCTGCGCAGATATGGTCAAAGCTCTCGGAGATGACCCGCAACGCGTCATCAACTTCAGGGCCATAAGTGCGTCCCCGCTGCTTATGCCGAGGTTTTCGTTCCAGGCTACCCGACATCAGGCGGATCAGACTCTTGCGATGCAAGCCTGTTATCTCCCCCATGTTATCCAGCAAGCGCCCACGTTCCAACCTACCCGCTTTGAGATACCGCTTCTTGACCAGCCGCAGATACTTCCAACGTTCGTTTATGGTCATCCTCTCTTCTTCAGGCATAGTCCCCTCGGTAGCATTATCATTTGAGTGAACCATACCGCTTCGGTAGTATTATCGGTGAATGAATGCGCAGCTTGACATCCTAATCACCGTGGGCTATAATACGGAATAGTTGGATCGGGTGATGAGGCTCACCCGGGGAGGTCTACCCTCCTGATCCGTCACGTTTTCTGACTGATAGCCTCTACCAGGCAGCTGACGCCGCGTTGGTAGAGGCTTTTTTGATGCGAGGTGCGTCATGGGCCCTTGGATGAGCTTCTATGATCTGCACGACGCCCTGGAGCAGGCGGACTGTCCGGTCTGTCGCCTCACTGCCGTGGCAGCCGAGCGGTACCTGAAGAGCTTACTGTGGGAGCACGTGAACGATCCCGGCGTGCGCGACCAAGTCCGTCGGGCGCAGGGTTTTTGCCGTGAACATGCCTGGGCACTGGCCAGGCCCGGAGCGTGGTTAGGCGTAGCGATCCTGATGCGCGATGTACTGCAGAGTGTCCTCAGCACAATGGACACCGCCCACTTTCGAGCATTGCCGTCCTTGTCCTTGCGCAGGGCGCAAGAGTATCTGGATCCTGCCCAGCCATCGGCGGCTACTGCCGACCTGGTTCGGCGGCTGAGGGCCGGGGCCAAGTGTCCAGCCTGCATCCAGGTTGAACGGATGGAAGCCATCTACGTGGAAACCCTGGTCAAGAACCTGTTGGGCGAACATGGCTTACTGGCGGCTTACGAATCATCTGACGGGCTGTGTCTGCCGCACTTTCGCCAGGCCCTGGTCCGCGTGCGGGACGAAGCGGTCTTCGATGCTCTGGTCCGCGCCCAGCGACACGTCTGGCAGCGAATGACGGGGCACCTGACTGAAGCCATTTGCAAAAGCGACTGTCGGTTCCGGGATGAGCCTTGGGGAGATGCGCGTGGCGCCTGGCTGCGGGGCATTGCCGCCCTGAGTGGAGCTCGATGGGCACCGACCAAGACCAGCGGCCCCCTACAGGACGGCGAAACCACCGTGCCGCCAACGTGAGCAGACAGTGGGACTTTGTGGTGGAGAGGCCAACGCCTTGTGACAAGTATCGTTCTAGTTCTACATGGGCAAACTGAGTGGGAACGGGAGGAGCGTTTCCGCGGCCGGGCCGATGTGCCGCTAAACGAAGCTGGTGTAGCCGCGGCCGAAGCCATGGCTCGCCGTATCGCAGCGGAGTGGCAGCCGGCAGCCATCTACTCCAGCCCCCTCTCGCGGGCGGTCCAGACTGCCGGATCGATTGCCAGGCCGTTCTCCTTGCCCGTACAAATCCATCGCGGTCTGACCGACATCGACTATGGGCAGTGGCAGGGTCTAACCCTAGAGGAGGTCAGGGAGCGCTGGCCAGAAACGGTGGACGCGTGGTATCGCACTCCCGAAGCGGTGCAGATCCCGGGCGGCGAAAGAATAGATAGCGTGCGAGTGCGGGCGACAGAGGCTGTCCATGAAGCGGCCATGCGCCACCAAGGAAAAGCCCTGGTCGTGGTGGGCCATACCGTCGTCAATCGGCTGATTCTCCTCGGAGTGTTGGGCCTGCGAACCCATCGCTTGTGGCGCCTCGGCCAGGACACGGGCGCCATCAACGTGTTCGAGATAGACGGGGATGATTCTACCCTCATCTCCATGAACGACACGTGTCACTTGCGAGCGCCGTGGTGGTGACGGGATGCTTATACATCACCTCGCCGCTGTCGTCGTGGCTAGGATCATGCTTTCCGCACATGGTTGCGGTTCCCTCTAGACAAGATTCAGTCGGTGAGACCCCAGGAGTAACATGATGGCGGATGAAGCAAACGCACCGAGCGGTGACGACTTTGAGGAGATGTTCTTCGCCGGAGCTGAGGTCGTAGCCCTGGAGATTCCGGTCCTCCAGGAGACCTACGAAGAGGCGCTGCTGGTTATCGAGGGAGAGGGCTGGGGACTTGAGGAAGGCCTGCGCCTCCTGCTAACTCTTGGGTTGGGATACGCCCGTGGCAAGCAGTTTCTCGACGGAGAAGATGCAGATCGCGTGCGCCTGGCTGAGAGACTGATGAACCTGGAATCGGTGGCCGCCGTCATGAAGTTCAGGACGTTTGAATTGATGAAGGACAACCAGATCCTCGATATGCGAATGGGGGCCCTGCAGAATTCGGTCTACGCCTGGACAGGGACGGCCCGCCGACTGCGGGCCGAGAACGAAGCATTGAAACAAGAGGTGGTCCAAGGCAGACCGGCAGCACTCGCTTCACCGGAGGCCCCGGAGCCAGACCCGGCAGAACCATCGAGATCGTGGCTTCACAAGTTCATCCAGCGCCTGTGCCGTGGAGAGTGAGCACGGGCCAAATACGAGACCCTAAGCGGCGAGGGCGAGCGCCTCTTCTTCCTGCTCCAGACCACGCGCCCGGTCATCGCGCGGGACGTCGGCGTGGCAGACGGTGACATTGTGCTCAAGCAGGGATCGGCCTCTGACCAAGGAGGGGACTAGTATGGGCGACTACGTACAGGTGCTGGTCACCATCGACACCCAGGAGCGCGCACATGGACTTCAGCGGCTGCTCCTGGAAAAGAGGGCCGCAGCGTGTGTGCAGGTCCTGGGCCCCATCTCCAGCGCCTACTCGTGGGAGGGAGAGGTGGACGAGGCCGAGGAGTGGCTATGCCTGGCCAAAACCCGCCGGGCCGCATACCGGCGCCTGGAGGAGTTGGTCATCGAGAACCATCCCTACGACACTCCCGAAATCATCGGCATTCCCGTCCTCACGGGCTATGCCAGCTACCTGGATTGGATCGATGCTGAGACCGGCGCCTAGCCGATTTTGCGGAGAGCGGAAACAGCAGGCCGCCCACATGTCACAGAGCGGGCAAGCGGGGCGCGGCTTTTTGACATGTCGGCCCCTCTTTGATATAATGGGGAATTGAAGCAGGTCCGTCCATGGCAGCCCGCGAGCGCGCCATCCTAGAGGATTTCACCTCCCCGCCCACTGACCGCTGGAAGCAGCATGTAGTGGGAAGCGGCGCGCTCGAGGCGACCGGGAGCACCCTGCTTTTCATTAACAACAGAACATCGGCCCGCCGGTACACTAACGCCCAGATCGACGACTACCAGGGGTTGCCCCGCGGACGGTTTCCCTGGCGCCCGCCGCTGACGATCACAGTGCGGGCCCGCTTCTCCCACCAAGCGGGAGAGCTATCGGGAACCGCCGGCTTCGGCTTCTGGAACGATCCCTTCTTGATGACGGGCAGGCGCAGGCCAGCGCTGCCCAGGGTGGCCTGGTTTTTCTACGCCTCGCCGCCGTCCAACATGAAGTTGGACCTCCGGACGCCCGGACACGGGTGGAAGGCAGCCACGTTGGATGCCCGTTGGATGCCGTTTCTCCTGCTGGCTCCGACGGCGCCCGTGGCTGTGCCGCTGATGAACTTCAGGCCGTTGTATCGACGGCTGTGGCCCGTGGCGCAAAGAGCCCTTGGAGTCAGCGAGGCTGCCCTGGAGGTTTCGATGACCGAGTGGCACACTTATGTCATCGAATGGGGTGTGGAGCGGGCGAGTTTCGGCGTGGACGGGCAGCCGGTGCTGGAGTCCAAGTCCTCTCCTCGGGGCCCTCTTGGCTTGGTGATGTGGCTGGACAACCAGTACGCCGTGGTGACGCCATGGGGGCGCTTTGGCTACGGCCTGCTGGACTCCGCCGAGCGCCAGTGGATGGAGTTAGACACGCTGTCCATCGAACCAGCGTGAACAGAAGGATCAACATGTCGGTCTCAAGGTGTCTGGTCCTTAGGGATCGCACCTGACGGGCTGGGGCACCGCTGACGGTGCCACTACACCCCACACGCCGAAACACGAAAGGAGTATACATGCCTGAGGGAATCAAGTGGTTCAAGGAGTTATCCAAGAGTGACGTAGGCATCGCTGGAGGCAAGGGCGCCAACCTGGGTGAGATGAGCCAGGCCGGCCTGCCCATACCCCCCGGCTTCACCGTGACCACTCCGGCCTACCGGCGTTTCACGGAAGCGACCGGCGTCCTGGATCAGATCGAGGAACTGATTCAGAATCTGGATGTAGACGACAATGCGGCTCTGCTGCACGCCTCTGGCGATGCGAAGCGCATCGTGGTTGCGGCGGAGATGCCCAAGGATGTGGCCAAGTTGATCGCCGACGCCTACAAGAAGCTGTGCAAGCAAGAGGGGGAAGAGCTATACGTGGCTGTCCGCTCGTCCGCCACGGCTGAGGACACCGCCGAGGCCTCCTTTGCCGGGATGAATGAGAGCTTCCTCAACGTGCACGGCGAGAAGGATGTGCTGGAGGCGGTCAAGAAGTGCTGGGCCTCGCTGTACGGAGCAAGGGTCATCTTCTACCGGGTCAAGCGCGGATTTGAGAGTTGGGGCATGGAGATGGGCGTCGTCGTGCAGAAGATGGTGGATGCCGACAAGGCAGGGGTTGCCTTCACCCAGAACCCGTCCACCGGCGCGCCCAACGAATTGATCATCGAAGCCGCCTTCGGTCTCGCCGATCCGGTAGTCGCTGGGCAGGTATCGCCCGACTACTACCTGGTGGATAGGAGCACGTTGAGTGTGCTGGACAAGCAGGTCAAGCTCAAGAAGTTCAAACGCGTTCGCCGAGACGGTCGGACAGTCGACATAGACTTGCCCAAGGAGGAGGGTAGCAGGCAGGTCTTGACGGAAGACGAGATTGCCCGGCTGGCCAAGGTCTGCCGCGACATTCACGATCACTACGGCAGCGGGCAGGACATCGAGTGGGCCATGGAGAAGGGGAAGGTCTACGTCGTTCAGGCGCGGCCCATCACGACTGGCCTTGCTGAGGCCATGGGAGAGGTAACACAAGAAGAGGCCGAGGTACTGTTGCGTGGCTTGGGGGCAGCCCCGGGTCGAGGCAGCGGCGAGGTCCGCATTCTCAGGAATGTCGAGGATGGAGTCCGCCTCAAGGAGGGGGACGTCCTGGTCACGGTGATGACCGCACCCGACTGGGTACCCCTGATGCGCAAGGCCTCGGCCATCGTTACCGAGCAGGGAGGAATGACCTGCCACGCGGCCATCGTCAGTCGCGAGTTGGGCATTCCAGCCGTTGTCGGTACCGACACGGCGACCAGCGCTCTGAAGGACGGCACGCTGGTCACGGTGGACGGGCGCAGCGGTGACATCTTCGCCGGCAGACTGGCGACAAAGAAGAAGGAGAAGGCGGAAGCGGTGGTCGGCCGCGGCCTGCCCGTGACCGCCACCAAGGTGCTGGTCAATCTGGGCGAGCCCAGCCTGGCGGAGCGCGTAG
>Ga0315296_10003603_pt1 | contig 12887 bp, 8 predicted proteins | sample YL17G14_18_MG_FD_203921 | JGI IMG/M metagenome (GOLD analysis project Ga0315296, IMG submission 203921) | Sediment microbial communities from Yellowstone Lake, YNP, Wyoming, USA - YL17G14_18 | ecosystem: Environmental > Aquatic > Freshwater > Lake > Sediment | place: USA: Wyoming | collected... | reverse complement strand
TGATCCAGAGGTGCCACACGACCGTCTCTCCGACGCCTGCGCACTCGATCTGGGTCTGAGAGTTCTCGTATGTGACCCACTTCTCGACATCGATTCCCGGCTTGTAGATGTCGACAGTCCATGTGTCGGTGGGATACTGATTGGTCTGTTCATCATAGACATAGTGGAACTGATCGTCCCATGCCTGGACCGTGGCAGTGTTGATCAGAGGATCCGCCGTCGTCACCAAGATTGGATAAGAATACGTTCTCTCAACGTACCACAGCGGGTTTCCGTCAATATCGGTCATGCCAAAAGGAGCAAGGCGCCCTGAGAATGCTGGGTTCCAGACAAGGAGTGTGTCCGTGACAATGAAATTCATGTATGTGTCGGGACTCGGGTTTGTCACTCTCACGTGATACAAGATAGTCTCTCCGACACCTGCGCACTCTATGGGTGTCTCAGAATTGGGATACGTCGCCCACTTATCCAATTGGATATCTGGGTGGTAGATATCCACAAATTCGCAGTCTGTGTCCTGCACTGCATGGTTCTGCCTGTCCTTCGCATATACAACTACCCAGTTGCGTATCTCAGGAAGCCCTGGTGTGGGAGCAATATCCGTGACCGGTACATGGTAGGTATAGGTCGTGTGTTGACCAGGGTTGAGAGTGATAGGATTGAACTTGTTCAGAATCTCGCCCCCGCTCAAGGTGTCGACGACACTGGTGAGAGTCATCACCGTATCCTGGCTCGGGTTCCAAATATCGATGGTGAAGATGACTTCCCCCTCATATCCGAAGGCGGCGCAGTTTATGTTGGCCGTCTTCAGAACTTCAATACCTGGGTGCAGTATGTCCACCGCCTTCTCAGCATAATCATAGGCCTCGTGGAGTTGCACATCATGCGCCCAAACCTCGACCTTGTTGTACAACTCAAAGGTGCCTGGGGTAGCGGCGACGTTCGGCACAACGACATCGTACGGCCAGCTTGCTGACGCTCCAGGAGCGAGAGTCAAGGGGAAGTTGGCGGTGATATCGCCCTTCCTCGAATCGTACACCTTGGTGATGGTCATGGTAGCATCAGGGCTTGGGTTCGAGACAGTGACAGTGAAAGTAATCTTCGTCTCGAAACCGTACGCTGCGCAATCCATGTTTGAAGTCTTGACAATGTGAATGTCCGGATGGAGAGCAAGTATCGTGAACTTGCAGCTCGCATCCAGTCTCGGATAGTAATTGTCGTGGTGATCGGTGTATATCAAGGAGACTCTGTTGTAGTACTCTCCGGAGATGATCCCTTCAACGGTTGCCGTGAAGTTCAGCCATCCGTGAACACTCTTTGGGTTCAACACGTCACCTGTTCCCGGGAACGGATTATCGGCTGTCGGATCCCACGTGAATCCGTAATCAGAAGTCAACGTCGGCATGTAGGTGGGACTCCAGGACACACCCGAGCTCCCCTTGCTGTATCCGAACTGGAATGATCCCGGATTGATTGTGGCAACAGGATCAATGGCGTCTATGAAACTATTGAAGTATGCGGCAGCCTCGCCCGAGTTCCAGAAGTGTATACTGAACGTGATTGTCTGTCCGGTGTACACCGCGGTGGGATTGCAGCTCTTCTCCAGGTGCATCACAGGGGGTGTGATAATGTCTGCCGATGTTGGAACATCGCGGGAGCCTTCACCTTCAGAGAGGATGTTCACGTGAAGGGTCTTTCCGTTCCAATACGATGCACCCCATCCCGAACCGATGTAGGTGCCGTCTGGATAGTAGATATCATTGGTTACAGCGAGGTGTGCTGCCCATTCAACAGTGGCCTTCGTCACAGTGGGCGCGAAATTGACATAGAACTCCCATACCTGCATGTCTCTCGGGTCCCCGACACCCGCTTGGATTCCAAGGAACTTCACACCCGTTATTGTTCCTTCCAAAATGTCCATTGTGAACGGGGAATTGCTCTGAGATCCCGTGTTGAACGCAGGTTGTGGCGGATCGATATCGTAAACTGAGAGGAAGTCAAAGCCGTAGGCATATGGTGAAGCCGTCTCCCGCCAGTCAATTCCGAGCTGGACATAATAGGGAGTCGTGTCAGTCAGGTCCCTCTCGATCTCTAGCTTGTAGGGGATGCAGTCATTCTCGAAGTAGCCCTTCACGTCTCCCGTAGACCAGGTCCACTTCGATTCCTTTTCCGGCTTCTCCCCGAGATTCCAACCCTGATATGTTATACGGATGTTGTCGTAGAACTCGCATGTAGCTTGATGGGCAGTATCCTGATAAGCCGTGACAACGAAAGGCAATGACGGATCCGCAATGGTCTCCGGAGTGATGAACGCATCATACACAAAAGTCCCGTCCGGTTTCACAGGGCAAAAAGCATCAACATACTGAACTCCATCCTGGGTAATCGTCAATCTGACCTCACCCGGAAGGAATCCCTCACCCTTGATCACAACCTTTTCTCCCGGGAGATAGTCGCTTTCAAGCGTCCAAACGTCCGGCGCTGTTACCTCAGCCGCCGCCATCGTGATGAAAGCGCTTCCCACAAACAGGAAGACTATGAAGAATGCCAGCATTCCTCTGCTCAAATTCCCTTTCTTAGGTGCTGCAACGCTCGCGACAGCATCTTTTGTTGATATCACTCTGTTCCCCCCTCTTGAAACGGTTTGCGCGCCTTTCCCCAAACGCCGGCCGGTCACCCGCTTTGTACCCCGGTTTGCAAGCAAAACGCAAAAAGGCCGATAGCTCTTCGCGTTCATAATCCTTCCGACACTGACTCGATACTGACCCGCCACAAACGCTGACCCAGATTTCCTGTGGAATCACACCCAATCTCCGGTACAAATCACATGATCCTCGAAATGGAGACGGAGCTTGACTCAACTGATGTCCTTTCTGACCAGACACGCTCCGTATACAACAAAGTATATTCTTGCATATACGCGAATGTTTTATGTATGGACTCGATGTTCCCCTCTTCGAGTGACAGATCAATGCCCATTTCTATCCAATCGTCTGAGATTCATGGAGACAATCCGTTCCAACACGGAGTCGCTGTGACGGGCAAGGGTTTCGTCGGGAGAGAGGACGAAATACAAGAGGCACTAACTCAAATCAGAAAGAGAAAGAGCATCGTTGTGTACTCGGATAGAAAGATGGGGAAATCATCGTTTCTGCTGGAGCTCGCGCAACGCAATTCAAGAGAGTTTGTGTTTACCTACATCGACCTGCTCGGAATGGTCGATCACAATCAGTTCCTCGAGTCAATAGCCAAGGAGAGTCTCCGATCGTCATATGGGAAATCAGGAATTCTGGACCAATCCATCTGGGAACTTCTCAGAAGCATGAGACTGAAGCTCGCGGCCCTCGAGAGCGGGGTTCTGGAAGAGGACGAGAAACACGGCGAAGAAGTCAAGAATGCCAGAGAAATCAAGATGTGCCCAAGATGTGGAAAACCACTGAAGTGGGTGGAGAAGTATTCAAGATCCTACTGCTACGCCTGCAAGAAGTACGCCCCTAAGCATAGGAGGGTCAAGCTCCCCGTCCCCGTGGATGTGCTCACTCAAACTGACTCATGCCCAGTTTGCAGAGACACGATGGAGTTTGTCGAGAAGTACTCCGAGCACTATTGCAGCAAGTGCCAGAGGTACCCGCTGGTTCTGCGCAGGAAGGAGAATCAACAGAAGTTCACTAACGCAGACATGATTGAAGCGCTCGATCTCCCACAACAGATTGCAAACCAGATGGGAAAACAACATGTCGTCATGTTCGACGACTTCCAGGAGGCAGCCCAGCTCGACTACGGAGGCCTTCTAAAGACCATGAATGAGAGATTTCAGGAGCACAAGGATGTATGCTATGTCTTCTCAGGAAGCAGAACGGACCAGCTCCAGAGACTATTCGAGGCCCCATATGGCGCATTCCACAAGTTCGCTCATCCCATGGTGCTCGGACCCATTGACGAATCAAGACTTCGAAGGTTCCTGGTCGACAGATTCAGATCCGCAGGAGGAGAACTGACCAAGGAGGCTGCAAGGAGAATCGCGGCAATCAGCGGCGGATGCCCTTCTTACGCACAGCAAATCGGCCATGAACTGTTTCAGATCTCCAAATCGCCATCCCCGAGACAGGTTGAGATTGCGGTCCAATATGTACTGAATCAGAATCGCCACTCATTTGCACTGACCTGGGACTCGATAAGAAGCCCGCTGCACAGACGACATCTGGTTGCCATGGCTAAGGAGCCTCTTGTTCCGCACGGAGCGGACTTCGTGCACAGACATGGGCTCAAATCCAGGTCTCATGTGCAGAGGATTGAGAAACAGCTCCAGGCGAGGGGCATAATCCGCGACGGCGAGATAGTAGACCCTCTGTTCGTCCGTTGGCTGCGAACGCGAGTTCCCAGCAAATGACTGAAGACCGCACGACCTCACCCGGCATTTTCAAATGATAGTTAGTCGTTCATCATGAAAAGGCGAGCTCAAATGGAACTTAGAATTGCAGGTAGGCGGTTGCGTATCTCCCGATCAAACGTCATCGGCCTGGGGTTCGTTGCCATCGGGATCGTGGCTCTATTCCTCGCCTACAGCTCTCAATCTAGCATAGACAACATTGGGGCCACAACCGACCCGGTGCTTCAGAACGAGATCTCGACTTTGGAGAGCCAGCGCAACATGTATTTGGTGACGGCGGTCGGCACGGTCTTCCTAGGCCTGTTTGCGGTGGCGATGCTTGGAGAGCCAAGCGGTCCTATCGTCGTCTCAGAGAACCAAATGATAGGATCTGCAAGGATCACGAACGAGATGCTGATGGGATTCTCGCTCTCGGGTAACTCGTCGTACATGCCTCCGAAACACGGTCTCACGAGAGAGAAGATGTTTGTCACTACCGCCAGCAACGTCATGATCCCCCCATCCGCACTCTCGGACGATCTGATACTGTCCCCCGGAAAGGACGGATCGACGCCGGGGATCCTCCTGGAACCATCTGGATTTGGCTTGTTGGCGAGGATAGAGAAGGAGCTCGACGTGACCCTGGCAGGGAGTGGTCTGGAGACCGCAGAGGGAACGCTCCAGATTCTGAAACATGGCTACGGGATGATGAAAGATTTCCACTTCAAGGAAAAGGAAGGAAAGACGGTCCTGCGGGTAGAGTACGCCGGGCTACTGAATGCTTGCCGGGAAGTCAGAAAGGAACTCCCTGACACCTGCCGACAAGCGCAGTGCATCGGATGCTCATGTCTTCTGACGGCAGCAACCAGAGCGAGTGGAAAGATGGTCAGCGTCGACGACGTGGACAACAAGACAGATACTGTGGTCTTCACGCTCAGCCTTCGGGACTGGTGAATGACACCCCTTTGACATTTCTGCTTGATTACGGACCTGGCTACTTCCAATGGATAGTGTTTATTAGCCGGGAGACAATGGGTTTTGGACTCCATGACTAGTCGCGCTCGACCTCGCACCAAGTTCTCGTCAATCGGTGCGATTGGATTGCTCGTCGCACTTCTGCTACCGGCGGGGCTATCGTTCAACTCGAGCGCTGAGATCCCCCACGAGAACTACGACCTAGCCAATCCCAACTTGAACTTCGTCATAGCCCTTCTCACTTCCTCCGTCGTGTACTCTGAGGCTGCCCTTTCTTCGATGCACGCCGAGAACATGGGCTATGTTGAAGAGAACCTGTCTATCGTTAGAGGGGTTCTGACGCCTGCGAATCAGCTCCTCCAAGAGCTAGGGAGCTCAAGCACGAGCTACGAGAACCTGAGCAGATTGCTTCCGCCATTCGTCGGTCTCTCCGCAGAGGAAGATTCGTTTTCCTCTATGGAAGGTACGCTGATATCGGCGAGAAACACCATCATATCGGCTTCTCAGCTCTCGAACCTAACGGGGCAGGAGCTGAATCAGGCTCTAGATGCCATCAGAACTGCTAGTTCTCTGATATGGCAGATGAATACGACAATAGACAAGATGTTGGCATCCGCATCGGAGATAAACGCTCTCATCGTAAACGGACAGATGATCTTCGCCGACAACAACCTCATTCCATTGATAGAAAGCCTGCGAGACCTTCTGTACACGCTCGAGAGAGAAATCGAGGAACTTATTCGAGAGGGGATCCCATGGAACGCAGGCCAGCCGTTCATACTCCTATGGGTCTCGCCCACTCAATACTACCTCGATCAAGAGATGCAAGGTGGGGGAATCATCTATTCCAACGGCACTTTTACGTCCGGGCAAACCGTCCAGATAAGAATGGACGGTAGCAATCTAACGACGTCTACCACCGGCACCGACGGCAGATACGTCCTAAGTTATCAGATACCGCTGGACGCCTCCTGGCTGGGCACACACTCAATCCAGGCACTGGCAGATACAACCCTGGGAACTCTCACCTCTAAGACGGTTGTCGTCAGCATCAGCCTTGTACCGACCATCATCACGCTGAAGTTGAACGACACTCAGTTCACGCATGAAGGCGACATCATAGCATCGATGGGATTGCGCGATGTGAATGACGTTGGACTTGGTGGGGCGATCTGCAGCCTTGTTGTGGACGGATTGGAATCAGCGTTCGTAACCGATTCGAACGGAGAATACGGACGCCAGTGGAGCGCATCTGAATTCAGCTTTGGCACTCACGAGATTTCCGTCCACTACGAAGGCGTTCTGCCATATGCCTCAGACTCTTCCGGAATCGCTTACTTCGTTGTGAACATCCCGACGACTACTGACCTCAGCCTGACAGCGACGAGGGTCTACATCGGTCACAGCATTGTAGGGAACGGAACTCTGTTAGCGAATGGAACAGAGGCGCTTCAGGATCAGACTGTCACGCTGTATGTCGACGGCAGGCAGGTAGCGAATGTCACGACAAACTCTGATGGAGAATTCCACTTCTTGTTGGCTGCTTCCTCGGTGGGATCTGGATCGCACACGATACTTGCTTCATTCCAGTACAGAGATGAAATCTGGAAGTACTCGCAAGACGAGAAAGGGTTCTCCGTTTACGTGCAGAAGAAGGTGGAGTACCCGTTCTTCCCGTTCATACCTGGCTGGGGCGGAGGGGGAGTCTCGGAAACCTTTCCTGAACTGTTCATTGGGGAGCACGCATACTACGCTTGGCTCCTTGTCCTTGCTCTGGTGTTCATCGTCGTCCGTGTCCTGCAGACAAGGAGAAAAGAGAGAAGTCGTAAGGTACCGTTTGCAGTCAATCTCGAATCGATTGACAAGGTCGTTCAGCCTGAACAACCGTCTGTCCCGGTAACGGAGGATGTCTTCGCATCTGAGATAATGAGAGAGGAGGGCTCCCCCAAGAACCCGAACGAGAGGGTTGCATTGTACTATCGCAACCTCATCATCTTCCTCGCAAGGAAGAGAAACATCCCCGTGAAGGCGAGCGCTACGCATTGGGAGCTGGCGAGACTGCTTTGGTCCCTAGGATATCCCCGGAACGCCACGGAGAGAGCCACTATCCTCTTCGAGCGGGCATTGTACTCCGGCAGGAATCTCACCGACGAGGATGTTGTCCTGATGAGCTCTGCATTGAGCGACATCGTTTCAGTAAGAAAAGGGGTGACGAATCCTGCAGGCTAGGCTCAAGAAAGGGTATGTCGCGATCGCGGTTATCGCGATCGCAGTCACTCTGCTTGGACTTGGCATGATTGCTCCGGTCGTCTCAACAAGCACGGATTTCTCGATCTATAACAGCGGCTGGAACGGCACCAGCATGCTAGCAAAGACCACATACCAAACAGGGAAGTTCGCACCGACATTCCAGCTGAGAACCAGCGGAACAGACGTAACGATAGAGCATGTTGGCTTGGGGCAGATGGCCCTTGACCACGCAACGAGCGCTCTTGTGGTAATTGGGCCCACCACACCGTTCAGCGCGTCGGAAGGGGCGGTTGTTGGCAACTTCATCAGGAACGGTGGAGTGCTGCTGCTCGCAGATGATTTCGGGACTGGTAACAGCCTCCTCGAGAATATGGGGGCGGGCTCTAGGTTCTCGGGCGACCTCATACTGGATCTCTCCTATGAGAAGCAACCAGAATTCGTGGTCTGCTTCGATATCCGACATGATGATGTCACCAAGAACGTCAGCTATCTACTCCTCAACCACGCGTCGTCACTCGTCCTCAACACGTCTTCGACCCAAGCACTTGCATACTCGAGTCTCGCAAGTTGGCTGGACACAAACGCCGACCTCTATCAACAATGGGGAGAGCCAAGGGGGCCTTTCCCAATCCTGGCAAAGGAGCAGATGGGACTGGGCACCGTAGTCCTCCTCTCTGATCCCAGCGTGCTCATCAATGGCATGAGCAAATACATGAACAACAGCGCTCTCGCAACAAACCTCCTCGCGTTCATATCCGCAGGCAGATCACAGGTCTTCTTCGACGAGAGCCACAGGGACTACTTCGATCCGGTAGTTTTGACAGCCAAGTTCACCGGATGGATCTCGTCGAACGCGAAAGTCAGCATCATCGTTCTGGCATTCGTCCTGACGCTGTGGATAGCGACAGACGCACTTGACCTTGTTTTCAAATGGTGCATTCTCAAAGCGAGAACTGCGACGCAGAGGACCATCCGACTGTTCGGCTTCAAGAGGAGACCTGCCAAGAAGCCCGCCGCTGCTGGACCACCAGACTTGGGTGCTCTGGCAGCAGAGGTTTCGGGAAAACACCCAGACTGGAGTGTCAGTCTTGTGGAGTACATCCTGAGGGAAAGCAGCAGGCATAGCAGGATGCGTAAGGAAAAGTCTCTATGATAGAACGAGCCAAACGCGATGGAGCACTACGACCACGAACAACACAAGGCCAGCATAGATGAAGAAATCAATCCGATGACGGACATCGCGCATCAGAAACCCATCAGTCAGTTCGCGCGAAACGAGCAGACCGATTAGAAGCAGAGTGACAAGGACTTCGATGCCCGCGGAAAGCGAAATCGCAATCGATATCACAGCCCAGATGAGCATCCCGAGGAATATCTTGTGAGATACCAGCAAAGTATGCACCTGTCTCGGACGAAGACCTTATCCGTCTTCTACAACAACTCGAAATGAGGGAAGGCTCTATAATATCCTGTCCTCGGATGCGCTACATTTCATATACCGTAATATGTTTCGGAGTGGAGCAGTCATGGCAGAGCGCGAAAGACGACCCTGGAGATTCCACTTGGAGGTTCGGGACACTCCGTACGACCTACTCACTTGCACGGTGCTCGCACTCGCCCTCATAACGCTTGTGTACCTGGCCCCGGACAACGCGGTGAGACAGATCCTCGGCCTCGTCTTCGTCCTCTTCCTGCCAGGATATGCCGCCACAGCCGCGCTGTTCCCGGAGAATGACCAAATCGATGGCATCGAGAGAGTCGCGCTGAGCTTCGGCCTGAGCATTGCGATCGTGCCCCTTATCGGTCTTGCGCTCAACTTCACACCCTGGGGTATCAGACTGGATCCGATACTCGCTTCCGTCTCCGCTTTCATCATCGGCGTTTCACTTGTGGGATGGTACCGAAGAATGCGGCTTCCGGCAGATGAGAGGTTCGCGATCGTTGTCAACTTCGAGATGGACTTCGGGGGCATGCCGCTCGTAGACAAGATCCTCACAATCGGAATCGTGGTGATGCTGATAGCATCAGTCGTCGTGCTCGCGTGGGCCATCACAACGCCGCGCGTCGGAGAGAGGTTCACGCAATTGGCAATCCTCGGACCCGGCGGAATGGCCACGGACTACCCCAGGAATCTCACCATCGGCCAGGACGCGAGAGTCTTGCTTTCGATCAAATCGTTCGAGCACAGGGATGTCAACTACACGATGGCGATCGTGCTCACCAACGCGACGGACAACAGTTCTTCAGTAACACAGTACTCGATCAACTGGGCGCAGACGCAATCGCTTGTCCCAAGGCAGGCGATTGCGCAGAACTTCACGCTGAAACACCTTGAGTACTACAACCAGACATTCAATTTCGACGTGACCTCAGCTGGAGAGTGGAAGCTGCAGTTCCTTCTCTACGTCGAAGGACAGCCTTTGACTCCGGACGCCTATCGTGAAGTTCACCTCTGGTTAGGCGTCGTGCCGACTGTCTAGCCACAGAAGTCAAAGTCCCGTCTTGATCCTGAGAAGCCAAACGAGGAAGAGTGGGTCGACTATCTCGCCGCGCTCGATGATGCCCCTCGCCTCCAGCTGGTTCTCGATTCTTTGTATGTGGGAGGTCGACCTCAGGCGATGTCGCTCGATGAACTCATGGCCGTGAACAACTCCTGGCTCACTCGCAATCGCCTTTAGGTACCGTCTGTGGAGAGGACTCTTGACAGATTCCCACATGTATGTGTAAGCAGGGGACTGATGGTCCACGGCCGCCTGGACCGCCCTCTTCACGTCCTCCTCGCCCGACGGGGTCTTTGAGATGTCGAAGAGTTCGTGGGCGATTTGTTGAGTGTAATACGGATGACCCTTGCTCTTGCGCAGTATCATCCTGGCAGTTGCACGGTCCAGGGCTCCTCCAGCGCCCTTGAACCTGGAGATGAGGAAATCCTCGAACTGCTTGTTCGGAATGACATCCAGGTCCATCGGCCTGGCAAACTTGAAGAACGCACCCTCCCTCTCCTCGAAGATCTGATGTAGCAAATGCTTCTTGCTGCCAGAGAAGACATAGACGACGTTCTGGTGATTCTGGAATCTTGCTCTCATTTGCTTCAGAAGACCGACGCCATCCATGTACGCGATCTCCTGGAACTCGTCGAAAATGACGACGAGCCGCCTCTTCCGTCTCCTTGCGGCCTTCTCAGGAAGGTCGAACACACCTGCAACGTCAGAGGTCGACGGTTCTCTGCCGTAGAATTCAACGCCCAATTCTCCAGAATCAGTCACGACGAGCCTCAGGTTCGTGCCCTTCAGGAACTTCCAGACGCTAGATGCGAACTTTTTGGCGACTCCGAAAGCTGCGCTGCTCGTCTCCTTGACAACTGCTTCGAGGAAACGGCTTTGCTCGGTCAGACCGTAGAGGTCGATTCTGACGAATATGAATTCTCTGCTGTGCCTCTTCGACAGCTCCAGCAGAAGAGAGGACTTGCCCATGCGCCTGTTCGAATACAAGACGACGCTCTTCCCTCCCCTGACCTCCCTGGCCAGCTCCTTCAATTCGCCTTCTCTGTCCACGAAGTCCTTTCCTGAGACCACTGTCCCGTACTTGAACGGATTGACCATTTCGAACATGCTCCTGGATGAGGTAAATGGCTGCTATGGAACCCACCGTTGCATACAGCATACGTTCCCGCGTTATACACTAATGTAAGTCACGTATATGTATAATACATTTCCGTATATTGGAGGCGAAAACAGAGGACGGAAACCTTGAAGCCAACAGTCCTCAACTGTCGGCGGAGAGAGCCTTCTGCACGGAAGGACATGGCACGTCGCCAAAGGAGCAGAATATGCAGCATTTCCCCTCGGTCGGCATCATGATGTGGCCACACAATTTGCACTCATACCTGATTAGGCAGAAATCCGTGGGCATCTGTTCCTTGCTCTGGAACCCGCACTCCGGACACCGGACGGTTGACGCGAGCTTGATCCTCTTCGTCACTTCCTCTCACAAAGCCACTATCATTAAGGTTCACCACAGACTTATTGATTTCAGCGAAAGCGTCTGGCTCACCAGGGAATGCAATGTCCATCTTTGTACACTGTGAGTTAAATACCTCGCTCTATCTGGCGATAAAAGCGTCCGAGGCTGGACTGTCATGAACAGCAAGAAGATAGCGATCATCGGCGGCGGAAACATGGGAATGGCCCTCGCGAGCGGAGTGCTCCAGACGAAGTGGGCGAACCCGGAGCGCATCATGATCGCGGAGCCTCTGAAAGAGAAGCTGGAGAAGGCCAAGGGAATGGCCCGCGGCATCAAGACGTCATACTCGAATACAGACGCTGCCGCCTGGGCGGACGTGATTCTGCTATCGGTGAAGCCTCAGATCATGGCACATGTGCTTGGCGACATCAAGCCAGCGATGAAGGACTCGAGACTCGTCATATCGGTAGCGGCTGGCATCACGACTAGCTATATCGAGAAGATGCTCGGCGGGAAGGTTCCGGTAATCCGCGCGATGCCGAACATCGCAGCTGTGGTGAGGGAATCTGCTACTGCGATTTGTACTGGCAAGTATGCAAACGAGGACCATCTCAATATCGCGAGACACATCTTCGAGTCTGTCGGCATCGTGGTCGATGTCGAGGAGGACCTCATGGATGCGGTCACAGGGCTGAGCGGCACGGGCCCGATGTACGTTTTCCAGATACTCGAAGGCCTATCGGACGCTGGCGTCAAGGTCGGGCTGTCCCGGGACACGGCCAACGTGTTAGCGGTGCAGACCCTTATCGGCTCATCCAAACTGATTAAGGATACAAAGGAGCACCCCGCGAAGCTCAAAGACCTCGTGACATCTCCAGGCGGGACGGCGATCAGCGCGCTGCACTCGCTAGAGAGGAATGGACTGAAGGCACTCCTGATTGACGCAGTCGAAATCGCAGCGAAAAGATCGAGCGAGTTGGGATCGCAGCGAAAGGACTAGCTTACTCGAACGCCTTCTTCGCCTTTTTCGGGTCGTCAGCCACCAGAGCGAGAGCTGCGGGCGTATCCTTTCTTCCGAGCAGGAAGACCGAGTTGATGTTCACGCCTGCCCTCGCAGCTCGCCTCGCAATCTTCGCGAGCTCGCCAGGCCGGTCTATGAGGTCCAGAACGAGGACATCGCTCTCCTCGAACTCGAGGCCCGCTCGTGCAAGAGCTTTTCTGGTAGAGACCTCGTCGTCGGTTATCACCTTGACTGCTGGTCTCGGTCCCACCCTATCCGTAGCGAGCCCTCTTATGTTTATGGCGTTCTGAGCCAATGCTTCGGTAACGCGCG
>Ga0315296_10003602_pt1 | contig 12889 bp, 11 predicted proteins | sample YL17G14_18_MG_FD_203921 | JGI IMG/M metagenome (GOLD analysis project Ga0315296, IMG submission 203921) | Sediment microbial communities from Yellowstone Lake, YNP, Wyoming, USA - YL17G14_18 | ecosystem: Environmental > Aquatic > Freshwater > Lake > Sediment | place: USA: Wyoming | collected... | reverse complement strand
ACCAGGAGTACGACCTGTACCCCCACCGGACCGTGCTGGATAACCTGACGGATGCCATTGGCCTCGAGTTCCCCAAGGAGCTCGCCGTAAGAAAAGCGGTGATCACCCTGAAGATGGCCGGTTTCACGGAGGAGAAGTCCCGGGAGGTGCTGGACCGGTACCCGGCCCAGCTCTCGGAGGGTGAGCGGCACCGGGTGGCGCTGGCCCAGGTGCTGATCCGGGAACCCCGGATCGTGATCCTGGACGAGCCCACGGGCACCATGGACCCCATCACCAAGATTGATGTGAAGCACTCGATCCTCCACTCGCGGGAGGACATGGAGATGACCTTCATCGTGGTCTCCCATGACATGGATTTTGTGAAAGACATCTGCGACCGGCTGGCCCTGATGCGGGGCGGAAAGATCGTCCAGATGGGGCTCACGCCGGACGTGCTCTCCGGCCTCTCCGAAGAGGAGCGGACCATCATGTCCGGTCCCACCCCCAGGGAGTGAGCGGGCGGATGGAGATCCTCCTCGACGGGAGGAGGCGCCAGGTCCCGCCGGGCACCCGTCTCTCTGAGATCCTTGAGGCATACGATCCCCGCTGTTCTGTTGCCGTGGTGAGGCCCGCCGCGGCCACGGCCACCCAGACCCGCACCCTCCTCGCGGTGACCACGCGCGGGGAGGTGGTCATCGAGCTGGCTGCCTCCCCGGGTATCAGCCTGGATCCCGCGGATCTTGCCACCCCACTCCCCCTCCACTGGGGGGACCGGTACGTCGCCGCGTTCGGGCCTTTTGCCCGGGAGTTCACTCCCTCCCGGACCCCCCTCCCGTACGGTCGGGGTGATGTGCTGGTGGGCTGCGGGGGATACGATCCCCGGCGCTCGTACCTGATCTTCTCCCGGATCCGGCACCAGGCAGACCACGGGGCACCCGCCGGTGGCGGTGTCATCGGCCGGGTGGTCTCCGGCGGGGGCGTCCTGGACCGGTGGACGCCGGGAGACCGGATCGAGAAGATCGAGCGGGTCATCTCCTGGGAGGACCGGACCACCGCCTTCACCACCACCGACACCTCCCTCACCCTGGAAGAGGGGATGCAGGTGGTGACCCGGGTGGCAGCGGTGGCCCAGGGCTACACGCCGGAGAAGATCGACACCGCCGTGGCCGCCACGGTGGAGCACCTGCTGATGGTGGTGGAGCGGGGCCACTACCATGTCCACCGCGCGGCGAGCACCCATATCCGGGACGAGAGCCTGGCCGGGACCGACCTCTCTCCTGAGGAGAAGCGGTTCCGGGGCGAGGGCACGGTGACGGTCCGGTCGGAGGGGCCCGGCCGGGGGGACGTGTACATCTACCGGACCGATCTCCCCGGCACCCCGGCGCATTCCGTGGCAGGCCAGGTGGTGCATGGCATCGAGCTCGTCAAGCTGGCCCGGGAGGGAGAGATCCTCTGCATCTCGGTCACCCCTCCCCGCCTTGACCTGATCGGGAGAACGGCGGGAGATGCGGTGAAGGCTGCGGGGGAACGGGGTGTGAAGGCGGAACTGGACATACAGGACCCCTCCCGCCGGGTGGTGGACCAGGACCCGGGCACCACGCTGGAAGCGCTCGCAAAGGGGACGGTCTCCCTGGGCACTGCCCCGGAGGAGAAGGTGATCGGGATCCGACTGGACGATGCCCGGGCGCCGGCCAGCTGCGCCCTCTTCCGCCAGGTAACGGGCCTTGCCCAGCACACGCTGGGCAGGATGCCGCTCTTCTTCCGGTTCGAGGACGTGCTGCTCTTCCGCCCGCAGCTCCGGGAGGAGATGAAGATCCTGCCCGAGAACACCCCCGAAGGGGAGGTGCCGGCCTATTCCCTGGGGATGACCAACGATTCACGGAAAGGGTCCGGTACTGTCGGGGTCCGGTCCTCCCCCCACAGGGAGTTCGGGCCCACGTCAGAACCGTTCGAGGGCACGAATATCCTGGGTGTGGTGGTGGACACCGGGAAGCTGGGGGCACTGAAGGAGAAGGAGACGATCTACGTGAGAGAGGTGGGGCCATGAAGGAGTACCGGCCGAAGTACCAGGGAACGCATACCGTCTATGTCTTTGTGGAGTCACCGGATGTCACCCCGCAGGACCTCTCCCTTCGGGCCTACGAGGCAGCCCCGGACCTGATGATCAAGGAGACCTGCTTCGGCCTGCAGATCACGGGTGCACCCGAAAGGGTGGCAGAGGTGGTGAAAACCCTGCGGGCCCTGGACCCGAGCCACATCTTTGTGAAGGACCGGGGGTTCCCGCCCGGCGACCCCCGCCGCTGCCGCGCGAACATGGGCGGGGCCCGGCCGGGCTTCTTCGGGCACGAGTACGAGCTCTCCCTGATCCGGTTCATCTCCGGCGGCCTCGCGGCCCTCCCCCGCCGGGAGGCCGGGGACTCGGCCCTGGATGCGCTGGAACGGAAGAAGAAGAAGCCGCTGGATCCCGACCGGCTGAAAACAATCTTCGATGCACAGGAGCCCTCCCATGGCTAAGATCTTCATCTACCCGACGACAAGCCTGATCCTCTCGGACATGGTGGCCCGCTTCGGCCACGAGCCCCTGGGGTCCGCCCTCGGGATCCGGGAACTGATCCAGACCGCGGGCTTCGACTCCCCGCCCCTGCAGGTCACCCCCGAGGAGCCGAAGAAGGGGCTCCGATGGGCGGCCGTCGAGGTGCCGTCCGGCGTCCGGGGCCGGATGGCCATCCTCGGCCCCCTGATCGACCAGGCGGAGGCCGCCATCATCATCAACGATGCCGATCTGGCTTTCGGCTGCATGGGATGCGCCCGGACCAACGAGCTGGTCATGTACCTGCTCCGGAACCGGGGCATCCCGGTCCTGGACCTGACCTACCCGGCGTCAGAGGAGGAGGGCGAGATCTTTGTGGCCGCGATCCGGGAGTTCCTGGAGAAGCTCCCCATGGGGGGGAAGAGCGAATGACGGAGAAGGTGCGCATCGCGCAGCTGGCCTGCGGGCCGGAGTACAGCGGGGTGCAGAAGGAGATCAACGACGCGGCGGCGGCCGTGGGAGCCGAGATCTTCTTCCCGGACATTGCGCTTTCGGATGTCAAGCGGGACATCACCCTCTTCGGCCTGGACGTCCGGTCCCCGGACCTGAAGCTGGTCATTGCCCGTGCGAAGGAGCTGGTGGAGGGGAGGATCGAGGCGGACGCCGTCTTCATTGCCACCTGCTTCCGGTGCGCCGAGGCCGCCATCGTCCGGAACGAACTGCGCCGCTACATCGTGGAGCACTCCACGCTCCCGGTGGTCTCCTACTCCTTCACCGAACGGACCACGTCCGGGACCCTGCTGACCCGGATGGAGGCCCTCACCACCATCGCCCGCAGGAGGGCGCTCCTGGCCCGGGAGGTGCAGGAGGGGCTCACCATGGGGCTGGACTCGGGTTCTGTCACCACGAAGGCCATCGTGATGCGGGACAACCGGATCATCGGCAAGGGGTGGCTCCCCACCACCGATGTGCTGAAGTCCGCGGAGGACGCCATCGCCCTTGCACTGGCGGAAGCCGGGGTGAAACGGGAGGAGATCCAGGCCGTGGGCACCACGGGCTACGGCCGGTACCTGGTGGGGGAGCACATCCACGCGGACCTGATCCAGGAGGAGCTGACGGTCAACTCCAAGGGTGCCGTGTTCCTGGCCGACCACCAGCACGGTCCCTGCACGGTCATCGACATCGGCGGGATGGACAACAAGGCCATCACCGTCCACGACGGCATCCCCGGCACCTTCACGATGGGCGGGATCTGCGCGGGGGCCAGCGGTCGGTTCCTGGAGATGACATCAAAGCGGCTGGGGGTGGAGATCACCGAGCTGGGGCCCCTGGCGATGAAGGGCCTCGCCTCCCGTGTACCCATGAACTCCTACTGCATCGTCTTTGGCACCCAGAGCCTGGTGAACGCGCTGGCTGCCGGATCCACGCGGGAGGACGTGGCAGCCGCCGCCTGCCACTCCGTTGCCGAGCAGGTCTTTGAGCAGCAGCTCCAGGAGGTGGACATCAAGGAGCCGGTGATCATGGTGGGCGGCACCTCGCTCATCTCCGGCCTGGTCCATGCCATGGGAATGCTGCTCCAGACCGAGATCCTGGTGCCGCCCCACTCCCAGCACATCGGGGCGGTCGGTTCTGCATTGCTGGCCTCCGGGTTCATCCGGGAGAAGCGATGAGCGGTCTCGAATACTTCGTGGTGGAGAGCCCGGAAGCGACGGGGAAGGCGTACTACGAGCGGATCGCGGGGGACGTGCTCCAGGACCTGAACCTGCTGCAGGTGGTGGAGAAGCTGCACATCTACGTGGACCCCAAGGTCCCCATCTTCGTGGCCGTGGGGGTGACCCGGAAACTGCCCTCGCAGGTCCGGGTCAGGGACTTTGCCGCCGTCGTGCCCCTGGAGTCGCGGATCACCCTCTCCATCGGGGATGAGACGTACCTGGCCCCCCTCCTCACCCTCCTCTGGGACCGCTATGGCAAGGCCCATGTGGACCAGCCGGACCGGTTCACGGTGGTGGTGACCGCCCCCGGGGTCACGGCCCAGGAGATCGAGGATACCGTGGTCCTGGATCCCACGGGGAGCCTGTACCGGGACCTGATCTACGCGCTCATCTGCATCCAGCCCGAGGGATTCAAGGTCCGGAAGCAGAGCTACGGGGACGGCCGGTTCTTTTTCGTGGCCAGCGAGGATACGCTCCCCGAGGACGTGGTGCAGACGCTCGTGGCCGAGAAGTTCCGGCTGATCGGGGTGGGCACGTGATCTTTGAGCCCATCACCTACAAGGGCGGCGTGTACCGGTACGAGGAGATCGTGGAGCTGATCGACGACCTGGGGGGCTACATCGTGCAGCTCCAGCAGATCGCGGGAGACATCATCATCCAGGCGCTGGTGCCCCGGGAGGACATCGAGCTGATGCGGCAGATCGCGAAGCCGCTGAACGGTACCGTCACGATCTCCCCCCTGGTGGGCACCGAGATCGCCGTGGTCTCTCCGTCGCTGGAGATCCACCACCTGCCCCATGCCTCCTGCGACGTGGCCGAGTACCTGCGCCGGTTCGGGGCCAAGACCAACATGGTGGGCCTGGCCCGGGGGTTCGGGAAACGGATCGCGCAGCTGAACGTGGAAGAGCGGGACGTCATCAACGAGCATGACTGCGCCATCTTCGTCTTGGGCAACTTCGAGGAGTGCATCCACCACAAGTTCCCTGCCCTGCGCCGGGGGATCAGTGTGCCCATCGTCCTCTCCGGTGCCCCGGAGAAGGAGGCGCTCCAGCGTTGCGTGGACCCCCCGGTGGAGGGCTACGTGGGCGGCATGGGCAGGATGGCCCACCGGGCCAAGCGCCCCGACGAGCTGGAGAAGCTGGAGGAGATGGCGGCAGAGGTGGCCCGCGTGCTGGAGGTGCGCCGGACCGAGATCGCGAAGGACCCCCTCTCGGTGATGCCCCCCAGGCTCATGCAGGTGATCTTGGAGAAGCTCCCGGCGATCCACGAAGTGACGTCCCCCACGCCCGTCACCGTCCAGATGGCGGGGCTCCGGGTCAAGCTCCCCTATGAAACGTATGCAGAGGCCGTCCGGGACCTGGAGATCGAGCACGGGATCCGGGTGCGGGACGTGGCGGATGTGCTCCCGTCCCGGATGCGGACATATATCTGGATGAGGGTCAAACCCTTTTCAGAGACCAACGTGATGGTGTGAGGCCTGGCCGGGAGGACCGGTTCAGGGAAGGAGAGGGACCCCAGGAAGGAATTTCCATGACCTTTGAAGAGACGCTGGACGGGATTACACGCAGGGGCACGGAGAAGACGGCACGGGAGTGGATGAAGCAGATCGAGCAGGAGTACGGCCGGGTCCCCTTCATCTTCAAGCGGATGTCCGAGCGGCCCGAGGTGCTCATCTCCCACCTGCTGTACAAGGGTGCCGTCATAGAGACGTCGGCGCTGGACCCGAAATCCGTGGAACTGATCTCCATGGCCGTCGGCGCGGCCCTCCAGTGCAGCCACTGCGTGGACTACCACATGCAGGCGGCCATCAAGAAGGGTGCCACCCGGGAAGAGATCCTTGAGGTGATCCTGATCGCCGGGCTCCTTGCCAACTCCGTGGTGCTGGCCGAGGCCTACCGGGTGATGGACAGCCGGCTCCCGGAGTGCGGGGGCCCCTGCGACACCAACGGGGTGGTGGGGCCGGAAGACTGAGGGGTCACTGCCGGGCATCCTCCCCCGGCAGGGTCCTAGGTGGGAGGGCCCGGACCGTAGTTTAACAGAAGTGATTACCTTTTCTCAAAGTTTATAAAAATATCTCTCCACCAGGAATCGGCCATATGCAGGCTATCGCTGAAAACAGGAGTCCTTTCGCTTCCCTGTAATATCAACACCCCCCATATAATGATTGTGGAAATCTGAACAATTTTATTTTTAGCTTTTTTATTCATGTAATTAGATTTAAATACTTTGCTGTCATTTCACCTGTTGTCGTTTTCTGGTGGTCAATATGGCGAATCATGGACCTGCAGGAATCATCGTAATCCTCGTGTTCACCGGCCTTGTCACCGGGGTCACGGCGACGGAGATCACGGGGTGCACGGTCATCGATACCCCGGGCACCTATGAACTGGTGAATTCTATCTTTCAAAGCACCGACGAGGTATGTTTCAAGATCACCACGTCTGATGTCACCATCGATGGGAAGGACCATGTCGTTGTCGGGGTTACCCGCGACGGTTATACGACAGCGGTGAAGATCAGCAGCGGGAGTGACATCGCCGACGTGACAATCCGGAACATGGTGATCCAGGACTGGGTCATCGGGATTGCCGCCACCAAACTGAAAGGTGGCACCATCAGCGGGAACGTGATTGAACAGACGACTATAGGAATACAGCTGAATTCCTGCACCGATACGGTGGTGCAGGGGAATACCATCCAGAACTGGTACATGAGGATTGCCGCCACCAACCTGAAAGGTGGCACCATCAGCGGGAACGTGATTGCCCAGATGACTGAAGGAATACAGCTGAATTCCTGCACCGATACGGTGGTGCAGGGGAATACCATCGAGAATACCGGGGTGGGAATCCACTTTGGTATCACCGATCAGATGCCTGACCCGACCGGAAACACAATTGCCGAAAACCAGCTGAAAGACAACGACCGTGGTATCTTCACGGCAGGCCATGACAATCGGATCTCAAAGAATACCATCAGAAACAGCGCATCCATCGGGATCGTTGTGATGGATCGTGAGAGCCATGTCGAAGGGAATTTCATTGATGGCGGGGGAGACGGCATCCGGATCTCTGGGGGGCAACAAAACTGGATCAAAGAAAATGACATCTGGAAAAGCCAGGAAGCGGGCATCTGTCTCATGGATGATGCCAGGGGTAACACCATCTGGGATAACAGCATCTATAAAAGCGAGATCACCTCCATTTTCATTCTCCAATGTTCCGATAACACCTTCGTCAACAACTATCTCTTCAGCGACACCAACTTCCTGATGACCGGTGACGCACCCAACACATGGAACACGCAACAGACGCCTGGGAAAAACATCGTCAACGGCCCCTACCTGGGCGGCAACTACTGGGGACAGCCGAATGGGATGGGCTTCTCCCAGATCTGCTTTGATGCAGATCCCATTGATGGGATCTGCGATTCCGCGTTAATGCTCCATGATAACAACATCGATGAACTGCCGCTGGCGGACCTCACCGGCAGGGTCGTCCAGGTGACCCCCGACGCCGACACTTCCGTGAATGCCGGTGCCGGGTATGACCAGGTCTACGGGAAGCGCGTGCCGGTCCGGGACCTGAACTTCGGGGGCTCCTCCGGTATCGTGGTCCAGCGGGGGCAGCGGTGCATGCCCGGCTTCTCTTTCTGGGAGGCGGCCCTCATCCGGTTCAACCTCTCCCACATCGCACCGGGCGTGGGCATCCGGAAGGCGACCCTGAACCTCACCCAGAGCACCCTCATGCCTGAACCGGTGGGCGTGCACCGGGTGCTTCTGCCCTGGACCGAGCGGGAGGCGACCTTCAACCGGCCCTGCACCGCGTGCACCCCGTGGAGCGGCGGCTGGGACGGGGGAGTCAACTTCGTTGCCGCGCCCACCGACACGATCTATGTGACCGGCGAAGTGGGCCGGAGCTATACGTGGGACGTGACTGCCGATGTCCAGACGTTTGTCGATGGTCTCCCGAACCACGGGTGGATGCTCCGCTCGGCTGAGACCCGGGGTCAGAGCGACTACTCCCGCACGGCATTCTATTCGCGGGAGAGTACCGTTGGTGGTGTCTTTCGGGGACCGGTGCTGGAGATCGAATTTGGCACCAATGGCGGAGGGGGTGATTTCGGATGAAGCGGGGAATCGTGTGGGAACCCCCTGGTGTGGAATTCCCGGCGGGTAAGTTCCCGCATCGGGGACAGAGCAGACAGGCGCCGGCAGGATGCCGGTGACCGGCTTCCTGGAACAGATGATGGCCCGCTGCCGGTTCTGACCGGCGGGAGAGGAGAGATGAAGAAAGGAGCATGGCGATGATGCAGATTCAGAAAATAACCGAAGAGGGATCAGGCCGGAGCAGGTCCTGCTGGCGTGGACTACGGCTGGCGGTGGTCCTGCTGGTGCTGCTGGCGACGTGTACCCTCGTGGCGCCGGCCGGGGCACAGGCCGATCCCTGGGCGAAGGGTGTTCACATACCGGTGATCATCAACCTCTACCCCAGCTCGGGGGTGACGGAACAGCAGGCGCGTGACTCGGTGGCTGCGGCCAGCACGATCCTCGCCCAGGCAAATACCCATTTGCACGTCGTGAAGGTGAACAACGAAAACACGATCCGCAACCACCCGGTGATGCCGGGTGGCGGGGATGATGGGAATGGACGGTTTAACAACTCGGAACAGACCCGGATCCGGCAGTTCGGGGGTCTCGAAATTAACGGTACCAAGAACCAGAAAGGGATCAAGGTAGCTTTCGGACTCCAGCCGGACCAGGAGGATTTCCCCGACAGCCCGGGAGTCTCCTGGCACCTGGATCCCACGATCATGGTCCTGTACCGCGGATCTGCTGCCCTGACAGGCGAGACCATCGCCCACGAAATTGGCCATGTCCTGACACTATCGGGTACATATAATATCAACGCCACTTTGAAAGCGAATGCAGCTGGTCATGCACCGGATATCACGGGGCCATGGGGAAAGAACAACTTCATGGCGCCGAGCAATAGGCGGAATGGGACAAACATCACTTCCCATCAGATCCTGGAAATGGCTAAGAAGATTATACTGCGGGCGAAGTGTGTGGAGCAGATGAAGAAGGCATATCCCGCTGAGAAGGTTGCTCTCCAGTTCGGCTTCGCCCAAGATGCGCTGGGGGATCAGGGAGGCATGACGGTTACGAGAGACTCCTCTCCGGAGCCCGGGGGCATCGTTCGCCAGTCCGGAGGGCCGCAACCCTACCATGACCTCCACCAGGTTTCCTTGGCCTCCCGCACGGACAATAACGATGTGACGGCACTCCTCATGATCAACGGAGTGATGCCTTCGGATGAGGAGATCCAGGCACAGTACACGGTGGGCCTCGACTCCGATGCGAATACAGGAACCGGTGTCTTCTATGCCGGTCTTGCGGGCGTGGACAGGATTGTCAGGGTCACAGCTTCCGGGAACCAGAACGCGGGGACTTTCACCGTTGGCGGCGATGTCCTCGACCCGGTTACTGGAACCCTTACTCCACTCGCCGTGCCGCCCGTCGTGGCGACAGAATTCAAACTGCCTGATATTGAGGAACCGGGCGATGAGCCAGTCCCGGCAGCAACGAGTGTCGACATCACGATCCCGAAAGCGTCCCTCGGAATCACCACTGTCGAGGTGCCGGTAGTCGCCACCGCCGGCGACTCGGCGATGCCCTACGACACCGCGTTCCTGACCTTTGATATGGAACGGTGGAAAAAGGACCCCACCCTCACGACGTTCGGCACCGGTGTGCCCACCGCTGGCCAGCCGTACCCGGTGGCCTTCTCCGGCCTCCTGCCGGGCAGCCCCTTCACCCTGTACCTGGACGAGACACCGGTGCTCACCGGCACCCTGGACGGGTCCGGGGCATATTCGGGCTCCTTCGTCTTCCCGTCGAACCTCCCGACGGACACGATCCACTTCCTGACTGCCCAGGACTCTACCGGGGAGTTTGCCTACTCCATCACCTGCCCCGGCGAGACCGCTCCACCCCCACCCCCACCACCTCCCCCGCCGGACACCTGGAACCTGACCCCTGTGAACGATACCTTCGTGGACGCCGGGTTCACCCGGTACTGCAACCAGCGGATCCCGGTCCGGGAGGCGACCTTCGGCTCATCCTCCGCTCTCTCCGTGGTCCGGGGCCGGGTGGACGGGCTGGGCGGGTACCTGTACTGGCAGGGGTCGCTGGTCCAGTTCGACCTCTCGAAAGCACCGGCAGGATTCACAAAGGCGGATCTGGTCCTGACAATGACCCGGTCGGCCAACGAGCCCATCTCGGTGCACCGGATGCTCTCGCCCTGGGAGGAGGAGGGGGCCTGCTTCACCCGTCCGTGCAGCACCTGCAGCCGCTGGGCATCAGGCTGGGAGAACCGGGAGAACTACGTGGTCACGCCCACCGATACCGTCCATGTGATGGGGAAGAAGGGGACCACGATTGCCTGGGACGTGACCGCTGACATGCAGGCCATGCGGGCCGGAACCCCCAACCACGGCTGGTTCCTGCGGTCCGCCGCTCGGCCCGGGGCCACGGACATCACCCAGACCTCCTTCTGCTCCCGCGAAGCGAAAGGGTGCGCCCCGGTGCTCCGGTTCACCGCCTGACCGGGAAAGGGGGATATTCTCCCCCCATCCCCCACCGGTCCCGTCTATTCGGGGCAAGCCCTCAAGAGGAATCGCAGCCCATCCCATCCCATGGCCGGAAAGGATTGCCCCTCCTTCGTGGTCCACGAGCACCATGCCCGGACCCGCCACTTTGACCTGCGGCTGGAGCACGAAGGAGTGCTGGCCAGCTGGGCGGTGCCGAAGGGGCTCCCTGAAAAGCCGGGGGCAAAGCACCTGGCCATCCGGACCGAAGATCATGCCATGGAGTACCTGGAATTCGAGGGCACCATCCCTGAGGGGGAGTACGGCGCCGGGGCGGTCACGGTCTGGGACCGGGGCACGTACGAGCCCCTGAAATGGGAGGAGAACCGGATCGAGGTGATCCTCCATGGCCGGCGCCTGCAGGGGAAGTACGTGCTGGTCCGTTTCCGGAGGGCCGGCGAGGGGCAGTGGCTGGTGCTGAAGGCGAAGGAGGGGTGAAGGGAGCGACTGCCGGCTGGCAAGTCATGAAGCGGATATCCTCCTGGGGTGGGGTCGGGAAAGGCCTGCCCCCTCCCACCGCCGTCTCCCGATCCGAGAGGAAGATACGATGTTCCCGTGATCTCTTCTGATTGGTTGTTGGTCACCAGGATTTCGCCCAGGGACCGTCTCCCGTCTGCACTCAGCCCCGGATGATCACCGACGCCCCCTCATCAAAGGGATTTGTCCGCAGGGCCAGAGAGAAGAGGTACGGGTAGTGGTCCTTCAGCCACTCCATGTACGCCACCCACTCCTGCACCAGCAGGGCGTAGCCCCGCTCCAGGTCATTCTTCAGATGGGCCCGGTCCGCGGGCGGGGTCTGGGTGAGGTCGCGGCGGTGGAGCAGCTCATCGGTGAGGTGGAAGAACGCCTGCAGGAGGTCAGTGAAGGTCTCGTGCTCGAAGAGGACCGGATTTTCAAGGAGCGTGATGAAGAGGCCGCGGCGCTCCCGGAGAAATGTTCGCCAGGATTCCAGGTCCAGCCGGTCGCCGTCCACCCGGAACGGGTACGCGGCCAGCCGTTTCCGCAGGCGGGCGAACTCCTCCGGCGACCATTCCGCTGTGACCACCAGGCCCTTCCGGATCTCGCCAGCTGACGGGTCCAGCCGGGCGATCCGGCCCAGCAGGTCAGTCCCTGCCTCAGAGAAGAAGACCCCGATGAGCATGTGGATCTTCCGGAGCCGTTCACGCCGCTCGGCCCGCTCCAGCACGGTCTCGATGGCATTGGCAAAGACCCCCACAAAGGAGCCCACGCCGGCCAGGATCAGGAGCACGACCAGGAGCCTGCCTGCAGTGGTCTGGGGAGTGATGTCACCGTACCCGACAGTGGCGATGGTGACTATCACAAAGTAGAGAGCTTCGGCAGGGCCGAGACCTTCCAGGAACATCATGCCCAAGGTGCCCCCCACGATCACCAGTCCCAGGATCAGGAGGTAGACCCGGATGCGGGAGAATGGCGAGACCATCGCTGCTCAGGTGGATTGGCGGGAATATAAAGCCGTGGTGCCCGTCTCCCGCCCCTCTAGTCATGATGGAAATAAAGGCATGAAAAAAACCTGTACCTGGACGCTCCAGGGGGGCTGCCGCCCCCCGCCGCGTGAGCGCCCCCCGGGAGAACTGGTGGATCTGTCGGTGCTGGGTACACCCGGATCTCCAATCCATGACAACCCGGCTCACCCGCTCCTCACCGGGGAGGGGCCGGGAGGGGCGTTCCACAGTCTTCGGCGGCCACCATCCCTGGCCGTATCTCCCCCCGGCCAGCAGGCAGATCGATATGATAAAGAAATTGCCGGGAGTGGGAATCGACCGAAAGAACGGCAGCGGTCAGCCGTCCAGCCGCTTGAAGATCCCGTGTTTCTCGATGCTCAGGTTGCACTCAGGGCACCGCCAGCAGCGGGGGAGCTTCTCAAACGGCACACCGGGCGGGATCCCGTTCTTCTTATCGCCCTTCGACGGGTCGTAGATGTACGCGCACTCCAGGCAGACCCATCGGGCCAGCTTCGTTGTCTCCTGCATGGTCACGGCTCCGTTGATGTCTCTCTCAG
>Ga0315296_10003601_pt1 | contig 12889 bp, 12 predicted proteins | sample YL17G14_18_MG_FD_203921 | JGI IMG/M metagenome (GOLD analysis project Ga0315296, IMG submission 203921) | Sediment microbial communities from Yellowstone Lake, YNP, Wyoming, USA - YL17G14_18 | ecosystem: Environmental > Aquatic > Freshwater > Lake > Sediment | place: USA: Wyoming | collected... | reverse complement strand
ATGGGCTGGAAATTTTAAAATGCAGAATTGTTATAAGGGAAATTGGGCTGCTCTTGCTGTTTTTGCAGCCCTTTGTTCATTATAAGGCAAACAAGCTTTACTTCCCTGTAATTGAGTTTTTCTAAGTGCTATATTGCAGCAACTGTTTGGGATGGAAAATGAGATTGTATTCCCGAAGAAGAGGCGAGACAACTAATTGACGGGCTGCTGGAAGCCGCTGGTTGGAAGGTTCAGGACATGTGGAAATGAATTTAAAAAATCTTTTAACTCATTTGGGTCAACTACTATTGCGTATTGTAATATGAGTTGAATTGGCAGAAAATCAATGTGTCTCTTATCTCTTACTTCAGTTCGTAGCAGAGAGGCATCAATATATCCATGTTGGCAGTTAATTGCAGAGTCCACTTCTTTTGTATCAAAGAAGAGTTTGGCAATTTTTGCATGAGCATCGTATGTAACCAATAAAGTCCCTCTTTCACCTATTATCCATTCTGCCTGACTAAAGTCCGCCTGGAGTCTGGTAGTGGTTCCATCAGTAGTTTCCAATGTAACTGTAAGCAATGTGCCTTTGCAATCTATTTGAAGTGAAATTTCATCGCTGTACATTCTGAATAGTTCAAATTGGTCTTCGGCGGGCAAGCTGGCAAGCTTTAAACTCAGGGACACTGATAGGTGAATCAAATCTAAAAGATACCGGATGAGAAAATAAATGTCAGCAACACATCTTCGACCCTTTTCAGCACTTACTCTCATCTGTCCGCTATGGACTATTGCATTCCTTAGGGCATAATATTGCAGTATGCGTTCAGTTAGCTCTCTTTCTAAGTGCACCTCGTCACACAGAAGGTTGAACAAATTAAGGCAGACAGTTATACTTTTACGACTTTCTCTATCCTTCCATCTACTAAAGGGCACTTCATATCGCTCGAAAAACTCTTTAACATTTTTCCCGTGGGCTATTTTCAACACGTTTTCCAAAGCGGTGATTGAGTTAACCACGGCCATGCGGTAATCTTCCAGGGATAGGTAATGATGTGCTTCGTCAATTAGCCTAATCCATAGTTCATCCGGCTGCTGACTATGAAACCAGATTAATGATTTAGACATAGGGTCGTCAGGAAAATCGTGCAAGACTTGTATGGACATATCTGCAACAGGTTGGATTATCTCATTGAATTGATTGCCATCGAACAAATGTGCCATAAGGTAAGCGAAAATGTCATCTTTGGTAATTCTCCGCAATGTGAAATCCTGTTTGGCACGGCGGTAGATTTCTATGAAACGATTAGTCCAACTAAGGCAATCCTCAAAAAGTTGGGCACCCTCTTGAATGTCCACAAAACCAGCTATTTTGAATTGAATCGCTGAGATGTTGATTCTTCCATAACGGTCTCCGTACCCAACTATCACGCCTGTTCTGGGAGGTTGTAAGCCCGCCAATCTTAAAGAAGTAGCTATGTCTTTGGGGTGCTTTTGCCTCGTCTTTAGAATTACCTGTACTTTTTTTCCGCCCTCAAACTCTACAAAACAAGGAATCTCGCCTTGCAATCCTTCAATTGCAAACGGTAGTTCAAAATCAATAAATGTTGTAACTCGCTTTTTCTCATCGTCATTGAAATTCTTTGGTACGTAAGGACCAGATGGCGGAATAGAAATATGTTTACCAAGTTTAACATCAATTCGCTCTACTGCTTGATAAGGACCCCAGTCCATTATAATCATCTCCTTAACGGCTGCTATTCTGGTGCTTTCGTCTCCATCAACTGCCCATTGAGATAGAGTTTGGCTTCCATGCTTTTCCATGTTATCACCACAGACAAACCACGCTCATCACACGGCGGTATAGGCTGTCGGAAAGTGGAGACTTCATAAAATGGGCGGATAAGTTTGACCTCAACTGTCTTGTCAGGATGTTTGGTCGCTTCGGCTAAGATATCTTTGTGTCTTACCATGCCGAAATTGTAACCAGACGAGTTAGTGGTCCAGTCTTTGTGTTCATGGTTCAACCAGAAATTCATTGTTCCTTCATCTCTTAAACTCATAATTGTTCCCTCGACTTAAGATATTCCCTATCCATACTACCCTTTCTCTTCCTTTCTTTCCTATAGATGCGTCAATCCTTCAACTGCCCTTTCGGCTCTGCTCAGAGCCTGCCCTGAGCCTGTCGAACGGGGCTTCGGCTAATTCAGGACGGCATCCGTAAGATTTAGGGTATCACATTCCATTCTGTTTGTCACGTATTTTGCAGGTCATTTGTTAAGAGTTCTTTAGTTGTTCGTAAAAGACCATTGCCGGTGAGCCGGCGAAGCTGATGCCCATCCAGGCGGCCGGGCACAGGAGTCAGAGATTTTAGATAGACTTGAGAAATCAAGCACGCCAGCATTACTAAGTTTTAGGAACATCACACAACTAAGGATTTTTTTGGAGAATTGACGAATTCAAGCAGGCTTCGGGCAGGTGGGAATTCTTGTTCCGTCAGGAATTGCGACAGAGCCGGCCGCACTTGCGGATATAACCTAAGGTCTTTTCCGACGATTCTTTAGCCCCAAGATAACGTTGAAAAAGCTCAGGGCCTTCCTATCCCACGGACACTTTTCCGCATAAAAATCAGGCGAAAAAATTGGCAACTGCTCGACAATGAAAAAGTTCAGATTGACATTTGCTATTTTTTGCTTTGCCACATAATCCAACGGAATACTATTTAAATTTCCTAACAGGCAACATTCAAGGTGTGGTGAAACGTCAGCAAAAATTAGTGGAGCTGAATTGATTACTCCTACCGTGGATGTCTGTCTAACTTAACGTTATCGTGATTGAAGAATAAGGAAATCGACGAGATAATCGCCGCTTTATATACACGCTGCCAAATCGATGGTCATAGTGCCGGAACATTTTTGCCTCATAAAGCGGCAAAAATACCTGCTTACCCTTTTTCCACATATTTCCGCTAAGTTTAAATCCTGCTTTTTTAAGTTCCTCTGCCTCTCTGAAAAACTCAGCATCATTGGTCTGATGAAACATTGTAGAGAATTTTATCCCCCACGAATTTCCGCCGGCCTTGCGGTTGTTATCTACCAGTACCGGTACTCGTCAGCTTCAAAACCCGCTCACTAACCCACTTCTCCAATGTGTGCTTCTTAGGCCATTCTGCTCATTCAGAAACACAATGCTTCCAGGACTCACCTTGTCATTGCCAAGGTAGGCAGCCAAGTATGCCCCACCCCAAATCATTTGTTTGTCAAGGTTGGCTAATTTAATCCTGTCTTGAAACTCAAATTGGCCATAGGCTATTGTTGTTCGCATGAGATACCGTCTGTGAATCATTTTTTTGTGAAGGGCGTCTACGAAATCAACGACGCTTTGCAATCGTTCGTCCGTAGCCCAGGATATGACACAATCTGAAACCGCCAGCCCTTTGATCAATTGTCTGTCTCGCAACAATTCATAAACGCTGTTAAAGAGATGATTGAGTGCCTCATAAGCTTCTTCGCGGTTTTCCATCATTTTCTTAAAGCCACAAAGATCGCTATACGCAACATATGTCCAACCGTTAAAAGATAAGCTCGGTGTATTGCACATATCTATTCCTCTGGACCTTCGATTCGGTCAATTCGATAACCACATCGCATACCTCATTTTGCCGTAAACGCTCCCGGCCAGCCGACGATCAAGCAAGAATGGGACCCTGCACGAATACTATTGGGCTGCAAATAGCTGCGAAGATATCCATCGAATCAAAGAAACAGGAGGACTTCGAAAGAAACATGAGCGGCACGAAGCGCTTAAAGAGTTATATAACTTGTTAGTTTCGTCACGACCAGTTATAAGTTGACGAGACAATCGCCGCCCACAGCGGCTGGCTAATAAAATAGTTCTTGGTTGTATCGAGAGACGGACGGCTGTGAGGAATTGAACATGCTCTGACGAGCGGTGATTGATATGGACGAAGAAGCTGAAACAAAGGCGATAGAGAAATGGCTGCGAATGGTGGATAAGCCGCTGGCGACAAAAGAGGGAGACAAAAAGGACGTGGAGCCAAGAGATGAATGACTATCTCACTTAAGTTCTTCGACAAAATATTTCCAGTAATGGGTGACCATCTGCAGAATCCGAAGTATGGGATATTTTTCCGGTACTACTCGCGACATGAATGACGTGGTTTTCAACTTGCGGAGAATCTCCAGAAGGTAGTCTTTGGCGGGAACGACTTGTCCTCCGCCAATAGTCTTATGATTTTTATTGTTGTTTACAAAAAGGATTGCCTTTTTCTCTATTTCGTTTGGAACAGTCAAACCCTCAAACAAGGCTTCGATGTAACGGTCCCCTGTCGCAAATTTCTTTTTGAAGCTGTTCTCTCTGTACTTCCAAGAAGCTGCGTCTCCTGATGTTTCGACATGAATTAGGTGCTTTATCTTGGGCTTTAAGGCCACAACGTCCAATTCTCCTTCATGACCGCCTTTTGCACGTCGTCCGACTCGCTCGTTTCGTTTCACGATGTATCCGTTGTATTCAAGCCATTCAGCAACGAGTTCTTCTAAAAAGTTGTTCTGCATGATTCTTGTCCTTTCTTTCCCCTCAAAAATCTTTAATATCTTCTTTTTCTCCCCATCACCGCACCGAGGCCGAGCAGTAGGAGTGTGTCGCAAAAGTCAGAAGTTCAATTCAAAAAGAGAAAAATCAACTCGGCCTTTGCCACGTTTGTCAGTAAGTCTGTCTGAGCTTTCAGCCGACAAGTGAAGCCTTATACGTTTACAATATCTTGTCTCGAATTTTTTGAGCTTGTCAACCAGAAACTTATTTGGAACTTCCAAAACAACAAAGCTGCTTTTTTTTGATTCTCCAACCAGATAGTAATTGCCATTTTTATTAGCTTTTACTTTCTTAATGGGCAAATCAAACCACCAAGCCTTCTCACCTGTCCAAGATTCTTCCTCCCTGAAAAATTTAGATGTTGCGATTAGTGAAGGAATACAGCCCAAACGCTTTTTTAGGTATATTATTGCTCTTCTTCGAGTATCTGACATTACTTTTTTGTTTCCTACCTTTTTATCGAGTCTTTCTTCTCACCATCACCGCACTCAAGCCGAGCAGCAGGAGCGTGGCCGGTTCGGGAATCACGGTTCGCACACTTTGCAGGGCCTTCTACCGGAGTTGATAGCGTCCTCTCGTGTTTTGAAGCCAACGAGATTGCGAGGGCTCCCGATCGCGATACGGTACTAGGGAAAAAGGGCTTGTGGGAATACTCGACTGCTCAAACAAACTATGGTCCAGCAAATATCATCATAGCAACTATCGGCAATAAGGGCCAAGGTACCGCTCAAGCCATAGCCCGTAACTTGATCGACGATTTTTTACCCCCTTGGCTTTTCTTAGTTCGAACTCATCTTGACGAACAGTCAGAATTCCAATATCCACCTTGCCACGGACCTTATCAAGACCCAAGATTTCCTTAGTCATACGAGGTGCTGTTACGACGGAACTTTCCTCTTTCGTGGTTATGCTTTTGAGCGCTGGTCCAGGCTCGGGCTTAGTTTTCATTGTTCCCGCGCCAGTGGAACCCGCGCCAGCGTTAAAGGATGCGGGCGATCGCGATACGTGGATATAGAATCCCTCGGCGTAGCCACCACTTTTGCCGTAAGCTGACCGATAAGTGATGCTGGCCACATTTTGGATCTGATTGGGGTCCAGGTAAACATCCTTGTTAGCCTGCGATTTATGGCACGCACAGAGAAGCAACTTATTTTTTATGAAGCTTGAAATATCTTCAAACTGATTTGGTTGGAAGGGAGTGGCTTCTTGAGCCAGTTTTGGAATATGATATGTCAGAATAGTCTCTTTCTTAAAGACCCGGATCGAAACTTCATAGAGCGTCTTATGATCCGCGTGCGTATCCGAGCGATGATGGACGAACACGGTGTCGGGCTGAAATTGTTCCTCAATACTTTCCAACCAGTTTTGCAGCACGTCTTTGCGCTCTTCCAAGCGATTCACGGGTATGAGCCCGAAAAACAGGGTGTTGTTCGCCTCACTGAGGTTTAGTTGATGGGCGGCGGCTGTGGCTTCCTTTTTTCGGACGCGACCACAGTCTGCCGCCACGGCAAATGCAATAACGTGGCCTGTGGCAGCCATTTTCGCGGCTGTTCCGCCGCATCCAATTTCACTATCGTCACAGTGCGCACCAAGAAACAGGATCCTCTCTCCAGGAATAAAGGTCTCTAAGGCTATTTCTTCAGTGTCCATATGAGGACAATTCGCCAGTGGTGGAACCAAAATCTTGCTTAATGTACCACGCTGCGAAATCACACCAATCTCAGGATCCCTACACAATTCACCTATCCAGGCATCCAATGGACACGGTTGGATGTAGTCTAAACAGTGCTTATCCAGATCATTGACCAAACTCTTAACATCCTGAGGCAATGTTCTTTCAAAGATTTTGTCCCATCGTAATGAAATCAGTGTAATATGATCCAGAAGTTTATTTATTTCTTCGTCAGATAGGTTGCAAAACGGTTCGATAAGAACTCGCGAAAGAGGCTGCCTTTCTTTGTTATTTTGTGCACCATTTAAGCGATCAGACCAGAGTTTAATATATTGTGAATTCGTTTTACGAACAGACTTTATTTCCATTAGTGAGCCGCCGACTTGTGGAAAACCGCAATACTTAAAGAAGTCATATAGCGGAGCATAAACAGCAATCATGCCGATTATGGAATGTTTTGCACCTGTATCCAGCCGCACTTGGTATTGTGCGCCTGAGCGACAGCCCCAAAGAAGGGCTGCGGGGTGATCACCAACCGATGTCAAAATCCCCAGATCATTAAATACATAGCAATTCAACGACCGGATGCCGCCACTTAGTCTAGCCAAGACATCTTCGTCACACTTGTAGTTTGCTAGTGCGTTTTCGGCCACATAATCGTAAAAAGCTTTATACGCCGCTTCGTCTGTGGTTGCACGAATGGTGTGTATGCCTTTGTATCGCGGATCAGGACACAACATTCGTAGAAAATAAGCATCAGATTCTTTACATACCGGTATCACAAGAACAGTAAACAGATTCCCCCATTTTTCTAACAATTCTTGTTCGAAGTTACCCTCCGGTTGTTTATCACTTGAGCCAAAGTAATTTCCACACGCAATCCAGAATGTTTGCATGTTCTTCCGCAGTACACTGTAACGAAGGGAAAGATTCGCGATACCTGCAATCTGACTTTTATTTCGCAATAGATCTCCCAGTTCTTTACATGTGCGACTTCTAAGATCAGCGTCTTGTGTGTCAGGGCTAAGACCTATACTCCATGACTCTTTCTTTTCTATTGACTGGTCAGACAGGCTTTTCCAATTCCTCCAGTATCGCCACAAATTATCCACATCTCTACTAATGAGCTCGTGAAACCCAGCGGTAAACACTGACTCAGGATTCAACCAAGACAGTTTTTCTGACCAATTGTCAGGCGTTACTTTGAGGTACTTTCGGACACACTCCCATAATGGCTCAGAAAGCCGTTGGCGCAACAGGAATGCGTCCCTGGCACAAACCAGGGAAAGGACATCGGTTATTGCCTGGTCATAAGTTCCCATCCATTGCTATCCTTTCTCCTTGTATGTCTCCATAATCCGCAGGAGGCCAGAAGCGTACAAGCTTCGGATGCGGTCGCGATTCAAGTACCTTGTGGACAAGTTGGCTTTGGGGTAGAGGTACTCAGAGTATTCGGTGTTTTCTATCTTGACTCCGTACCGCTTGGGGAACCTATGCAGGAGGCTTCCAGGATACGGTTGCATGATGCTAATCATCGTGTCAATGTCCAATCGTCGCAGTTTTAGTGCAAGCTGAATAGTCTCCTCGATCGTCTCTTCGTTGTCCTTAGGGTGACCAATAATGAATCCGACAACAGTCTGAAGTCGTTCCATGTCCGATCGTCCGTTTGTAGATCTTAGCGAAGCAGCGTGGGTGAGAACAGTCATCGCTCGGTCAAGTTCGATACCCTTGCACTCACGCATCATCCGTTTACTGCCTGTTTCAAGGCCAAAGTAGATTTCTCTACAACCGGCCTCAAACATAAGATCTAAGATGTCAAGTCGGTCGGCGAGTTCCATGATCGTGGTTTGACATGACCACACATACCGCCGACTGAGAAGCGACTTGGCAAGACTCTTGGCTCGATCTGGATTAGCGGTGAAGTTGTCGTCTAAGAACTGAAAACGATCGATGCCAAACCTATCATGGATATCATCCATCTCTTCAATGGTCTTGGCTATGGAACGCAGCCGGTATGAGTGACCACTAGAAAGAAGCGACGAGCAGAACGAGCATGAATATGGACAACCGCGGGAACTGCATATCGCACCCGCCTGGCCATAATTGCGGATTGGCACCAAGTCTCGTGCGGGGAACGGCAGAGTATCGAGATCGACCAAGACGCTACGCTTAGGGGTCTCGATAAATGAGGGGGTGCTGGGTTGGAACAATCGTAAAGAATCCCCCTGCACATGCGTTTTAGCTTGACGGCCATCGATGTATGCCAAGCCGGGGATTTCGTCTGTGGGTTTATTATCGAGAAGAGCATGTGCAAGCTCCAACATGGTTGCTTCTCCCTCGCCGCGCACTACATAATCCACTCCAGCCGAAAGCAGATCCTGAGGAAGGACGGTCGCATGAATTCCCCCGGCTACTAGGATTATATCCGGGAATCGATTTTTGATCATTGCGATCAGATGCTTCGCTCGACTCGAACTTGTTGTGAGCACGGAAAAGGCAACGAGCCGCGGTCTTGCGTGGGAAACGAACTTGGCTACCCCTGAGTCGTCCAGAATTGTGTGATTTAGGTCGAGCACTACCACTTTTATGCCGTCAGTTCTTGCGGCGGCCGCTACATAAAGGAGCCCCATGGGAGGTGCATCGTTCTCAGCAATAAACATTGCTTCTGGCTCCCAACCAGTGGTAGGATATATAAACAGAATGTCAGTGTTTTTGGTCATCTTGTTGGTACTCTTTTGTTATATGCGACTCAAGACGCACAAAGCCTTCCTTCGCCAGGACGATGATGAAGCCGTTTACATCTTCATGAACAGATTCAGCGTTGAGGTCTGGTATTGAGCCACAAGATGTTATGATTAGCGATGCAATCTCGCGAATAGTCCTCTTGCCATCGATTAACTGCCACACTCTGTAACCGGTATGATTCAGCTTTGCAGCTTTGCAGATTCCCTGGTGATAGCTTATGAGTGTGGCCTCTGAATCGGTATCCGTGACAAGCTCGGTGTTTGGAATGGGTATCATTAGACACATCTGTACTGGTGGAGTGGCATCTCACACCGTTTCACTGTCTCTAACCAACCGTCCCTGCTCAAGCCTCAAAATCCGGCCACAGAGGTCAATTAGTTCCTTGTCATGGGTGGCCAGTAGTACCGTCGCCACTCGCGACAGGGCGACCAGCATCTCTATACAAATCTGGCGGTTCACTTGATCGAGATTTAGCGTCGGCTCATCGGCTAGTACCAAATTCGCTGGCGGTTCTTGCAGCAAAAGCGCGAGTAGGCACAACTGCTGGGTTTCCCCGCCCGAGAATTCAGCTGGATATCTCTGAAGTACACCTTTCAAGTCTGCTAACAAACTTGTATGTCTACCCTCGCCAGATACAATCTGCCTGGCGCGATCAAGTACTCGTTTTTTCCGGAATGGTGTCACTAAAGGTCGAAGCAGATTGGGCCCGCCATCAACGAGCATCAGGCAAAGGTTCTCCTCGACAGTAAGTGAAGAACACATTCCGTCAATCGCTCGCTGAAACACACAGCCCAGGCCGTGACGCTTGTGACTGGGCTCATCAGTCACGTCTTGGCCACACAATAAGACGCTCCCATGGATAGGCCGAAGTTGTCCGCTTATCACACGAAGAGCTGTTGTTTTGCCACTGCCGTTTGGCCCAGTTAGGGCAACAAAGCCCGATCCCTGCATCAGTGAAAATGTGACGTCATCCAAGGCGTTTCGATCACTAAAAGAACCTTCCGTATATCGAACGCTGACGTTTTTGAAAGACAATAGTTCAGCAGAAGAGTTCACGGATTCTCCTCCACAAATCTCGCTTCTCTGCCAGGACAAGTAATATGTAAAGGGCAATAAAGAGGCGAGGAAGAGCAGTAGGTACGTCAAATGTGTAGCATGCCCTTACGATAAAGTAGTACATGAGAGCCCCCAGAATGAGTGCCGAACTCTCCGTAAGAGAAATTTTGAATTTGCGCAATAGATGGCGTGCTGCTTCCCATCCGATGATGGCAACAGAGAGCGCAAATATGATCGTACCGGGCCAACGCATTACTTGAACGCTGCCGTCGTACATCGAGATAAGCGTGCCTCCGAAGCCAACCAGAGCGTTTGCAATACCAAATCCAAGGATCCTAACCTTTCTCGTGTTTATGCCACGCAACTGGAGGACCAATTCATTAGAACCCGCGCCTCGCAGGACAACACCCCATTCCCTCCTCAAGAACCAATCAACAGAGATCTTCAGGGCAACGGCCAGAATGATGAGAAAACTCAACACATACGGATGGATCACAAGCCCATTAGGCAGTCTTTGGGAAAAGATAAGGTCTTGTTCCTTGAGCCACGAAAAGAGGGTTGAGCCACTCTCAAAGTCCAAGGAAGCGTTGATTAGCAGCAGACTAAGGGAGTACAAAATGAAGGCGTTCAGTATCCCTGCTAACAGGCTGTTGATCCTCAGAAGCACTACCATAGCCCCAGTGATGAGGCCGGCAAGAAAGCCAGCGGCAACAGCAACTAGGATTGCAACGGGCATGTCGACACCCATTTTTCTCATGAACACGATACAGATAGAGGCAGCAAGAACAGAGGAACCGTCCATGGTGACATCCGGCACCCGAAGGCACCGGTAGGAAATGACCATTGACAACAGAAGTGGGAATGCAAGTAGGGTTTGAACAAGTATGTTGTCTGCAAAGGTAAAGGATGAAAAGACAAATTCCATTCTGCCCACTTCCTAATCTCAGACTTAGTACTATTCTTTTCGTACTCTTCTGACCCACCACACAACTACAAGGGCGCACATAACTATCGCAACAACGACCAACGGCATAACGCCGGTGACACCCTGGACGCCAGAAGGCTCTTTGTATATCCCAATAGTCTTAGTGGCGGATTGGCGTACTTCTGCTGGAATTGAGAGATTCAAACGGGCGGCTGCCTCGTAGTTCAATCCGACAAAGCCCCGTTCAGCAACGTAAACCGGAATCTGTTCCGTCGGTGTACCGTTTAGAATCTTGACGCAGAGTTTTGCCGTTTCGCGCCCCAGATCGAAGTACTGGATTGAAACCACTCCGACTGCACCCTTCTCAAGAGTTCCAGGCTCTCCACCAAAAACAGGTTTTCTTGCATTATCGCTACTCTCCACGATCACTTTGGCCGACTCAATGGTCATGTTATCTGGACCAATGTATATGGCGTCAACTTGAGGTAGGATGGCATCCAGTACCGCCACAACTTCTCTCGAGTCCTCGACACCTCTCTCAACTAACCTAAAGTTGAGTTTCTTTGCCACATCCCGCGCGATGCGCATCCCGAATTGGCTATTGGCCTCAGAAGGTCTGAATATGACTCCCACAGAGCTAGCCTTTGGTAAAATGCGGTGTATTAGCCTGAGTTGTTCCTCAATCGGCCATAGATCTGAAGCCCCGGTAACCTTGCCATGTTTTATAAGGTCAGGAACGATCGCCGCTCCTACAGGGTCTGTTACGCCACTAAAAACCACTGGGACACTGTCAAGGACTTTATCCACGGTCATCTTCGAAAGTCCAGTGGTGATGCTGATTATCAGGGGTGGTCGCTTTTGAATAGCGGCGTCAATGATTGTGGAAAAGTTTGCTGGTGCGCCCTGCCCATCCATTAAGACCGTCTGAAAATCCGGACTTTTGTAGCCAAGCTCTTCAAATCCCTTATTAATACCATTAACAATCTCCTCAATGACGGGATGTTTCTGAGGGATCAATATTGGGATCTCCGAGCAATAGAGTGGGCCGACTTGTACACACATCAGAACGATGGTGGCAAGGACGGAAAGAGACCTTTTGAAGGGCGAATTTGTAAGACCAGCTGGTTCAACTGTTCGATGATGTGTTTGAATTGGGCTGAGAAAAGTTATCTTTAGCATGTTTTGCCTTTCGTAATTTATATTGGTGAAAGGTGGATCGGAATTCTATTCCGCCGGTATTCTGCATACACTTCGTGAGGTCTGGAGAAATGATCACGGAGAGAATGCGTGGGGGACAATATAACGTTTCATTCTTTTCAGATGTCATAAGAATCTCCTGCAAAACGTGGCCACCAAGTAACGTGTAGACGAACCGCACTGATAGTTGTGGGACATAATGTACTTGGTGTGACCACACTGGTTAATAGGAAATTGCCTTTATTACTGACGAGGGTAAATATCCTTTTTCGTATTGGAATTGTTTCCGGGTTCATTTGTTGAACATCCTAAAGTCAAAAGGCCGTGAAGTCAAGCGTATTTATGATATAATTTGGGATGGAAAGGGAACATTGTATCCCGTAGGGTGCAAATATTATCTCACCATAACCATCTGAATGTCCGACGTCAGCGGAAATGGCACAGGTTGAGACATTTGTTGCTCACACCGCAGACTTTGAGGTTATCGGTTGCTCAGCTGCAGCCCAGCTTTGTCGAAGTGTGATTTTGAGCTGAAAAATCTAGATTTCGTGGTCAACTCGGGAATTACTGGAAAGTTTATACCCCTACCCATTGTCAAGACAGAAACTTGGGGTTTTTAAGGTGGACTCATCACCATGTGTTGAAGCAGTTGGAACGGAGGGAGCCCGGAGGGCGACCGGAGTGCCAACTGCTACGCCGTACAC
>Ga0315296_10003600_pt1 | contig 12890 bp, 12 predicted proteins | sample YL17G14_18_MG_FD_203921 | JGI IMG/M metagenome (GOLD analysis project Ga0315296, IMG submission 203921) | Sediment microbial communities from Yellowstone Lake, YNP, Wyoming, USA - YL17G14_18 | ecosystem: Environmental > Aquatic > Freshwater > Lake > Sediment | place: USA: Wyoming | collected... | reverse complement strand
TTCCGCCATGATTTTGAACGGATTTTTGAAATCCAAAAACAATTTCTGCCCGCTCAAACGAAAGTTCGAACCAATCTTTTTTAGAAAATCCCGACCCTGTTCGGGATTTTCTTGCAAAGCGATAATTTCGGCTTGTTTTACGGAGTTTATGAATTTGGCGGCGAGTTCGAACCGATTATTGCTTTTTTGCTCAAAAGTTGTCAGTTTGTCTCTCAAAAGCTGTTTTTGATTGACGAGTTTGTTTTTGGCTTCTCGGTATTCTGCGAGATTTAAGGCGTTTTCAAGATAAGCGTTCATTAACTTTTCTAACTTTTCGTCAATCACTTTTATCTCGTTTTCTGTTTTTTGAGCAAAAAAGCGAGATGATTGGGCTTTCTCATTTTTTTCGTTTTCCAATTCGTTTAACATTTTATCAGCCCAATCATCGGGCAAAGAAACTTTTTGAATTTCTGTTTGAATTTGAGATGAAATTTTTTCTTCCCTCGTAAAAACATTTTGCGAGCAAATGTGATTTGGATTTTTCTTGGTGCAGTAGTAATAGGTGTATTCTTTCCCGCTCGGTTTTATCTTTTTATCGGCGGTTATCGTAAAACCACATTCGCCGCAATGGAAAAATCCGCGGTATAGAAAAAATTTCATCTTGTCCGCTTTCTGCGGTTTAGATTTTCTTTTCATTACTTCCTGCACTTCGTCAAAAAGTTTCTTTGCAATAATTGGTTCGTGCTTTCCTTCAAAATATTCGCCGTTATACCTTATTAGTCCGTAGTAAAAAGGATTTTGCAAAAGATATTGGTAATTGGAAACGGAAAGCAAAGAATCTCGCCGCCCTTTCAAGCCGAGTTCATTGATAATCTTTCGGATTTCTTTCAGGGTATATTTTCCCGTAGCGTAGGCCTCAAATGCCTTTTTAATCAATGGTGATTTTTCTTTGTCCACATAAATTTGTTTTGTTTCCTTGTTGTTGAGATAACCAAGCGGGGCCATTTGAGGCCAAAGTCCGTTTTTCAATTTTTGCCGATGTCCTCGCTTTATATTTTCCGAAAGATTATCAATGTAGTATTTTGACTGCCCAAAAGCGATTGAAAGCATAAATTTTCCCTGCGGTGTCGGATCAAACCAAAAAGTCGGGAATTTTAGTTCTTTGATAATTCCGGTATCCACAAGGTAAATGATTTGTCCGCCGTCAACGGAATTGCGAGCTAATCTGTCGGGGTGCCACGCTAAAATTCCCGTAGCTTCGCCCGCTTCAATTCTTTTCAACATTTCAGCGAAGACAGGCCGGCCGGGTTTTTTCGCAGTTTGCTTTTCTACCAAAGTATCAACAACATCAATGTTTTCTTTTTTGGCTAACTCTCGCAATTCAGCCAATTGGTCGGCAATACTGCGAATTTGCCTGTCTTCGCTGTCCGTTGACTTGCGAGCGTAAATGAAAAACTTTTTGGTTTGATTTTCTTTTGTCATGTTGTTTGGGCAGTCAAAATTAAATTATCGCTTTGCCTCTCGCCCTTGGCGAAAGAAAAAAGGATTGGTTTATAAAATTTCATTTTATCCGTGCTTCGCGAGACAAACTTCCGTTTGAGCGGGCAGAAATTGTTTTTGGATTTCAAAAATCCGTTCAAAATCATGGCGGAAGCCGAGCCCCCGCCTTTGGCGGGGCGAGGCAACAATCGCCCAAAAGTCGCAATCTGAAAATTGGCGGTGCCTTTTGGTTAAAATCCGAACTTTTTTTGACGAAAATCCGGACTGCGACTTCTGATTGCCGCGCTTCGCGCGGCAGGAACAAAAACTTTTCCGCTCGGGCGGGCAAAAAGGAAGGGGGTTGGGGGGAAGGAATTTTTGCCCGCCCTCGCTTTCGCCGCTTCTTTTTTCGCCGCCGCAATTTTTCGTATTTCGCTTTGCGAAATGCGCCGCCAAGGAATGTTGCCCTTGTCCCACCCGCCCATACGCGGGCAACGATAAGGAACTCCCTATGCTAACTATAGTATGTAGAACTAAAATTAGCAAGGGGTGTATACTAAAATTATCAAGTATGAAAAGAGAAATTTTAACAAAATTCGGAAACAAGGTTAGAAAAGAACGCGCTAAATTAGGGTTATCACAGGAAGGATTAGCCGCTAGAGCCGGCGTTCATAGAACTTATATAGGAATGATTGAGAGGGCAGAAAAAAATATAACCTTGGAAAACATAGAAAAAGTGGCAAAAGCACTTGGTTTAAAATTATCCGATTTTTTTAGCGGCTTTTAATTATGTCATCATTTGATAAATTTCTAAAAAAGTTTGTAGAAAGTTTCAGCGGCAAAGACCCGATGATTTTTAGCGTTTTGGGCAATGTTTTTTCAATGAGAATTATCGGAAACAAGACGCACGGCGATCTTGCTGAAATTGCCCTTACGGAATACATAAATCGGTTTGTTGACGGTTTTACGGCAAAACATACTGGCAAGGAAAAATTTCGCGCGAAAGAATTTGAAGAGGATATAAGAATTACTGAAGCCAGCACAAAAGAAGAAATTCCCATTAGTATTAAAACTTATGGGTTTGGACCGCTTCAACTTTCCACCAATAAAGATGTGTCGATGTTTTCACTTTTACAAAAAGAAATTGGCAAACGAGGAACAAATGATGTTGGTAAAATAAAAGAAATTTTGGACAATAAATGTTTTGAGGATTTCGGTTCTGTAAATGTTTTGCCGTTGATTTATAACGAAAAGGAAATGAAGTTCAAAGTAATAGTTTTTGATTTACAAAAAGCGTATTTATCTGTTAAAAAAATAAAATTTTTACCGCCTCGCAAAATCGGCAGAAAAAAGACATTTCCAATTTATAAGTTTTTTGATAACAAAAACAATTATATTTTTGAGGTGAGATATGGCGACGCTAAAGCTAACGCTTTACAGCGCGGAATGTGGACGCACACGGAAAACGCCGAGCCCTTTTTCAAAGAACTGCTCGCTGGCGGTTATAAAATCAACGAACCGCTTATTACTTTAATCGCCAAAATTCTCGTTTCTCGCAAGGATACTCACGAAAAGATACTCCAGTATTTTTTCAATCCCTCTAAATAGACCAAAAGAATTAAAAGTGATAAAATGATACTAGGATATAAACTAGTAGTTTTTATTTATGGATACACAGGGCATAAAATATACTGGCTCTAAAAGGGAAATACTCCCTGTCTTACTAGAGTTAATAAGGCCGTTAAATGTAAAAACGGTTTTAGATGGTTTTTCTGGCACGACAAGAGTTTCCCAAGCGTTAAAACAAGCCGGTTATACTGTTCATGCTAATGATATTGCCGATTGGTCTAAAGTATTTGGCGAATGTTATTTACTGAATAGAAAACCAGCGAGTTATTATTTGCCGTTTATAGATCGCCTAAACAATTTGCCCGGGAAATATGGCTGGTTTTCGGAAAATTACGGCGGCGAGCCGAACGGCGGCTCGGCCACGCAAAAAGACGGCAGAAAAAGAATTTGGCAATTACACAACACCAAAAAACTGGACGCAATAAGAGAAGAAATTGACAAAATCGCCAAAGATGAAATTGAAAAATCAGTTTTGCTTACCAGTTTGATTATAGCAATGGATAGGGTTGATAGTTCCGTTGGTCATCAAGTTTCGTATTTGAAAAAATGGGCGCCTCGCGCCTACAATACAATGAAAATGGAAGTGCCTCGTTTAATTATTGATAATAAACAACACCGAGTTTATCAAGAAGATATTTTTGATTTGGCAGATGACATTGAAGTAGATTTGGCGTATTATGATCCGCCTTATGGTTCTTCAAACGAGTTAATGCCGCCATCTCGCGTTAGATACGCCTCGTATTATCATATTTGGAAAACTATTTGTTTGAACGATAAACCAAAATTAGTTGGCGTGGCGAATAGGAGAGAAGATGTAGGCGATACGATTTCCGGTTCTATTTTTGAGGAATTCAGAAAAAATAATGATGGGCAATACATTGTTATTGAAGCGATAGAAAAATTGATAAAGGATACACCAGCGAAATATGTTATCTTGTCTTATAACAATAATGGCAGGGCTACTTTTCAGGCGATAAAAGACATACTAAAGAATTTGAAGAAAAAAATCTCTATTTTTGAAATGGATTACAGAAAGAATGTAATGGCAACAATTACTCGAACGACAAACGAATGGATTAACGATTCTAACGGTAAAAATAAAGAATACTTATTTTTAATACATAAAAATGGAAAAACAGAAGTCATGTCTGAAATTAAGGTTGAGAAAATTGATATTCGTAATTTAATACCAGCAAAACAACAGAGATTGGTCTTTTAGGGCCTATTGCTTTCCTCATACTACATATTATTAGATTCTTTTAATCCCTTGACAGGGATTTTTTTATGATATAAAATGGAAGTATTATTACTAATTTAATTAAAAACTATATGAAAAATGATAATGACATAAAGAATTTGCTGATAGTTGACGGGGATAACTATTCAAAGCAAATGATAGAGGAATTCGCCAAAAAGCTCATAAAATACGCTAAAATAAGCAAAAACGGCGATATAATTATTTTAGATAGTTCTTTATCCCCAGATGATAAATTGCGGATAGCTTTAGTTTTGCGCTTCATAGCTCATACTTTTGACGACACTATTCCTGAAACAATTACCCTTAAAGAATTAGCTAATTTATTGTCTGAAAGAATAGAAGCAGTCGGTTCTAGATTATCTCAAATAATGAAAAAAGAAAATTTCGCCAAGAAAGTTAATAAAGGGATTTATATAGCCCAGTATTTTGTGATTGATAAATTTCTTACTGATTTAGAAAATAAAGAGCATAGTATTGGAAGCGGAAAGAAAAGGACAACAAAAAGTGGATCAAAAAGAAAAGACAAAGCTGTTACGGGGGTCGGTAAAGATATTTTGGAATTATTGGTTAATAATAATTTCTTTAAAACACCCAAAACGATTAAAGGGGCCTGTGAAAAATTAAAAGAAGAAACGAGATTCCATAATCCCAAAGTCGTGGATATGACAATTAGAAAAACTTTCGTAAATAGCAAAAAGATATTAAAGCGGATTCCAAATCCGGACAAGGGAAAAGCTAAATGGTTGTATGTTAATAGATAATTAATTTTTTAATCTAATTATATGAACACCGAAAAAATCATAAAAATAGTTAATCAAATTCAAATGGGGCTCGATGAAATCAAAAGAGAATTTGGTTCTTCCGAAGATTTTGTGGCAGAAGCGAATAAAAACAAATCTAAGTTAAGTGGAAAAAAGAAAAGCAAAGGTATCGATTTAACTCAACCAATTAAAAAATTGTACGAGGATAAATTTTTTTCTGATTCCAAAACAGATTTAGATGTAAAAGATAAATTGGAATTAGATTTACTCACAGAAAAATCGCCAAAGAGGTCAAGTATTGTGAATGTTTTGAGAAAAATGGTTAAAGATGGTTTGCTGACTAGAGATAAAATATCAAAGGGGAAAAGGACAATTATCGGATATAAAAATAAACCTTGATATTTATGGATAAAATTATATCTGATACAGAAAATTTGCGAAAGCAAATTTTCAAATCAGCTAAAACAATATCTGATAACAAGACAAAGGGTTTAGCGGAAGTTTGGCTAAGCTGTTATTATGTTGCATTGGCGGATAATTTCAAAGACGATGAGGGTATCAAAAAAGCGATCGATTATTTGAAAACCTCGTCTACTAATAATCGGCTTGTTAGAAAAAACTGGTTATCAAAATTGAATCTTATTATTAAAGAATTAAAAGAGAAAAAATATACTAAATTCAAGATACGAAAAAATAATTTTGATACATCTGAATATATTCTACAAAATAATTTATTAAAAAGAATAAAGAAGGTTGACAAAAAGGTTTATATTCTCGGAGTAGAACTTAATCAAAACTGGCAAATACAAGATTGCTGGAATAGTTGTGGAATTTTAATGAGAATAATTCTTGAGAGAGTATTAGACAGGAAAGATAACGATATTAAAAACAAGAGTGGGCTGAAAAATAAAATCAATTTTTGTTTAAGTTCAAGTATTTTTGGAAAAAGCGTATTGGAAGCATTGAAGAAATTGGATAATAGTACTAAAATTACAGGTGACATTGTTGCTCACGATTCAAATATACTGCTTTCCAAAAATGATATAGAATTAGCAATAATCCCGTTTAGAGTTTTACTGGCAGATATTTTTTAAGGACGGCGTGCCAACTTTGCTGGCACGAAAAATTGCGGCGGCGAAAAAAGAAGCGGCGAAAGCGAGGGCGGGCAAAAATTCCTTCCCCCCAACCCTCTTCCTTTTTGCCCGCCCGAGCGGAAAAGTTTTTGTTCCTGCCGCGCGAAGCGCGGCAATCAGAAGTCGCAGTCCGGATTTTCGTCAAAAAAAGTTCGGATTTTAACCAAAAGGCACCGCTCATGAAAAATCTGTTGAACTATTCTTTAATAGTTTTTTGTTTATTTGGTGCCTGCCTGCTGGCAGGCAGGCTTTTGTTGTTGCCGCAAAATGTATTCGGCGCAGATTATAATTTAGAAAAGATATTCTATATGTCTAACCTGAAGGAAAAGGAGGGCATTGAAAGCTTAAAAAAGAATGCAGAAAAAATTGATATTTTAGCTCCGCAATTCTACGGAGTTTCAGCTAGTTTAAAATTAGTTGGCGGGATAGACTCTAAACTGCAAAAAATAATAGATGAGAAAAAAATCAAAGTAATGCCGTTGGTTGCAAACGCCGGATTTAAACAAAGCGTGATGCATAATTTATTGATTTCACAAACAGCTCAAAACGATGTTATAAAATCGCTTGTTAGCGAGGCAAAAAAGAAAAAATATATTGGCTGGCAATTTGATTTTGAAAATATAAGTTATTTAGACAAAGATTTATATTCTGCCTTTGTTGAAAAAGCTGCCAAATCATTAAAGGAAAATGGACTAATTTTAAGCGTTGCCGCAGTATCTAGGAGCGTTGATTATGAAAACACAGATGCCTTTAAAAATTGGGGCGGAGTTTTTGACTATACAAGACTGGCAAAAGCGGCTGATTTTATAAGTTTAATGACATACGACGATCCTAATTCTGCCGGTCCTGTGGCATCGTTGTCCTTTATAAACAAAGTATTAAATTATGTAAAAGATAAAATTCCACCGGAAAAATTATCTATGGGAATCCCGCTTTACTATTGGGGATGGAGCATTAGCCCTTTTAAAAAAATAACTGCCAGCGGAACCTACCAAAGGCTTTTATATATAAGGTCTAATTTTAGGCACACATTAGGATTTAACGAGACATTAGGAGCTTCATGGCTTTCATATTTTTGGCAGAATGAACAATACTTGCTTTGGTATCAAAGCAAACAAAGTTTTGAAAACAAATTGGATATCATAAAGCAAAATAATTTTAGAGGTTTTTCAGCTTGGGTTTTGGGGGTTGAAGATCCTGCTATTTGGAACGTTTTGAGCCCGGCGCGTTGACCCTTCACCTTTTATTATTTTTATGGGCAAAATTAGTATTTACGTCATAAGGTGAAGGGTGGTATAATATAACCCATTATGGATACAACAATTGCTTTTTTAATGGCATTGGCAGCAACAGCTGTAGCTCTAGTAATTTTGAATGCTCTTTTGCTTTTGTATTTCTACAAAACCAATAAGAAAATAAACAGGTTGCTGGAAAAAGGCAAAATAAAGGATTTTAAGGCTATCTTGCTTTCGCAAACCGAAAAAAACAATGATTTAGAGGAAAAATTAAAAGAAGCATTCTTAAAGATTGAAAACTTAGAAGCTCTTTCTGAAAAAACCATGCAGAAGACAGGAATTGTAAGGTTTAATCCTTTTAACGAAATAGGCGGGAACCAAAGCTTTGTTATTGCTCTATTAGATGATAAAAATAACGGTTTTGTAATTTCTAGCCTTTTTGTTAAAGATGGAAACAGAGTATATGCTAAAGCAATAAGAGAAGGAAAATCAGACTATTTATTGTCTGATGAGGAAAAAGAAGCTATAGAAAGGGCGATAAAGCCTAAAAAATAATATAATTATGGCCAAAAAAACAGATAAAAAAGAAAATATTTTGCGCAGGCCGCCAGTGGTGGTTGTTTTGGGCCACGTAGACCATGGAAAGTCTTCTCTCTTAGAGGCTATCAGGGATTTTAAGATAACTTCAAAAGAATCAGGCGGAATTACCCAGCATATCGGAGCTTACGAAGTTGAGGAAAAAGGAAAAAGAATAACATTCATTGACACGCCCGGACACGAGGCGTTTTCTGCAATGAGGGCCAGGGGAGCCGAAGTGGCTGATATCGCTTTGTTGGTTGTGGACGCGGCCCAGTCAGTCCAGCCGCAGACCAAAGAAGCGGTAGTAGCGATAAAAAGAGCAGAAATACCAATGCTCGTTGTGTTAAATAAAATTGATTTGCCAAATGCCAACCCGGAGAAAATAAAAAGAGAATTAGCTGGCATTGATGTTATTGTTGAATCAATGGGCGGGAAGATTCCATCTGTTGAAGTCTCGGCAAAGGAAAAAACAGGAATTAATGAGCTGTTAGAAATGATTTTATTGGTAGCCGATATGCATGATTTAAGGCCGGAAACAGGTGTACCGGTAGAGGGTTTAATTATAGAGTCGTATATGGATGGTTTAAAGGGGCCCATAGCAACTGCGATAATTAAAAAAGGTATTTTAAGAAAAAAAGACATAATTGCCACAGATTTGGCTTTGGCCAAAGTAAAATGCCTTCGCGATTTTCAAGGCAAAGAAATTGAGGAAACGCACCCCTCCCAGCCAGTGATTATCTTAGGATTTGAAAAAGTCCCGGCAGTGGGCGAGAAGTTTAAGAGCTATAAAACAATCGAGGAGGCGTCAGCAAAGTTAAAAAAAGAAGAGCCAAAAAGAGAAATAGGGTCAACAGTTCTTGATTTGGACCCGAATAAAAAAGTATTTAATATAATTCTAAAAGGAGATGTTTTCGGTTCTTTGGAAGCGATTGAGGCTATGTTAAAGAATCTGCCTCAGGATAAAGTTATTTTACGTATTTTGAAAAGCGAGGTCGGCGATATTAATGAATCGGATGCCAAACTGGCTGAAATGTCCCGGGCCGTGATTATTGGCTTCAGGGTGGGAATAAGTCCGGCAGTTGCTCAGCTGCTTAGAAAAAATCTTCCAACTGGCGGAGAAAAAAAAGTAAGAATCAAAACATTTGATATAATTTATGAGCTTATACAGGATGTAAGGCAGGGGCTTGAGAAATCCTTGGAGCCGGAGATAATTCGCAATGATATTGGCAAATTGAAAACGCTGATTGTTTTTTGGGGAGAAAAAAACAGGCAGATTGTTGGCGGTAAAATAATAGAAGGCGAACTTAAAAAAGGATTAAAACTTGATGTTTTGAGGAATGAAGAAAAAATAGGAGCTGGTAAAATTGTTAATCTTCAGCGCGACAAAAAAGATATAGACAAATTATCAAAAGGAGATGAAGCAGGCATATTATTTGAAGGAAACGTAAAAATTGAAAAAGGGGACATATTGGCTGCGTTTACCGAAGAAAGAAAAAAGGGAGAGCTGTAATATGAAAAATAGAATTGAAAAAGTTAACTCGCTTTTAGAGCATGAAGTAAGCAAGATTATTTTAAAAGATTTTGATTTTTCTCCAGAGATTTTGGTAACCCTAATCCGCGTTGAGGCAACAGCCAACCTGATTGAGGCAAAAGCATATATTTCTGTTTTTTTTACCCGCCGACCTGTCCGCCGAAGCTTTAGCGAAGGTGGAAGCCTTGGCGAAGGCGGGCCGGACAAAGAAGCAGATAAAATTATAGCTGTATTGAACAAAAATGTTTTTGATATTCAGCAAAAAATTAACAGAACATTAAGAATGCGTCCAGTTCCAAAAATCAGGTTTGTAAAAGATGAAATTATTAGTCATGCAGGTAAAATTGAAGAGCTTTTGGGCCAATTGAAAAAAGAGGAGAAATAGGGTAAAATGAAAGAAAACATAGGTATTTTATGTTTTCTATAGATCCTCGAGGAGGACACAATCGTTATAAGTTCAAAACAGATTTCTTCGAAAAATGGTCGTCAAAAATGGCTTACGTTTTAGGTTTTTTATACGCCGATGGTGATATCGAGGATGTAAGAAAATCATCAAGAACTCAATACATAACTTTTGGCAGCGTGGACAAAGATATTTTGGAAGCCATAAAAATGGCAATGGGTTCAGAGCATAAACTTAATTATAGGGCTCCGAGAAAAGTGACCTATGCGAACGGGAAAACTTATGAAAGCAGAGAAATGTATCGTTTAAGAATTGGTAGCAAAAAAATGTTTGAAGATTTGTTAGGATTAGGATTAACCCCAAGAAAATCTTTAACGATAGAGTTTCCGAAGGATATTCCCGTTAATTATTTAAGTCATTTCGTAAGAGGTTATTTCGATGGTGATGGTTGCGTAACGATTAAAATGGGCAAGGGAAAATTTGGACAGCCGATTTTAAAAGGTTTAAATGTTATTTTTACGAGTGGTAGCGGATTATTTTTAGAAGGATTGCGTAAAAGAGTTCACAAAACAATTAATTTTTGCGATAGAAAAATTTATGATTATAGAAAAAATAGCAGGTCATATCAATTAAAATACCCAACTTTTGAAAGTATTAAATGGTTCAAATTTTTATACGGAAACAATTCATCCAATTTATTTTTAGGAAGAAAATTCAATGTTTTTAAAAAATATTTTCAATTGAGGCCAAATAGGGTTGACGAAAAAGCAAAAAATATATTAAGTAGATACAAATAGGGCGGCGTGGCGAAGAAGTCAACGCGCTGATCTGCAAAATCAGTATACGTGAGTGCGAATCTCACCGCCGCCTCAAAATTGATAAATTGCCCGGGTGGTGAAACGGCAGACACGAAAGACTTAAAATCTTTTGAGCTTAATCGCTTATGCGGGTTCGACTCCCGCCCTGGGCACACTAAAACAAAAATCTCCCCCGCCAAGGCGGGGGAGATTTTTGTTTCGTTATGTTAAATTAGTTTTCTAAAACTTCTATGTAGGCTGTTTTCACCCCGAAGTTTATAGCCATATTTTTGCTTGGAAACCAAATATCAACATGGTAGTTACTTTTCCTTTTATTCATTCTGTCTTCTATAACGAAAACCTTATCGCCATATAATCCTGGAATTTTGATTTTGGTTCCAAAGGGCAATAAGTTGTTGGCGACTATACCGTCTTTTACATTCTTACCAGAGGCAGTTATAAAAGGAGTGTCGTCTGTTTCCTCAGGCGTGCTTGAATAAGCAGTGATTACAACCCTTATAGTTTTAACAGCTGCTTCATCAGGAAAGTCAGCATTGGTTGTTTGGAGCATAATGAGCCCCAAAAGGCATATGCTAACTATAATACCTGCAATTATAGAGCTAATTAGGGGTATTTTTTCCCTCAAAATAGCATTGTTTTTTAGTGTAATCATAATAAAACTCCTTCTCAGGAGTATAGACATATATTAGCATTTTGAGGGGTCCTTGTCAAGGGTAATGACACAAAGCAGAAGAACCCGTCAACAGGCTGTGGATAAGAATCATTTTACTTGACTTATTTTTATCATATAATTGATGAACATGTGCGACAGGATGCATATTTTTGAGTTTCCCAAAAAATTTAAAAGCAAGCAAATAATTGTTTGTATTATTTTGTTTTTCTTTAGCGTTCTTATTCCATTTTATTTTAGCGGAATTCATGATGTGCATGCAACCGCAGGAGTGCCGAAAATTTTAGTTCAGCAAGGAAGGTTGCTTAATTCAAGCGGAGATTTGCTTAGTGGAAATTATTGTTTTAGATTTTCCATTTGGAACGTTTCAACCGGCGGCAGCCGCAATCCAAATCAGTTGTGGCCAGCCAGTTATGCCACGCCATCTGCAATGGCTATCACCACGGTAAATGGAGTGTTTAATGCCCCGATTGGAGACACAACTGCGTCTTGTGTTGGCGGCAGCTGCGATTCATTAGAAGGTTTTAATTTCCAAGATTATGACACTATATATCTTAATGTAGATGTCGCAACAAAAAGTGGCGAAACATGCGGCACATTTGATACTCTTGACCCGCGTCAGAGAATTGTTTCTTCTGGATATGCAATTAATGCAAATACCGTTGGAGGATTTACTCCTTCGCAATCTGCAACTGGCAATCAAATTCCAGTTTTAACTTCTGGTGATCTTTTACTGGCAGGAGCAATTTCTTCTAGTGGTATTAATTTGGGTACAGCTTTAAGCGCGACTGGAAATATTGTTTTTAATAACTCTACAAATAGTAATGCTGTTACTATCCAATCTGGCGCTACTTCTGCGGGCTATACTTTAACTTTACCAACTGCTCAAGGTGGAAATGGACAATTTCTTACAAACAATGGCTCGGGAGTATTGTCTTGGGCTACCTCTAGCGGTTCTGGTGATATCATCGACGTAGGAGACTGTTCGTCAGGTGCTTGTTTTACAAGTAGTGGCACTGGTACAGCCCTTGTTTTTCATGGCACGAGTTCTGGAATTCTAACTTTGACTGCTCCTTCAGTCGGTTCTTCGGGTATTATTACTTTGCCAAACGCAACAGGCGTGGTTGCTTTAACCTCTGACCTGTCAGGATTTTTGCTGGCTACAGGAGCAACAACTGGAGCTAGCTCGCAGTCCCAAACATTTACCAGCGGAATTACCTTAAATGCAACATCAATAGTTACTGACACAACAACAGGATTGAAGATAGGGACAGGGACTACGCAGAAACTCGGCTTCTTTAACGCCACTCCTGTTGTCCAGCAATTAGCCACTGCTGATTTAGGGACAGCTCTAAGTACTTTAGGTTTAAGAGCAGCAGGAACAGCCTATCCTATCACCACTTCAGGAGCGGTTA
>Ga0315296_10003599_pt1 | contig 12891 bp, 14 predicted proteins | sample YL17G14_18_MG_FD_203921 | JGI IMG/M metagenome (GOLD analysis project Ga0315296, IMG submission 203921) | Sediment microbial communities from Yellowstone Lake, YNP, Wyoming, USA - YL17G14_18 | ecosystem: Environmental > Aquatic > Freshwater > Lake > Sediment | place: USA: Wyoming | collected... | reverse complement strand
TTTGCCCAACATTATTACCATTTTATTTTTTATTATTCCCTCCCTTTCTTTCTTGGGGACAACGCTTTTTAAAGGAAAAGAAGAGCGTGAAGCTTTAACCTGAATATATCTTGCCTCCACTATTTCTTTAGTAGAAGGATTTCCTTTAAGGGCAAAAATATCAAACATACCCCTGGATCTAGGAGAGCGAAAAATAATTTGAAACCCCATCCGTTTTAGGATAGACATTGCTTTGTATTCAAATCGTCTCCCTTTTACATAAAGATAGCCAGGGTTCGGTCTACATCTTTGAGAACAATATTTTGTTTTACCTTTCGCTCTATAGAAGTTCTTTCCGCAAGTTAAACATATTCTTAATTTACTATATTGTCCGTGCTTATAGTTTGGGCCATTCTTATTCATTCTATTTTTCTTTTCATATTCCGCCTTACATTTTCTATTGCAAAAGAATAAACTACTTTTACTATGTTCGTTTTCACTTTTCCACCTTTTTAAGATTTTTTTGCAAAAAGCACATCTAACTTTATCTTTTCCCCCTTTCCAGCTTGGATTTTTTGAACCTTTTTTACTTTCAGATATTTTTTTTCTTATCTCTGGTTTTTGAGATGGATTGTCTTTCGATAAAAAACATTTATGACATTGTTCAGCATTTTTAGTCATCAAGCCCCCACAGGATGAACATCTCTTTTTTGATTCATAATATTGTCTTCGTTTTTCCACTCTATGTTTTAAGTAATATTGCTTATGATATTTTTGATTATACATTTACACTTTCAGATTTGAATAGATTTCTTGGACAGCGTCTGATTCATCTAAGGCCTCAAATAGCTTTTCATTAGCCTCTTTTTCTTCTTTTTTAAGATCAACTAAATCTTTTGCCTTCCAATCTAAACTAGCTGAGTCAATCTTAATTCCTTTTTGTTCCAGATTAGTTTTTACTTTTTCTAAATCCCCAATTGAAGTATAAATATCCAAGTCATCGCCATACCAATAAAAATCCTGGGCCCCGGCTTCAATTGCTATTAATTCTAAATCTTCTTTGGATTTGCAGTATTTTTGGTCTTGAGATTTAAAATTAACTGTGATACAACCTTTTCTTTCAAACATCCACTTAATTGCTCCTTCACTGACCAGTTTGCCATTATATCTATTTAAAATTTGTTTAATTTCAGATAAAGACCTATTTTTATTATCAGTAATTCCTTCAATAATAATAGCGCTGTTGCCAGGACCGTAAGCTTCATAAAAAACCTCTTCTAATTTCTCGCCGGCTATTTCACCTGAACCCTTTTTCATTGCCCGTTCAATGTTCTCTTTCGGCATTTTAAAATAACGGGCTGTTTCAATAGCCAGCCTTAATTTAGAATTAGTGTCTGGATTTGTTCCTCCTTCTTTAACGGCAATGGAAATCATTCTAGCCATTTTAGAGAAAATCTGACCTCTTTTTTGGTCAGTTAGTTCTTTTTTATGCTTTATGGTTCTGGCATGCGAGTGTCCTGACATGTTTTTACACTTTAATTTACTTTACTTTAATTTATTTTTTCTGATGAATCAACCTTTATTCTCTACCCTTACTTTCTGCCTTATTATTAAAATTATCAAGGCTGAGAAAATAGCCGAAAAGAAGGCAGTTAAAAAAACATCTCCAAATTTAGCATTTTCTTTAAAATTTGGCAAGTTCAGAGAGGCTAACTGGGTTTTGCTTTCTTCAATCACTGGTTTCTTTTCTAATTTTGCTTCTGGTTTATTTTCCTCTTTTAATTCTGGTATGATATTCTTACTACCCGGGGTTAAAATATTACTCCAGACAAAATCAGTTCCGATTCGATTAAAAGATTGTCCTTTTTTAGCTTTTTCTTTATAGATTATGAAATCTGCTATTTTACCATCCGGTCTAATTAAACTTAATCCGTCACCATCATTATTTAGAGTAATTGAAGTTATTGGTCGATAAAGGACTAAAAATCCCTGAACTTCAATTTTTGTTTCTTTTGGAAAAGTATAAATAGTTGTTTTTCCCTCAGTATCAGTTATTTGCCAATCCGAAAGTTCAACTCCAAAATTATTTTGATTAAAGAGTTCTATCCACTCTTCTTTTTCATCTTGACCTTCTGGCGAAGGAAGGATTTCATTGATAAAAATATTCTGAGGGTAATTTTTAAATTCGATAGTTGGGCCGACACTATTTTTAGCTTTCGGCGTTCCTTCAGGTTCTAAACTGGTTTGCCAATTATTAGCATCACTGCCAGTAAATTGAGGATTTTTTCTTTCCATCGTTTTGTCTTCTGGTTTCCCGATGCCGGCAAACCAACCACCAATACAACCAACTTCATCAACTATATTACCGGAAGCGTCATATAATTTTAATGCTTCGCCACTATCATTTAAAGCACCGGTATAAATTTTATCAGCCCCAATTTCGGGCACCGTGCTATCATCGGTTCTTTCTAATAAATAAAAACCATTAGCTGGAATTGTTCCGGACAGATTTATTTTTGGCGTTTCGTCCTGGCTAACCAATTGCCAGCCATCAAGATTTATAGAATTTTCAGTATTATTGTATAATTCTATCCATTCATCGTTTGGTGAAACGGTTGTTCCCATCCAAGCTATTTCATTAATGACTATTTCTAAAGAATTAGCTGATTTTAGCCAAAAAGAGAAGAAGAGAAAGAATAAAATTAGGGGGATTGACAAAATTTTCATTATATAGTATTATATTACTATATAGTATTTATAAAAGTACAACCCCAGGGCTGGGGGCATGGAGTTTTTCTTAGCCGGACGGTCTGGCTTAGGCGAGATCGCTCCTCGGAAAAATTCTAACCTTTTGGCCCTTGAGCTAAGTAGGCCCCCAGCCCTGGGGTTGTTTTTTTAACCAGTTGCCCTTTCAACTTCTTCAATGGTGGTCATTCCCTCCAAAACCTTAATTAAACCATCCTGCTTCATGGTTACCATCCCTTTTTTAATTGCCAATTCTCTTAAACTGGCTATTGAAGGATTTGTTAAAATAAATTTTTCCATCTCGTCATCAACTAAAAAGGCTTCATAGATTCCGGTTCTGCCCCGATAACCAGTGAAATTGCAATCCTTGCAACCAACTACTTTGGGAATTTTTAATTCCAAACCAATTTTAGGGATTTTAACTTCTTGAGCAATTCCTTTCAATTCTTTTTTTAATTTTTCTAAAATTTGGTCTGAGGGTTTCTCCAGTTTGGCACATTTTTGACAAACTTTTCTGATTAATCTTTGAGCAACAATTAAATTTACAGCCGGTCCGATATCAGCTGGTTTAGCTTTAAGATTGACCAGTCTGGCTATAGTTCCGGTAGCATCATTAGTATGCAAAGTGCTGAAAACTAAATGACCGGTCAAAGCTGCCTGAAGAGCGATATTGGCAGTTTCCAAATCCCTTATTTCTCCAACCAGAATAACATCAGGGTCTTGCCTGATAATGGCTTTTAAACCTGAAGCAAAATCATATCCTTTTTCAGCTGCCACCTGGGTCTGGGATATGCCTTCCAAATGATATTCAATCGGGTCTTCAATAGTAATTATTTTAATTTCTGGTTTGTGAATTTTCTTTAAAAAAGCATATAAAGTAGTAGTTTTTCCCGAACCAGTTGGGCCGGTAACAATAATCATGCCATTTGGTTTTTGGATTTCCTTTTCAAAAAGCCCTAATAAATCCGCTCTTAAACCTAACTCATCTAAAGAAATCAAGCTTTTAGGGTTCAAAACCCTGATGACAATTGATTCACCATATTCGCTGGGAAGGGATGAGACTCTGGTTTCCATGGCTAACCCAGGGATTAAAATAGAAAAACGGCCATCTTGAGGCCGGTCAGTAATATTCAGTTTTAATTCTGAAAGAAGTTTGATTCTGGAAAGCAAAAGTTCATATATTTTAGGTTCGATATTGGTCACATCCAGCAAGATTCCGTCAATTCTCGTTCTTAATTTGGCTTTTTCTTCTTCCGGTTCAAAATGGATATCCGAAGCTCTTAAAATCACAGTTCCCCCTAAAATCACTTCCAAAACTTCGGTGACGCTCTTTTTTAAAGTATCTTCAACCCTTTCTTTTAAATCGGAGATATTTTTTATTTTCTTTTGAAAAAAACTGAACTTTTCTTCTGGGATTTCAACTGCACCTACAATTTTTTTTGAAAATTTTTCCATTTAGGTTTAAAATCAATAAATGCTTTTTGATTATTTCAATTTATCTCTTCTTTATTAAAAGTCAATGGAGATTTTAACAATTAGTCCAAAAGAGACACAAAAAACAGGAATAATCTTTGCCAAAGAAATTCTGAAGTTACCTTTAAGAAAAAGAGCTCTTGTTTTAGGGCTGAAAGGAGATTTAGGAGGTGGTAAAACTACTTTTTTACAAGGATTAGCCCGGGGTCTGAGAATCAGGGAAAAAATTTTGAGCCCAACCTTCATTTTGATGAGAAAATTCCAAATTCCAAATTCCAAATTCCAAACCTTCTACCACATAGATTGTTATCGAATAGAAAAACCAAAGGAAATTTTAGATTTAGGATTTAAAGAAATAATTTTAAATCCGAAAAATATCATTGCTATTGAGTGGTCAGAAAGAGTTAAAAAAATTTTACCAAAAGAAACCATAACTTTGAAATTTAATTTTATTAATAAAAGCACAAGAAAAATAGAAATTAAATAGAAATAAAATAAAAAATGAGCTCCGAAAAAAAACGCCTAATCATCATTGACAGCAATTCTTTAATCCATCGGGCCTACCATGCCCTACCACCTTTGACAACTAAAAAAGGAGAGTTAGTTAATGCTGTTTATGGATTTTTATTAGTTCTTTTTAAGACAATTCGAGAATTTCAACCAGATTTTATCACTGCCACTTTTGATTTACCCGGTCCGACTTTTCGTCATAAAAAATTTAAAGAATACAAAGCCAAAAGACCGCCGGCACCTGAAGAGCTTTATCAGCAAATCCCCAAGGTCAAGGAGATTTTAAACAATTTCAATATCGCCATTTTTGAAAAAGAAGGATACGAAGCCGATGATATTTTAGCTACTATTTCTAATCTAGCTCCCAAAAAACAGATAATTCCCGAAATTGAAAGCATTATTTTATCTGGCGACCTGGATGTTTTACAATTAGTTGATTCCAATACCAAAGTTTATCTTTTAAGAAAGGGAATTAAAGATATTATTTTATACGATACTGAAAAAGTTAAAGAAAAATATCAGGGTTTAGTTCCAGAACAGTTGCCTGATTTCAAGGGTTTAAAAGGTGACCCTTCAGATAATATTCCAGGCGTGCCGGGAATTGGGGAAAAAACAGCTATAAGTCTAATTAAAAAATTTGGCAATCTTGAGAATCTTTATAAAATTATTGAAAAAGGCAGTGAGGCCGCAAAAGAGATAAAAGATAAATTAAAAGAACTCCTTTTGCAGTACAAAGAACAGGCATATTTGAGCAAGGCTTTGGCTTTAGCTAAAAAAGATGCGCCAATAGATTTTAATTTAAAAAAATGCCAATGGCAGGGAGAAAAACAATATGATAAAGAAAAAATAACTCAAATTTTCAAGAAATTTGAGTTTAATACTTTGATTAAGCGTTTGCCAGAACTTGAAAAGCCAAAAGAAATTGGGAAAAATCTGAGATTGTGTTAAAATAAATAGAGAAAAATATGCCAAATCAAGAAGAATTAAAAGATATTTTAGCCAGGGTTTTACCCAGCATTAGATTATCAGGGACAACAGTATTTATAAACTTATTAATGGTTATCGGGGTAAGACTATTAAAGCTACTTCCTAAACTAAATCAGCAGCTTTATGAGATAAGTTTAGCCCTGTTTATCTGGCTTATTAGTGCTTTTTTTCTTGATTTTCTGGTCAAGAAATCAAAAACTGCCTCTAGAATAAACAATCTCTATTTTAGTTATATAATTGAAAATATTTTGCTTTTGAATTGGATAGTTTTTAATGTCGGCGGAGTAGAGTGGGTGGGAGCTATTTTTTATTTATTTCCAATAATCTATGGCAATACCCTTCTTTCTATAAAAAAGGGTAGAATTATTAATATTTTGGCTGGTCTTAACTATACTCTCTTAGTGATTTTGCAATATTTTAACATCATCCCTTTTCGGGAATTTTTCTCGGTTCCCTCAAATCTTCATCAGGATCCAATTTATCTTTCTGTTACTCTTCCTTTTATCTTTTTTGCCTTTTATGCCGTGGGTTGGGCCATTGGTATTTTTACTGAACTTCTTCAAAAAAGAACCAGTGAATTAGAAAAAGCCCGGCTAGAAATAGAGGAAGCCAGACAGGTTTTGGAAATAAAAGTTAAAGCCAAAACCAGAGAATTAAGAGAGTTGGCCGAGCAAAGAGAAAAAACAATTGAAGAAAGAACTAAAGAACTAAAAGAAAAGATAGAAGAAATGGAAAAATTCCAGAAATTAGCCGTAGGCAGAGAGTTAAAAATGGTAGAATTAAAGAGAAAAATTAAAGAGCTCGAGAGTAAATAAGAAACTATGACCAAAGAAGAAATTATTTCAAAAGCAATTGCTCAAAATTTGATAAAAATCCCTGGTCAAGTCAGGGGAGTGGCTTTTAAAACCGATGCTGAATATATTTTAAAAGAAAAAATAGAAGAGGATTTAAAAAAGCTGGAAACTGAATTAGAAAAATTAGGTTATCCAATTAAATATAAAGAAATCCAAACAATGTCTTTTTATCCGATTGGTTTAAGATTAATTTCTCTTTTATTAATTAAGAAAATTTTTAATTTCGATGATAAAAAAATTAATGACATAGGATTCCGAGCTACCAAGAAGTCTTTGATTATTAAGCTTTTTATACAATACTTCCTATCTTTAAGAAGAGTTTTTTTTGATGAAGCTCCAAAAATCTGGCAAAAGCACTATACAATAGGTAAACTAATCCCGACAGAACTCAACGAAGAGAGAAAATATGGTATTTTAAGATTGGAAAATTTCAATCTCCATCCCCTTTATTGCTGTTATCTGACTGGTTATTTCTCTGGAATCGGACATATGATAATTAAATCTCCCAAAATAACTGTTGAAGAAATAAAATGTGTCTTTCGAGGAGATGATTGTCACGAATTTTTAATCAAATGGGAGTAAAAAACAATCAAAACAAAACTGAGCAGACTAAAATCTCGACCCTACTTGAAGACCTGGCTTCTCTGGAAAGTTATGCCAGAGATTTATTTTCTTTTTTACCAATACCTGTTTGTTTTATTAGCTCAATTGGCATAGTCTTGGAAGCCAATCCGGCTTTTGGCAATTTTTCAAATTACGAGATAGAAGAGATTGTTGGAGAACCAACAGATAAGTTCTTTAATCCGGAAGCAATTGAGGAAATATCCAGAGAAACTTTTGAAAAAAGTTTTATTAAAGGAAAAGAGATTGATCTTGTTACCAAACAAGGCAAAGAAATTCCAACTATTGTTTCAACTGTCTTGAGAAAAAGCGAGGAAGGAGAGATTATTGGTTATTTTATTGCCCTATTTGATTTAACCGAAATCAAAAAGACTGAAAGAGGAATCAGAAATGCCCAGACCGCTCTTTTAAATATGCTTGAAGATATTAATGAAGAAAGGGAGAAAACTGAGGAAGAGAAAAACAAGACCTTAGCTATGATTACCAACCTTACTGACGGATTATTGGTTTTTGATAAAGAGAATAAGCTTTTATTGGTTAATCCACAAGCCCAGAATTTTCTTAATTTGGAAATTAAAAAGGTAATTAATAAATCCACTTCTGAACTTAATGAAATTCTTGTTTTTAAACCTTTAATAGAGCTTTTTGGCAGGGAAATTAAAAAAATTTTTAGACAAGAACTATCTTTAGGGAAAAAATTTGTTTTAGAAATAACAACCGCTCCTTTTATGGTTGATGAAGAAAAAATTGGAACCCTGGTCATTATCCATGATGTTAGCCGAGAGAAATTGGTTGAGAAAATGAAAACTGAATTCGTCTCTTTAGCCGCTCATCAGTTAAGGACTCCTCTTTCAGCCATTAAATGGACTTTAAAAATGTTGTTAGATGGAGATTTGGGTAAGATTACTTCAGAGCAAAAGGAATTTATTGACAAAACCTATATCTCTAATGAAAGAATGATTAATTTAATTAATGACCTTTTGGATGTCACCAGGATTGAAGAAGGAAGATATCTTTACAAACCCACCCCGACTGATATTGAAGCAATTGTTCAATTTGTAATAAATTCCTACAAAGATGAAATTGAAAAAAGAAAAATTAAGCTTGATTTTAAAAAATCAGAGAAAAAACTACCCCACGTTAGGGTGGATGTTGAAAAAATAAAATTGGCTATTCAAAATCTTATTGATAATGCCATAAGATACAATCCGGCCGGCGGAAAGGTGATTATTAATTTAAAACAGAGCGATGATGGAATAGAATTTTCAGTTAAAGATTCGGGCATTGGCATTCCCAAAGAGCAACAAGCAAGAATATTTACTAAATTCTTTAGGGCATTAAATGCCACCAGGATTGACACTGAAGGTTCTGGTCTCGGTCTTTATATCACCAAAAATATCGTTGAAGCCCATGGCGGTGAAATTTGGTTTAAATCAAAAGAAAACGAAGGTTCGACTTTCTATTTTAACCTGCCAATTACCCCGCCTAGAGAAAAATTTGAAGAATTTATAAAGAAGTTCTAAAATAAAATAACCAGAATAAAAATTTAAACAGATTTGCCTAAGTTTTGCTAACTTGATAAAATTATATAGGCAAAAAGGCCGTTAAAAAACAATAAAAATCCTATGGCAAAAAAAATTTTATTAATTGAAGATGAAGAAATAATGATTAACCTTTTAGAGAAAAAACTTATCCAGGAAGGTTATCAGGTTAAGGTAGCTAAAAATGGTATTGAAGGATTGGAAAAATTGAAAGAAGAAAAACCAGATTTGATTTTACTGGATATAATCATGCCGAAAATGGGAGGATTTGAGGTAATGGAAAAAATAAGTAAAGACCCGGAATTAAAAGAAATTCCAATTATCATTATTTCTAATTCTGGCCAGCCAGTTGAGTTAGATAAAGCTCAAAAATTAGGGGCAAAGGATTGGCTGATTAAAACTGAATTTGACCCCCAAGAAGTGATTGAGAAAGTGGAAAAACAAATCGGCAGATAAAAAATAGACAAACATTTATGGCAAAGAAAAAATTAAATAATTTAAATTCGGAAAAGCAAAACCCAAGTTCTCCAAATCAAGGTTCAATGAAGCGTATTCTGATTGTTGAAGATGATAGATTTTTAAGAGAACTCATTGCTAAAAAACTTAGTGGAGAAAATTTTGATATTATCGAAGCAGTTGACGGAGAAGAAGGAGTTAAAAAAATAAAAGAAGAAAAACCAGACCTTGTTTTGCTTGACCTTATTTTGCCCGGCATTGATGGATTTGAGGTCTTGACCCAAGTTAAAGAGAATCCCAGCACTGCTTCAATTCCAGTCATTATTTTATCTAACCTTGGTCAAAGAGAAGAAGTTGAACGAGGATTAAAACTAGGAGCAGTTGATTATCTAATTAAGGCTCATTTTACTCCCGGAGAAATTGTTGAGAAAATTAAAAACATTCTTAAATAACTAGCTTATTAGTTCGTAGTTTATTAGCTTTTTAGGTTTTAAAATTTTAGTTTTTCTAATAAGCTAACCAGCTAATCAGCTAAAAAGCTAATCTGTGCCAGAACTACCGGAAGTAGAAACAATTGTTTTAGATTTGAAAAAGACCCAGCCCCCAATTTTGGGAGCTGGGTTTGTTAATGTTTGGACGGATTTTGAAAAGATGATCCACCTTCGCCAAGGCTTCGGCGGACAAGTAAAAAAACCGTTTAAGGAATTTAAAAGAGAAATAATCGGCAAGAAAATCGAAAACGTTAGCAGGAGAGGAAAAAATATTTTATTTGATTTGTCTCAAAATAAAATATTATTAATTCATCAAAAAATGACTGGTCATTTGCTTTTAGGAAAATGGCAATTAGAAAAAGAAAAATGGAAATCTCAAATTAAAGGGCCCTTATCTGACGACCCGATAAATAGATTTTTACATTTAATATTTTGGTTAGATTCGGGTCAAATGTTAGCCCTATCTGATTTAAGAAAATTCGCCAAAGTTGAATTATGGGATAGAAAGGAGTTAGAAAATTCAAAGGAATTCAGAAGTTTAGGACCAGAACTCTTAGAGAAAAGTTTTACTCTAGAAAAATTTAAGGAAGTTTTGAAAAAAAAGAAAAAAGGCAAGATTAAACAAGTTCTAATGGACCAAACTGTCATTGCTGGAATTGGTAATATCTATTCAGATGAGATTTTATGGCAGGCAAAAATCAATCCTTTTAAAAATGTTTCAAAATTAAACCAAGAGGAATTGGAAAAAATTTATAAGGCAATGAGAAAAATTTTACCGAAAGCAATTGAACTTGGTGGAGAGAGTTTTTCCGATTTTCGAAGGCTTTCTGGCGAAAAAGGATATTTCGATAAAGAAAGAAAAGTTTATCGGCGTGAGGGTGAAAAATGTAGTCGTTGTGGTATAATTATTAAAAGAGTAAAAATGGGCGGTAGGTCAGCTCACTTTTGTCCAGACTGTCAAAAACTATGATTCCTCTATTGTCAATATTTAAATTTCTTTCCTTCATTTTTAGTACTATTATTACTTTAAAACTTCGTCAATCATCGAAGAAAAACCCAAAAGACGAGGTTATTTACGCTTTTTATCGGTTTTTCTTTTATTTTTCTTTTTCGTTATTCTTTTTTTCAATTCCACCCTTGAAACCGGATTTAAAATTAGTCCAAATCTATCTTTATTTAGCCAATTTTTTTACCTTGCTAATGACGGCTTATTTCGCCGAGGTAGTATTAATTTTTACTTATTTCAGAAAAATTAAAAATATTCTTTTTTGGTCGATAATTACAATGGCTTTTGGCGAGATAATTCTTGATGTAATTTATTTTCAACCCGCTTTAACTCTCACTTATAATTTTGGTAATTTTAATTTTATTGGTTGGACTCTTAATCTTCCTATCTGGCTGATGGTTTTTCACGGCATGATGGCTATTTTCTTTATTACCCTTGGGTTTATCTTATTTTTAATTAAAGGCTTAACCCAACCAGCGGGTTATCTTAAAATACGCTCTTTTCTTTTAGCAATCGGATTTTTTATAGTTATTTTTGCTCCCATTGGATTTTATTTCTTTGGTTATTTAACTCCACTTTCTTTTTGGAAAGACTTAATCCACGGAGGTTCCACATTAGTATCTCTATTTTTTTTGACAGCGGGAATTTATTATAAAAAAGAAAGCTAAAATATACTAAACATAATTTTAAAATTATATCCCCCTCACTAGGATAGTTCAACTATTTTAAGTCCTAATTAAAGATTATTAAAACTAATTATGATTATTTTTCTTTACGGACCTGATACTTACAGGTCCCGGAAAAAATTAAATGAAATTATTGAGCATTATAAAGAAATCCACAAGAGTGGTCTCAATTTAAGGTATTTTTTAGGTCAGGATTTAGATTTTCAGGATTTTAAGAATGAATTCCAACAAACCCCGATGCTAAAGGAAAGAAAACTTTTTGTTTTAATTGATTCATTTTTAAATTCAGAATTCAAAAAAAGATTTTTAGAAGAATTAAAGTCAAACAAAAAATTTTGGTTAGATACAGATAAAATATTGTTATTCTATGAAACCACCACTATCGCCAAAAATGATTCTTTGTTTTCTTTTCTGAAGAAAACAGCTAAATGCCAGGAATTTAAACTTTTGGAAGTTCAGGAATTGAAAAATTGGGTAAAAAAAGAATTGGAAAATCTGAAAGCAAAAATTGAGGAAAAAGCTTTAAATAAACTCATTGATTTTTTGGGGAATAATCTTTGGCAGATGGCAAATGAAATCAAAAAATTGGTCAGTTTCAAAAATGGACAAATTATCCGGGAAAAAGATGTTGAACTTCTAGTTAAACCTGAAATTGAATCTGATATTTTTGAAACCATTGATGCCATAGCTTCTAAAAATAAAAAAAGAGCTTTAGAATTATTTAAGAACCACCTAGACCAAGGTGACTCTCCTCTCTATTTATTTTCAATGATTAATTTTCAGTTTCGCAATCTCTTAATTGTTAAAGACCTTTTAAAAAGAAATCTTTCTGTTTATGCTTTATCTGGTTTACATCCCTACGTTGTTAAAAAAAGTTATTCGCTTTCAAGGAAATTTGAATTCTCTGAACTTAAAAAAATCTATCAAAGAATATTTGAGATGGATTTGATTATTAAAACCGGTAAAATTGAACCGGAAACTGCCTTAGATTTATTGATTACTGAGATCTGAGCACATAATGCGTTATGTGCTCGACCGAGCACCAAGCACATAAAGCGTTATGTTCTTCGGTGCTCTGGTTTATTAAGCAGTTTGGCAATTCTTGATTTCTTTCTGGCAGCCGTATTCTTTTTGATTAAACCGGTTTTAGCTGCCTTATCTAAAACTTTAAAAACCTGAGGTAAAAGCTTTTTTGCCTCTTCAACTTTTTTTTCTAAAATCAAATTCCTAACCTTTTTTAAGAGTTTTTTTATTTTTTCTTTCTTTTGAGTATTTATTTTTCTTCTTTTTAAGCTTTTTCTCAAAGCTTTTTTAGCTGATTTAATAATGGGCATAGTGGTAACATCTAGTGAGGTCGCGGCACGCGCGAATTATTTGAATGTCGCCTTCGGCGACACGCGCTAACACCACTCCTTAACAACCCTAGGACGGGAGTTTCCGCTTCGCGGAAGCTCTCGCGTCCCTCCGGTTTTTAATATTTTCCTATACGGGAGAACCGAAAGGTTCTCCCGCCTTCGTGGGCCGTAGCCCGCTTCGTCGGGC
>Ga0315296_10003598_pt1 | contig 12894 bp, 22 predicted proteins | sample YL17G14_18_MG_FD_203921 | JGI IMG/M metagenome (GOLD analysis project Ga0315296, IMG submission 203921) | Sediment microbial communities from Yellowstone Lake, YNP, Wyoming, USA - YL17G14_18 | ecosystem: Environmental > Aquatic > Freshwater > Lake > Sediment | place: USA: Wyoming | collected... | reverse complement strand
TTGTGCGCCCTCAAGCCGGAGGTCGTTAATCAGTTCGCTCCTGTCATACTCCCATTGTGGAATTGCTACAATGTTTATTCCCACTGATAAAGTTGTTGCATAAGTAGTGTAGTTTTTTGGCTCAAAGTAAACATTTCCTTCTGATTCGTTTTCAACTTTGTAGTAGAAAACCCAATTTAGTGTTTCGGCAAGCTTTCTGCATCTTTCAAAGGGGTCTGCGTTTCTGCAGGCAAACTTTTCCAAGGTAATTAGTGTTCCACTGTCTTGAATGGTTGGAGTAACTCCCGAAGAAGTTGCGGTCATTCCTCCGTAGTTTACTATTATGTCTGCAAAAATGTTGGATATTTTTCCGTCAGGATAAGCCGCGTCTCCCGGAATGCTCTTGTCGTAATAATGCATTACCTGCTTGTTTATTAGCAAGGCAAGCTGGTCTTTTGCCACTATTTTTATTATCCCTGCTTGTGGCGCAAACAAGTCTATGAATCCATCAAAAATCTTGGTTGCAGGAGGGCTGTTGTCGTCACTCCAGACTTTTACTGTTAAAGCGTTTGTTATTGCTACTGCCGCTTCCACGTTTTTTGTGAACTCAAACTCGTATTTGGCTATACTGTCGCCGTAAGTAGTGATTCTTGTTGCTTTTCTCAGGTAACTAGTGCAGTTTATTCCTCCAAGGTGCACCAAAATATTTTTGCTCATATTAGTGTCCCGTACTCCATCATTGTAATGCTATAGGTTAGAGAATTTGGGTTTCCTTTCTCGTATTTAATGCTTGTTTCGGTAATGCAAACTTTTATTGTTGAATTGGTTGCTTGAGAAAAGAAAGAGTATTGATTTGTTCCCTGAGAGCCATTTATCAGGCTATTGTATGTTCCTGACAATCCTGCTATGTCTTGTGCGTATTTGAACAGGTTTCCTTCTCCAACATTTGAAACCGTTATTATTCCGTCTATCGAAATCTCTCTCGATGCCCCCATTAAGTCCATAATGATTTTGCCGTTGCTGTCCAAAGTAGGCATTGGCATGTCTATTACTCCGGCGGATTTTCTAACGTCTTCGCTTTGCACGTTGTAAAGAGTCAATACTTTGCTGCCGCTTGAATAAAAATTGTTGCCCGCTGTAGCGGTTATTGTTGAATCCGTCATCGTTTCACCTTTAGCCCGTCTTTTTCTATTTTGTAAATCAATCCATAGATTGAGTCAAGCCGCCATTTCATGTGCTTTAAGTCTATTTGGAGGTCTTTAATTCTGTCTATCATTGTTATTTCTTTTTTTTCTTCAGTCATGCGTACACGCCCCCGGAATAAGAAGTTCTCATTCGCAGTTCTCTTGCTTGTTCTCTTGCAAACTTGCTTAAAATCTCTTTCAGCCTGCTTGAGTCCACTCCAGCGTCAATATTGAAAGTGTTGTTTACTGTTACTCCCCCGCCCATTCCGCCTTTTGTGCCAATGATTGTGTCGCTTGGGCTAAAAGATTGTATGCCCATTCCAGGTCTTGAAATAAAATCATCAATCCTTGGGCCATATTTAGTTCCACCAGGGGCATAAGTTCCTGTAACCACAGGAGTTTCTCCTAACATAACAGCCATTTCTCTAGATTCTGGTTCTTTCCGAGGCGGATGGAGAAAATCAAGAATTGGTTTTAATGCCGCCCCAATATCTTTAAGTGTTTGAATTATATTTGCCCATTCGTCATTAATCATGTCATTTACATCTTTAATTGCTTGTTTTATTTGTTCCCATAGCCCTTTTCCAAAAACGCTTTCACCTATAAAATCGATGGCTGCTTTAATTTGAGTCCATAATCCCTCTACAGTAAAAATACTTTGAATAAATTTTACAGCGTTTTTTATTTGTGTCCATGTTTCTTTTCCAAAAACAAATTCTCCAATCCAATTGATAGATAACTTTATAATATCCCAAATACCAGTTAAAGTTGTCATTAAAAATTCAATTATTGCTGGAGCATTTTTTACTATGGCATCTGCAATGCCCCAAAGAAAAGGCCCAATTGCGCCTTTTATTATCAATAAAATTGCTTCAATTCCTGCTCCGAATATATCAGTAAAAAATCCAATAATGTCTCCTTTTGCGAGTTTCCCAAACGCACTAGTTATTTTGTCAGCGATTATCACCAACGAATTCCACATTGATTTAAGCCAATCAATCATTACTCCGGCTAATACCCCAAAAATTTCACCCAGCCATTTTGAAAGCGAAATTAATGCTCTAACTATCCCTGGCAAGTAAGGCAAAATTATTCTCAAAACAGGTATTAGCATTAAAAGAATCATCGCAGACAAAATTTTTACCATCACTTTTATCAACGGCCCTACTGCTTCAAAAAAAGCCGATACTATTAGCATTGCAACAGATATAATAGCAAGCATTCCAACCATTGCAGCTATTCCCCCCCTCATTTCTGCAAGCATTGGGCCGATTCCACCCATTGCTCCAGCGGCTTCTCTTCCAGCAGCAGCTCCTGCGCCAGCCGCTTCTCCAATTCCAGCTCCTGCGGCTCTTGCTCCCTTGAATCCAGCCATCGTTGTTTTCATTATTTCAGAAAGATCTTCAGAAATAGGCGCCATTACTTGGCCTAATCCTTTTACTCCTGGAATAATGCTGAAAACGCTTTCTAATTTTTTTGAAGCATCTTTTGAAACAGTTGAGAATCCTTTTTTGAAGCCAGAGTTTATATTATTCACTATTTGTTCAGAAGATTTTCTGATGGAGTCTTCTGTTGGCACAAGGCGGTAATAGACTGTAACATCACCTGATTCTGCCATGCCTATTTACCTCCTCTGCTTCTGTTCTCATTCTCAAATTGTAAAAATATATCATTGCCTCTATCGTAACCATCTCTGTTTTGTCTACTTCATTAGGCGTCATTCCAAATGCTTTTGCCATATCGTGATAGAGAATCCATTGCTTTATCTCCAAGTCTATCGTACTTCCTCCCGTAGCTAAGTATTCAAGTTCTCTTTTTTTTTAGCAGCAAGCGTATTAAAATCCTGTATTTCTTTGAACACCCAGTCAAAAACTATGGGGGGCAAGCGCTTTATTGCATTAAGGTCGTTTATGTTCCAAGGGGCAGCCGTTACTCCTAGTGCAACAGTTACATCTCTGTAATTCGTGCAGTCCACGCTTGCACTAAAGTCGGTTGTTGTCGTTGCCTTTGCTTTAATGCTGGCTTGCTCTATTTTTCCAATTTCTTCTCTGAGAAAGCGTTTTATTGAAACCTTATCCGTTTTCCAGCCTGTTTCAAATTCCTTGTTGGATAACTCAAAGATATCTTCTGGGATTTGAACCTCTTTTGTCATCACCATTTTTTATCCCTCCGGGATTTTTTTCATAACGCGCATCATGCGCATTATGTATACTTACAACTCTGCGTTAGTATTATTCACTACTATGATGCTTGACAGTGACCTTGCTCTCATCGTAATGTCCTGCTTTATCACGTCTTCTACCGACACTGGAATACTGGATTTTTCTATTCTGACGTTCGCAAAATTGAAGGTGTAGCTTCTTTCTGCTGTTGTCGCTCCACCATTCGTTATAGTTATTTGCGCAGTAGCCGCTTCTGTCGGCATGGAGCTTGCTGCAGTAGTGCTTCCAAGCAAAGTATCCAAGAACTGAGAGTCCGCTTCGTAAGTCGCAGTGCATCTTATGCCCCATTCTCTTTGCTTTGCCACGTTCTTTTGAGCAAACCTGCTGCCTATTCCCCAAATCATGTCAACGTTTCTGTTAAAGGTTAATTCAACGCTTTGCACGTCGGTTATCGTAGTATTGGTTGGAATTTCTAAGCTTCCTTGAGCAAAACAAAAGGGCTCTTCTACCGGGCTAATCAAAGCAGCCATGCTTGTATTTTTTGATAGATTTGCAAATAGCCCGTCAAGCCTGACTCTGACTATTTCTCCAACATTGCAAGTAAGGCTTGCAGTGTTCGCTATGCATCCAAGCAATTGCTGGTGTGAATCGGTGTCCAAGTCAAAACTCAGGTCCATCGAGAAAGAAGTCAAGGTATTGCTTATTCCCGCGGCATTGCTGTAAGTGTAAGTGTAAGGGCTACTGCCTGCCTTAGATGGAGAGCCTCCTACTATTGACTTAATCCACCAGGGGTCTGTTAAGGCGAATTCCAATCCAAAGGTCCCTTTAAACTCTTTGCAAATGCTAGAAGAAACATCCTGGCTTCCTAATCCATAAATGTATTCCACAGAATTGTCTATGTCATAAGCCGAAACTTTTACTCCCTGGGAAAAAGCCTTGTTTATGCTAGTGCTTACTGTTCCAAAAGCCACTGTTTCCCAGCCATAACTGATTCGAGCCGAAGCCCCTGCAATTGGATTCGTCATTTAATCATTCTCCTTGCGCTCTGCGCAAACGTGAAATTATTTCCTGTTTTTTTCGATAGAAGTCTACAACGCTTGTTGTTTCTTCCAATCGCTTTATGAAATCATCTTTTGGAAGCGCCTCTGGTGCTTCTTTTAACGAGCCATTTGAAAAGGCTTGTTTTTTCATAACTCTTTTTTATGCCAAAAGTAGTATTTAAGGTTTTCTTTTCACGTTTCGTAGCTCCAGCGCATTGTGAGGTCAAGAGAGCGTTCAAAGACTTTTTTGTTCAAAGTAGAATCATGCAAAATCACTGGCCCCATGTTTGAAGCATAAGCAAACTTGAAGTGGTAAAAGCCTTTGGAATTGTCTTTAATCTTGCTTCTTATAGTGGAAAGGTATTGGTCTATGGCCTTGTAGTTTCCCATATCATAGACTTTGATTGAAACAAGAGCATCGGATAGCCAGTTAGTAGTGCCTATTCCAATTGGAGTAGTCCTGTGGGAGATTATGTCCAATCCTACTCTTGGGCAGTCTATTGGATAAAAAAGAATCTGGGGATAGTCGGGCCAAATGTGTTCTTTGGTTCCACTTGAATAATCAAAACCGACTGAAACCACTTGTCCTGCGCTGCAAGCCGAACTGAAGGTTACGGTTGAAGAAATACTATTGTAAGCAGGAGTGTAATCGGTATAAGCGCTCTTGCTTGTCCCGTTTATTGTTACCGCCCTGATGTTTCTTACCACATTGTTTGACAAAGTGAAAACAGTTTGTGCTGCAGTAGCAGTAAAGTTATTTGAAATGGTTGCAACTTCCCTTTGAGCAATAGTCAGAATGTCGCTGTTTCGCAAGAACACGACAATTTCCTCTTTTATTTTTTGAATGTCCGCAGTCGCCATTTCAATCACTTGAACTCTTTTTTAAACAGGGCAAGAATTTCTGGTTCTGCTTCAAAAACACTGTTTCTAATAAAAGGCATGGTTTGCCCTATAGCCCCCCTTTTTCTCTGGGCTTCCCAAGAAGTAACTGGAGCTAATGGGTCATGCTCGCCATGAGCTGCCACCATTAATTGTGTTCCAAATTCTACCCAGCTAGCATAATCGCAGCCTTGTGTTCCAATCATTACTTCATTCTCTCCAGTAACTTGATGAGTAATGCTTGCTCTTAGCCTTCCTGTTACAACTGGGCAGTGCCTTATGGCTTTTCCTTCTATCAAATAACCTATATCTTCAAGAATCTTTCCCTTTTTTCGGTCAAATAATTCTGTGTCAATTCGGTCAATCATTTTGTTTACCCCGTGCCAATTTTCTTAAGCGTAAAATATTTAAACAAAGAAACTCCGTTGATTATTCGCAAGACTTCCAAGCATTCGGGCGTGTATTCAAATTTTTCTCCGGAATAAACCACTCTGTCCCTAAAAGAAATGCTATCGGTAGTCGGCATGATTACATAGGCATCCGCAAGTTCAACAATCCCGAATTTTGCCAAGTCTATTTTGCTTCCGTGTTTGAAAAAAATCCAAGACTTGGTTGCATCAGAAGCAAAAGTGTAAGTAGTGCCTCCATAAATGGAATCTGTTGTGCCATTGAATTGCTGGTAAGTTATTGTGCTACTTAAATCCGAAAGAATAGATAAAAAATCAGTTGTTTTAATTCCTTTAATCATAAAATCACTTTGTCTTTAAAATAATCTATCCAATCATTTCGCTTATCCACCAAGGAATTTTTCCTTTTTGAGATTCACTCATTTTTCGTTTCATTTCTTTGGCTCTTTCTATGCCATACTCTTCTTCAAATGTTTTTCCTTTTAATGAAGTAGAATATCCAATAATCCCTTTATTCCAAGGGATTAAACCTTTTTTAAATTCAGTTTTTGGAGAAAAATGTTTTCCTTTATTTGCTTTGCTCAATTGTTTTTTCAATTCTTCTGACAGAACTTTTCCCTTGTTAGCTAATCCGATTTTTCTTTTATGTTCTTCAGAAAACATAATATCCCCTAAAAATATCCCCCACTTGTGATTTGGAATTGGCTTCTCTGCTTTTTCTGTAGCTGATTAAAAAGCTCTTCAGATTTTTTGCTTAATTCATCAATGATTTTTTGTCCTCTTTCAAATAAAACTCCTTTGTCATAACTTTGTTCTGGTAAACTATATTTTTCAACAGTGGAATAGTTTCCTCCTAAAAAGTAAATCCATGCTCTTATTCCTGCAAGGCAAGCCGATAACTCCCCTATTACTGTTGGAACTGTAGACCAACCATAAGTGTAGGTTAGTTTTGCTTTTCTTGGAACATAATCAAAGGCCAAGCTTGTTAGTTCTATTAGCCCGGATTCTGGCTCGCAATAGTAGTTTGCTGTGATATGGTTTCCTGCAGTAACCGATGCGCTTGGAAGAGTGGACAAGGTTGTTATTGTTGTTCCCGAACTGTCTACCAGCAAGAATTCTGTTATTGATTGAATCGGGTAATGCTTGGTGAGAATCCTGTTTGGGGATAAGTCGTCTGCTCTTTTTGGCGGATACACGTTAGCATATTCTATCTGGCTGTTTCCGCTTGAAAACTTTTGGTTTGTAGTAGAATCGATTTCTGCATCAGCGATTGAAATCAAGCTGGAAATGCTGTTGACTGAAACTTCTGAAGAAGTCAATCCTGTTTTCAAATAAACAACATCATAAGTGGTGTATGGCGTGTTCTCACCTTCTTCATTGAACTATTTTTCTGTCTGTTCTTGAATCTTCTAAATGCATCGCCAATTTATTCGCAGAATTTCGCTTCACCCAAGGGAGCAAAGGGCATAGTGGCATATTGACATCTTCTCCTGTTGCCCCTTTGTTTGGAATTATCCTATCTGAAATCTCGCTCATTCCTCTTTGTTCATTTGTTCTTTCAGACAAGTGTATTTCAGCATGCTTTTCTTCTGCAATGAATGGATGCCAAGAAAGCGAGAATGTTTCAGCTTTAGTGCTCGCGTCTGGAAAAACCTTTTCTGTCATAACTATTTCTTATTGTTATTCTGATATTTAAGATTTTGCCTTGCCATATTTTTTCTAAAAGGTTGTTGCATTAGAGTTTTATTCCATGTTCTATACCATTGGTTTCTTTTATTATTTAATTGAGTTTCTAGTGTGATAAAATCTTTTATGTCCTTCCAGTTTCCAATTTTCCACATCACCCACTTGTTAAACAAGAAGAAAATAAGAGGAAGGAATATTGTCCAAGCAGGCAGACTCCAAGCTGCCATCATGGCAAGCCATGCTGCCATTAGTGTCAAGAATTGGCCCTGAATGAAAAACAGGAGATTGTCTACTTCTGTATTGCCTTGCCCAATCATTAACCAGTGATGCTTATACCATATCCACAATTTTTCCTTATCAGTTAAGTGGCTCCATTCAATTTTTGTCCAAAATCTTGGCTTGTGAACAAACCTTTTTACACAAAAAATGGCTATTTTTTGTTTTAGTGTCCCCATACCGATTTCCTTAATCCAAGTATTGCTCTAACTCTCTTGCTAAATCAATGGTTTTTCTTTTGAAGGAATGAGTATCTAATCCTTTTTCTGTTTTGTCTATCATGTCTATTGCCGCCCTTAAGCAACATTCTCTAATCAGAACATCTTTATTAGACATCAAGTTTTTGTAGTCTTCAAGTGGAACCTGCACCATCGTTGTTCCCGCGCCCTTTATTTTGAACGCAGGATTTTTTATTATCTGCTGTTCCAGCGAAACAATCTCGTACTGGTCTTTTATTGCAGTGTCTTTTATTCCCATTTTATAGCCACTGCCGACTTTTATTCCAAGAATTTTTTTGCAGATAAAGACTGCCGAGTTGTCAAAGATTGTTACTTTGACGGTTTTTTCGTCTATTTCCTCTATTTTGTCTATTGCCCCAATAATGTAATTAATTCTATCAGAAATTGAATTTGTTGAAACCGTTTTTTCTATCAAAGCAATTCGCCTCCTTTTGGCAGAATCCATTCGGCTTTCAGGTCTTTCTGGTCTTCATACCAAAACAAGGGCATTACGTTTATGCCTTTGGTTCTAACGTTGTGGGTTGGCAGTGGCTCTTCGGTTATTCTTTTTAAGTTAGACCTGGTTATTTTTGACATTATACTCATTACTTTGTTTGCCAAAGATAACGCTGCTTTTTTTTGTGGGGACGATGGCTTGACAAAGGGAGCAATGTCTGCAAGCATTTCTATTCGATTTTGTTCGGGAGTAGCTATGTCTAAAAAGTGGAGTTCGTTTACTCTGGCTCCAATTATTCCCATTCCGCCAATATTGTTGTTGTAAGTGTATTGTTGTTTTTCTAAATCGCTTAGGAATAAGTCATACCAAATCTTTGGGCCAATGACCGCAATTACGCTATGAACCATAAGAAACTGTGTATGAATAAGTGGAAAAAGAATAAAAAGAGGGAGGTTTTATTCTCCCCAAACTTGCAGGTATCCTGAAGTATTTGAACTAACCGAAATCGTTACTGTGCTTCCGCTAACTGAAACCGCTGCAGGCCCTTGTGATGCTGTTCCAATTGGTTGAAAGAACGCTGCTTGAATCGTTCCAAATCTTGAGGAGTAAGTATACAAGTTTGCTACTGTTGAAAGGTATACCACTTCACAACCAAGAATGGAAGTAATGTCTTTTTGCCCGCCTTTTGTTGCTTCTGTCATTTTTGGTTACCTCAGTTGCTTTTCCCAAGGATGCGATATACTCTCTTGTGGAAAGTATAGATACTGGATGGGGTAGTAATTGTTAGTGAGCCAGCGCCAACTGTTGTGGTTGGGTCTTCCTGGGTTATAGTACTTACTTTGCCTGGATGTACATATCCTTGTATTCCAAGAAATCCTGAAGTTGAAATACCATAATCTGTAAGTGTCACTGTAATGGTGTCACTTCCTGAAGTTGTTGCTGGAGTCTCTACAATTATTTCTTTCCATCCCGCATTGGGAGCAAGCTCTGAAATTGAACAGCTTGTTGAATATGAAGCCATGAAACATTACCTCCTTAGAGTATATCAAAAACTACGTGGCAAAATTGAGGGGCCTTCAAGACAAGAGCCTCAAAAACACTCAACACGAATTTCTTGCTTAGGTTTGTCTGCGCAAGCTCTTCGTAAGTCACGTCTCTTAAGACACGCATTTCAATGACGTTCGTGTCCAGAACAAATAAGCTTTTTCCGTTCGCTGGAGTACTAGAGCCGCCTCCGGCTGTCGTGCTCAAAAATCTCGATGCAATTATCGGTATTCCTTCAAAACTGAGTGTAGTTATTCCCCATGCTATTGTCTGGGTGCTAACATATCTCAATTGCTCTTGGATTAATCCCTTTATTGCATCGTATGTTGAATAGTCGCAAACTATCAGGTTTGGCTCTCCGCCTGAAGTCCTCGCTGTTCTAATCGCAGTCCTAATGTCTGCAAGAGTCAAAGCTGCTGCAGCCTTGTCTGTCCTGTAAGAAGAACTGCCTCCATAACCATTGCTGTTTGCATTGGTAATCAGCTGGTATAGCCCGTTATAGCTGTTAGTGCCTGTTATTGTAGTGCTGTTCACCGGCTCTGTCCAATCAGTTGAGCCATCTCCAAGCAGAATCATGGCTTCTTCAAGCCTTCTTAATGCAAGAGTTTTGGCTCTAACATCAAGGCTTAAAGCGTCAACGTATCCGCCTGAACTCAAATAAGGCCTGCTTGCTTCAACCATGAACTCCGTTACTCTGCCAACCGAAACCAACACTTTTATTGGAACGGTTTTTTTGGCATAAGTGTCGTTTTGTTCTGTCAAAGCAGCGTCTTCTGTTACTGCCTGTGCTGTGGCTATCGTTGTAATCTGATTGTAGCTGGCATAATTGCCGTAGTTTGTTACTCTTGGAATCAGTTCTACAAGCGGTGTAGCTCTCCTTGTCACATCAACAATCTCGGGGTCAACATAGACAGGGATAAGTACTGGTAATGTTCCTGCGGAATAGGTATTCAAAGTAGAATGCAGTGCTTTTTTGAATTCAATCATGTGGCTCTGTATTCCTTTGACCAAACCGTATTCTTTCAATGTATCATCTGAAAGAATAGCCCCCCAGGTATATCTCTTGATTATTGTTCCTTCCGGAGCGTCTCCAAAGAGTGCCCTGCTTTTTAAAGTATTGGCATCAGAGGAGATGTCGTATCCTGCAGGTGTTCCTGCGTTTCCCATTTCCATGTTTTGCATAAAGCATCATTCTCCTTTATTTTTTCATTAGTTCAGCTCTGAATGTCTTGAAACTCAAGTCGCCATTGTATTTTTCAGGTCTGGTTTCAAGGCCTTCGATGCCAACGTTTTCCTTAATGGCTTTTTTCATTGACTCGTAGTCAGCCATTGATTTAGCATGAACAGGTGAGGCTGTTCCACTACCACCTATGCCATATTGCGGTTTAGCGGATTCTCCACCCGGGGTCGTGTCAACTCCTTCTGCCTTTTCAGCTATTTCTTTTCTATACCGCATCATGAATTTTTGGAATCTTTTATATTCCTCATCTTCATCTTCGGTTTCATCTTCTTCTGCTTCTCCTTCGGCTTCTTTTCGAGTGCCCGCTTCGGCTTCTGCTTCAGCTTCTTTTCTTTTGCGCGTGCATCTAGCCTCTGCTTCAGCTTCGGCCTCTGCTTCAGCCTCTTTGGTAACACCCATTTTCTCAACTCCTTTTTGAATTTTAATATTTTTCTTTACGATTAAAGTAGTATTTATTCTTTTCGCATGGCCTAACGGCTCTTGCGATTGCTGGTCTATTGGCTTTGAAGGAACTTTTGCGGGCTGGTTGTCTGGTTTTGTTTCAATTTCTTTTCCTTGTGATTCAACAGTGTATAGTGTTCCATCATAATTGCATAAGTATGCTGCTGTCCCGTCTTCAAAGTTTCTTAGTTCGCCCGGTCTTCCACAGTTTGGGCATCTTGCTTCAGGGGTTGTTTCGCCTAGCTTTCCATAGCTGGCTTCTCCTGATTGTCCTGCGCTTTTTTCTTTCAAGTTTATCTCCTCCTTATCCAGCGATTTAATTAATTGTGTTGGCAAAGACAAATACGCGTCTGGGTTTGCTGCGATTCCTACAATGCTTGTTTCAAGCAAATCCACTTTTTCTATTACCTTAATGTTTTTTTTGAGGTTTGGCTCCCATGCTTCTACTGAGTCTATTACTTTTCCGCCTATAGATAAAGCAAGGGGCATTCCTGCATCAAGCTTTCCAATCAATTGCGGAACCTTTGGGTTTGTTTCAGAATAGTCTGTTACTATGCTTATTGTCATTTGATTGCCGTCCACTTCTCCATTGTCTGCGTATCCAAGCATGTTTTCCCATTCGTGTTCGTGGTTTCCGAAAATAGGCAGCTTTTTTTCTTTTATTTTTTTGACCATATCGTTAAGGCAATTCTTGCTTACTCTTTCGCAATCTCTATCCAATGCGGTTGTAGAGGCTATTCCTTGCAGCTTGTATCTGGTTTTGCTTTCTCCATTGGGTTGTATTTCTGTTATTTGTGTATGGCTCGGAATCATGCCTTTTTGTATTGGAATAAAGACTCTAAAATTTTTCATTGTTTCACCATTACTGGTAGGCGACTATCACTTTTGCTTTAGTATTTGACACCGGCATAATGCTTACTGCATGAATCGTATTGTAGGTAAGCCCTGTGCTGACTGCGGTTGTTATTGCTGCATCAGAATCGGTTACATCAATTAGCACTGATTGAAAATGTAAGAACGCCATGATTGCCCACCTGATTTTTCTTTATGCTATCAAGTGGTTTATAAGGTTTTTGTTTTGAGAATTTGTTCTAGCAACCGGTGTATTATTTGCAGTTCTTCCAATTGCTGAAGCATTGTTATTTCCGGGTGCATTAGGAAGTCTTTAATCCTATTATCGTTGGATTCTCTTAGCACTGGAACACGCCTTTTTCCAGCGTTGCCTTTTTTAATTGCTTTGAATACGAAGCCATGCTTTTGCATGTAGTCGCTTAAAGCCATTTTGTATGCTTGGCTCTCTGGAAGGCCTTGTTTCATTAATTCTCTGGTTGATTGTAGTATTTCTTTCATTCTATCCCCTTATTGTCTTAACTCTTATTTAAATTTTTGCATTATTTATTGATAATCACTTTCCCGCCCTTTTCCACAACCAACTTGCTGTTTGTTTTTTCAATAATTATTTTGTATCCTATTGGAATTGAAAGCACGCCTGTTGTTGTTATTGTGAGAGAGCCGTTTGAAATGTGCAAGCTGCCTGCACTCAAATTGCAGGTTGTTGAAAGCGTGCAAATGCTTGCATCGTTTATTTCCCAGTTTCCGCTTGTAGGGCAATCACAGGTTGTTACTCCGCCAATCGTTGAATAGGTTACAACCACATTAGAGAAATGCCCGAACATCCCCTTGTCCGCATTGCCTGTTCTAACTGGATTCCATTGCTGCTTGTTCGTATCAAAGTTGACTCTGTATTGGAAGTAGCGGTTGTTGTCAGCGTAAATGTCTGAATACCAGGTGCCTGGCGGGCTGCCCCTCAAATTAGTCTGCCATGCACCTGCGCTACTGCAATCTGCCGTGCTGCAACCCCTATAGTCAACCGTTACATTG
>Ga0315296_10003597_pt1 | contig 12896 bp, 9 predicted proteins | sample YL17G14_18_MG_FD_203921 | JGI IMG/M metagenome (GOLD analysis project Ga0315296, IMG submission 203921) | Sediment microbial communities from Yellowstone Lake, YNP, Wyoming, USA - YL17G14_18 | ecosystem: Environmental > Aquatic > Freshwater > Lake > Sediment | place: USA: Wyoming | collected... | reverse complement strand
TAACTGTGATGTGCTCGCGAGAGTATATTCTCCAAACATTTTGCCGCACAGGTAGTATGAAAACAGGTCGGCCATAAAAATCAGGTTCTTTGTTTTTGCCAGCGCATCCGAATTGCCCAACCGCATCGCAAGCAGTTGATAGATACTGTTCAACTGCATAAATTGCACGCCGGTATTCTCATAGATTTCCCGCTTGCTTATCAGTTCAAACGCCTTTTCCATCATTCCGTTGGTTCGGCTGTCACGGTAGTGATAAGGATTTTCGACCAGTTTCCCATCGGCATCAAGCAGTCCGAAATCGACCCCCCAGCTATCCACCCCGATACCGGCAATCTGGTTATGTGCCTCTTTCACCGCTTTCTTTATGCCGGTCTTGACTTCGGCAAGAAGTTTGCCAAAGTCCCATCGCAGCGTTCCTTTTTCTTCAATCGGGCCATTACTGAAACGATGAACTTGCTCAAGGATAAGTTTATCCGCCAGACGTGCAGCGGATTTATCAGCCGAAATCGAACCGAGCATTACTCTGCCGCTCTCTGCCCCGAGGTCCACCGCGATATATTTCTTTGCTTCTGCCATTGTTGATTCCTTTACCTGCGTCTGGTTAAATGGTGAATGGTTAATTGGCCCCGAATGTTTCTATCGGGGCTACTCACCACTCACTACTCACCAATCACCAACGACTTTCCCTGAACGGATAACACTAAAAATAATTTTATAGATTAGATTCTGCCCTTGCAAATTGAAAATGCTCTGTAGAAAAGAACCACCGTCATTCCCGCACGATGGGTGGCAGCCTCAAACGCAGTTTGGGGATGGCAACCCATATTTAGCCCCCGAATTTATTCGGGGGTTATCTTTTCCGCACCACGCAATACGACCGGGTCTTTCCTGCCCTGCTTGCTTGTCGTAGCGCAGCGCAGACCCCAGAATGTCTTTATCTGGGGTCCATCGCAGTGCAGACCCCAGAATGTCTTTATCTGGGGTCCAGAATTCCTTTACTCATATCTTTCCATTCCGGATTCATCTGCTCAATTAGTGCCAGCTTCCATTTCCGTTTCCACCATTTCAGTTGTCGTTCCCTGCTGCGTGCCTCACGATAGCCGCTTACTTTTTCATAATAAACTAACTTATCAAGATTATACTTTTGCACAATCTTGCTTCCCCTCCCATCCCTGTGCCTTACGGTGCGTTTCGCTAAATCTTTCGTCATGCCCACATACAACGTCCCATTGCGCTTATTCGCCAGTATATACACATAGTATTCTCGCATTTTCGTATTATACTCGATTCCCGTAGCGCAGCGCAGGCCCCAGAATGTCTTTATCTGGGGTCCATTGTAGCGCAGCGAAGATCCTCGTAGCGCAGCGGAGACCCTCGAAGCGCAGCGGAGATCCCGGAATGTCGTTATCCGGGACCCAGTATCCAGAATGTCGTTATCTGGGGCCCAAATCCTAAATTAAATCAAATTGCTTCTGACTTTCTTATCGTTTATAATACTTTTACCCCGTGAGACTTGTCCTATGAGATGCCTTTTGGGCTATCTCTGTGGGATGTTATTTATCCCGTGAGGTGTGATAACTACCTCATCGGGACTATCTCACCGGGGCTTCGTCCGTCGTCCTTCGTCTTTTACTTTTCTTCTTGCCTTTCCCAACAATCCACACTATAATACTCTAAACCGCGGACCTTTCACCTTTGGCATAAATTGACCGATTTTATTGTCATGCTGAACGAACCTGTCCTGAGCGAAGTCGAAGGAGTAAAGCATCTGGCCAGCGGAAGGGGCTTATACGGAATCATATAATACATAGTTGGTCGGCCTGTGCCACGAAGAGAATAGATGAAACGGCGACTATTTCACGAAAACATAGCGGCGTCCTGTTACTTTAGGTCATCTGTGGAACAACCACATAGGAAGGCGTTGCTGCAAATTACAGAAAGGTGCAATTTGTTTTGTGCTCATTGCTTTGTATCATCGGGAAACTATGGCGATGTAATGGAATTAGCTGCCATTCAAGAGACTGTAATACCTCGGTTGAAGGAATGTAGAGTCATCAGCGTTACGTTAACCGGGGGAGAGCCGTTTACCCATCCAGAAGTTTTAGAAATTGTCAAGCTATTGCGAGCAATTGAAATTGAAGTCAGCATTTGCACCAATGCAACCCTGATTACATTGGAACAAATGGAGAGTTTATCCAATATAGGCAGGGTTCGCCTCAATGTTAGTTTGGATGGTTTCCGCCCTCGAAGCCATGGCAAGTTCAGAGGAGATAGAGATTCCTTTCTCAAAACAATTAAGACTATCAGTCTTTTAGGGCGGTATAAATTACTCAAGGGACTTTTGGTAACAACAAATAATTTAGCCGAAATTGAAGAATATGCAGAAATATGCGACTTTGCTATTAATAATGGAGCGACGTATGTGCTTATAAATCCGCTATCAAATTTTGGGCGTGGAACAAAAAGCATGAAGAAACTAAGTTCATCTAATCAGGATATGCATCAAATAAAAGAAGTTACCTCTAGATATACTAACGCCATTGAACTTGTAAATATTCGATTCCCCAACGATAGTTTGCCTTTGTCTGCTTGTGAAGCAGGAAACATTATTTATGTTTTCGTTCGCGGTGAACTGACGGTGTGCCCTTATCTGGTTTTCGCGGCTAAAGTTCCTAAAAGCCAACACAAAGTTGAAGAATTTATTGTAGGAAATATATTTCGAGACAGTAACATTGCCCAATTGCTGGACAAATACAAGTTCTATGAGCGTTACCATATCGGTGATAATTTGTTCTGTAAAAATTGTGAGATGGATTCTAAGTGCGGAAAGGGTTGTCCTGCGGCTGTTATTGCATCAGGGCAACACATAGAAGGGATTGATCAAGAAATGTGCCCTGTTGTTTATAAAAATGCGAATATTGTCATATCGGGCGAATTGAATTAAAGCAGAATGCCTATGTTGAAATCACGGCTAAAAGGATTTTTTGTAACTGTTGATGGGCCCAATGGGGTTGGGAAATCGAGTTTGGTAAACGCCATCGTTTCACAACTCAAACAATTAGGTTTTGACGTTTCGGAAACGGGAGAACCAACCAATTCTCAGCTTGGTCGATTGGTACGACAAGCTGAAACCATCTACAACGGGCGTGTATATACCTGCCTTATTGCTGCGGATAGATATTTTCATATTGAAACCGAAATCATACCATTGCTAAACGATGGGAAAATAGTTTTGTCAACAAGATATGTTGAATCATCGCTTGCGTTACAAAATCTAGATGGTGTTGAGTTCGAGTTTATTTGGGCGATAAACAGCCAAATCTACAAACCAGACCTCAGTGTAATACTTACAGCCTCGGCAGAAATTCTCGAAAGCCGTTTGAGTGAACGTTCTTGTTATAGCCGCTTTGAAAAATCGAAGACACGGCAAGCCGAATTAGATAGTTATATGCGGGCGGCAGAATTTCTTTCAACGAAGGGGTTTAATATTTTACTTGTTGATAATGGAACCGTATCATTGGAGCAAAATGCAACTCGAATCACTGAGAAAATTGTGAATCTTCTTAATCAAAAAGGGGAGTAAAAATGCAAAACACTTCCCCAACTAACTTAACGCTTTTTTGCTGGAATATCGCTAATCCGTCAAAGAAACGTGCAGAAACACAATCGGCCTGGATTCGTGAGCAGAACGCGGATGTATTTGTTCTCACAGAATGTAAAAATAGCGAAGGTTGCTTGTTTATCGAAAAGCATCTTCGTGCCTATGGCTATAACGTTATTTTTCCAAAGCCAGAAGGTAATGAGTACGGAGTGATCATAGCAAGCAAGCATAAATTAACCCCCACTGCCTTTTCTAAGGGTGTTGGCTGCATACAATCGCGTGTGGTGTCGGCGTCACTTCAACCACCACTTTTTTCAGGCGAAATTGAAATTGTAGGAACTTATCTACCTTCAAGAGATTCCAGTAAAGAAAAAATAGACAGAAAAAAACAGTTTATTAATTCATTAGTTATGAATATTAAAGAATACAAATTTCCGTTGTATTCAATATTTTGCGGTGATTTGAATATTTTGGAACCTTATCACATTCCACATTATTCAATATTTCAAGACTGGGAATATAGCTTCTATAATTTTTTGGAAAGTTTTATGAAAGATGCATATCGGTATCTAAATCCAGAGCTTCAAGAATACAGCTGGGTTGGACGCACGGGCGACGGCTACCGATATGACCACTGTTTTATTTCAAAAAAGCTGACTGTTCATCTTCAAACTTGTTACTATTTACACGATACACGAAAAGAAAAACTTAGTGACCATTCTGCGATAATTGCCAGATTTGCTTTATAAAAATGAAGCTCTACTAGGGAGGGCCACCTGTTTTTAGGGGTGGCACTGGGTGGCGAAATCTGCGGACAGCATTTTTACCTTATGTTCCTGTGTTCTTATGCTCTTGTGCCTTTTTGCGGCTGACTTAACAGTGTTAATCGGTGTCAATCAGTGTCTAAAAAATGATGTTCAAAAACTGCTCAAAACACGACTATTTCTTGCAAAAAGATGCAAAAAGAAGTTCATTTTTGACAAAAAAACGCAAAAAAACACAAAAAACCGAATTCCAACCCTTACTTTCTGATACCCTGCTTTCCTGATATCCTTCTTCCTGATACCCTGATTTCCTGATGTCCTTTTGCCCGTTACTTATCTCCTCCCAAAGTCAAGAAGTTCAAAAAAAGTGTTCAAAACATGCTCAAAACCTGCTCATTTTTTGAAATTTTTTGAAATTTTTGCAAATAAATGCAAAAAAATGCAAATTTTTGCTAATTTTTACCCCCATTTTTACCCCAAAAACAAATAAGTCCTATAAAATCACACTTTTTACTACCACCAACCACCCCATTTTTCAAAATTTCCCTCAAAACTCCCTTATTTCCACCTATTTTCCGACTTTTTTTCTCTTTTTTTACCTCCCTTTTTCCTGATAATCTAAAGTTGACCAATATTCCTTTTTATCGATGTCCTTGAATGTCAAATTTGACCCTCAAAAATCGTGGGTAGTAAATGCGGGCATCGCGGGCCATTTGCCAGAAGTCAGTAGAGTTGCAGACGTAGGTAATTATAAGCTCATCCGGGCTGGAAATCCCCTGGTGCCCTTTGGCTGCATAACAAAAATAGGTTTTGTGCCAGGTGTACTCAGGGCACTCATATATCTTGTGCGGAGCACTCCAGGGGCCAACAGGTGTCGGTGAAAACCGCATCAGGATATTCTTCGACATCCCCAATTCAGTATAAATAACCACATATTTCTTCAGCGCCGGCTGGAAACTTACCGAATACTCCGTCGCTATCCCATCAAATAACCCCTTTGCCTTATTAGCATCCGCGACCCAATCAGCGCCATTCCAGAACCGCCACTTTTCAAAATCTGCAATTTTTTGTGACTGCACACGAGCGACTATCATACTCAGTCTGCCTATGCCCATTTTCCATTCCTCGTTACAGCCATAGATATATACGAAGTCCCTGTCTTTCATAACCGCTGAGCCGAAAAGCATCTCGCTATTCTGCGAATAACGGCCGTACGGAACTTTGTGCTGCTTAATCCGCCACTTCAACGGCTCCTCCTGCGGATTATCCACTTCGCCCAGCCATGTTCCAATATTTTTAAATCCAAAAACGGACTTCTCATCGGTTTTGACTATCTGCATAAGAAACAAATACAAATTCCCATCTGCGAGGATGCCGTCAAATATCCAGAACCACCCGACACCGTCGGCAGGCGTGATAAAGGCAGCCGGTTTTCCTTCTTTTGTTGTCCGCCAGAAAAACTTCACAGAAGCTTTTGACGGCTCTTTGCCGGACTGAAGTGCGATTGTGTTATTTATCATTGTTGCATCTTTATGCTGGCCATCGACTATATCGCCAATCCATGTGTCGCTATATAGCCAGAGTGTTACCGTATCGCTTAACGCTAATGAGTATGCTCCATCTGCGCCTGTCCAGCCCTTTTCCCTCGTGAATAGTGCCTCATACTCCGGCAATCTCTCAACTGAGTATTTGACCTCTTCACCGAACGAAGAATAACAAAATACTACCCCAAATAAAATCAATTGAACCATCAACTTTTTGCTTCTCATAAGCCCTTCAAAACGCTCCATCACTAAATCAGACTTTTGGGACTTTTTCTAACCGCACGACAATTGCGACCCAGCACTGCTCTTCTCAATACTCCTAACCCGCCAGAAAAGCAAAATAAGAAAAACCGCCGTCACTAACCCCACAATACCCATCCCGGCGGTATTGTCAGTGCGATTTTTATCCATCTCCTGTAACGGCGCAAGTAATATGAAAAACCCAAGCGCCCCGGATACAAGCGCCCACTGATGCCTTTCCGACCAGCCGGCATCACGCCCGACATTTTCAATAAACCTAAGCCAACCAGGACAACCAATCCTATCAGAAAAACCATCGTCAATAACGGATGAATCCCTGTCTTTGGCACCACCCACACGAGAAAAAACAAAGCGAGGGTTCCTACAAATCCGACCGGCAAAAACCAAAATGCCCGAACCGCTTTTTTCTTCTCACCAAACACAGGAATCGGCATCCGCCACGCCAGGATGCACAATCCAACTGTTACTGCCATCGTCACCAAATAGTGCATAACCGGCGGCCAATACTTGCTGATAAATAAAAAAATAAACACCGCGTTCAACACCCACAACACAAATATCGCCCACAACTTCCCCTTGCCAACCCACGCCTGCCTCCGCCTCGCTGGAAATAAAATCCCAACAAGCAAAATCGGAATCGCAATACTAAAGACACAATGATAAATCGTCAGTTCCAAAGCCCAAACCCAGTTGACACCAATCCAGCGACCGTAGCTTCCAAGCGCCCCCAAATCCATCCAGTTCGGGTCAAAGAAGCTCTTGCACATCAGCCCTTCTTCGGCGATGCCATAAGCCGCCCCAAGAATAAGCAGCGTCGGCCAACCTTTGCCCCACCGAAACGTCATTTCCCGTACCAGAATAGCTCCACCACCGTACAGCACCGCCAGCATAATAAATCCAAGCGGATTAAAAAACTCGGCCGGCGGCGCTGAACCGGATAATAATTCACCAATTACTGGTGACAAAAATAATAGCACAACTGCCGGCGATAAAAACCTTTTCGCTCCCATCACGCAAAATCCCTTTCATTTATAATCCTACTCGCCGATACGCTTGATATATACCGCTAACTGGCTGCCGATGCCATCGGGCTTGGCCCAGCTCTGGCTGCCAGCTGCGACATTTACTTTGACCTGTATGACTTGCTTTCCTGTCACGCAATCAAACCAACGAAATTCATACATCCCCGCCGTCATATTTTTCAATCCGATTTCGCCTTTTAGCTCAGCGGCGTAAGCGATGTAACTATCCCCCGGCAGAGCCAATACGTATTGCGTCCCCGCGAATCTTAGCTCATCGTGCGGTGACATCTGGTTAAAATTAGTGGACTCAAAGAACCGCACCAGCCGGCCACAGTCCTCAAGGTCGCTTTTCGCTGTGCCGGCAATATCCATTCGCAAAATCATCACATACGCACCGCTCATTGCACACGCCCAGCTTTTGCTGCGTGCTTCACTACCTGTCCCGTAGTTTGCTGCTTCAGACATATTGAGATTATATCTTCCCTTCGCATGCTTCCAGGCACTAACCACACCTTCGTGCAAAGCCTCAGCAGTAGGGACATTGTATTGAATTGCAAACTGGTCAATGTGCGGGTCATCTGCAAACTCCGAAAAATCCACCCCGCTGTGTTTGTGCACGGCAATCACATGGTCGTAGTCGTCTGCTGCACGAATCTGGGCGGCGATATTCTTTACCCGCTGCGGACTGAACGCCTCCTCGTATTCCTCCGCAACGCACCATATCAGATTTTTGTGATGCTCGAAATCATTAACTATCGTGTTTATAAAATCTTTCTCTTTTTCACCCACCTGGTCGCCGGTATCCCACAGCTTCGCGCTGTCATCATAGAAAAACAAGTATATAACGATACCGTTCTTATCCATCTGGGCAAACCATTCCTCCCACTGCTTAAGCACGTTCGTATTAACTCCTTTATTCGAGTCGTTATCCACAAACGGATTATGCGTCTTGTCCCCGTCTCCGCCGTGCGAGCGCACTGCCATCATATAAATGCAGTTGGCGCCGGTGCTTTTGAGCTTCTCTATCAGCGCCATCTGGTCTCCGTCTCGGGTCCCGTTCGGATTCAACTTCCCCCGATAGAGAAAATCTTCAGGGTCGCCGGGCCCGCACATAAAAAACGACCCCCCGCCCTTCCGCCTCAACCATTGTGGATAGTCAGGGTCAACAATGATTTGGCCGGTCCGGTCCTTCGACTCTGTCACAGAATCTACCAGCAACTTCAACGCGTGGTTTATCATCTTGTTTTCTTCGATTTTTGTATCGTTCCAGCTAACTATCAAATCCAGGCCCTGCATAACCACCATAGCCCGTATGCCCCCGTGTCCCAAACAAGCAAAGACATCATTTGGAGCATCAGGCCAGTTGCGAAGTCCATCGCGCCCGATGCCATTTACCCACCAGGCAAAGCTGTAACTATTATTGTGGTCGCACTGGTTATTGCCTCCGCCAATTGAACGCTGCCCTGCAATCATCTCAGCAGATTTGCCCTCCGTCCGCGGAATTGAAAGAGGCAACGGCGACGTTATAGCTAATTTCACGTTTTCAGAACTAACAAGCTGTTTATCCTTCCATTTGCCTTTTCGTAGATATAAAAGACCGAACCTCGCAAAGTCACGCGGCGAAATCGCAAGCCGACCGGGCCGGCCATCTGTTCCAAAAGCCATAAAGGTCGGATTGTCCTGACAGCCGAGTGTGTCGGTCAATTTAGGATGCAGGACCTCAGCGTCAACTGTTTCAAATGTCACCTTATAAACCTCGAGCATCAAGGTATCGAAAAATAGCGCCATATTGTAATCGCTATAATCGAAGGCATCGCCGGGCCACTCCCGCACACCATAGCAGGAAATTTGGTTACACAGATGCCGCCAGGTAATCTTACGGTCCTTATAGCCGAGCGCCTCATTTAGCAAATTAAGTCCCGGCTCAAACTTAGCGACTCTGTCGTCGATACCGGCGATTCTCTTTCCTTCGACAGCTTTCAACAGAAAATGTGTATAGACCGGCTTGACCGCCGAGGCGACATCATTTCGTTTGCTCGCATCGCCCCACGTATAAGCCATATACCCATACCGCACCACACACCCAAATCCACCCGTATAGTCGCTAAACGCCTTCAGCTTTGCCGCATCCAACCCAACTTCATCAGGTGTTTTGACCGCCCATTCCTTCTCCGGGTAAACCGGCTTTATTTCATCCGCTTTTACCTGCGCAACTTCCACGCACACGCCAACCGACACCAATATCGCCGGCAACAAAACCTTCCACCGCGTCATTTCCATTTTGCCTTTTGCCTTGTGATCCTTGTCATTGCGAGCCCCCGCACCAATTGTGGTGCGGGGCGTGGCAATCTCTAACCTAATGTCTTCTACAAAGCAATTCGCAAATTCATTCTATCCACTTCTGCAAAACCCGAAAACCAAAAAGTCAGCTAATTTTCTTGACCGCTGGGAATTTTCAGATAAACTCCGGCTTAAATTTTCAGTTCTCGAGAATATAAGGAATGGCAGGAGCCCAACCAAATTCAGTTGACATTGAAAAATGGCTTAAACTTATAAGGGCCGATGGTGTCGGGCCGGTAACTTTCGGAAAGCTTATCAAGCACTTCGGCTCTGTTGATGGAGCACTCGGCGCTTCGGTCAGTGAACTATCTAAAATCGACGGCATAGGATTCAAAACCGCTGAACGCATCGCTGCATCACGCGATAAGTTCGATGTTACCGGCGAGCTGAAACTGGCAGAAAAGTTAGGCGTCTGGCTCATCAATCTCAACGACGAGCGGTATCCAGTTGTATTGAAACGCATTTATGACCCGCCGCCGGTCCTTTATGTAAAGGGGACTTTGACGCGGGAGGATAATTTGTGCATTTCGATAGTCGGCACCCGCAGGTGCAGTTTGTATGGCCAGGAACAAGCATCCCGGCTGGCACATTTTTTAGGTTCGGCCGGTTTTACTATCTGTTCTGGAATGGCCCGCGGCATAGATACTGCTGCGCACCAGGGCGCACTATCAGCCGGCGGACGCACAATCGCAGTGCAGGGCTGCGGCCTGGCAAATATCTTTCCGCCGGAGAATAAAAACCTGTTTGAACTTATAGCCGGGTCCGGCGCGTGCATTAGCGAATTGCCGCTTCGGTATGAGCCGTTATCCGAAAACTTTCCGCCACGCAACAGAATAATAGCCGGACTGTCACTGGGGACAATTGTTGTCGAAGCACCTTTGAACTCGGGGGCGATGATTACCGCCAGAGTTGCGATGGAATACAACCGTGAGGTAATGGCGGTACCGGGGAAGATTGATTCGCCGCTGAGTAAAGGGACACACAAATTGATAAAGGAGGGGGCAAAACTGATAGAGTCCGTGGAAGATGTGATGGAAGCGCTCGGCTATATCGGCGAACAACTGGCAGACCACGTCACTGACGCAGCAGGAAAGGCGGCGGCGAAGGGAGAAAAACCGTTGTTTGATATAAGAGAGTTGAAGCTGATTGGCGATGAAAAAATGATTTATGATTATCTGCATAAAGAGCCCTCGCACATAGAGCAGATAATTATGGATACGAAATTAACGCCGGGAAGTGTCAATGCAGGGCTGATTTCACTTCGGCTAAAGGGGCTGATAAAGCAGTTCCCAGGCAGTTTATTCGTAAAAATATAGGTGCTTGCCCGAGTATTTACGCTAACAAATCCGTCTTTGTAGAAAAACCTACCTGCAACAGCAAAAATGTTGCATTTCCATAAGATAAACTTATCGAAAATTCAATCGTATTGATGCAGAAGATACTTTTAGAAATACAATTACACAGGGAGGTTTTTCTATAAGCTCTTCATTAACAATGTGTTATGCTCACGTATTGAGCAATGGTGATGTATTTTTTTAGTTTGTGGGTGTTGACTTAAACGTCTATATATAATAGAGTATGTGTTTTCATGGCAAAATTATCAAAAACAACCGGAAAGGAACTGTTAAAAACCTCCTCCAAGGTCGCCAGAGTCAAGGGTAAACGGGTCTTCAGGACATACGAAGAGGCAATCAGATACCTGTTTAACAGGACCGATTACGAGAAGGAGCAGCGCCTGCGGTATAACGTTACAACGTTCGACCTGAGCAGGATGGAGAAGCTTCTATCCTTATTAGGCAACCCCCACAAAAAAATCGATACAGTTCATATAGCCGGCACAAAAGGCAAAGGTTCAACGGCCACGATGCTGGCCAAGATGTTAGAGGCAAACGACTATAAGGTTGGACTATACACCTCGCCGCACGTTGTGCATTTGCACGAACGGATTATGGTCAATTCACGAATGATTAGCGAGCCGGAAATGCTCGGTCTGATGAACCGTGTTTATGCTCCGGTCGAGAAGGTATCGAAAACGAGCCCTCTGACTTTCTTTGAGATTATGACGGCTCTGGCGTTTATGCATTTTCTGGATAAGGCGGTTGATATCAGCGTGATAGAGACCGGCATGGGCGGCAGATTAGACAGCACCAATGTCATTGAGCCAAAAGTCATCGGCATAACCAGTTTGAGTCTTGACCATATGAACCAGCTCGGCAATACTATAGAGAGCATTACAAAGGAAAAAGCAGGGGTGTTCAAGCCCGGTGTGCCGATAGTAACCGTTCAGCAGGAACCGGCAGCGATGCAGGTTCTGAAATCCCACGCCAATGCTGTCAAGGCACCATTCAGTGTAACCGGCCAGGACATTGATTTTTCTCACCGATTTGAAACATCGCGGGAGCATGGCCCGCACACAAGGATTTGCCTGACAACCCCAACGAGCAAATTTGAACATCTGCGGGTGCCTCTGTACGGTAGGCACCAGGCAATCAACTGCGGCCTGGCTTTAGCTATGCTGGATAAGCTCAAATCAGCAGGCTACAACATAGATAACGAAAAGGCCATTGAGGGACTTAATAAGGTGTCGCTGTCGGGCCGAATGGAGATGATTTGCGACGACCCGAGGATTATGATTGACGGCGCTCACAATGCGGCAAGCATCCAGGCCCTGATGCAGGCGATAGGCCAGCATATTCCTTATGATTCGATGGTGGTAATCTTCGGCTGTAACAACGATAAAGACATCAGAGGAATGCTGCACTGCCTGCAATACGGGGCCGACAAGGTGGTTTTTACGCGGAGCAACTCGGTAAAAGCGATGTCGCCGCAGGAGCTGGCTGACATATACACGGAAATATCGGGCAAGATGTGCCAGGCGGCTAACAGCTTAGGGGAATCGCTGCAACAGGCCAAAAGTGCCATCTCCAAAGAGGACCTGATTTGCATTACCGGTAGTTTCTACCTTATCGGGGAGGCAAAGATGCGTTTCCAACCAACTCACTCCCTTCCTGCCGGTTGACTGAAGGCTCAAATCACCACACCTGAAATGTGCTGAATCGCTGCATGATTTATCGGGGGCGGAAATTTCAACAACATGAGGAGAAAAAAAGATAAAAAATCAAGAAAACAGGGGTTTTTGAGGGAAATTTTGAAAAATGGGGTGGTTGGCGGTAGTAAAAAGTGTGGTTTTATAGGACTTATTTGTTTTTAGGCGAAAAATGGGGGTAAAAATTAGCATTTTTTGCACTTTTTTGCATTTTTTTGTCAAAAATGAACGTGTTTTGAGCAAAAATTGCAAGAAATTAACCGTTTTTGAACACTTTTTTTGCACTTCTTGACTTTGGGAGTAGATGAGTAACGGGCA
>Ga0315296_10003596_pt1 | contig 12897 bp, 13 predicted proteins | sample YL17G14_18_MG_FD_203921 | JGI IMG/M metagenome (GOLD analysis project Ga0315296, IMG submission 203921) | Sediment microbial communities from Yellowstone Lake, YNP, Wyoming, USA - YL17G14_18 | ecosystem: Environmental > Aquatic > Freshwater > Lake > Sediment | place: USA: Wyoming | collected... | reverse complement strand
GTGTGGATCAGGCGCGGCTCCCCTCCGGATTCCAATTTCTGGCGCAGGTATCGGATATACACTTCCAGTACATTGCTCTCACCGCCAAAGTCATAACCCCAGACCCGGTCAAATATCACCTCGCGGGTCAAGACCTGTTTGGGATGACGCAGGAATAGCTCCAATAATTCATATTCTTTATGGGTCAGAGAAACAAGCCTTTCTGCTCGCGAAACCTGGCGGGAACCGGTATCCAGAGTAAGGTCAACGAACTTGTAGACCGGGATATGTTCAGGTAGAGTACGCCGTAATAAAGCTCGAATGCGTGCCAGCAATTCATCCAGGTTGAACGGCTTGACCAGGTAATCGTCCGCACCAGCGTCCAAGCCCTGCACGCGATCCTGGATTGTATCCTTGGCAGTCAACATCAAAATTGGAACGTCGCCGCCAGTCCGCAAGCGGTGGCATACCTCCAGCCCGTCCATTCCAGGCAGCATCCAATCCAGGACAACCAGGTCAGGCTGATGATCTCTTGCCAGATTCAAACCACTGCGCCCGTCGCTAGCTATGTCTACGATATATCCCTCATAAGCCAGGCTACGTTGGAGTAATTTGAGAATGGAATGGTCATCTTCGATGATCAAAATACGCTCGTTCATAATCTTACTCCTATCCAGAATATACCACAAAGGGCATCTTTTGGTAGAATGTACCTGTGTTTATTCTTTTCCCACCTGGCTTCCCACCCAGTAAACGTTTGGTTGACCTAACAGCCACTTGTTTGGGTTTGATCGTCCTCTCTCCCATACTGCTTGCGCTGGTGGTGTGTTTGCGTGTTCTCCATGGCAGTCCGATTCTGTTCCGCCAAAAGCGACCCGGGTACCAGGGAATACCGTTTATCAATTATAAGTTCAGGACGATGACTGAAGCGCGCGACCCGACTGGCAACTTGCTACCAGATTCCGACCGTTTGACCCCTCTCGGACGTTTCCTTCGTACAACCAGCCTGGATGAGTTGCCAGAACTCTTTAACGTACTTCGCGGTGAGATGAGCCTGGTCGGTCCACGTCCCTTACTATTGCAGTATCTTGCACGTTACTCACCAGAGCAGAGGCGCCGCCATGATGTCTATCCTGGCATCACCGGCTGGGCGCAGGTCAACGGCAGGAACGCTCTCGATTGGCCATCCCGCCTGAGCCTGGACGTCTGGTATGTGGACCACTGGTCGTTCTGGCTGGACATCAAGATACTGCTGCTTACACTTTGGAAGGTTCTCAAGCGGGAAGGTATCAACCAGCCCGGGCAGGCTACAGTGGAGGAATTCATGGGAAATGGGTAGGAAAAATCTAAGCCCATTTTCTCAAAGCAAATGGATTTCTCTGGAGTTCACTGACTTGACAACCCTCACCCTATGCATATAATAGGCGCATATTCAAAGGACGTACCCGGAGACCAGTAACTGTTATACCGTCAAGAGAACCGCCGGATGGTGCAAGGCGGTCGGTTCAGCAGTGAAATCCCCTCCGGTGATCTGATACAAACAGACCGTTGCCCTCGCAGGGGTCACCTGACCGTAAGAGGGACGGGAGCGCCCGTTAGCGCGCAGACGAGGTTATTACCCTCATCCCTACCCTCTCCCAAAGGGAAATGGGTAATAATGAAAGCAGGTGGCACCACGAGTCGCCCCCTCGTCCTGCTCAGGACCGGGGGCGTAATTATTTGTTTCTGGAGGTGCAGCAATGCTCGACATCAATCTCATCCGCGAACAGCCAGACTTGGTCCGCAAGGCACTGCACGACCGTCAAATAGATCCAGCACTGGTCGACCTCATCCTGGCGCTTGACGGAAAACGCCGTTCCATCCTGACCGAGACCGAGACCCTGAAAGCGGAACGCAACGCTGCCTCGAAAGAGATCAGCCAGATAAAAGATGCTTCTGCACGCCAGAGCAGGATCGAGACCATGCGCGCGGTCGGTGACAAGATCGCTGCCCTCGACGAGCGGGTGCGACAGGTGGAGGCTGAACTGCAGGCAGCGACCTCGGTCATACCCAACATCCCCGACCCCAATACACCCATTGGAAAGGATGAGCATGGAAATGTTGTCCTCAGGGCGATTGGCGAGCAGAAATCATTTGACTTTGTACCCAAGCCACACTGGGATCTGGGACCCGCGCTGGGTATCCTCAACTTCGAGCAGGGTGTTAAACTCACCGGTTCACGCTTTTATGTGCTGAGCGGTGCGGGAGCGCGATTGCAGCGGGCACTGATCGCCTGGATGCTCGATCTGCATATCCAACAAGGTTATGTCGAAAAATACACTCCCTTCATGGTCAGGAGCGCGACGCTCTTCGGCGCCGGCCAGTTGCCCAAGTTCGCCGATAACCTGTACAAAGACCACGAGGAAGACTTGTACATGGTACCGACTGCCGAAGTCCCATTGACCGGCTTGCACATGGATGACATCCTCGATGAAGCCCTCCTTCCCCTGCACTACACTGCGTACTCCCCTTGCTTCCGCCGCGAGAAGATGAGCGCCGGTCGGGATGTGCGCGGCATCAAGCGGGGTCACCAGTTCGACAAGGTCGAGATGTATACCTTCTGCAAGCCGGAAGAATCACCGGAGGAATTGAAAAAAATGCTGGCCGATGCCGAGCAGACCGTTAACCAGCTTGGTTTTACTTACCGCATACTGCAGCTCTGCACCGGTGACCTGGGTTTTGGCTCGACCATCACATACGATGTTGAGGTCTGGGCAGCCGGCTGTGGGGAGTGGCTGGAGGTCTCATCAGTTTCAACCGTTACTGACTTCCAGGCACGCCGTGCCAATATCAAGTATCGTCCCACTGGCGGTGGGAAAACCCGCTTCGTTCATACCCTGAACGGCTCCGGATTAGGATTGCCGCGCACACTGATCGCCGTCCTGGAGAATTACCAGCAGGCAGACGGTTCAGTGCGCGTGCCTGATGTGCTGTTCCCATGGATGGGCGGCATCGAAGTGATCCGCGCGGAGGGATGATATGCCCACTGATCCAAAATTCTGGGGGCAGGTCTTATTAGAAACATTTACCTTATTCGCCATGCTGGTTGGCTTATTCGGGTTGATCGTGCCAATCTTTCCGGGCCTGGTCGTTATCTGGCTGGCAGGACTGGGCTTTGGCATTGTGAGCGGCTTCTCCACCCTGGGATGGGTCATGTTTGCGCTCATGACCATCCTGATGGTCATTGGCAATCTGGCTGATAATGTCTTGATGGGTGCCAAAGCTCGCCAAGGTGGCGCATCCTGGGTCTCGATCGGCCTTGCGCTGGTCGCCGGTGTAATCGGGAGCCTGGCGTGGCCACCTATCGGCGGTTTGCTGACAGCGCCGCTGGCGTTGTTTCTCGCCGAATATATCCGGCGGCGAAACTGGCCGGATTCCTGGAAAGCCACCAGCGGCATGATGATCGGTTGCGGCTGGTCGTTCATTATCCGGTTTATAATTGGAGTCATCATGACCGGCTTGTGGATGATCTGGGCCTGGGCATGACGGTTTTCTTTACATAAGGAGGCAGATATGCCAACGATCGTTTTCGATGTACTTGAAATCCTGGGGGCGTTCTTCCGCTTTCTCGGTCTGGTAGTCTTTGGATTGGGTACTGGCTGGCTGACCCTGCACGGTTTTCGGAAGGAAGTCTGGCAGCTCCAGATAGCAGTTTTCCTGGGCTTCATCGGTGTTGCGATCGCCATGGCTACCTTCCAGACTGCCGGCGCGTTAGCTGGCTATGCCCTCGGTGCCGGCATCGCCATACTGGTCTGGGGTATCCCAAGACCGAAAAAAGAGGATGATAAGGATTGATCCTCCGGGATAGCAAGAACACCTAAATAGTCCTGATTTTTTACTTTTTAATATTTAATCCTCCCGACCGGAGAGATGAGGCATGGATTCCATCCTTGCCTCCCAATCCCAAGCGGGCAGGTATACGCGCAACAAGCCCATCCCTTTTGGAGTGGGCTTTTTTTTCATCCGAGGGAAGACAATCAAGCCAGTTAATGTGAGCGGGGTAAACATACTCTTATATCTATATTCATATCGATTCTTAGCCTTAGACATAGCCGCGAAAAAGAATATGGTTTTTTATTAGATGATGATTTATAGCCATAAGCATCTATTCCAATGCCTCAATCGCAGCTTGAGCCGCGGCTTCAGGTGTTCTCTGCTCCCTTATCACCAGGCTGACCGCTTCCTGCAGTAACGGTCCGAGAGCCAGGATTATATCTTCTGAAGGGATCAGGCGGGCAGAGAGCAAGACATCATTCAGGACAGCCCGGCGATTTCCCTGCCAGGTCTCCAAAGCCTTTGGACGCAATGGTAAATAACCGGCAGATGCCGTCCAGGCACCCAGGAATTCGCTTTCGACCAGGTACTCCGCCAGCTCAACAGCCAGTGCCTGCTGGCTGGAGGTTGATCCAGCCAAAGACCACACCCAACCGTCTCCCAATGTGAAGTTTGTCCCATCCAGACCAGGCAGCGGGGAAGCAATGCTGTCAGCAGGATTATCACTCAGATACTGCGAAGCCCAGGTTATGACCATATTCGAGTGGTGATCGCGGTAAGCCTGCCAGGATTGCAGGTCTGTTTTGTACTGCGCGATGGTGTAAGGGAACATGCCTTTCTCCCCACCTTGCTGGAAGAATTTCAACACCTCAATCAGCTTTTGCATGTCAAGTGTGGCCTGATTCTGGTCATCAACCACTCTGCCACCCATAGAAAGATACAGGCACAATCCTAACACTGCCTGCGGGTCGGCTGCCGGAAATGCAACGGTCCTCCCTTTTTCCTGAATGCTGACCCAATCCAGTTTTTGGAAACCGGGCGCGGCGGGGCGATCCACCAAGATCAAAGCATCGCCGGCGAATGGCAACCCGTAGATCGCCTCCTGTACCCGGGCAAGGCCTGCTGCGAAATCATACCAATCGGGATCATCCATGATTGTTGTCAATCCGTTAAACGGATGGAGCAAACCCTTGAGAACAGCGGACTCCATATCCGAACGGGAAAGGGCAACCAGGTCGGGTAATGCCCCTGGAGCGGCACTGCCTGATGCAACCAGCGACCCCAACAGGCTGGCTGATCCGGTGGCAGCCTTAATGCGTACTTCCAAAGTCAATCCGGGATGGAGCGCCACGAACTCATCCAAGCGAGCCTGCAGGAGTGTGCCCGAAGGAGTATTGGCAGCCGGATCGAACTGCGGAGGCAGCCACAGACGCAGCCTGGGAGCCGCAAGGGGAGCTGCTCCATCAGTAGGTGCTGCAGTTGGTATGGCAGTAGCCACCAATGTAGGTTGAGCCGCAGGTGTTTGAGGTGTTCCCCGCATACATCCCGCCAGTAATGCCAGAAGCAATGCAAGGACGAGTGTAATTCTCATGACCTGCTTCTTAACAATATGCACACCCCTGATTCCACCAGGAATGTCCGGTATAAAAAAGGACTTGCCCTGCTTGCTCCACATGGTTGGTTTAACAGTTGATCTGTTCCCTTTTGGGTGAAGAAAAAACAATGTCATTAGAACTTCAGGCGAGACTCCAACAACGCCACGAGCAGGTGAACTGCATTTTGTACATCTTCAAAATCCACCATTTCAGAGGCAGAATGCAGGTAGCGGCAGGGGATCGAAAGCATGCCGGAGGGAACGCCCAGGCGCGTTACCTGCATAACATGCGCCTCAGTACTGCCCAGGGAAAGAACTTCACGCTGGTATGGGATGCGGTTTTTTTCAGCAGTATGCACAATCCAGTCAACCATCTGTGGAGCAGCAATCATCCTGCCGTCTTTTACCTGGATAACCGGTCCCTTCCCGAGGGTAGTTCCTGGCTTGGGATCATCAGGTGTGTCGGAAGCGGGTGTCACATATACAGATATACCGATCTCGGGATCGACCCCGAATGCCGCCGGCGCCATACCACGTGCACCGACTTCCGCCTGTGTCGTAAAGACAAAATTGACCTCATGCGCAGTACGTTCTAACCGGCGCATGGTCTCAATCAAAACCGCCACACCAATTCGACCATCCATGGACCTGGCAACGAGGCGCCTGCCAAGGTCAAGAAAATCTCCCTTGAAGGCAGCCATATCCCCAATCTTGACCGGGCAACTGCCAGGGTTGGTTGCACCTACATCAATGAACATTTTCTCAACCGGGGTTAACTCGGATGTCCTGGAGAAAGTCAGCGACCCGACGACGCCCTCAATACCATTCAGGAAGCGGACCTGTGCGCCCGCCAGCACCTGCGGCTGGATAGTGCCCAGGGTCGTGAAGCGGATAAAACCGTTCTTATCCACGTGGGTGGCAATCAAGCCAATCTCATCCATGTGGGCAGTGAGCATGATCTTCTTGCCATTCTTGCCGAGCTCGCCCTTGCGTGCGATCAGGTTGCCAAGAGCATCCGCCTGCACTTCATCTGACAGCGGTTCGACCTCGAGACGAATCAAGTCACGGATGGCAGCCTCATATCCAGGTGGGCTGATTATCCCGACAAGTTTTCTGATCATGGATTTCAACCCGTTTCCCATTTCCAAGTGCTCATTTTGCTTTTCAGCCATCAACGCAATTCCTTTCCCAACAACGCCGGTGTGATACATCCTAAAGCAGCATGCAGCAGCCTGAGGGTATTCTTCCAATCCTCCAGCCGGCACAATCCCATCGCAGTGTGGGCATAGCGCCCCGGAATTGACACAGAAATGCTGGGAATTCCAGTGCGTGCCAGATGGATCACAGCCGCATCCGTACCACCCCCACCCGGCTGACGCAGCTGGAAGGGGATCATGTTCATCCCGGCTGTCTCCATCAGAAAGCGCACCAGGCGCGGGTCCGAAAGCGTGCCGCCATCAGCGATGTAGAGTGCAGGACCTTTACCCAGCCTGGTGTTGTAAACGGTATTTTCACTGCCATCATGGCTGGGGAGATCGTAAGCCGGAGTCGAATCAATCACAATTGCCAGGTCAGGATTCAGAGCGTATGCAGCAACCTTCGCCCCACGGTGTCCTATCTCTTCCTGTGTTGTAAAGGCAGCCATCAGATCGATATTCGGCGGAGCATGCCTGACAAGTTCGACCAGTGTGGCTATGCCCAGGCGGTCATCGAGGGCTTTTGCGCGCAGGCTGGGACCAAGGCGTGTGAACCAGGTTGCAAAGGCTGCCCTCTCGCCAGGCTTGACATTTTTATTTTCCATACCGATGTCTATGCGCAATGCTTCCAGCGGGATCTCACGGATACTCTCTTCAGATGTGGTCAGATGGGGTGGACGGGCTCCAATCACACCTGGAACATGTTCCCTGCCCACCCAGACCCGCTTACCGACCAGTTGGCGGACATCGATACTGCCGATGGTCTCAAAACGGAACAGACCTTTGCCATCGTTCGCGGTGAGCATAAAACCAACCTCATCCATGTGGGCTGCCAGCATGACACGCAGGCGGCGCCTGCCCTGCCCATGCCGGATCGCAAGCACGTTGCCCAAGGCATCGATCTTTATATCCTCAGTATGCGGGCGGATCTCCTCCAGCACGATCGCACGAACCTCAGCCTCGTCACCTGAGACAGCCACGGCATTACACAAGCGTTCGAGAAGCCTGACCTGAGCCTTTCCAATAATGGGGGGGGTTTCAGGCATGACCATCATCCCATGTGATCCCATCAAGGAAACCAGGGTCCAAGCGGGCAATAAATTCGGATAACAAACGACCCGTGCGTAGGATGTCTATCGGCGCCACCACCTCGACCGGGGTGTGCATATAACGAATTGGAATACCAAGAACAAAGCAGGGAATACCCGCAGCTGCCATCTGCATCGCATAGGCATCCGTGCCGGAGTGACCCGGCATGATCTCCATAGAGGAAGGGATCCCAGAACGCTCTGCCAATTCCTTGAATTCTTTGTACAGGAAAGGGTGGATCTCCGCTCCCCAGCCAAGAGTCGGTCCGCCCCCAAGTCCGAACGTGTTCCAATCGTCCGCACCTGGACCTTTACCATAAGTCGTATCGACCGCGATGGCGATATCCGGCTTGATTTGAAAAGAGGAGGTAGCTGCGCCTGCCAGGCCAATCTCCTCCTGGACCGTTGCCACCGCCCACACATCCCAGGCAAGCGTGCGGGATCGAAGTTCTTCCAGGCATACGGTCAGCGCTGCGACCGAGGCCCGGTTATCCAGCGAATGAGCGGAGAGCAAGCCACCAGACAGCTCGACCGGTTCAGAAGCGAACGAGACCGGGTCACCAACCCGCACCAGCCGGGTGACACGCCCCGGCTCCAGACCGACATCCACCAGCAGATGTTCAAGCGGGATGGGACGACCAGCCAGCGATTCAGGCAGCAGCTTCTCCGGAGGCTGGACCACCACACCGGGCAGGTCTTTCAAGCCATGTACTACCACCGGCTGGCCGGGCAGGATACGCGGGTCCACGTAACCAATACTGGTGATATGAAGAAAGCCATCCACCACCCGGGTCACCATCAAGCCGATGGCATCCATGTGTGCCGTTATCATGATCGAGGGGTGCGGTTCAGGAATATTCCCTTTTCTTAATCCATGGACGCTGCCCAGGCGGCTCAGGCTGAGTTCGTCCACGAGGGGACGCCACCTGGCTTCGATCAAGCGGGCAACCGGGGATTCATAGCCGGAGAGCCCAGAAGCGGTGATCAGAGATCTAAGAAAGGGGAGAAGGTTGTGCATGATGCCCGCTGTCAGGGTATATTGGTCGGTGGAGGCGGTGAGGGTGTCGGCGTTGGCGGATCGTCGTCGATCATCTGCGGTGTGCTGGTTTCAGTCGGAGTGAAGGTGAAGATAGGCTGCGGGGTACCAGTTGCCGTGGCTGTAATAGTGAAGGTTGGCGTGGGGGTATCTGTGGCTGTCGAGGTGAGGGTAAAGGTCGGCGACAGGTAAAGGGTTGGAGAATTCGTCGGGGTAAGGGTGACGGTTGCGGTCAATGTCAGCGTTGGGGTCAGGCTGATGAACACGGTCGGTGACAGGCTGGGAGTGAGTGTCTCGGTGCCGGTCGCGGTCGACGATGGTGATGGTGAGAATGTGGCTGTGAGGGTTATCTGCCCTGGAGGAGGGGCAAGGAACACGGCAATCCCGCCCAGGCAGTAGCACGGGAGGGTGGAGAGAGTAATGGCAGCCAGTATCAGGCGCAGGCGCGTCCGGATGGGCAGGTTCTCAAGCATTCATAACCTTCTACGATGATAACACCGGACAGGGGCTTCGGCAAGCACGCCTTAAAGGGGGTGGAGGAGGAAATTGATATTCGAGATGGTGTAGCGATATTCGTTATTCGAGATTGGTGAGATGATACTCGATATTCGAGAATCGAAATTGGTAGGATGGTAATCAGGGATTAGGGATTAGGGATCAGAGGATTGGTGGATGAGTAGGTAAGAGGCAGGGTCAGGAGAACCAGCAAAAACAGGGAGGAGGAAATGATATAATTACCAGACAAGATTTGCCTAGACATATAGACCTGAAGACGACCATGATCCTTCACCCTCAAAAGCAGATGGGCGTACACAGTATGCGCCCTGCGGGCTCGCTTCGCGAAGTCAAACCGTTGGACGGCTACTTATGGATACAAATACCTTAATAAGTTGTAAAATGGGGCATGGAGAGAGGTAACATCTCACATGCCACATTTCTATAATCACTCCAACACAAAAGAATTTGGCAAAATAACAGTAAAGCCAAAGCAGTGGTACAGAAGACTTTTTAAATTAGGAAGTTATAGTATTTGGCCTTATGTAACTATGGGGGAAATCGAGTTTACATTGCAGGTAGAACAAATGCCGCGACGTGACGGCATCAACAGAAATGACCAAAACGTGTATATAAGGCTAGGCGATGGCTCATATAGAACACTAATAACTCTCGTTAAAAAAATCACATCCATTAAAGGAATAGCAGAATACACGGGTGATACCAAGTTCTTTATAGCGCCTGCTGGTTACTTATTTAGGAACTCAGAAAGGTATATTGCCCAGGAAGGAATATTGCTGTTTGATGATAATGTTCTTTCTATTAACCACTACATTTTTGGTGGTGGAAGTGTTATTGTATTAATATTTTCCTGTTTATGTGTCTGGTTGGGTTGGTTGTTAGGATTGATTCGGTTGATTCCAGTTTGGGAGATGTGGATAACAATTAAATAATGCCGCCGCCGAACACCGGCTCCACCTAACGGGCTTAAAGGGCGGCGAAAAAAAGGAGGCGAGCCAAAAAATTTGCTCATCGAGTAATGGCGTCTCGCAAAAACGCCTGCAAGTGAGCCCAGAAGTTAGGCGGCAATCAACACTTAAACTATCATGAACATAGTCCATAAAATCCGCGATTCCATTGACAATATTCGTCTCATTCGAAGAGATGTAATCATACTTGGTATCGATTACTTTGTAATCAAGTATCGTGACTGGCGTAAAGTGCTGTTGCGGTCGAAAGTACCTCGATTTTTGCGTAGGGTAGTATTTACGTTAATAGTTCTTGTCGTTCTCTTTGTTATTGGTAAATTGCTATATTCCCAACCCTGGTCGGGGTTCATCAAAGCGCATAGCACCAGTAATAGCAGCTATTCGGTCAAGACATTGTGGGATTGGATGGAATTACTTCTCATTCCATTGGTCCTTGCAAGTGTTGCGTTCTTGTTTCGCAGGTCAGAAATTGAATCTGCAAACCAACAATCCCATGAAAGAAGCAGGGATGATGCTCTCAGCTTATACTTCCAACATATACAGACGATCCTTTTAGAAACTGATCTTTCAAATTCCCAGGCTGCAGAGACAGCTTCAAAACTAGCCACAGCAAGGACAGTATCACTTCTACGCATGCTTGACCCCGACCGTAAATTGTATGTGCTTCGGTTTCTTTATGATGCTGGATTGATTCATGGAATTAAGCCTTTTGTGAACCTCGAGAGGGCGGACCTGAGTCGTATTGCTTCATATAGATACTATCTTTCTAATGCAAATCTCCATGGAGTTAATCTAGAACTTGCTCAGTTGGAGTCTGCTCAATTGGATGGAGCTTATCTTTCCGGCGCAAATCTGTATAGAGCATGTCTCTCGTGGTCTTATCTAAACAAAGCAAATTTGGAATATGCAATGCTCGATGGAGCAGACTTGTATCATACACAGCTTCAGGGGGCAAGCCTAATAAAGGCCACCGCTTGTGAGTCAAACTTTGCTGGCGCGTTATTAGATGATGCTATACTCAGAGATGTTGATTTGACACGAGCGAATTTACGAAAAGCGAAGCTTAGGGGAGCATACCTAGTGTGGACTAAATTGGTTCAAGCTAATCTCACAAATGCTAACCTCACTGGGGCAAATCTGACAGAATCGAATTTGATGTATGCGAACCTTCGGGGCGCGGACTTAACAAATGCAGACCTCACCAACGCTATAATTACCCAAGCCCAGCTCCGAAAGGCAAAATCCATCTCTGGCGTAATCCTGGTTGGAATCAGCGATCGACTTGGCCCACCTCGAATGCCAGAGCCAGATGAGATATGGCGTCGTCACTCCCAGAGACAGAGTACTACAGAAAAGTCAGCAGGTGATGTGGAAGACAAGATGCCTAATTAGTGCAATTGCCTCCGAATACCGTTTCTAGCGGACCTCGCAAAGGACACAGGAAATGCAGCGGCTGTGCCGTTAGGAAACCGCTGCGTTTTGCCAAGTTTTTATGCCATAATAGCAGCGTAGTCATGCAAACACTGCCCCGCTTGGCAAGTGAGTTAAGTTGTTTGGTCGCGAGTAATTTTTTACATACAAGGAGTGTAAAATGGCGACAAATCCTTATGCTGATTCCGAACATCTAGCCGAACTATTGTGGGAAACTGAAATGGTGGCTGACAAATATGCAAACGGAGGCTTGATTTTAATCAGAACAAAAGAGGGGTGGAGAGCATTTTTACACCATATGAAAGGTGAGGTATTGAGGGACGTTGAAAAAAAACTCGACAAGAATGTTCCAAGCTATGAGAAGGCGTTTACTGAAATCGCACGTGAACCCTCATTGATTGAGGAGCTTCATCGGCTTTTACCCGATTGTATGTGCTTTACAGATTACCGACCGATGAAATTCATTGATGAATTAGATGAAGATAATAGCAAGTGAGCTTTGCTAATCCAATTGCTACCGCATAACCAACCTTTGAAGAAGGTGGAGATTCATATGTCATTTCGCGAAATGCGCGATAATAGAGAAGGAGTCTCGCCGGAACAGCCGATGGCAGCATGACGCTGCCTCGGCTAGTCGCCGGTACCGCTGCTTCCGCCCTGGACTGTCTGTCCAGGACAGGCTGCCCCCTACGCTGCACTCCGGGGACCCACAGGGTACGCCCTGCGGGCTCCCACTGGGAACGCCCTTCGGGCTTGCTTCGCGAAGCCAAACCGTTTGACTGCCATCAGCCCACAATGTATAACGGAGGAGGTCTTAATGAAACGCAAAAATCTAATAAAGAATGTTTGGGGGATTGGATTAGCACTGTTACTACTATTTGGATGCAGTCCACAAGCAAAAACCATACCAACCAACACATCTGTCCCACCCACGGATACCCCCTTGTCGCCCATCCAAACTACCGAACCACCCACTCCCATCACAGCTAGCTATGCCGGGAAGACCTTCACTGGTCCGCTCGACAGCGGCGCGATCGCCTTTACGGTTTCCACCGATGGTCTGGCAGTCGAGCCGGGTATAATATTGTCGCTAAAGGACGTTGGCTGCGCCGAGGGCGGGGTGAGTAGGTATGGTTTTAGTATAATTAGTATGGAAATAACACTACCCGACAGTCTTCCCATAGAGAACAAGACGTTCAAATACGGGAAAGGCGGGAGTTACAATCCTTTTATGGCAGGCTCTGGAAATGAGTTGATCGGGCAGTTCGACTCAGCC
>Ga0315296_10003595_pt1 | contig 12898 bp, 12 predicted proteins | sample YL17G14_18_MG_FD_203921 | JGI IMG/M metagenome (GOLD analysis project Ga0315296, IMG submission 203921) | Sediment microbial communities from Yellowstone Lake, YNP, Wyoming, USA - YL17G14_18 | ecosystem: Environmental > Aquatic > Freshwater > Lake > Sediment | place: USA: Wyoming | collected... | reverse complement strand
CAAACCTCTGAATGTAGATGTCTGCAAGAACTGCGTAGAATGCATAAAAGCCTGCAAATACGGCGCCTTCAAAAAAGAAAGCAACCACTACAAATGGCTTGGAGAAAAATGCCGATGCTACGATCTGATCATGAACCCAGTAACCCTCAAATGGACCTACGGCCCATGCAATTCAAAATGTGTAACCGCCTGCCCAGTTGGCAAATGAGCCGCAAAAGACCGCCTGGCATTTTTTTACTCCTCTCCTCGGCTTAACACATGGTGAAAACCATGCAGACCTTGGATGTCGGCTGCGGCGATGTGCCAAAAGGAGACATCAATCTCGACTTATTTTATTATGGAAAAGGCAAGAATTTCGTCATAGGCGAAGCTCATCATCTGCCTTTCAGAGATCAAACGTTCACGAGAGTGTATTCTAAGCACTGCGTAGAGCACTTAGAGGATCCACTCAAATTCTTCACAGAGGCCAGAAGAATATTGATAAAGGACGGCGTTCTGGAGTGCATCTATCCCACAGACACCATGCTTACCAAGAAGACCATTCATAACTTGCTCAATCTGCACTGGTCCTCCGCGTTCAAATGGAAAACAAAGCTCACAGGAGCCGACAAGATCAATTACGGGGGCCACAAGTGGCAGTTACGAGATGACAGAGTTCACAGACTGCTCCGGAAAGCGGGTTTCAGAGAGGTCAACTTTCGGAGAATAAGCTTTCCAACAATAAGAATGGATTCTGATCCAAAGAAGAAAAAATGGAAAATGTTAGTCAACACATATCTTCCAAGATGGCAGATAGAGACTAGATTTGAAGCCAAATTCTGATGTGCATGGATCATGGCGGGCATATGTGCCGTACTTGGCTCTGACGCAGAGCAACTGGCAAAGAGAATCTGCGAGCGCCTGCACCATCGCGGCCCAGACAGGGAAGGGTTTTTCGTTGACAAGGACATAGCCCTCGGACACAGAGCACTGCAAGTCATCAATGCTCCCGTCTCGCATCAACCATTATCAAATGAGGACAAGACAATTTGGATCACATTTGACGGCCAAATCTATAACTCTGCAGAACTCACGAACAAACTTGAAAAGAGCCACATCTTCGAAGGAGATTCACCTGCAGAGGTCATCGTTCACGCCTACGAAGAAGAAGGGTTCACCTGCCTCCCCAGGTTCAACGGCATGTTCGCATTCTGTCTATGGGATTCAAACAAGCACACACTCTTCTCGGCAAGAGACAGAGTAGGCTCAAAACCGCTATACTTCCATGAGTCTGGGGACCATTTTGTTTTCTGCTCTGAAATCAAAGGAATTCTCGCAGACTCGTCAATTCCAAGAAAACCGAACAAGCGCTTCGTATACGACTATCTTACAAGAGGCTATCCGAGCCAAGATGGCAACTCATTCTTTGAAGGAATCAAAGAACTAATGCCCGCACATGGTATGCTATTGAACAGTGATGGACCAAAAGTCAAGAGATATTGGCATCCCACAGAACACCCAAAACACAGGGCAGAAAAAAGCGATGAATCATACGCATCTGAATTTCGACAATTGCTCCAAGATTCAATAAAAACAAGACTTAGACCGAATCTTCCAATAGGGACCTTCCTCAGCGGGGGACTTGATTCAACATCCATCGCCTTCATCGTAAACAACCTCATCAAATCAGCGCCATCATCCCACATGCAAACCCAGAAACTTCAGGAACTTTTTTCCGCAGTATACAAGGAACACACAGAACAAGGCGACGAAATTCGATACATCAGACAGGCTGAAGATGCTTTGAAGAACAAAGTCAACTATGTCTTTCCGTCGGCTATAGGAAGATGGGAGGACATCAAACGGTTTGTTTTTTACATTGAGGAGCCAGTAGCCGTATTCAACTACTACGTTTTCTGGTGTTTATTCCAAGCTGCGAGTAGAAAAGTGAAAATAGTCCTCAGTGGGCAAGGATGCGACGCCATATTGGGAGGCCAAACCGACCACTGTCTGGTCTACTACGCAGAGTTGTGGAGGAAAAGAAAAATCGGGGTACTCCTAAATGAGCTGACAAGAAGCGCAGATTGGATCCTTCCAAGCCTAGTATACAAAATGCTGTTCAAGCGAAACGCTAAATCCAAGGCAAAGACACTCCTTTCAAGACAATTCGTCAAGGAATACGATCAGAACAGCAAAGAGAAGGATGCAGAATCACTGCAGGAAGCCCTGACGCGCGACATTGTGCACCACGCCCCTGAATATCTACGGGTCGACGACCGTGCTTCATCGGCTTTCTCCATCGAGTGTAGACACCCATTTCTCGACAACAAGACAGTTGAATTCGCCTTCTCACTTCCACCCACACAGAAAATCAGAAAAGGCGTGACCAAATACGTCATGAGAAACGCTGTGAAAGGAATCATTCCAGAAAGCATAAGGAAGAAGAGAAGAAAATTCGGCACACCCATACCACAACAGCGCTGGATGAAGGAACTACTTGGGAACATCACGGAAACGTTCAGTTCACCCAGATTCCTAGGCAGAGAATACTTCAATCAACCTGTCGTTCTCAACATGTTCAATCGCTACCGTTCAGGAAAACTCAACAGGATTGAACGCGAATACTACGCAAACTTGCTTTGGCGAATTCTCAACGTGGAGCTGTGGCATGAAATGTTCTTTGATCAGGAGAATATAGTTAATTAATGAGTGAATGAGTGTCATCCGTATGAACCATGATTATGAGCAAATCCTAGTGACAGGCGGAGCAGGTTTCATAGGAAGCCACATTGTAGACAGACTCCTGAAAGAAGGCTTCAAAGTGACAGTTATCGACAGTCTGCGCACAGGAAGCCTAGAAAACATCGCTCAACACCAGAACAACAAGCATATGCGGTTCATAGAAGGGGACATCAGAGACCTCGGACTAGTGAGAAAGGCTATGAAAGACACTGATGCCATCTTTCATGAAGCAGCAATAGCAAGCCCTACCTTCTCTATTAAAGATCCAATTCTCACAGACCAAATCAACCTAGGAGGAACATTAAGTCTTCTAAAGGCTTCTTGCGACCGCAACGTCAAGCGTTTCATATACGCCTCATCGGCCGCAGTCTACGGAGATACAAAGTCCCCTGAAATGAAAGAAGATGACTTGCTACGTCCAATGTCTCCCTATGGAGTCACGAAGCTGGCTGCGGAAAACTACGTCCGAGTTTTCCAAAAACTCTACGGCCTTGAAACGGTTAGCTTGAGATACTTCAACGTTTACGGCCCAAGGCAAAAAGCAGATGTACATGGCAGCTACGGAGGCGTCATATCCATTTTCATTAATAGAATCCTAAAGGGTTTGCCTCCAACAGTCCATGGTGATGGAGGACAAACCAGAGACTTTGTCTACATCGACGATGTGGTCGAAGCCAACATGCAAGCCATGACCCAAAATAACGCTATAGGAGAGGCTTTCAACATAGCAACTGGCAAGAACACAAGCATAAATCAAATAGCAGAAACTCTCAAACACTTGATGAACAGAGAAGACTTACAAAACATACACACCGAACCCAGACCCGCCGACCGAAGACACGGATACGCCGACATAACCAAAGCAAAGAAAATATTGGGTTACAACCCCAAGTTTCCCATAAAAGAAGGCCTAACAGAAATTGTCAACCAGCATTCCAAAAAGGATGACTAAAACAGGCTATCATAGCGCGCTACGAAAGGCGCATAAGCCTAGCTAGTTAAGCCTCAAAAGGTTCGAATCCTTGAAAGTCCTCGGCATAATGTGCAGTCCCAGAAAAGGGAACACTCAAATTCTGGTAAATGAGGCCCTGTCCGGAGCCAAAGAAAGCGGAGCAGAAGTGGAACTGATCAGAATCTGTGAGATGAACATAGCTGCCTGCGACGGCTGCGAAACCTGCCATCAATCAGGAGAGTGCAGAATCAAGGACGACATGCAAAAACTATACCGAAAAATGCTTGAGACTGACGGGATAATCCTAGGAAGCCCCGTATACTTCTGGTCAGTCAGCGCTCAAGCAAAAACATTTATGGACCGGACCTACGCACTGAGATACCCCTACCACAAACTAAAGAACAAAGTCGGCGGCGCCATCGCTGTTGCCGGCCGCAGAGGAAGCGTAAACACGCTATCAGTCATCAACAACTTCTTCCTCGGCCACGACATGCTAGTCACAGGTCTCGGAGTCTCAGGCCACGCGACGGAGAAGGAAGAAGTCAAACAAGACCAACGCGCGATGCAAGGAGCCAGATCATTAGGAAGACAAGTCGTCGAATTGGTGAAAGCAACCTCCTGACCCTTCAACTCCGCAGGCCGAATCCATGTAATAAAATCAAAAGCTGAATAGTTACGTGTCAACGAAGCCTTTCTTGGCCAGTTCTTATTCAAAAGAAAAGACAAAGATCGTTTTTGACCGCGTACGAGGTTTGTCAATATAACGGAGAAGAATAAATGAGAGAGTGGGGGCACAGCACAATCATAGGCAAGACGGATTATCACCAAGAGCAGAAGCTGGTGGATGAACACTTCGATGCCAGCTCAACATTCTGGACAGACATCTACCAACGGAAGGATGTCCTCGGAATCATCTTTCGACGACGACAGGCTGTTGCACTCAACTATGTCGACGAATTATCGCTTCCAAAAACTGCCCATATTCTTGATATCGGTTGCGGAGCAGGGTTTATGGCAATAGCCCTAGCCCAAAGAGGATTCAGTGTAGAGACAGTGGACCATGCCCCTCCAATGATCAAGCTAACTCAACGGCATGCGAGGCAGAGAGGTATGGAAAACAAGATTCATGCAACCATTGAGGATGTTCATGAACTCACCTTCGAAAATCAATCGTTCGACCTGATCGTTGCCCTAGGAGTAGTTATTTGGCTCCATGACCTGAGAAAAGCCTTGGCCGAGATAGCAAGAGTCTTAGTTTCTGGCGGATACGTTGTTCTAACAATGAATAATCGATATGCCGCGCACGTGTTTCTCGATCCTCTATCGACCCCCGCGTTTGAACAGATCCGAAAAGGTGTGAAACGTGCTCTTGAGATAACTGGTTTACGCAATCCACGGAATGTCGCTCGCCTCCGCACTTATTCGATCAAGGAATTCAATCAATATCTCTGTGAAGCGAATCTGACTAACACAAAGAATACGAACGTCGGGTTTGGGCCATTCACGATCCTCGGCCACAATATACTCTCTGACCGTATTGGAGTCAAGATCCATCAGAAACTACAACAATACGCTGACAGTGGATATCCAATCCTGTGCTCGCTTGGATCACAGTACATCGTCTTGGCAAGAAAGAAATAATCCCAAAAACGTAGCACCATTAGGTCTTGAAAGAGTAATGAAGAGTTTTGCTGAACGCGTGAACTCTATTGCCAGCGTGCGCTACTGTGGCGAAGATTCGATGTTTAACCGTAGCCTTGATTGATCCAAGCAATTCTCGCCTTCCTTATTCTCTTACCATGGGAATAACTCTTAAGAGCAGCTTTTCTGTCAGACAAATGTGTCCAATATGAACAGCAATGTCCGTCCTTGATGTGCAACCTAGTAAGGAAGAATCAATGCCTGCCTGTATCCAGAAGGATTAGTTGATGCAAAAGGAAAAGATTCCCTCGTCTCAGATACTCACAAGTATCAGAAGTCAAAGCAACCTAGCTGCTGCCCTGAAAGTCTCTGCTGCCACAGTGGCCATCATCGCCATATACTTTCAAGATCTAAGCCTCGTCTTCAACGAAGCCCTGAACAATGAGGCAACAAGCTACGTACTGCTAATCCCCCTACTCTTCGCATACTTCATCTACCGAAAGAGAAAAGTGCTCCGCGCCGTAATCCCAGCCGAAAACAGAGACTTACCAACAAACACAAGACATTTCCCCCTGCTCAGCGGTGTCATCCTCTGTGCGACAGCCATAATACTCTACTGGCACGGATCTTACACTTTCACACCCTTAGAGTACCACATACTAACCCTTCCCATCTTCACAGCCGGCCTAACACTCATCCTCTTCAACATACAGATCCTCCGGCAAGCTCTCTTTCCGATAGCCTTCCTAGCACTCTTGACTCCACCGCCATCAGAAATAATGTACGGACTCGGCTCAACACTCAGCGTGATAAGCACCGAAGCCTCGAACGCGATAGTAAATCTACTAGGCGTGCACTCCTCAATCTCAAGTCAATTCGGAAACCCCACAATAAACATCATCCGCCCAGACAACACCCCTCTATCTTTCACCGTCAACATTGCATGCTCAGGCATCTACAGCCTAATTGGCTTCCTCATCTTCGGCTTATTCATTGCCTACATAGTCCGCGACAAGAATTGGAAGAAAGCTGGAATTTTCCTCATCGGGTTCCCACTCATCTACCTGCTCAACATATTCCGCATAACACTGACCGTTCTGATTGGCTACCAATGGGGCGAGCAATTGGCACTCAGCTTATTCCATCTGTTGGGCGGATGGATACTCATATTCTTAGGCACACTAATACTGCTAGTAATAGCGGAAAAAGTCTTCAAGACTCAAATATTCACCAAGAAAACCAGAGACACATATCCGAACTGCAACCCACATCTACCAGCTCCATCAGAGACCTACTGTCAATCATGCGGCAGACTCCTAGTGTACCAGCGGATACATTTTCGAACGAGCGATGTCGCAAAAATTGCGATCACCGCATTGGTAGCCGCGCTCTTAATATCCATACAAGCACCTCTTTTCGCACTGACCAAAGGACCTGCTCAAATCCTGATTCAAACCCCCACCGGCCAACAAGGGAACACACAAATTCTCCCTCAAATGACGGAATATACGGTAAGCTTTGTGTATCGTGACACAGAATTTGAACAAGAGTCCAGACAGAACCTTTCACTGCTATATGCGTACACACCAGTGGACCAAAACCAAAAAACAGTGTGGGTAGGCCTTGAAATAGCTGAAACCTCGATCGCGTTTGGAGTCCTGCACCGCTGGGAAGTCTGCCTGATCACGTGGCCCCAGACCCACGGATATCAACCATCAGCAGAACAGCTAGATCTCAGAGACGTAACAATCCTAGAGAACCCTCCGATAATCGCAAGATACTTTGCTTTCAAATTCAAAACCGACAACCAAACCCAACTCGTCCTCTACTGGTACGCGAGCGCCATATTCACCGCAAACAACGCCTCACAACAAAAAATGGTAAAAATAAGCCTCATAACCTATCCAGAAGGACCAGAAGACGTACCCAGCATGGAACAACAACTTCTGCCCATCGCAAAAGCCATTGCAGCTTACTGGGAACCAATCAAAACGTGGAGCGCAATCGCGATGGTAATATCCCAGAACGGCATCAGCCTCGCAGCACTCACCACAGCTCTCTTGGTCGTAGTAATTGTTCTCTACGTTTTCGAGGCTCTGGCACAAACAAGAGCAAACGCCATTGCTTACGGAAAACTCTCAAAATCCGACCAGCAGATTGTAGACATCCTCAGAAGAAAAGAAAAACGCACGATACCGACACTGGACAAGATTCAGGTAACCTATCAACACGTAACAGGGCAAGCTGTCGACACGGCACAACTGGAGCGAAAGCTGGCAGAACTGGAAAGAACTGGCGTAATAAAAAGCCTAATAGCCAACAACCAAGACGAACCCACACAAACATGGAAAACTCGTATAACCTTCCTAGGCAGAAAAGTCTAGAAGCAACACAAGCCAGAAAAGGCGAAAACTGATGGAAAACCGCACGAAATCAGCAACCAAGACAAGAACACGTAGCTCGGCAAAGGCTGCCGGTATAATCGTGCTCGCATTGGGAAGCATAGGGCTGGCGGTGTCAATCCTTTACGTTTCCACAATCCTTGCCCTGATAGGCTTGGGCCTAGTATTCTGGGGCGTGACTCTAACGTACATTCAAACAGAAGAATACGTAAGAGAATCAGTGCTAGACGCAACAGAAACATCACTACTCAAAACACTCAGCCAGACACTGCAAGAACTCGACTACAGAGGCAGAGCCGTCTACCTGCCACCCAAATACCTGAACGACCCAGAAACCACCAAAGCCTACGTACCAAAATACGACGGCGGAAGACTCCCATCCCCAGACCAAGTGCAGAAACTTGAAGCACAAGCTTCAGCCAGAACCAGCCAAGGCATCCTAATAACGCCGCCAGGAGCCGAACTTACAGCCCTATTCGAAAGCAAACTAGAAACAAGCTTCACAAGAATAGATCTAGACCATCTAGAACAAAACCTGCTCAAAGTCCTCACAGAAGACCTCGAAATCGCCTCAAACCTAGAAATACAAACAGGACCAACCCAAGGATCAAATCCAGAGGGAAACCCGATGACCCAGACCGCGGTGGAAAACAACAGAATTCACATGAAAATAACTTCCTCAGTCTACAAGAACTCAAGGAGAGAAATCGGAGGCATAATGAAAACTAGCTCAACCCTCGGCTCCCCACTGACCAGCGCCATCGCATGCGCACTCGCAAAAGCCACAGGCAGACCCATAGTCATAGAAAACGAAGAAACCAGCGAAGACGGCAAAACCATCGACCTCGAATACCGCATACTTGAAGAGGAGCAGATCTAACAATGATCTTCCCCCTAGGCATATGGGACATAAGCCTACTCTTCGCCTCCACAGCAATAATACTCCTTCTGACATCAGAACTCCTCTCCCCCCGATACGGCAAAATCAACGTCAAAATCAACAGAAAACGACTCAGAAACACAGCACTGACCTTCTCAACACTTTTCCTCGCAACAGTAGTGCTAAGAATAGCAACGATAGTACTCAACATCTAGACACGTGCTCGCGCGCAAGAGGTGACGTAGTTGAAAAGCAACGTTGAAGAAAGTCAACTGGCCCAAACAATACTCGAAATAGTGAAAGAAGAAAAGCCGCAAACAGTTGACCATCTGATCAACTTGACAAAGGACAGACTACAGATCCCAGAGAAGAAGATAATCAAAGTCATACTCAAGCTACAAAACGAGAAAAAGATAGGTCTCATAGAAACCCCTTCAACAATGCCGAGTAGACTCCGAGATTACGTCAAAACGCAACAAGCATCTTGGTACTGGCTGACCATGGCCGCAACGCTCGTCACAATCGTAAGCGTCTTCACAATTTCTGAAAATGCTTATCCACTCGTAATTGTTCGCTACATTCTTGGCGCAGTCTTCATCCTCTGGCTACCAGGCTACACGTTCATCAAAGCCCTCTTCCCCGAAAGCTCCTCACCCAAAGCCACAAACAAAAGCCTCGACACCATCGAACGCACAGCCCTCAGCATGGGAATGAGCCTCGCCCTCGTCCCGATGGTAGGATTAGTCTTGAACTACACACCATGGGGAATACGCCTAGCCCCAATAACCATAAGCCTAACAGCCCTCACCCTCACCTTCGCCGCAGCCGCACTGCTGAGAGAATACTACACAGCTAGAACACCACAATAAGAAAACAGTCAGAGCAACCATTTTTCAAAGCGCAGACAACCATTCAGCCTATAAAACAAATTCTCGGCAACTGTCAGCGCCACAGCGAAAGCTTTAACGCATTTCCGTCTCCAATCCCTCAAGCAGTTCTCCTCTGCCCACGCTATGGTAAGGTAAACATCAAAACTAACAGACAACGCCTAAAGAATACGGCACTGGCCTTCTCAGCGCTGTTCCTCGCAACAGTCGTACTCAGGATAGTAACAATCATGCCTAACCTCTAGAAAAGAAAACTAGAACTTTTTCTATCGAACAATCGAGCATTCTTCTATATTTCTTCTCCATGCCTTCTTATATAGCACAGCGAAGCTCTAGAAAAGTCGAAGTGAAGAAAATGCCATCCAAATCAAAACTGAAACTACTTCCAATCGCACTATTATTGACACTAATCCTAGTTTCACCAGCATTCGCTCCCGCCGGAGGAGGCGGAGCCCACCTATGGTTCTACTCCCAAGACCCAGACACACTGCCAGGACCCCAACCACTACCAGACCCTCAAACATACGATCCAAACTACGTAAGCGCAAACCCAGACCAATGGGTTTCAGACAGCATAGTCATCCCAACCAGCGACTGGTCCGAACCGTTCATGATCTGGCTCGGTCTCAAACAGAAGAACTCAACAAACACGAAACTCGTCGTATCCATCAACGACGCAGCCAACAACTCAATCCAGAGCATACTGATCAACGGAACAGCACTCACATCATGGGACACCTCGGGAAGCCACCCCATACTGTCACCACACGGCGTATTCAACGCCCCAGACTTCTACGGATACGCAGAAGCACCGCTAGGAAACCTCTATTCACCGCCAGGCTCACCCTACAAAGTCGCAATCAACGTTACCATAATCCTCAATGGACCCTCAGCGCTAGCAGACGCAAAGATACACTTTGATGCTTACGGCTACACCGAAGAAGGCGCCCTAGTGACGAGTCCCTACTCGCACGACCTGACCTTCATAACACCAGAACCAGCCACACTGTTAGCAACGCTCGCCTCAGTGGCCGGCCTCGGCCTATACGCGTACAAACGAAAAAAGAAGTAACCAAAACCAAAGCAACCTCATTCTTCTAAACCTTCATTCAAGAAACTGCACTCTTATCCCTCTTTCTAAACATCCCAAAACACAAAGAAGAGGAAACCCCGCTTGACACAGGAACCACAGCAGCAAACCCTAGCAGACATGGATTCTCGAACTAGAAAAACAGCAAGAACCAGAAACCGTAGACCAGCTAGCCCGATACGTTCAAGAGAAAAAGCCAGAATACACAAAACAACAAATCATCGACACAATAACCAAACTGCAAACGGAAGGAAGAACAAAACTCATCGCAACCCCACCGCCAAGAACCACCCTGTCAGATTACCTTAACCCTCATACAAGACATCTATTTGTTTTCTATAGTATACTTCGCTCTCGCTTTTCTATAGCACAATTCCTTCAATGTTTATAAGACGCACGTCAGACACTACAATTAGGAAAGGAAGAAGGCATGAAAAACAAAGTAGTAACACTAATCTTCGGCCTAATCGCTGCTGCAATCGTCATAGGCACCGTTCAAGCCCAGATCCACGCAACAATCGAGGTGAAAGACGGCGGCGGCAACCTCATCAACGGCGGAAGCGTACCACTAGGCACAACTGTTTCCATATATGGCAGCTACACAGACGACCTAGGAGCCCCAGCGGCGGCTTTGATGGAAGTCTACTACGCAGGAAGCCCGTCAAACTTCAACGAGATCCTATACTCCGGCAGCATCAACAGCGGTGCAAAAGTAGTCAAAACATACGCGCTGACAAACCTGGGATCCTACGAGTTCAGATGGACCGTCACGAAAACACTGGGTTCAACAAGCACAACGGAAGCACCAACCGTCCAATGCATTCAACAAAAGGCATTCGCAAACACAACCATAACCGCGTTCGTAATACCCGAACCAGCAACAATCGCAGGACTGGCCATGGCGCTTTCAGCATTGGGCTTACTGGCCGTCAAAAGAACAAGACGCTAGACAAAGAAACTGCAGCGCGAGCCACAGATTCTTTTTCCCCATTCACGTTTAAGTTTTTCAACAAGTCGACATTCTGCCTATTCGAGCAAACTCCGCTCTATAAAGCGTATGCCTAGTACCTGAGTTTTCTTCGATAACCCACAACGGGAACTATGACCGCCAAACCCAACACCAAAGTGCCAATCGCCCACATCTCCCATGCATCTGGCGTCGAATCCACAATATATCCCCCTACAGTTATTACCCTGTATATTTTCACCGCGATATGGCACTCGTTGTTTCCAGTGTTCTGATCGACCCAGTCAAAAATCCTAAAAGTGACGGCAGTTCCATTCCCAGTACACGTGATCGTGTACGTGTGGCCCGTGCCATCATCTTTGCCGTTGTCAAAAGGTCCCCAGTAAACATCATTTCCATCGATCTGCAGAAACGAATGACCATTAGCCGGAGCAACATAGTTCGCCCACTCCCAAGAATCACCACTCGGATCTGTTGAATAGTACTGAGCGTCAGCAGCCAGACTCGGCTTAGAAGTGTTATACCACCATATTTCCTCCGCTACAATACGATAAGGCGTTCCGCTTTCCAACACAGAAGAAGTAACATTTGCCCCCGAAGAAAAAACCTCACCCTGCCACACAAGACTCTCTATCGGCGCAGCGTCCGCGGACACTGGTCTCGCAAGCAGTAGGATGCTGATCAAAGACACTGACGAGAGAAGAACAAAAAGCGCGATCCTACTACAAACCTTCATCCTACTACCTCGTGCTCGAAGTGCCTATATGCCTCTGAACTCCTTAAAGATTTTTCGATAAACCAACGGGTCTGCACACACCTATTCTCTAATCGTTCTACAGATATTGCCCAACATTCGACTGTCTTCCGTCTTTAACAGTGTTCGGCAATATCCAAATGGAAAATAGGCTTCACAAAATCAAACATCACATGCGCGCGCGACAAGAAAAAGAGGGATTGCTTGATGCTTTTGCCGGCTAGGCAGCTGCTGAGTCATTCAAAGTCTTTCACAATCTTGAGGATGTCAATGATGTCCACGATTAGGTCGCGGTTCACGTCGGCCGCTTCATTCCAGTTTGGATCTCCCTCTCTTGAGTCGAAAGCCTTAGCCACTATTATAGCGTCATAGACATTGACGACACCGTCACCGTTCACATCAGGTCTTCGCGGAGGTGCAGGGTTCACTGTGAAACCTAGTACGCCGAATCCCGACAGCGTGAAGGTTTCGAACCGCTTGGTAGCGTTCACTTTGAGCAAGTAGTCCCCTGCATTTTGAGGAATGAAGGATGTTGTCCAGAGTCCCGCGCTCAGACGTGTGGCTGTCAGGCTTTGCAGGAATTTTTCACCACAGTAAAGACTTA
>Ga0315296_10003594_pt1 | contig 12902 bp, 9 predicted proteins | sample YL17G14_18_MG_FD_203921 | JGI IMG/M metagenome (GOLD analysis project Ga0315296, IMG submission 203921) | Sediment microbial communities from Yellowstone Lake, YNP, Wyoming, USA - YL17G14_18 | ecosystem: Environmental > Aquatic > Freshwater > Lake > Sediment | place: USA: Wyoming | collected... | reverse complement strand
ATTCTGCAATTACTAGCGCTGTATGTGAAGGAAAATCCCAATGGAGAAATGCCTGCTGCTGGTTTTAACTTATTCAAAGACAAACAACCCAAGTTGCCTAAACGCCCAATACCACTTTCGAATTTTAATGTATTTAACTCCAGACGATTGATTGGCTACCTGGCTGCTTTGGTACACGAAAAGACAGGGGACCATCTGTCAATAGACATGGCAAAATTATTTTTCGAGACATACTTAACTGATCCAGATAGATTCTTACAAAGTTATCCTGGTCTTCTGCATAGACAAAAAACAGATAATATTGCCCTATTGTCAGGTATTTACCGCTTACTTCGAGAGGGAGGCTATCACTATCATTATTTTTTCTTTGACCAATTCGAGGATGTTGTAGTTGGCTTGACTGGCAAAGCCCTTAAATCTTTCAGTACCGAAATGCGGCGTTTGATTGAAGCATCAATGGGACAGGCCACGATCACCGTTACCTTGCATCCGGGAGCAACTCAAGCACTTAACGCTCCCGAGGGCGGTGACATTCGTTCCATCGCACCGCTAGATTCTCGCCATATTGTGGATGTTCGGCCTTTAACGAAAGAAGGTGCACGCCAACTTGCATTAACTTACCTGAATCATTACCGTTTGCCAAGCACAGCACAATCAGATCCGCTCTACCCGTTCACACCGGAAGCGGTTGAAGCTATCCACGCTGCCTCGATTGGTAATTTACGCGCTTGCTTGCAAGCGTTCAACTATGCCATTGTTTGTGGAATGAATTCGGATTGCGCCTTAATTGACGAGAGTTTCCTTATCCAACACCATACAGAAATCACTGGCAGGATTCACCCCGAACATATAAACCTGTAGGAGAGCTTCTTATGTTGATTTCTGAATATATTGCTCAAAATTTGGTTGATCCTGAAAAACATGCCCCAATCCTAAATGCCCTTATTGCTATCCTGGAAGAGGAAGGCGAGAAGGGCTTGAAGGACAAGATTGCCCAATGGATTAATGAAATTCAGGAAGAACAACCAGACGAAGCAGAAAGCGAGGCGTAAGTCATGTATCTCCAGCATCTCTCAATTACTGGCTTTCGCGGCATCGGTGCTAGTCTGGAGTTGCCGTTGGCACAGCGTACCATCTTTTACGGCCCCAACGGAAGCGGAAAAACCAGCCTCCTCCAATCCATTGCTTGGGCTCTCTATGGAAAGCTGCCGGCTTTCTCAGGTGGTGTATTTTCTAAAGAAGACGCCTTGGTAAACGATTTTTTGGACGAGGAAAAAGCAGAGGTCATTTTAACGCTATCTGACAATAAAACCATTACTCGCCGGCGCAGCAAGCAAGACTCGACCTCAAAAGGGACTAAGCCGCCGCTACTCTCGTTTCAAGCCCAGGACCCGCAAGATGCCATCGAAAAGCTGCTTGGACTAAGCCCCGAGGAGTTCTTCACCGCCGTTTTCTTGCACCAGGAAACCATTCGCGACTTTTTGACCACCACGCCCGAGAAACGCAATACCACTATCGACCGGATGATTGGCACATCCTTGCTCCGGGTTCTGATCAAGCAGGTGGATCCAAAAGTGCCTAACAAATCCATCACAGCTTGCCAGGAGAAGATCGATCTCATCAGTAAAACACTTTCCCAAGCATCAGTGCTAAACCGAGAAATGATCGAGAAGAAGAAGGCGCAATACGGAGATCCCGAAACCCTGCCCCAAGTGCTGGCCGCGACGCTGCAAATGTTGTCCCCCATCCTGGCGGAGCTAGGGGTGCCGGTTCCAACCGCTACGTTGGAACAGATTAAAGCCAGCCTATCTACTGCTCGCCAGGCGCAGCTAGAACACGTCAGTGCTCTGACCAAGCAATCTGGGGAATTAATTAACCTGCAAGAACGTTTACTGAATGCTGCTGAAACCAACTGGCAAAATGTGCGCCAGCAACAGGCGCAGTTCGGTGATCCATCCGAGTTACCAGGGATTTTACAAACTAATCAAGAGCGATTGACACAGTTAAGCCATAAGATTGGCCTCCCACAGCCTGGTAGAACCCTGATAGAGTTGGAACGCAGCCTCGATACGGCACATAAAGCCCAGCCAGTTGTTGTTGGTCAACTAGGCCAGAAAGTAACGGCCATTGAAACCTTGAAAGCCCGTTACCACCAAACTGCTGTAACCGACTGGCAGAGTCTCAACCAACGTAAGTCAACGTTTGGTAATCCTGTTGCCTTGCCTAACTTATTAGGTGAAATCCAACAAAGCTTGGTCCCGAGTCTGCAAATGCTGGCGCTGCCAACACCGCCAGCAGATTTGTCGCCGTTGGAGGCAAGCTTAGCGAAAGCCCGCCAGGTTCTGACAGGTACTGCCGGCAAGCTGGAACGCCAGGCTGGTGAGATTGTGGCTTTGAAGGAAAGCTATTTGCAGGCATCTCGCGAAATTGTTGATGTAGTTACAGTTCCTGAAGAATTGACCGTTCGCCAGGGAGAGTTGAATAAGCATTTCAATGCTATTACCAAGCAAATACAATTGTTGATACGTCAACGCGAGGATTTGAATGCCAAGAAAGAAAAGACAGAACAGTTGCAAAAGAATATCCAGGTGCTGCCAGTTTTACAAGCAGAGATTGAGAACCTGAGAAAAGAGCTTGCTCGCTTAGAAGCTACTGGTAAACAGGGCAAGTTATACAATCAGGTTCTGGACGCCAGTCGCCAGTATTTAGAACAGGCGCAGCCTGATCATTGCCCAGTGTGCCAACAAAGCATTATAGATCTTGGGCATCTATTGGAAAGACTACGTAGCGAAATACCGGCTGATGTGGCTCAATTGCGGCGGGAATACGATACCATCAGCAAACAATTGACCCGAGAGCAAGCTGAAGCTCAGGAATTAGAGGGCCAGCAAGGTCAGCTTTCTGAGTTGGATGAAGAGATTACCAACTTCCCGCTGGACTTGGAAGCGCAAATCACATCCAAGCAGGGTGAAAGTGATCGAACAGCCAAAGAAATAGCCGCTGTACAACTTGAAATCTCTCAAGTTGAAAACCGTATCCGACAAACGGCTGAAAACCGCGAGCGGATGCAGAAAGTAGTAAAAGACATTGAAGCAGTTTTGGGTAAGGCTGCTGGGCCAGACTTGCCCGCAGAGATTGATCGGGCAGCCGCTTCAGCCCGGCAGCAAGCTACAAACCTGAGCACATTTGATTTCCAGCCTATTGCAGATCAGCTTGAACGCGCCAGGAAGCTCTCTGAAATAGCAGACGAAGAAACGCACTTGAGTAGGAAATTGAAGGATGTATTGGTTGACGTAAAAAGTATCCTCGGGCCAATTTCAGACGATGATATTCCTGAAGGTTTCGAAAAAGCGATTGCTGGACTACATGACCAGATTGCCGAGATTCAGTCTTTGGATTTCCAACTTGTTTCTGGTGATCTGGCGCATGCCAAACAACTTCAACAAATCCAGGATGAAGAAAACCGTCTACGCCAACAATTAGAAGTAGTACAGACTGAGATACGTCAAACGCTAAAACTGTCTATTGGGGAAGCGGATTTGAAAGCTGCTCTCGACAGTGCCATCCGTGAAATACAATCGCGGGCTGCCTCTGTCAACAATATCGATTTGCAGCCGATTGAAGTCGAGCTCCAGCATGCTGAACGGCTAGAAGAGATTTTGGAGGATGAAACTAAACTGCGTGATCTGGAACACAACTACCATGCAGCTAACCGTGAAAAAGCTCGCTTAGCCCACCAAATCAGTCGGCTGACCGAATTGCGCGACGCTCTCCAGGATATTGCCGAAACCACCAAACGCCACCAGAGCGCTATCGTCACTGGTGTTTTGAGCAATTTGGATATCCACAACTATTACCAGCAACTTGACCCGCACCCAGCCTACACTGCGCTACAAATTGAACCAGAATTGACAGACAAAGGTACCTACAATTACTGGATTAAAGCCCTTACCGAGGATTATTCGCATGGAACTTATGTGCAGACTCGGTTTTCAACCGCACAGGCAAACTGCACGGCGATTGCTATTTTCTTGGCGGTCAACCAGCACCTATCAAAAAATCTGGAAACCATCCTTTTGGATGATCCTTCGCAATCCATGGACCCTGAACACAAACAACGCCTGGCTCAAACTCTGGCTAGTAACCCACGCCAGGTGATTGTAGCGACTGAAGATCCACAAATGTATACTTTCCTGAAGGAATTCCTTGAATCGCCAACAATCTACGAGTTGCTTCCATGGACATCTGAAGGGAGTAAACTATCCGTAATCTCGTAAGAAACGGCTAGGCGGGTACGGATTTGGGCGCTGTAACTTGTGTCGCAAAGGATGATGACTTCTGCCCGGTCACAGTGAGTAGATTAAGGCAGGTATGTTTTAAGAATTGGTGAACCAATTATGTCTTCAATCATTTGTCGTTGAGCTGACATAGATAGTCCACCTATACTAACATCCGGTTTAAATGGTGATCGTTCCCGATATTGGAGGCAAACCAGACACTGAGGTCGTATATGAATACGTACCGGGCGGAACGTCTCTTTTCTCAATTAGCCTAGCGCCCTCTATTGTCAAAGGTGGCATGACAATTCTCTCATGGTCGGCCAATTGCATAGTTATCTCTCTTTGAGTATCGTTTCTCACGGGGCATGTCAGTGACAACCAAAATTTTGAAAAAGAGGGTTGTATGGCGAATTGAAGTTTTCATGGAGTCACCTTTTGAGTCTGAGGTGGAAAATCCGAATCGACTAATTACAATATTTAGGAAAATGGCAGATGAAAGAATATTTATAAGCAAAGACCATTAGGAGACTAATCAGGAAAGAAATTATTATCAAAAGGATCCCTCCAACTTTTATTCGCTTTTTCCAATCATTATACATATTGCTTTCCATCACCAATTGAAGTATACGAAGAATATATACTCATAGCAAGACCTGTTTTTGGTGGATTACAAAAAACCCCCCACCTCCTCCTGCTAATCAATCTTTTCGATAAACTTGGCTCAAGTTACCCAATAAGGTTGGGCTTGACAAGCCCCCAAAAATCCTTCACTATGAAGTATGTACGTAAAGTACTTTGGTCTGTCTGAGCTGCCTTTCAAGATCACCCCTGATCCCCGTTTCCTATGGTATTCAGACCAGCATAAGGAAGCTAAAGCGAAAATCGAATATCACCTGTCACAGAAGGATGGTCCAATCTACCTGAGCGCCGAGGTCGGTCTGGGCAAGACCTCGATCGCCTATCGTTTGCAGATTGAATTTGCCTTGGAAATCTTATCAGGGGTCATTTACCTTCTCGCAGGATCAAATCCATCCGCTCGCGTTCCAGCGGTGCCAGGTCACCCGCCCGGCGAAGGATGTAGAGTTCATATTCATCGGCCTCATATTGATCCCGTGCATACAACAACTCACCGCGCACGATATTGGCTGCCAGGAATGGATCAGCCTCCGCCAGAGAAACCAGGTCTACACGCCCAACCTGGAAAAAATCTTCGAGATCGATTACCAGGCTCACCTTATCATCAACGGATAGGGGAGTCTTTACCAAAATCCCAATATCTGCGTCACTCGATCCAGACAATGATGTTGCGCTGGTTCGTTCCAGAAACCGGTAGATCTCTTTAGCCCGGCTGCCAAAGGAATAAAGTATGTCAACTTGATATTTCTTACACAAGCGTACCAGTTCTTCTCTTCGCTCCATGATTGGATTATACATTAATCCAAACCTGGATGCGTTATGTGTTCTGACCTCTGCATCAGAATGACCGTATGATATCTACCCTTTTATTCTCTTTATAAAACCAGGCGTGTTCAGCCCGCGTTCCAATAAATATGTCAGGTAATGCTGCATCAATGCTTCCAACTCGTTCTGAATGGCTGCTGAAGGATGGGCACGCTGCACTTCTTTGAATGAACTGCGCTGGAAATGGCGCAGGTACTTTAATGTCTCCATCGAAACCGTGCGCACTCCCGGCAGGTCCCTGCCGCAACGCGGGCACAGCACCCCGCCCTGTGCGGCTGAAAAGAACTGGTCTTCAGGTTTGACCACCTCCCCGCAGTTCGTGCACTCAAACAACCTGGGCCGGAAGCCTACTTGGTCCAGCATCCGCATCTCGTAATAGCGTACTACCAGTCGCGGCTCCGGCTCGCAGCACAGGCGGGAGAGTGTTTCGGTCAATAGGTGAAAGATGGTTGGATTCGCCCCCTCATCATCATAGACGAACCGGTCGAGAAGTTCGATCACGTAAGCAGCATAGCCTGTCCGCAGCAGGTCTTCGCGTATAGGTTGGTAGGCATCCACTGTATCTGCCTGGGTGACGATGAGCAGGTCGCGGCCGCGCGCCAGCATGAGGCGTACACGGGTGAATGGCTCCAGATGCCCGGCTTTACGCGAGCGAATTTTCCGGGCCCCTTTGGCAATGGCCCGTGTCTTGCCTGCCTCACGAGTAAAAAGTGTCAGCAGGCGGTCAGCCTCCCCCCAGTCACTATGCCGGAGGACAACGGCCTCAGCCCGAAAGGAACGCGGTTGTTTCATCAGCAAGTCGTGAGCAAGGGAGCCCGGTTACCAGGTCTCCGGTTACATTTTATCCAGATCAGCAGGCGTGAAAGCGTCGGGAAGCAAGCCTGCGACTGTCGTCTCCTGGATGAGCCTACCTTTGCAGTCGGCGATCAGCACGAGAGTATCCAGGCCAAACTCGGCCAACACTTGCCGGCACGCACCACATGGCGAGCCGCCACTGTCAGTGACCACGGCGATGGCTTCGAATCGATGCGCACCCTCGGATATGGCTTTAAATACAGCTACGCGTTCGGCGCATATGCTCGTCGGGTAGGCAGCATTCTCCACATTAACCCCGGTGAAGATCCGTCCGTCGGTTGTCCGCAGGGCAGCACCAACCCGATAATTGGAATACGGCGCATAAGCCTGACTCCTGGCTTCATTAGCTATTTTGATCAGGGCTTTTCTCTCTGTATCAGTCAATACTGTCATGACCCTTTTTCTCCTCGATATGCGGCATACGCTTTACCCTCACGCGGCGGATGCGCCGCCCGCTGACTTGCTCAACGGTGAGCAGCAGATCCTCGATTTCGATCGTCTCGCCTTCTTGTGGCACACGTCCCATTTGATCAAAGATAAACCCCGCAAGCGTATCTGTTTCGACTTTTAACAGGTGGCTGCCGATGACCTGGTTGAAATCATCCAGGTCGATGCGTCCTTGAAAAACATACTCATCCTGGCCAGTAGACTGGTATAGTACTTCTTCACTTTGATCATACTCATCCTGGATCTCTCCGATGATCTCTTCAACGATATCCTCCAGCGTCACCAGCCCGGCTACGCCACCGTACTCATCCACGACGACAGCCATGTGGATGCGACGGGACTGCATCTCTGCCAGTAATTCGTCAGCTTTTTTCGTCTCGGGTACAAAATATGCCGGCCGGAGCAGATCGCGCAGATCTGGTTTTTTGGATTTTAGATTCATTATCTGTAAAAGATCCTTGGCATAAAGCAAACCCTTGATATTATCCACCCTCGATTCATACACCGGGACTCGCGAATGACCCGACCTGATTAAAACCTGCACTGCCTCCGGAATGGGTGTGTTTACCTCCAAAGCAAGGATATCCATGCGTGGCAGCATGATCTCGCGCGCGAGTGTATTACCCAAATGAAAGATCGAATAAATCATCTGCCGCTCTTCCCGCTCCAGGCTGCCCGGCTCCTCTTCGGCTTCGATCCATGTCTTGAGTTCATCCTCGGTCACCTGGGTGGTGCTCTGAGGTGCACCTTTTGGATGAAGAACTAAAAGTGGTAGAACGACCAGCGGGTAGAATAAGATCACAAGTACACGCCCAAAATTCACCAGACGCAGCGCCCACCGGTCCGGATCATGCATGATATTGCTCTCAACGGTAAACTCGGCAACCAGCATGATCAGAGCCAGGAGTAAAATGCCTCCTATCTGGATTAATAGTAGAAATCCAGAATCTCTTGCCTGTCCTTGCACCAGTAAAAAGACCAACCCTGCCAAAAAGAAACGTGTCAGGGTCTGGCTAAGGCGCAAGGATGGTCGCAGGTGCGGGTTTTCGAGCAGGGCTGATACCCGCTCAACCGCTTTGGGTCGCTTGTCATGGAAAGACCGCAGGCGTAATGATCGCGTTTGTAACATGCTGACACGTGTTGCGGCTATACTCAGATCGCACACGAACAAAATGATGGTTCCAAGCAAACCCCACTCAACCGCCATCATGTTTCTCCGATTTACGAACAGCCCTAGCCGGCATCCCTACGACCAGGGTATCAGGGGGAACGTCCTTTGTCACCACTGAACCTGCACCAGTGCGGGCGCGCTTACCCACCTTCAATGGCGCGACCAGCATCGTATCGCTTCCAATGAAAACCTTTTCACCGATCTCAGTCGAATGCTTTTTCTCGCCATCGTAGTTACAGGTGATGGTCCCTGCACCTATGTTGGTTTCCGCACCAACCCTGGCATCCCCAATATATGAGAAATGACCCATCTTGACACCTGGACCAAGGTAGGAATCTTTTACCTCACCAAAGTTCCCCATATGAACACCCCTGGCGAGGTGAGCCCCTTTGCGCAGGTGAGCGAATGGTCCCATCTCTACATTATCTTCAAGGATGGCGCCTTCCAGCACCGAGGCCAGCACTTTACAATTACTGCCGATTTTCGTATCACGGACAATGGTGTTTGGACCGATGTTGCAACGCCTGCCGATTTGCGTATATCCCTGCAGATAAGTATTAGGCCAGATAACCGTATCACGGCCAATGGTCACGCCGGCCTCGATGTAAGTGGATTGGGGATCGATCATTGTCACGCCGGCTGACATACAAGTCTGGTTGATATGCCGGCGCATGAGCGTTTCCGCCTCAGCGAGATGGACGCGGGTGTTTATTCCGATCACTTCGGCTGGATTATCGACCATTATTGCCTCGACAGGAAGATTATCTGCAACTGCCAGACCAATGGTGTCGGTTAAGAAATACTCACCTTTTGGGGAAAGAGGAATTCGTTTAAGCGCATCCCATAACCAGGCAGCCGCGAAACAATACGCGCCGACATTTAGTTCCCGAATGAGCCTCTCTTCAGTTGTCGCTTGTGTCTCTTCAACGATCGCCCTCACCGTTCCATCGGTTTTGCGTAAAATGCGGCCAAAACCACGCGGGTCGTCGGCCTGTACCGTCAGTATTGTGATCGGTCCTGAATTCCGGACTTGGGTGTCAACAAGACGTTTGAGTGTTTTACCGCGTAATAGGGGCATGTCGGCGTAGCTAACAAGGACATAATCGGTCTTACCTCGCAGGATCAATTCGCTTTGCTGGACTGCATGCCCTGTCCCAAGTTGCGGTTCCTGAAGTACGCACCGGGCGGAGTCGCCAATATAATCTTGCACTGCCTCGGCGCCATGGCCAACCACCACAACAGGCTTCTCGCTGCTGGCATCTTTCGCGCTCACGAGAGCATACCGGATCAAAGGCCAGCCAGCAATAGAGAACAATACTTTCGGTTGGTCCGATTTCATTCTTGTACCCTGCCCAGCAGCGAGGAGTACGGCGGTCGATTTCATAATTATCTCCTGGAACAAAAAACGGGCTTGCGCTGCCCACGGGGCGACGCAATGCCTGTCTCAATTTGGCTTAAGGAGTCCCGTCTACGCGGTTTGTGCCCAGCGGGTAGAAGGAGGCAGGGGCGCCTGGATTCGAACCAAGATCCACGGCTCCAAAGGCCGGTGTGCTGCCGTTGCACCACGCCCCTAGTACGCCCCGATGTGAGGGCGAAATTGTAACATATGGCAACCGAACCAGCAATGTCTACTTATCTTCCTCGTCCGGGGTCAACCCTAGTTGTCGAGCCTGCTCATAGGAGAGTCTATCCGGGTCTGTTTGCACAATGTTTTGCTTTTCAAGGGCTGCATTCCAAAAAGAATCCACCTCATCGGATTTAAGCTTCTCCTTCGTGGTATGGGTCAATAGGTTGTCCAAATCATCTGCCCCTGCTTCCGGTTCCACAGCGTCTTCCGCCTTAGGATATATGATCGGGGTTATTATATCCAACTGTGAGGGAGCTACACCGATTGACCGTAGCACTTTTATAATTCCATCCTTAAGCGTCCTTAGAGTATCCATCTTTTCGATGATCCTGTTAGGTTGGGCGATCTTCTCCCCGGCGATTACCAGGGCATGGGCGGCATCCACGGGTAGCATGATCAAATCCTGGTCACCACCCTCATATATGTGAAGATTGGATGGCATCTCCTGGTGTACGATGCGTGCAACTTTCTGGCTGATGTTGAATATTGCTATCAAAGTAGAAAGCAGGGATACTTCCAAGCTGCTATCATGGAAAGCGCCAGCCCGCACCAGGACACGACCACGGTCACTTAGCAGGATGATCGCTTCTGCCCCTATTTCTTTGCGATAACCTGACAACAGCTCCGAAAGGGTTTTATGTTGTGTGGGATCTGCGGATCCATCTTCAGGTGGAAAGATCGTTCGTGTCAGATCCAGGCAGCGTTCAACCGCATCCAGGAAGTCAGCCAGTGGGATTGGTTTGTCAAAGAACGCAAAAGCACCGGCTGCGATCATCTCGTCTCGAACTTTTTTGTCCGCCATACCAGTGATCAGGATCACCTTAATATCCGGGTTGAGAACACTGATTTTCTTTACCAATTCTAGGCCAGAGATCCCCGGCAACCGATAATCAGCGATCAATAGGTCTATCTTGCGGTGTGATGCCTCAAGTAGCGCCTCTTCACCAGAGGGGGCTTCAATGACATTCAGATCATGCCCAAGAGTATCCATCGTCGCGTGAAGCAATCGGACGATGTCTCGTTGATCATCAACAATAAGCACACATGGAACAGGCATGTGAGATTTTTATTATCGGAATTGGATTACTTAACCATCCAGCACGCGACCCAATGATCCGCGCCAACCTCGCGAAAAACGGGCTCCTCATGAGAGCATTGTTCCACCGCTATCGGGCAGCGTGGGTGGAAGCGGCATCCTTTCGGTGGATTGAGAGGACTTGGTACGTCACCTTTCAGGATCACACGCTCACGTTTCAAATGGGGATCAGCGACCGGGATAGCCGACATTAATGCCTGCGTGTATGGATGCAGAGGGTTACGGAAAAGCTCTTCGCGTCTGGTCAGTTCAACGATCTTCCCCAGGTACATGACTGCCACCCGGTTGGAGATGTGCTCGACAACACTCAAGTTATGTGCAATGAATAGATATGTCAGTCCAAATTCCGCCTGAAGGTCATTGAGGATATTTAGCACCTGTGATTGGATCGAGACATCCAATGCCGAGACGGGTTCGTCGCAGACAATAAATTTGGGACGCAAAGCCAGGGCGCGTGCGATCCCGATACGCTGGCGCTGGCCGCCTGAAAATTCGTGTGGGTAGCGCCGCGCATGGTAATCTTCCAGTCCGACCTTCTTCAATGTCTCGATCATGATCTCGAAACGCTCTTTTGGAGTGCCGATTTTATGGATGTTTAAACCCTCCATGACCGCCTCACCGATCGGTAAGCGTGGATCCAGCGATGCATATGGATCCTGAAATATGATTTGCATATCACGGCGGATTTCCTTGAGTGCCTGGCCTCGCAGTTGAAGGATATCTTTCCCATCGAATGCCACCGCGCCCGAAGTGGGTTCGACCAGGCGCAGCATTGTGCGACCGACTGTCGTCTTGCCACAGCCGGATTCACCTACCAGACCAAGTGTCTCACCCTGGCGTACTATAAAACTGACATCATCCACCGCTTGTACCCAGGCGGTAACACGCTGCAATAGACCTGCCCGCACCGGGAAGTACTTCACGAGGTTTTTTACCTCGATCAAGTCCTTTTGATTGGTATCGACGGATTTTGACTTTTCGCTCATTGATTGCTCCAATGCAACTGTCTGCTGTAATCCAGGGGGGCTGTATGGTTCTCGGCATCTTGATATAACCAGCAGCGCACGGAATGTCCAGTCATAACTTCTTTCAGATCCGGCTCAATCTCAGAACAGATTTTTAATCCGTATTCCATGCGTCTCCTGCAGCGCGGTGTGAAGCGGCATCCCGCCGGTAAGTCAACCAAATTTGGAACTGAACCCGGTATTACATCCAGCCGGTTTTTTATCTTGCCCAGTACGGGTATGGAGCCTATCAATCCCTGCGTGTATGGATGGAGCTGATGCTCGAAAAGCGAATTCACGTCGGTCTGCTCAACTATAACCCCGGCGTACATAACCGCTACCCGTTCAGCCATTTCAGCAATTACACCCAGATCATGGGTGATCAAGATAACAGAGGCGCCAAAATCCTTACGCAAATTGCGCATCAGGTCCAGGATCTGGGCTTGTATGGTGACATCCAGTGCCGTGGTCGGTTCATCTGCAATTAAAAGCTTGGGTTGCAGAGCAAGCGCCATCGCTATCATGACACGCTGTGCCTGTCCACCGGACATCTCATGAGGATATGATTTTGCACGCTTTTCGGGATCTGGAATACCAACCAGCTGCAGAAGGTCAACCGCCCGATCCCAGGCAACCTTGTTCTTTAATTTCTCGTGAATGTGAAGGACTTCTGCGACCTGGTCGCCAGCAGTAAAAACCGGGTTCAGGCTGGTTTGTGGTTGTTGAAATATCATTGAGATCCGGTCACCACGTATCTTGACCATTTCATTCTCCGAAAAGGTTAACAAATCCTTGCCATCGAACCAGATCTCTCCTGTTTCCACTTTTCCTGGTGGAGCGATCAACCGCATGATCGAAAGCGAAGTGACACTTTTTCCGCAACCCGATTCACCCACCAGGCCAAGGACCTCACCCGGATAAACGCAAAAGTCTACCCCGTCTACTGCCCGAACAACGCCAT
>Ga0315296_10003593_pt1 | contig 12904 bp, 11 predicted proteins | sample YL17G14_18_MG_FD_203921 | JGI IMG/M metagenome (GOLD analysis project Ga0315296, IMG submission 203921) | Sediment microbial communities from Yellowstone Lake, YNP, Wyoming, USA - YL17G14_18 | ecosystem: Environmental > Aquatic > Freshwater > Lake > Sediment | place: USA: Wyoming | collected... | reverse complement strand
CTTTGAGCATTTTTGATAGGGGTTCAGATCCGATGGGTTGTGAGAAGCCCTTTTCGATGATCTCCTCTTCAGTCTCTTCCATCTTCACTGTGGAAGGGGAGAAGATCCCGAGGAGGTTATGCTCCGGAACATCCAAGGGCTTCATTTCAGGATAGGGGAAAGAAATCCGCATAAATACCTCAATTAACAATTAGCAGTTATCAGTTAGCAATTAGCAATTTTTAACTCATAACTTATAACTCATCACTCATAACTCTTAACTCTTAACTCTTAACTCTTAACTCTTAACTTCCTCGTGCCTCCCGGATGGCTTTGAGAAAGGCCCGAGTATTCTCTGTGATGACATGAAACTTTTTCTCCTTGATCGCCTTCTTATCCACCAACTCGCCTCCGACTCCGAGGGCAGTGGCACCGGCCTTAATAAAGGCACCCGCATTCTGGAGGTTCACCCCGCCTGTGGGCACAAGGAGAATTTGTGGTAGAGGTCCTCTGATCGCTTTGAGATATTCTGGTCCTCCCAATTGAGCAGCGGGAAAGACCTTCACCATATCCGATCCTGCATTCCATGCAGTCAGGATCTCTGTGGGAGTCATCGCGCCTGGGATGACCACGGCGCTGTAACGGTGTGCAAGATGGATGAGATCGAGATTAAGGGTGGGGCTCACAATGAATTGTGCGCCAGCAAGAAGTGCTGCTCTCCCTGTTTCAGGATCCAAAACGGTTCCTGCACCCATGATAATCTCATCCTTGTATTTTTGGGTCAGCTCTTTGATCACATCGATGGCCCCCGGTACACTCATCGTGATTTCGATCAAGGTTACTCCACCCTCCTTAATGGCATCGGCTACATCGATGGCTTCCTGGGCAGAGGTGACCCGGATCACCGGAACCAATCCCTCTGACATCATCCGGTTAAAAACTTCTCTCTTCTCCATTTTCTCCCCCTTCCTCACCCTCCCCCGTCAAGGGGGAGGGGATGGATTATTATCTTGAAATCCTCAGTCCCGCACCTTTGAGTTGATTTTCAGTCTCCTCCTTAGTGCTCCAATTAAAATCTCCCGGGAGCGTGTGTTTAAGAGCGGCAAAGGCATTTCCATACTGGACGCCTTTTTGAACATCTTTCTCTTTCAACCAGCCGTAAAGAAATCCAGCAGTAAAAGAGTCTCCTGCTCCCACCCTATCCACAATCTCCACCTCATACTTTCTATCCCTGAAGATCTTTCCATCCTGATAAGCAATGGCTGTCCAATTATTTCTCCAAACCGAGAGATCTTCTCTCAATGTGATGGCCACGACTTTGAATTGAAAGGTTTGTGCAAGCCTCTCGGCTACAGCCTCGTAATCCTTTTCCTTAATGCCGAAGACGACATTCGTATCCTCCTCGGTCGTAATGAGGATGTCGACATCTGCCATCATGGGCTCCTGGATTCTCTTTGCATCTGCTGGTGTCCAGAGTTTTTTCCGGTAATTGAGATCATAAGAAACGGTGCAGCCTGCCTTCTTCGCTGCCTTCAGGGCTTCAACCGTTACCTCAGAAGCAGAGGCGCTCAGGGCAGGGGTGATGCCACTGAGGTGGAAATGCTTTGATCCGGTGAAGACCTTTGTCCAATCGATTTCCCCTGGTTGAACCATACTGATCGATGACCCTGCCCGGTCATAGAGAACGCTCGAGGCTCTGGGGGAAGCCCCAAACTCAAGAAAATATAATCCAGCTCTTCCCTTATCCGACCAGACGATATGGGAGCAGTCAACTCCAAACTCCTGAGCACGGTCGCGGATAAGATAACCCAGAGGGTTCTTCGGAAGTTTTGAAACCCATGCGCTCTTCATCCCGAATCGGGTCACTCCAACAGCCACATTAAGTTCGGCTCCACCCGCATTGACATCGAGACTGTGAGTCTGCTCCAATCTCTGAAAGTGAGGGGGTGAGAGTCTGACCATTGCCTCCCCAAAAGTTACAACGTCGTACATACCGATTTCCTCCTTTTGATAAAATTTATAATTTTTAACTTATAACTTATAACTTATAACTCTTTCTGGTCTGGCGCAATACCCCTTTGTAATACTTGTTATAAAACGTACATCCAACCTCCATTTGAGATCTCAGAAGGATGCTGCATCCGCCGCAAGCTGTGCAGAAATTGACTTGGTCTACTTCCCCGGAGAGAATTTTCTTTGCAAAGAGTGGATCGGCAAGGGATTGTCTTCCAATTCCAACCATATCGACATTGCCATCCTTCAGATTCTTCTCCGCCCAGTATAAAAAACTCTTTTTTGATGGATCAGGTTCTTTCAAGTCATTTTTACCGTCTCTCAAATAGCTATATCCTGACCCGATGACTGGAATCTTAACCAATTTCTTCACTGCCTTAGCCCATCCAAAATGTCTGTAAACTCCTTCCGGATAATTCTTCGTGGGCCTTACAATTTCAGGAGTGATGGCCGGTATTCCGGCTGAGACATTGACATAGTCCATTCCCATTTCCTCGATCATCTTGGCAAAACGGAGAGGTTCGGAGAGATCCTCCATTGCCTCCTGTGGACCGGACGTGCCAAAACCTCCAGGGATCCCTTCATAGATTGAGAATCTTGCTCCAATGAGGAAGGAATCTTTTCCCACGAATTTTTTTATCCTCCCTGTGGTTTCTCTGAAGAATCTAGTACGGTTTTTGAAATCACCTCCAAAACTATCTGTCCTGATATTGGCGGGTCGTAGCATCTCTCCACAGAGATATCCATGGCAGTGTTTGAAATCGATCCCATCCGCACCAGCCTGCTTTGCGATGACCGCTGCTTTGACAAACATATCTCCGATATCCTCAATCTCTTCTTCCGTCAGAATGTGAACACTTGGATCCTCGGTGGGATAGAGAGAGACCACTTTTGAAAAGGCAGCACCGCTAACTCTTCCCGAATGGTTGATCTGAAAGAGGATCAGGGATTTTTCATTGATCTCCTTCATCTCCTTCAACAATCTTTCCAGGCCGGTTGCTGTTTCTTCAGAGATCTTTAACTGGTTCTTTCTTGCCCGGTTCTCATAGCTGATCGTCAGGGATTCAACGATGATGATACCCGCTCCACCCTCTGCCAGATTTCGGTACCGCTCAAAAGTGAGTTTTGAGGGACGCCCCTCAGAATCCCCATCGTTACATTCCATAGGTTGGTTCACGATGCGGTTCGGCGCAATTTTCTCTCCGATCTTAATGGGTGAAGAGAGTTTTTCTAAATTCATTCCTATACCTCACTACCTCCTGGGAAGAAAATCTAATTTAACAGGCGCTCTTTTTTTAAGAACCATCTTGCCCAACTGGTTCTGGATGACGATATATTTTCTCCATCCTGGGTCTTGAATAGAAAGTGGATGAGGATCTTCAAAACGGTTAAAGAAGAGATGTGGCCCCCTCGACTCTTTTCGGAAGAGGCATGCCCTTAAGACCATCTCTGCCACATCGAGAAGGTTCTCTGTCTCTAAGGCAAAGATCAAACCCTTTTCATCTATGGAAATTCCCTCTTTTCTCAAAGCCTCCAACATTTTCAACCCATTTTTTAATCCCTCTTCTGTCCTCACCACACTGGCAAATTGGGATGTGATGGAGTGAATTTCTCTTCTCACATGAGAAGCCTTTTTACCCTTGTCCATACCTTTTAATTTTGCCAAAAATCTCTTAACCTGATGGGAACTCACTACTGGTCTCCGGTCAAACGATTTTGCTTCTATGGCTGCCTCACGGCCGGTTATCCTTCCAAAGACCTGACCGTCCAACAAGGCATTTCCACCTGGTCGATTCGCACCGTGCTGACCGCCTGCACACTCTCCAGCTGTATACAAGCCTTTGAGGGTGGTGTTGCCTTTCTCCCTGATTTTCACACCCCCTTGGAAATGCTGGACAGCAGGAGCAATCTCAATCCTCTCTCCAGCCTGGAGGTCTATCCCATTCTCTTTAAGCCAATGGATGGATTCAGGGTTGATCTCCCTTAGGCGATTGAGTGGAGACTGATCTCTCTCCTCATCGTTGATTTCGCTCTTTATCTCTCTCCGATACCTCTCCTGCACACTCCTCTCTAAATCGCCAAATCTGAATCCTTCAGGGTTCTCTGTGTAATCCAGAAAGATGCGATTTCCTCGGGCCCTCTCTTTGAATACAGCCACATCAATCAGATGTGTCTTCTTCTCCCTTGAGACAGGCCAGCTTGCACCTTTCTCAAAGACTAAATTGGCCATTTCTGCTGGAGGAGTTCCTGGATAGAAATAATTTTTTAAAAACTCCTGACCTGAATCATTCAGAAATCTGGGGATTGCCCTCATCATACTCCCCGAACAGGCCAATTTGGTCTTGGTCGAAGAGAGGCCGATCTGGATAAATTCCATATTGACCAGTTCTGCTCCTGCTCGGTAGGCCAGAGCATATCCATCCCCGGTCATTCCTGATGGAAATACATGGGTTCCGAAAGCCTCTCCCGCCCCACCCGTTGCGAGAAGGGTTGCCTTACTCGAAAAGACTTTAAGGTTTTTTTCAAAACCTTCTTCCCTTTCATCCATCGCAAAGGCTCCGATCACCCTGCCTCGATATTTGATGAGCTCTGTCACCATACAGTGATCGATGACGGAGATTTCCATTGAAGAGGCCTTTTTGAGCAAGGCCCCTTCAATATGGTTGGCCGTCCTCGGCCCTGTATAGCAGGCCCTGGCATATTCAGAGCCATCCGTGATGAATTGGTCAGCGCGACCACTCTCCTTCTTTATAAAAGGGACACCCAGACGATCCAGATATTCAAAGGCTTGCTGAGCTTCCTTTGCCAGGATCGCTGCCAAATCGCCATCTGAGACGTAACCTCCAATTTGATAGATATCTCCAGCATGATATCTCCAATTATCAGGCCCACCGGGTTCTGTATAGGGAAGTGTGGCGTGAAAGGCCATTCGGTCTGAACATGCTGTGGCTGTGACGCCGGACTTCCCCAAGGCGCCCTTGGTCACGAGAAGAATCCTTCCCTCGCTGAAAGTTTTTTTGGCCTCAATGGCTGCCCTGAGGCCAGCGCCTCCACCTCCAATGATCAGGACATCACATTCAACCAATTTCATCAGCTTCTTCTTCTTTCACCCTCCCTCTTCGACGGGGGAGGGTCAGGGTGGGGGTGGATATTGGCTCCCCCCACCTTAATCCTCCCCCGCAAGGGGGGAGGAGATATGGGCGGAGTGGGGTAGCAAAATCGCCTTTACGGCCTCCTTTGTTTTCATTATACGAATGGCATCGTTTGCCTGAGTCAAAGGGAAGCGATGGGTGATAAGCCTTGTGAAATCCTGAAGACGGTTCAACATCAATTTTAAAGCCATGTGGGTATGGCGGACCTCACTCACCCATACTCCCTGGAGCCGGAGGTTTTTCCGTCCAATATCGTGAAAGCAATCGAGCTCCATCGTTCCATGAGGTTCTCCGAAACCTGCTGAAACACATGCACCACCTGTCCGGGTTAAAGAAATGCATTCCTTCAGGGCAGCAGGTTCACCAGCCATTTCAAAAGCCGCATCCACTCCCCGACCATGGGTCGTCTCCAATACGGCTTGCTTTCGTTCTTCCTGAGACATTCTGTTGCGATTCAAAATAAGTGTGGCCCCAAAGGCCTTACATATATTAAGCCTCTCTTCTGTTCCTCCAATGGCTATAATCTGGGAAGCTCCGAAAGACTTGGCAAAGGCGACGGCAAATATTCCAAGAGGACCTACTCCCTGGACTAAGACCGAATCTCCAGATTCCATTCTGGAGAGATCAAAGGCATGAGCAGCCGTTGCACCAGAACAAGATGCGGGGACCAATACTTGGAGATCGACTTCAGGTTCAATCTTAAAAAAATCGGTCTTCCCGATGAGAAGAAGGTATTCGGCGTAATTTCCAGTGAGGTAGGGAGGCTCTGCACAGGATGTATGGATGCCGTAGACCCACCGCTGAGGACAGAGGGATGGCTCCATCTTCACCTTGCAGAAGTAACAATGGCCGCACGTCACCCCTCTGTTCCAAAGGACCTTGTCCCCACACTTTAAAAGGGTGCCATAGACATCACGTTTCTCTCCCTCAATCTCAACGATCTCTCCAACCCCTTCGTGGCCGAGAATCATGGGAAGCCGGATACGGGGATCTCTTCCTTCCCACATATGGACGTCCGAACCGCAAACCCCTGCCGCCTCGATTTTTACAAGGACTTCGCCCTCTTTGAGCCTTGGGATAGGGAAGGTCCTCATCACAAGAGGCTCATTAAATTTTTCCAAGACCATGGCTCGAGCTTCGGTCTTCAACTTATCGAATTCCTCCACTTACCATAAAAACGGATTAAATATTCTGTAGGGCAACCCTTCAGGGTTGCCTGCCTGCCGTAGGCAGGCTTAAAGCAAGGCATGAAGCCTTGCGCTACATGTTTATATTGTTTTATGAGTTTGTAATAAATCATTCTCTCACGAGTTCAATTTTCTTCCCGGTTTCAGCTGAAAGGTAAGCTGCGTAGATGACTTCAACCACCTCATAGGCCAAATCAGCACCGGAAACGGGATCGCGGTCTTCTATGATGGAATCAATAAAATCTTCCAATTCTTGAGGATAACCCCTCATCCAATCCTCATCAGGGCTTGGAAACTGCCATCCCGCTGTGGTCTCGACTTTCTCGGTAATATATTCTGAACCGAAGATGTTACTTTCCGGGGAGTAGACCACAAGGCTGGTGTTTGGATTGATATTTACAAGAGCCACAGCATTGGACATGTAAACACTCATCAAGTTCTTTACACCTCCTAAGCTCACATCCGTGGCATGGATGGTCGCCTTTGATCCGTCTTCAAAGGTGATCAGAACAGCGGACCAGTCCTCCACGTCTACCCAGGAATCGACCATCCATTTCTTTGGTTCTTTTCGGAAGGCTTCCATTTTGGTGAGATGGCCAACATCGCCGATGACCGACTTTGCCCGGATGGGGTGGCCGAACTTCATGAGGCCTTCGTAATGCTTCAAGTGGAGCACAGCACCCACTGGATGGGAACCCAATCGCATCAGTGAGCCTCCGCCAGAAGTCCTCCACTCGCGAGAGTACGCAGCATGAGAACCTGAATGGCTTTCTTCTGCTCGGATATCCAAGACAGTGCCCTGGCAAGCTTTCATCAGGTTCTTCAGTTTCGTCACGGGAGGAGCATAAACAAAATTTTCAGCATAGCAGAATCTCACTTTGTTCTCTTTAACCGACTTCAAAACGGCTGCCGCATTTTTGAGAGCTTCTTCCATCATGATCTGCCGAGAAATCGTTTTCCCATCTCCAAAAAATCCTGTCAGGGGTTTTTCACAGATGATGTGCTTCCCTGCATTGGCAGCGTGAATTGCCATGGTATGGTGAAGGTCGGTCGTGACACAAAGATCCACTACTTGAATGTCTTTACGCTCCAGCATCTGAGAATAATCCGTGTACACATAAGGGATGCTAAACTTTTTGGCGAAGGCTTCAGCGTTCTCTTTTGTCTTAGAGCAGACAGCGAGTAAGTCCACTTTTTCTCCACGGGATTGTTCTAAAGCACGAGCATGAAGATCCGCAGCGAAACGGGACCCAATGATTCCGATACCGATTTTCCCCATGGGATCATCCTCCTGGACATTTTTAGAAATGCTATTTCCCGAATATCTTTTTTGCCTTCATCGTAGCCAATGACAGGACGCTTTTGAACGACTTGGTCCGGCTGATTATTGTGAGAATAATCAGAATGACCAAGATCAATGAAATAGGGCGGGTGAAAAATGGTGTGATATCTCCTTCAGCCCGGATCAGGGCTCTGCGTAAGTTCACATCTGCCATATCTCCGAGGATCACTCCCAGAACCAAAGGGGCTGCCGGATAATTATATTTCCGCATGACATAGCCGATGACCCCGAAGGCCATCATCACCCAGATATCAAATACCCTTACATTGATGGCATAAGATCCGATGACACAAAGGACAAAAATAATGGGCATCAGGATGAATCTGGGGACTAAAAGGATTTTCACCTGGGCTCTGACAAACGAGAGACTCACCACAAGGGAGGCGAAAGATGCCATAATCATCATGGCCGTGACTTCCCAAATATAGTTGGGGAATTCTAACATGAGCAATGGGCCAGGGCGCACCCCATGGAGCCACATTGCCGCAAGGAGAACAGCCGCTGGTGCGCTCCCTGGAACGGCGAGGGAGAGGACAGGGATAATGGCGCCGCCAATGCAGGCATTATCTCCTGTTTCAGCAGCAATGAGGCCCTCTAAGGATCCCTTTCCGAACATTTCTGGTTTCTTGCTGGCACGTTTGGCAAAGTCATAGGAGACCCAAGACGCCACATCCTCACCCACCCCAGGAATTGCACCGACGATGACACCGATCACCCCAGAACGAAGGATGTGACGATAATGGTCCAACAAATCCCGAATCCGTGGGATGATTCTTCCAACCTTCGATCTCACCTTCGGTAGAATCGTCTCTCGCATCCCTCCGAGAACCTCAGCGATTCCATACATCCCCACCAGGACCGGAATTAATGCGAAGCCGCCCCGCATCTGTTCAAAGCCAAAGGAGAACCTTGAATAAGCGGTGATTCCCTCCATACCAACAAGAGAAACCAACAGACCAAAGAATCCAGCGATCCAGCCCTTCAGGGGATCTGTAGGGGCTGTAAGATTTCCACAAACTATAACTCCGAAGATCGCTAGCCAGAAAAACTCATAGGAGTAAAATTCCAGCGCAATCTTTCCGAGGAAAGGGGTAAAGAAGGCCATGCAGAAGAGGCCGAAAACAGTTCCAATGAAGGACGCTGTCGCCGCCAGGCCAATCGCTTGGCCACCCTCTCCTCTTTGGGCCAAGGGAAACCCGTCCAGGCAGGCAGCAGCATTAGCGGGTGTTCCAGGGATGTTGAGAAGGATTGCAGACCGGCTCCCTCCTGTGATTGCACCCACATAGACACAAATTAAGATGATGATGGCCATTCTCGGCTCCATGCCGAAAGTGAGACCTGTGAGCAAGGCGATACCCATCGTCGCTGTAAGACCCGGCAACATTCCAATGATCATGCCAAGGAAGGTGCTCCAGAATATGTGGAAAAGGACGATCGGAGTAAAGAATTTGAGCAATTCCTTAAAAATTAATATTGGGCCAAGTTCCATCGTTAGCCTTTCCTTTCATGGAAGTGGGACGAGAAAGAGCCGGTTAAACACGAAAGCAACTCCTGCGGCTGTTGCAAAAGAAATGATCAAGAATTTGAATATAGCGAAGAACTTGATAGGACCAGGGTCCCGAAATACTAACATAACTGTGAAGAGATAAATTGTTGTGACAACCGTGTAAGGTAGCCTTCTGCCGAGAAACAGGCAGTAAATGATGCTTAAGGCAAACATCAAGCCGAGGTGGTGGGTTTTGGGATCGCTCAGGTAAGCAGAAATATCGGATCTCTTAAAGGCCAATGGTGCACCTTCTCTTCGGGTTGATCTAATCGTTAGAATAATACCCATGGCCAGGAACCCCAGGCCGAGGAGACCTGTAACCATTCCTGGTGCTGCATAGGCAGCCCAGTCCTGTATGTGCCGGGGCATCCGCCAGCTCTCCACCATCACAAAAAGACTGATGGCTATAATGATTAATCCTGTATAGAAATCCTGTCGTCTTAGTTCGTACATCTATTGATTTCCTATTAAAAATATTCTCAGCTTTAAACCTCTTCCCCTTTCGATAGCGCCTTCCTAAGGGATCTCGAGTGATAAGTCTCTCATTATTCGAATCGAAAAATCTGGGGGGCGACTCCTCGCTTCCTTTAGGGCCGCCCCCGAAATTTTTCCCGAGCTGTATCAATCCTTATACTTCGGGATATTGAATTGAGCTGGCGAAATCTTTGCCGCGCCGCTCTCGAACATGATCCAGGTCATTATGGAGGCGTGCTTTTCTGCGCTGGCCAGGGCCTCAGCCCCCTGAAGATTCACCAGGAAAACCGCCTTTTCTTCAGCAAATTTCTTGATGGCGGCCGATTTCGCTGCTACATCGAAGGCCTCACTAATGGCAGCCACAGCCTCCTTTGGTATGTCTTTCGGAACCATCAGACCGAAGTGTGAGCCTGTCAATGGAAACTTGGGATACCATTTTATTATAGAGGGAACTTCGCCATAACCAGGAATGTTGAGGGTGAGATGGCCGGTATTGGCTAGAGGTTTCAGCTTCTTTGCCCGGATCATATCCGCCTGTTCCATAGAGAGTTGCATGACCACATTGCTCTCACCCGAAACAGTTGCCACTACTGCGGGATAACCACCGGCATAAGGGACATGTCTGCCCATTACGCCCGTTACGCTCTTTAACACCTCCATAGCCATGTGTCCCGAACTCCCGACACCTGCAGAGGCAACAGCCACCTGCCCAGGTTTCTCCTTCATCATCTTGATGAGTTCCGGAAAATCCTTCGCCGGGTAATCTGCTGTGACCGAAATGATGCATGGCGTGAACAGGACATACCATTGGATCCAATCCCGGTGGGTCACATTGAGAAGATCCAATACAGGTAAAACGAGCATTGAGGTATCCGAATTGGCGGTCCATGTATATCCGTCATGCGGGGCCTCCCATGCACTCCTCATCCCGATAGCCCCTGTCGCCCCCGCTGTGTTTACGACCCCAATCCGTTGACCCAGGACCTTCTCCATCTCGCTGGCTAAGAAACGGACGGTCAAGTCTGTAGCACCACCTGCCGGCCAGGGCACAATAACAGTGATGGGTTTTGTGGGTTTCCATTCCGCTGCCCAAATTGGAGATGAAATTCCAATGAGGACAAGAAGACTACACATTAATGCAAATTTTGTCTTGTGGCTCATTCCATTCTCCCTCCTTTGCTATTTTTTGTTTTAAGCCGCTTTGAGAATTATCAGAAAGCCAATCCATTGTCAATTTTTCAGACTGTCTTACCCCCTCCTTCCCTTCTCCATTCATTAAAGAGTTGTTCATTTCTTTCTAATAAGAATGATCACCCCCCTTCTTGAGCGATAATTTCATATTTAGTGAATTAGCTTTACAGCTCTTTCAGGATATTTTCGAGATACTCACGCGCATTCAGATAAGTAAGGTCAGGTTCATCGGCTACATTAATTTCGAGGTCAACATAGCCCTCATAATCAGCCTTTTTTAAAGTTCTTAGAACTTCTCGCCAGTCAATGTTGCCCTTGCCAGGGGCCCAGTGGAAATCCTGCACGCCGTCATTGTCGCATGCACAAAAGCCAAAAAGCTGCCCTTTTACCTTCTCAATCGCCACTGATAAGCTTTCACGTTGGTAAAACAGGTGCGAAGTATCAATAAGGATACCGAAATCGTTAGATCGAATCTCATCGGCTAATCGAAGATAACTGTCCGATGTACTAACAATAGACATAGGCAAAGGCTCTATAGCAAGACGCAAACCTCTTGAAATAGCCATTTCAAGGCATTCTTTTATTGTATCTACGTAGGTATTCCATACCGTTTCCCAACTACATGAGGGAGGTAATGCAATAGATTTCGGTGGCGCTCCTGGGTATGTTTCCATATAAGAAATAACAGCTTCCGGGGGAGCAGAAGAAACCAATGATACTGTATTTGTAATTCCCATTTCTGAAACGACATCAACGATACGCTGGAAATCTCTCTTCCCTTCTTGACGGATTTCTTTTGTTATACTGGCAAGTTTAGCTCGCGGTGCGCAAGCTAAAAAAGCAGTTGATTCCAATCCTAAAGCATGAAAATGGTCACGGATTCGACGAATGTTTTTGGAGGTATAAGCCTCATACTGCTCATCACAGTATATTTCTAGACCAAGAGATGGGAAACCTAATTCTTTAGCACGCGTAGCCCCTGTAATAACTTGATCAAAAAAAACCTTATCTCCAAAATGAGCAAAAAGAAATGCTGGGTTAAGTCCAATTTTCAAGATCCGCCTCCGTTGTTTAGAAAATTCTAAAACTACCTCCCTTTCTATTTTTTTTCCTCTTGAGGGAATCCGTCTGTACCACGAAACTTTTTATCTCCTGTACCTTTTAAAGTCTCCCTCTCCAGCCGTACCATTCGCATATGCTCTGCCATCGCCTCTGCAGCCTTCTCTGGTTCTCTTCTCTCAATCCCTTCTAGGACAGATTCGTGCTCTTCAAGCGCAACTCGAAATCTTCCATCCCGGCAAGTATCATATTTCCTTGTTAAGTTGATGATATCTGTAGTAAGCAAACTGATAAGAGATTTTAGGACAGAATTTTTGGAAAATTCCGCAATTTTAAGATGAAATATTAAATCTTCCTCAAGACCTGAGTCTCCCATTTCAACTCGCTTTTTAAACTCATTGTGGGCTTTAGCAATCTCCTCGATCTCCTCACTGGATGCTCGATTAGCTGCTAGCCTCGCTGCATGGACCTCCAACAAACCACGTGTCTCCATTAGCGATTCAAAATCTTCCTTCTCAAGGTTGAGTATATTTGAGATCAAACCTTCAAGAGCCTTAACCCCAAGATTCGCTACAAATGTTCCACTTTGGGGCATGGTCTTGAGAATCCCATAGAACTCTAATTTTTTGATCGCCTCTCGTATATGTCCTCTCCCAACGCCAAAGCGCTCGACGAGGGCCCTTTCAGAAGGTAAGCGGTCTCCTGGTTTCAAAATACCCGAAGAAATTAGATTTTTGATTTGCTGAATAATAGTGTCTGCTGGTTTTTTTAGCTCAATCTCTTGGAAATATTCAATAAATTTCTCTGTCTCGACCACTATAACCTCCAATTAATTAGTTATTGGTAAACCAATAACTAATTTTTGTTAGCATTTCCTCTTTACTTATGTCAAGAAAAAAAATTTAATTTGTTTTATGAGTAACTTATTTAAGAACCCTTTCGGAAATTAGTAAGTTAGGTT
>Ga0315296_10003592_pt1 | contig 12904 bp, 16 predicted proteins | sample YL17G14_18_MG_FD_203921 | JGI IMG/M metagenome (GOLD analysis project Ga0315296, IMG submission 203921) | Sediment microbial communities from Yellowstone Lake, YNP, Wyoming, USA - YL17G14_18 | ecosystem: Environmental > Aquatic > Freshwater > Lake > Sediment | place: USA: Wyoming | collected... | reverse complement strand
ACAGCTCAGATCTCCTGGTTTTTGCTGATTTTGGAAGCGGCTTGCTGGACGTGTTGAGCAAGAAGATGATGAGGAAAGCAATCATTCTCGATCACCACCAGCCGGTAGGTACGCCAGGAGACAAGATCCTGCACGTGAACCCTCACACATTTGGTTTTGATGGAGCTACAGAGATTAGCGCCGCGGGAGTGACGTATCTTGTCGCTAGAGCTCTAGACACAAGGAACCTAGACCTTTCTGCCCTAGCTGTGGTGGGCGCCGTTGGAGACATGCAGGATCGAGGAGAGAAACGGTCGTTGCATGGGTTGAACTCAATGATAGTTGAAGATGGGGTGAAAGCGGGATCTGTCAAACTGGATAGGGACCTTGTGTTGTATGGGAGAGAGACTAGGCCGATTCACAGAGCTCTCGCGTACACTTCCAACCCGTTTCTTCCCGGGCTCAGCAGTCAGGAAGACAAGTGCCTTGCCCTAGTAACCTCCGCAGGAATAGTCGTCAAACAGGATGAGCGATGGAGAACCCTTGCAGATCTACGAGACGAAGAGAAACAGAATCTATTGTCGGCGATAATTCGAGCGGTCACGTCCAAAGGTGTTGCTGGGAAGATTGCTCTTAATCTAATAGGCACAGCATACACGCTGCCCAAAGAGGAAAGGGGCGTACCTACTCGGGACGCAAGAGAATTCTCATCACTGCTCAACGCATGTGGTAGAATGAATCGGCAGGGGCTCGCAATAAGCATCTGCCTAGGTGAAAGAGGCCAAACAATGGATGAAGCCCAAGAGGTTCTGGCTGAGTACAGGAAAGCAGTGGCACAGCATATGACTTGGGTTACTGAGACACCTGAACGTGTCGAGGAGCTGACTGGCATCTATGTGATCCATGGGGAAGGGACGATAGACGAGAACATGACCGGGACCATATCGACGATCTTGGTTTCCTCTGGGACCTTCAACCCTATGAAGGCGGTTCTGGTTTTGGCTAAGACCAAAGAAGGGGAATTGAAGATTTCTGCGCGAGGAACAGAGCAACTTGTCACATCAGGTGTAAACCTCGGAAAGATCCTCCAAGAACTCACCTCAAAGCACAAGGGGTCTGGCGGCGGCCACGATATAGCTGCAGGCGCCAACATCCCCGTAGAGTGCGAAAAGGAGTTCTTCAAGGAGTTGGACGAAGCAATCTCGCAAGTCTTGAAGGTGAGAATCTGAAGGCGAAGATAATCTTCCGTACCAACAATCGTAGCGAAGCAGAGGCCATAGCAAGCGCTCTTAACCCAGACAACCGTCAAATGGCGCAAGGAATGAAGATAGCTACGAGATCAAGTGGGTCAAGGGTAGTAACTGAAATCAAGTTCTCTGGGAGAGTGCAGACCTTGATGGCCACAATCGACGATCTGTTGAAATGTGCTCAAGCAGCTGAGCGAACACTTGAACCCGTATCTGACAGATAGTTGTTGGAAATCACTGTTCGTTGACATGAGTCGACAAAAGTTTTTTAGGTGCATGCCTGAGTAGGAACGGTCTCCAACGGAGGAAGTGCTTTGTCGAAAGCGCCTAGAAAAATCAGAGACAAATGGCGGTCCAAAGATTGGTACGCAGTGTACACGCCCTCCTATTTCGGTGAACAGAACATTGCAGAAATCCCGTGTGAAGACCCCTCAAAGGTAGTGGGCAGGGTCATCGAAAGCACCCTGTATGATATTACCGGAGACTTTGCACATCAGTCGACTAAGCTCTACTTTCTGGCTACGAACGTGAAAGGCAATAGAGCAGAAACGACACTGAAGAGTCACGAATACTCGACCGATTATCTCAGGAGTCTGGTTAGACGGGGAAGTTCGAGAATTGACTACATCGCTAAAGCTACCACAAAGGACAATTTTGTTGCCAGGATATCCATCGTGGCGTTTGCCCGTGGCAGAGTAAACGCATCACAGCAGCATTCAATTAGAGCCGTCATGAGCAGGATCATTGAGGAAAAAGCAAGAGATCTTACGTACGATCAGCTTTCGCAGGAAATGGTTCTGGGCAAGATTGGGTCGGACATCTACAATGAGGCAAAGAAGATAGCACCACTCAGACACGTTGGTGTCAGAAAGTCTAGGTTGATGAAACTCTCTCCCGAGCTTGAAGAGATCGTCCTCGGGGCCAAGAAGAGCTAGGTTTTAGGGAATATTCCGAAAGAGTAGCTGCGCGTGTTCATAAGTGTGAAATGTCTCCTTACTATTGGTTAACTCCTGTATGGAACGGCCGGAATTGAGCCTATTTGGCACCTCTGGGATCCGAGGTGTCGTCAACGTCGACCTCAGCCCCATTCTCGCCCTAAGGATAGGTATGGCTCTCGCCAGAGTCTTCAAGAGCGGAGTCCTGACACTAGGCAGAGACACCAGGACTTCTGGAGCGATGCTGTCTGCCTCGTTAACTGGGGGGGCTCTTGCAGGAGGACTGGAGGTTAAGGATCTGGGAGTTATTCCAACTCCTGTTCTGGCGTACCTGACAAAGTCGGTCAGCGCGGTGTCTGGCGTAATGGTTACGGCTAGTCATAACCCACCTGAATTCAACGGATTGAAGTTGTTTAATCGACATGGAATAGCATATGATGAGGATCTTCAAAATCAGATTGAGCACGCCTTTACTCGAGAAGCGCACTCCTATGCGAATTGGAATCAACTCAAAGATGTGTCGTCAGTTGATCTTTCTTCTAAATATGTGGAGATGATTCTTCGCCAAGTACGTCTTGACAGGAATTGGAACTTGGCCGTCGACATCGGCTCAGGAGCGGCTCACCAAGTTGCGTTCGATCTTTTCCGTTCTCTTCGCTGTCACGTGGTTTCCCTCAATGCGCAGCCCGATGGGTTCTTCCCGGGAAGAAGCCCTGAACCGACAGCACAGTCTCTAACGACTTTGATGGTCACTGTTCGAACCATGAAATGTGATATCGGGATTGCCTTCGACGGAGATGCTGATAGGGTCAGCTTTGTCGACGAATCAGGACGATACATTGAAGGAGATGTTGCTCTCGGAGCCTTTGCATCCTGGGAAACCCAGAAAAAAGGAGGAGGGAACGTGGCGCTGCCTGTTGATGCCTCTCTAGCCGTTCAAGAAGCTGTAGAGAAAAGTGGCGGGCGAGTCATATGGACGAAGGTTGGTGATACAAGTGTGGCAGACGCTATTACGCGAAAGAAGGCCATCTTTGGGGGCGAACCATGCGGCGCCTGGATTCATCCTGATTTTCACATCTGTCCCGACGGCATTCTTTCAGCCATTCTTGTGCTAAAAGCGATCGAAGAGAGAAACGTCACTACGGATGAGTTCTTCTCTGGGATAGCGACGTATCCCATGAAGAGAACCAAGATCTCCTGCGAAAACAGTATCAAGGCAAAAGTAATGCGCATGGTGGCTTCAGATCTTCCAAAAGCTCTTGACGAGAAATCTGAGGTCACCGAACTGGATGGGGTCCGAATTCAAGTTCCATCTGGATGGCTACTCATAAGACCAAGCGGCACTGAACCTGCAATAAGACTCACGGTCGAGGCGAGATCTGAGCAGATGGCGGAATACCTTTTCAGTACAGGTCACAATCTATGCATGGATAGGATAAGGAAGTGCCAGAGTTGAAGGCCGTTATCTTGGCAGCTGGAGAAGGCATTCGACTCAGACCTCTGACAGACAATAGGCCTAAGCAACTGATCCCAATTGCAGGCACACCGATACTTGAACATCAAATTCGCAGCCTAGCTGCTTGTGGCATTTCTGAGATCTTGCTCATTGTGGGCACAAAGAAGGATTCAATCCAGAACTATTTCGGTGAAGGAAGAAGCTTTGGGGTCAGACTGAGCTATACGGTTCAACCGGCAGTATTGGGCACAGCGCATGCAATAGGAATGGCGCGAGATTTTGTACACGATGAGAAGTTCTTGGTTCTATATGGGGACATCTATGTTCGCGACGATGCCTTCAAAAGGGTTCTGGAAAGTTTCGAAGCAGATGGTTCTGTCGCATCGATGACAGTCGTTCCTGTATCCGCGCCGCAGTTCTTTGGCATCGCGAAAATCGAACAGGGATACGTGAAGTCTCTAGTTGAGAAACCGTCATCCATGCCGTCCGTCGGCAACCTTGCCAATGCGGGCATTTTCGTTTTCCCTCCAAGGATCTTCGAAGCAATAGGGAAGACTAGCAAGTCAGAGAGAGGGGAATTTGAGATCACTCAATCGCTCAATTTGCTCATTGAGGGCGGAGTGCAAGTCAGGGCAGTGGAACTGGAACCTGGAACGTGGAAGGACATTGGCAGACCATGGGACCTTCTTGAAGCGAATGAAATCGCCCTGAGAAACATCAAATCAAGTGTTCAAGGAGAAGTTGAGGACGGAGCACATTTTACAGGGCCAGTTGTCATGGAGAAAGGCTCGTTCATTCGATCAGGCAGCTACATTGAAGGGCCAGTCTGCATTTCAGCTGAAGCAGAGATTGGGCCTAACTGCTACATTCGGCCTTTCACGAGCATTGGTAAAAACGTGAGGATCGGAAACGGATGCGAAATAAAGAACAGTATAGTGATGAACGACACTAAGATTCCTCACCTTTCATATGTTGGGGATAGCGTAATCGGCGAAAGGTGCAATTTGGGCGCAGGAACCGTGATAGCTAATCTTCGCTTTGACGAAGAACCTGTGAAGATGATGATCTCAGGAAGCTTGGTAAGCAGCGGGAGAAGAAAACTTGGGGCAATACTTGGAGATGACGTTCAAACTGGGATCAATGTTAGCATCATGCCAGGCGTGAAGATTGGTTCAAGTTCATTTATTGCGCCATCAATGACTGTCGCTCGGGATGTTTCTCCGAATAGCCGAGTCGCTTGATAAGAATCTGAGTCACGACCCAATAGTATCCAAGGGATTGCCGTTCACTGGACATTACGCATTCTCTGGTAGTCAGGTTGACCTGGAGTATGCTTTGGCGCTGATATGCTGTTAGCCTCTCTTCTTTCCGCTGGCGATTGAGATTACATCGCGATCCTTCAGCACGTAATCTTCTCCGACTCGCATCTTGGACCTAGCTTCAATTCCGAAGATGAACCCCTCTCCCAGATCCGTGTGTATTATGTAGGCGAACTCTTTGGCCGTAGTGCCGTACGGTACCAAGTAGGCGTCAGGTAGGACCCTTCCCTTGTGATCGGCCAGTTTCTCCGCGTCTTCGACAGGATATACTGCAATCATACCGAGAAGTTTGAAGTAGGCAAAGTTTATGCTTTCTTGGACGCCAGTCGATCCCCATTTAATGAGTATTTTTTCCTTGACAGTATTGAGCGCGGAGATTTGTTCTGGCTTCAATTCTGCAGGCTTCAGTATGTTGAAGTTCACGTCTCCAGGCTTGTAGTCAGTTAGACCCTTCTCGGCCGCTCTTCTGAGCACCAGTTCAGCCTCTGCACAACACGGAATGACTTGATACCCCGACTCCCTCAGCCGCTCAATGTTCTCCTCTGCATAAGGCAGATCGACCTTGTTAGCTGCTATCAACATCGGCTTCGATTGCTTACGAACTTCGGTCATGAGTCGAATGAGATCATCATCACTCCACGCGATAGGGCTCTTGCCGCCTAGACCGGCACTTTCCAAGGCTTTGAGAAGATGCGTTCTCTTTATGGAGAGGCCTGTGAGACGATCTTCAAGAAGAACGGAGACGTCCGCTTTCGTCCCTTCTACTGCTTTAGAGATCTTGCCCCAATCTTTTTTGATTATCTGAAAAAGCCACATGTCCAGTTCTTTCTCAAGGAACTTGACGTCGTCCAGAGGGTCATATGTCCCCGGTTCACATTGCTTTCCTTCAGTGTCTGTCGCTCCGGCGGCATCCACGATCTGAATAAGAACATCAGCACGTCTAATGTCGTCGAGGAATTGGTTGCCTAGACCTTTGCCCTGCCATGCACCTGGAACAAGTCCTGCACAATCTATCATTTCAACTGGGATCAGCCTGATCCTGTCAAGACATGCTGAGTTTACAGGTTCATCTTTCACGTCGAACTCTGCACAAACACACGGTGTTCTGACGTATCCCATTCCTCGGTTTGGTTTTATGGTAGTGAAGGGGTAATTCGCTATGGGGACTGAAACGAGTGTGGCTGCTGAGAAGAATGTTGATTTTCCAACGTTGGGTTTTCCGACAACTCCGATGAGATTTCCCAATCAAACCTCTCCTGGCGCAGACACCACGATCTCTGACATAAGATCCAACAGTTGGACGTAAGTATGTGTGGTAATAAACTCTTAAGGGATCTAATGGGTCTGTCACGGTAGGTCGCTCAGACGTGAGTGAATTGGATCTCATCATAGTCGGGGGTGGGCCAGGAGGGCTGACTTCTGCCCTCTACGGTGCAAGAAGTGGACTGTCGACTCTCGTACTGGAAGAGAAGACCACGGGAGGCTGCCTTTCGGAGATACCTCTTGTGGAGAACTATCCGGGGTTCTCAGAAGGGATCTCGGGCCTTGACTTGGCAGGTAGAATGACGGAGCAGGCCAAGAAAGCCGGGGCAGAAATCCATGAGATAGAGGCAGTGGAATCAGTTGGTACTGATGGCCAGCTTTTCACCGTGAAGACAGATAAGGCAAGCTATTCATGCCGTGCTTTGATATTGGCAACTGGCACTGTGCGCCGACCATTAGGCGTCAAAGGAGAAGAGCAACTTAGAGGACGCGGTGTCAGCTACTGCGCTCTCTGTGATGGGCCGTTCTTCAAAGGAAAAAGAGTTGCAGTTGCCGGAGGAGGAAACTCAGCCGCGAGCTCAGCCCTCTACCTAACAGGCATGGCCAGCGAAGTGTATTTGATCCATAGAAGAAGCGAACTTCGCGCTGAGGAAGCAATGATTAGACCGGTCAGGGACAAAGGTGTACGTTTCCTGTTGAACAGCGAAATCACAGAGATCAAAGGTGAAGGGAAACTCAGATTTATCGTTGTGCGAAACAAGGAAAGTGGCCAGTATTCAGAGATTGCTGTAGATGGTCTGTTCATTGAATTCGGAGAAATACCGAACAACAAGCTGGCTCAAGGCCTAGGCGTGAAGCTTGACAATGAAGGTTTCGTCCTCGTCGATGATCGCCAACGAACAAGTGTGCCAGGAGTGTTTGCGGCAGGGGATGTAACACATCACTCGGTCAAGCAGATCTCAACCGCTGTGGGCCAAGGTGCTGTGGCAGCAACCGAAGCATTCGTGTCCGTCAAGCGTCCCTACTGGTAGAGACGAGAAGCCTCCACACAGCATTTATCACCATTCGGCTCAATCCTCGGCACCGCGCGCTAGCGCCTATTGGCGCTTTGACTTCCCAGATGATCCTGTCAGCGACATATCTTCTATCTGTTGATTGCCGATTTTCATTACGTCGCGCAGTAGACGCGCTCCATCACCCGTCAGTCGATAAATGCGGTAGCTCCCAGGATTCTCCGGTTGCTCTCCTGTATCACCTACTATCAGACCAGCTCCTTCAAGAATCTTCAAGTGGTAGACTAGAGTTGATTTGCCTTTTCCATCATTCGATCCCAATTCTTTCAGTAGGCTAGAAAATGACAAGCATTTACTCTTGGTCTTCGATTCGCAAGCAGCCAAGGCCATGAGGATCGTGAGTCTCTGACGGTGAATTCCAGCCTTGATCCTCTTCAACCAAGACTCAGGGAATTCGACATCGGGGGTCATCGCGGTCATCTGCCATGGTACGTATTCCGAACAGATAAAGATCTGTCTGTCTTTTTCGAGAATACTCCACACAAGTTGAGCTAGTTAAATCCAGAGAATAGTTTATTAACCTAGTTCAGTATTTGTCGAACAGGGTGGGAGAAACATGGGACACGCGGGGATTGCCAAGCTAGATGGAGTATGGGACCTACCATCGCCAGAATGGTCGATTTGCCGGCGTGCGCTTCGCCTATCTTCAATTCTGCCCTAACCATACTAATTGCCCCCTTAGCGCGCGTTAGTTGAGCGCCCGCTTAGATTTCTCAGTGAGATCTTGTAGAATCAGGTTCTCAACAGCTCTAGCTCCGTACTCACCAATGACGTCTGAGAGAATTACGTGAAACCTCTTCCAATCGATTTCGAATTTAGACATCGCCCACCTCTCCTCTGAAATAGTACACGCGGAATCCTCATCACCGAAGCTCAGTCACTGCCGTGAGCTGTAGGACCTTGCTACAGACATAGCAAAGGGTTACCTGAAACTCGTCCAAGTCCAAGGATATCACCCGGTGCTCACACATCTTCAATTCGTCTCCTCGAAATATGCCTGAATTGGTGACGCGCTTCATCTCCTCCACTTCTTCGCCAACATTATTCAGGATGTGTGTGGACTTCAGACACGGACACAACACTATATTCTTGCGTTACATTGGTGCCATTAGCCCGTTTGAATCGAAGAAAACCTCAAGGAGAGGAGTGGGTTGGCCAAATCTCAACGAGTAAAGAAGCCTATGGCTTCAACCAAGCAGGTTCGCAAGCCGGACCCGGTATGCCAACACCGAATGCGTTACTATGTTGTGAATGAATTGAACTTCAAGATTTGGCGTTGTCTAGAGTGCGGGTCAGTCACAAGAGAGGCCGCGATTCTGCCCCCCAGCGGAGGAACCTTCGGGGAGAAGCACGCACGCTCGTTCCGCTAGCCGGGCCAGATTCATCCCCCAACAATCGTCGTCGTTCGTCGTTTCAAAAGTGTGTGTGAGGCGCTTGGTGCGCGCTGGATCTGCTGAATACATCGGGCGGAGCTTCCGAGAAATCTAAACCAACAGAAATGAACGCTTATTAGTTGCGCGCTCCCGCTATCCAATAACACAACAAAAAAACCCGCAATCCTTATCAGTAGTGTGTTGAGACGTTAGCAGTTCCAGCAGAAAGATTAGACACAGATGATTGGTACCTCAGTGAAGGAAAATGTGCGCATACAAGTATATGTCCGAGGCTTGGGAAAAACCTTCCTCCTCTTATGTCAAAGGAATTATGCGAGAGTCAGCAATCAAGTGGAGAAGGAATCCCGTTATCCTCAGACTTGACAAGCCAACCAGGCTGAACCGGGCAAGAAGCTTGGGATATCGGGCGAAGCAAGGTTTTGTGGTTGTGAGAGTAAAGATAAGAAAAGGGGGTGCGCACAAGCCCCGTCCTGTCTCCGGAAGAAGGCCAAAGGCAATGGGTACGGCCAAGTATACTCGATCGAAGAGTCTGAAGGATATTGCTCAGGACAGAGTGGCTAGAAAGTATCCGAACCTAAAGGTTATCAACACCTACTGGGTGTGGGGTGACGGAAGGAGTGCATGGTACGAGACGATCCTTATTGATCCAAATCACCCTGCAGTCAAAAGCAGTCTCTAGGGACAAGTTGTATGGAGCGCGTTTTCCTGAGGGATAGGAATAGGATGGAGCTGAGTTATGGGTAAGCGTCCTGAATCTGTTGTCATCAGAAAGGTGAATAGTGTTTTCAGAATCCGTCAAGGTCGAGGGTTCTCTGAAGCTGAGCTCAAAGAAGTGGGGATTTCTGTAGCAGGTGCGAGAAAACTATCAATCAAGGTAGACCCGAGACGTCGTACCAAACTGAATGATAACGTACGAACGTTAAAGACATCGCTTGAAGCCCCGCTGAAGCATCGACCTCGCAGAAACAAGAGAAGAAAGGCATAGTGGCCCATCAGTTAAGGGAATACGATCTTTTCACAGCAATTTGAGATCACGAGTGATCTTGTCAATTAGCTCAGCTGGACCTGGACCGATCCCAATGCAGGTCGCCGTGTCCGGAGGGAGCTGCGTAAGCCCTCTGTCTCGAATAATGTTTGCCTCGACCCCTAGATCTCTAGCTGCTTCTTCTAGGATCGAAAGGTCTTTCTCAGATTTGACCTTAAGAACGATCTTGCATTGACCTTCGTTCAGCCATGCTTCAGCCCAATCACGATGTCTCTTCCTCACATCGTCCAGTGCAGACACAGCTGCATGGGCCACTTGTGCGGCGATCTTTCCCCGTCCCATTTCAAGATCGGTTCTTATGACAATTGCTTGTTTGTATGCGAATTCTTTGAGGCTCAACGTCATCAGACACGTTGTTGAGGCCCGAAACTGTTAAGGATTGCGAGAGAGCAATGCAATCTTCACCAGCTGGATCATGCTCCTGTCGAGGCACGTGTATGGATAACATGCTCAGAATCTCGAATGCGGAACTGAGCGCCATTGCGCATGCTACGGAGAGTATCGAAAAGGTGACCTTTGCATTGAAGAATGTGCTACCTTCAGACCTCCGTGGAAAGATCATTTTCAAACAGGAACATACAACTGGGCACCATGGTAATCCGATTGCAACTCTTAGGGCTACTTTGACTAGCCAAGGGGATATTCGACAGCTGATCGCAAAGATCGCTTCGAGAATCTCCTCTCTCGACCGAACCAGTCTCACGGATGAATTGGATCGATTTGTGGACGAGGAAGGAACCCTCTACCTTCGTTTTGACAAGCAAAAAGCATACCTCGGCGATTTACACCTGAAGCAGAAAGACGCTATAAGAATCAGCGTGAAGTTCCATGGAAATGGTCGAAAGCTCGATGCGATGCGGAAGACCTGCAAGGAAATGGGCTTGGTAAATTGAGGAGATTCGCAGACCTTCACCTTCGGCCTCCTCTGCAGAATGCTGAAGCCATTGAAAGGATGGCTCATCTGGCGGCCGAGATAGGGCTCTATCTTGTGGGTGTGACTTTTGACTCTCAAGTCTCGAAGGAGACAAGGATGCGCGTCACTGAACCGTTTGAGGTTCATGGTCTGAAGACCGTATCCAGGATTGATCTTAGGCCAAAGAGCAGAAAAGAGCTTCTCAGATCACTGAGAATCGTAAGGGGGCCCTTCGACATCGTTGCAGTCGAATGTTCCAATACACAGGTCGGCTCTCTCGCATTTAGAGATAGAAGAATAGACCTCGTTTTCTTTTCCCCTGAACAAACGCACTCCAGACTGCGCTGGCTAATGCCTAGACGATCAAGACGGCCGATAGAAGTCAACATTGCAGATCTGCTCAGCTACAACCTGGCTCCATATGATTTGCAGAGATCGTTCAATCTCGTGGCGGAGGCACGAAGAAGAGGAATGCCAATCGTGGCATCGAGCGGAGCCAGCGATCAGATGGCGATGCGAACCCCCAGAGACATTTCAGCAGTCCTCTCTGTTCTTGATTTAGGTACTGCACAAGCACTAGATTCCGTGTCTCGTATTCCCTTCTCTCTTGCGCATACAGCTCTTAGTAGACGTGAGCCAGGGTTCATTGCAGAAGGAACTAGATTAGTGAGAACGCAACCATGAGAAGACCAGCTCGACGATACATAGTTTTCAGGATAATGTCAGACAATTCCTTTTCGTCAGAGAGAATCTCGACTGAAATCGAGCGGTCTCTCAAAAGATTCTTTGGTGATATCGGCGTTCTCCACTCATTCCCACGCTTAGTCAGCTATGACGCAACGAAGATGATGGGAGTTCTCAGATGCTCTGCTACATGGCTCGCGAAGGTCAGAGCCAGTATTGCTTTGACCACACAGATTGATGGCCACCCTGTGGGATTTCTCGTTCTGAGGTCATCAGGTACCGTTGCATCATTGCGAAGATCGCTTGATCCAACCAATACTTGGATAGGCAGAAGGCACCAGCACCGAGCCCCTTCTAGAAGAAAGTAGATCGACAATATGATGTGAAAGTCAGGAAAAACGAACTCATCTTAGGCATTGCTACAGCTCCTGGCCTTGATTCAGAGTGATTCGCGATTTTCGGAGAAGGAACAAACCCATTACCAGCAGGTATACCGGAGCAAACAGTATTAGAGTAACTGGAAACCACGGGCAGTAACCTGCAAGGACATAGAACATAGCGTAGTTCAGCCAAACAGCGAATGAAAGGATGTAGGTCCAAACAATAAAACTCGTTGCTTTCCCAACACTCTTTCTCTCTACCTTTGAGAAGAAGAAGCATTGAAGAAAGAGGACCAAGCAGTTCAACAGGATTGCGAAAGAAATCGTCCCTTGGACTTGCACGGCGATACGTTCCAAATCAGGTTCTTGCTCAAGGGGTAGTCCTGAGGATTCAAGTAGAGCAGTGTGAGTCACCATGGCTATCATTGCCGCGGAGAAAAGTGCCGCTAGTGCAAATGACATAGGGTAAATTCTGCTTGCATAGGGTTTCTGCATTCTCAGGTCACTTGACTGGGCCAATTGAACAAGACTCTACGCGATCCTATTCACAAACCATGATTTCTGCTCGCGGACAGATAAGCTGTTTCTGCCGGGCCGTACGAGTGAACTAGTCAAGGTAATCGAAGTTCTCCAGATGCACGAGCTAGATGCAGATGCGTTCCGGATGTGTGTAAATATTCATTCGTCCCCTTCTAACAAATCCCACGGTCGTCACGCCTATCCTTTCTGCGACTTCCACACCGGAGCTTATCACAGCGGATATCGATGCGACAACTGGGATGTTGACACGAGCCACCTTGAGAATCATCACCCCCGTAATCCTTCCCGTTGTTGCGAGGAACTTGTCCTGCGCGCGCGGCTAGCTGGTTGATTCCCAGATCCAGACTGAACGCTTTGCCCCTGGTCTTAGTGTCGGAACCTTTTCCGATCGCAACAGTGGAGGAGAGACCTCTCATTGAAAGATCTAGGTTAGTCAATAGTAGCCCGGCAGCTAAGAGAACCCACGATTCAGTCAACGCATAGAATAAGTGTCCGATGGTGGTGATCATTCCTCCAAGCAGATAGAATGTTTTTGGACCGTAGCGGTCAACTAAGGGACCTAGCAATGGTCTGATCAAGCTTCCAATGGTCTGCGCAGTACTACGTATGTTTCCGACGAAAGTCATTGTCACATTCATGAAGACGATCAGAGGTGCAACCGAAGGAACGGTGAAGC
>Ga0315296_10003591_pt1 | contig 12907 bp, 9 predicted proteins | sample YL17G14_18_MG_FD_203921 | JGI IMG/M metagenome (GOLD analysis project Ga0315296, IMG submission 203921) | Sediment microbial communities from Yellowstone Lake, YNP, Wyoming, USA - YL17G14_18 | ecosystem: Environmental > Aquatic > Freshwater > Lake > Sediment | place: USA: Wyoming | collected... | reverse complement strand
CGCCACCGCGGGCTTGGGCTCGTTCTTCGCAGGCTGCGTGGCCACGCTGGTCCTGGCGGCATTTGCCACGCCGCTGTCGGAATTCGCGTTCAACTTCGGGCCGGCGGAGTATTTCTCGCTGATGGTGCTGGGGCTGATCGGCGCGGTGGTGCTGGCGTCGGGCTCGCTCATCAAGGCGATTGCGATGATCGTCCTGGGCCTGCTGCTGGGCCTGGTCGGCACCGATGTTAACTCGGGCACCGCGCGTTATTCGTTCGACGTGCCGGAACTGGCCGACGGGCTGAACTTCGTGTCGGTGGCGATGGGCGTGTTTGGCTTTGCCGAGATCATCGCCAACCTCGAACAGAAGGAGCATCGTGAAACCTTTGTCGAGCACGTGCGTAACCTCTGGCCCAGCCGCGAAGATTTCAAGCGCATGATCCCGGCCGTACTGCGCGGCACGGCGCTGGGCTCGCTCCTGGGCATCCTGCCGGGCGGCGGCGCGACGCTGGCATCGTTCGCGTCGTACTCGCTGGAGAAGAAGACCTCGAAGTATTCGAGCGAATTCGGCAAGGGCGCCATCGAGGGCGTGGCCGGCCCCGAATCGGCCAACAACGCCGCAGCGCAGACGTCGTTCATTCCGCTGCTCACGCTCGGCATTCCGCCCAACGCCGTGATGGCGCTGATGGTCGGCGCGATGACCATTCACAACATCCAGCCGGGCCCGCAGGTGATGACCAGGAATCCGGAGCTGTTCTGGGGGCTGGTCGCGTCGATGTGGGTCGGCAATCTAATGCTCTTGGTGCTGAACTTGCCGCTGATCGGCATGTGGATCAAGCTGCTGGAAGTTCCCTATCGCCTCCTATACCCGGCCATTCTACTCTTCTGCGCGATCGGCGTATACACGGTCCAGAACAACACGGTCGATGTGCTGCTGACAATTCCGCTCGGCATTCTGGGCTATGTGTTCCTCAAGCTGGGGTGCGAGCCGGCGCCGCTCATGCTGGGCTTCATCCTCGGCCCGATGATGGAGGAGAACCTGCGGCGCGCCATGCTCCTGTCGCGTGGTGATGATGAGCAACAGCCTCATGGCGGACCACACGATGTGGGACGTCACCGTCCCCGCGCTCGCCGACCGCTACCGTGTGCTGCGCTACGACACCCGCGGCCACGGCCGCTCGGGCACCACGCCCGGCCCGTACTCGATCTCGATGCTCGCCGACGACGCGGTCGGCCTGCTCGATGCGCTTGGCATCAAGCGGGTGCATTTCATCGGCCTGTCGATGGGCGGCATGATCGGGCAGCAGATCGGCGCGCGGTATCCGGACCGAGTGTGCTCGCTCTCGTTGTGCGACACGGCGAGCGAGATGCCGCCGCGCTCGATGTGGGAGGAGCGCCTCTCGATCGTGCGCAGCCAGGGCATCGCGGGCTTGCTCGACTCGACGATCCAGCGCTGGTTCACCCAACCTTTCATCGCGCGCGACCCGCAGGCGATCGAGAGGGTGCGCAGCATGATCTCCCGCACCGGGGTGAAGGGTTACGCCGCCTGTGCGAGCGCGGTGCGCGATATGGCGCAGACCACCATGCTGCTCCAGATGAAGGCGCCGACGCTGATCCTCGTCGGACGCCAAGACCCCGCCTGCACCGTCGAGCAAGCAACCGTGCTGCACCGCATGATTGACGGCTCGCAGATGGTCGTGCTGGAGGATGCGGCCCACCTTTCCAATATCGAGCAACCGCAAGCCTTCAACCGCGCACTGCGCGCGTTCATCGATTGGGTCGACGACGCCCTCCCGAAGTCCCGCTGAAGGGTGCAAGAGCGCCGCGTCTGAAGGATGGGGGGGTGAAGGTCAGGGTCAGAGGGTCAGGTCAAGCCCCAGCGGCGCGGGGGGTGTTTTTTTATGAAAGGAGAAAACGAAATGAGAATGAGAATGAAAACGTTGTTGGTCGCAGCTGCCGTCTGCCTCGTCGCAGGCGGAATCACAACGGCTTTTGCGCAGGGATTCCCGACCCGCCCGATCCACATAATCGTACCGCTCACGGCGGGATCGGGTGCCGACGTCGTTGGCCGCATCGTCGCCAAGCACATGGGCACCGGGTTGAGGCAGCCCGTGGTGGTGGAGAATCGTCCCGGCGCAGGCGGGCAGATCGGCACATTGGCGGTGGTGAAATCGCCGGCGGATGGCTACACCGTGATGGTGCAGTCGGCTTCGCACGCAGCGAATCCAGCGCTCTATAAGACCCTGCCGTACGATTCGCTCAAGGATCTCGTGGATATTGCGATACTCGGCATGACGCCCTATGTCATGGTTTCTTCGCCCACGGGCCCATACCGCTCGCTCAAAGCGTTGGTAGACGCGGCCAAGGCGAAGCCGGAGGCGATCCCATTCGCCTCGGCGGGCGTAGGCACCGTGACGCACCTTACAGCGGAGTACTTTGCGCAGATGGCTGGCATCAGGATGCTGCACGTTCCCTATAAGGGGTCGCCGGAAGCGATCCGGGACGCCGCGGCAGGGCGGGTCGCGTTTTACATGGCGCCGATCAACACTGCGATCGGCCTGATCAAGGACGGGAAGGTTGCGGCGCTCGGCGTATCGACGTCGCGCCGTGCCGCCGTGCTCCCCGAGGTGCCGACGATCGCGGAGCAGGGCATTGCTGGCTTCAGCATGACCCTCTGGTTCGGAATGTGGGCGCCCGCGGGAACGCCACAGCCGGTGGTCCGAAAGTTAAACATGGAGGTGAACCGCGTCCTGCAGTTGCAGGAATTGCGTGAGCAGTATGCCACGCTCGGCGTCGAGCCGGTCTCCATGCAGCCCGACGAGTTCGCCAAGTTCGTGCGCGACGAGATTGCTACTAACCAGCGCATCGTCAAGGAGGCCAACATCCAGCAGCAGTAGCGTCGGGAGGGCAAAAGGAAGTAATGGGGAGGAGGACCTGAGGGAGGATCTGAGGCTTACCTGGTAAATGCCACAACATAGGTTACCCAGTTTTATGTTTAGCATGTGTCAATACATATAGGGCAACGGGGTCATAACAACGGGCTTGCGAAATTGCAATTATTAGAGGAAAAGAACTGAGATCACCCAGTAAAAGGAATCTGAGGGGTATTTAATATTGCAAAATTCCAACCCCATTTCCTTTGCATCGGTTGCACTCTTTTCGGACTGGAGAGGATAAATAGTTTCGGTATGCAGCAGCTTCCCCTGACGGTCGAGGCAGACCACTTTGCACCCGGTCCGAAAACCGGGATCGATGGCAAGAACATTCTTCTGGCCAAGAAGTGGAGCAAGAAGAAGTTGACGGAGGTTTTCGACAAAGACCCTTATCGCCTCCTCATCCGCCCGCTTTTTTGTTGCCAGGCGGATCTCGGTCTCCATGGAGGGAGAGAGAAGTCTCTTATAGCTATCGTGCACGGACATCTTGACCTGCTGGGATGAAGGCCCTTCCCCTTTGACAAAAAGGCCATCGAGGATCTCCAGGGCTTCGTCTTCAGGGGGTAAGACCCGCAGTGTGAGAAAGCCCTCATTTTCTCCTCGCCTCATGGCAAGAATTCTGTGGGATGGCGCTCTGTTCACGGGATCTTCCCAGTCAAAGTAATCCTTGTATTTGATTCCTTCAGCCTCCTTCTCCGGAATGACCTTTGACTTAAAAACAGTTTTCGATGAATAGAAATCACGCATCCTGGCTCGGGCCGTCTGATCTTCATTGACCCATTCTGCGATAATGTCACGGGCTCCTGCGAGGGCGTCTTCCGCGGATTCCACCCCCCTTTCGGGATCAACGAAGGCAGCTGCCTCGGCCAACGGATCCATATCATCCTGTGCAAAAAACGCTGGGCCAACGGTTCCAGTCCCTTTTCTCTGGCGACCGTTGCCCGGGTCCGACGTTTGGGCCGATAGGGCAGATAGATATCTTCCAGAACGACCATGGTCTCCGCCGAAAGGATCTTCTCCTTTAACTCATCTGTGAACTGCCCCCGCTCCTCTAAAGATTTGAGGATGGCCTCACGGCGCTTCTCCAGTTCCATGAGTTGATTGAACCGGTCGCGAACCGCTGTGATTGCAAGCTCATTCAGAGAACCCGTGGCTTCCTTTCGGTATCGGGCGATAAAGGGGATAGTGGCCCCTTCATTCAAGAGGTCAGCCGTGGCCTGGACCTGTCTGATGGTGAGACCCAGTTCTTGCGCAATCTTCGGAATATGTGCTTCGTTCATAACCTCCCTCAACAAAATGACAAAGAGAATGTGGAGACTTCGGATCAGGCAATCGTAACAAAGTATTGATCGAAGGCATATGCAAACCTGGCCTTAAAGTTACCAGGTGAGCAACATCCAACTCAGTTAGTCGCCAGCCACTTCCGGATGTTCTTCTCTTCTTCTACCCATGAAAAGGGGACGTTTCTATTTATTGCTTATCCCCTTTTTCGGGCGTCCAAGTGGAGTCTAAGCCCCTCCTAGTTCTCGATATATTTTTTTCGTCGTTGGAGTGGGGATGCCCAATTTTTTTCCGAGATCGATAATCGTGCCACCGAAAAGTTCCAATTCACTCTTACCTTTCCTCTTCAGTATTATGCTTATCCGGTGAGCATCAGGAATTTTGATGCAGAAATTTTGAAACAATTGTCTGGAAATGCTTCACACCTTCCAAAGTGGTGGACGATCTGGTAGAGGGGGATTCCGAGCCTTTTCCCGAAATATCTCCCGGAAGGACTGATTTCAGAATCTCCTTCCTTTGTTTCAAAGAGAGCCATCGGTCTGTTATCTTTAATCAGGGCGAAGTCAACCTCACGCTTTTCTTTGTCCCGAATATACATGATTTCAAAAATTCCCAAACCCATTTCTGTGAACCTGGCAGCCATCCTAATAAGGCTTACTGCCATAAGGTTTTCGAAACGCTTTCCCTGATCCAGAAGGCTGGACCAGTCAAAAAAGAAGAGTTTTGCTTCTTTCCTGATCGAACGGAGAATATCCCTGTGCCAAGGACGGATGGTAAACACCAGGTAGAGCTCCTTGAGGATATTGATCCAATTGACAAGGGTACTGTGATGATATCCCAAGTCTTCTCTCAATGAATTTATACTGAGTGGGGAACCCACCTTCGAGGGAAGGATGTCAATCAGGTGTTCAAGACCTTTAATGTCTGAGATCCTTGAAAGGTCCCGAACCTCCTCCCTTGTGAGCAGCGTTTTATACTCCTTTAGCCATCGTTGATGAAACCTCGCCGAAGCTTTCAAGAAAGGTTCAGGAAACCCTCCGAAGGTCAGGAGCTTTTCAAGACCTTCCTCGACGTGTTTGTTATTAACCTTCCCAGCGTGTTCCACCAGTGATTCGCCGTCAGCAAGGGGACGATCTTCTTCAAGGATCGAGGAAAAATCGCTTGTAGCCTCGGGTAGCCCCAGAGGGAACATCTGAAAGGAAAAGTATCTACCGATAAGGGAGTCCCCTGACTTCCGATAAAGCCCCAGACGGGCACTCCCTGTCACAAGGAGTTGCACTTTTTCCTTGTTGGGATCGTAGACTCCTTTGAGAATGTTTCTCCAGTTTTTGTGCTTGTGAATCTCATCAAACACCATGGGAACAGGTTTGCCCTTAAACTTAGCGTTGACAATATTTCGGAAATAAAGAGGGTTCCGGATGTACTCACTCCTGATTGCCGGATCATCCCAGTCGAAGTAAGTATCCTCTACCTCTGCAGAAGAAAGCCAGTTTTTTGCAAAAGTGGTTTTGCCAACCTGGCGAGGACCCGCGAGGAAAATCATCTTCCCGGCACTGATTTCAGGGTCAAAGATATATTTTCCAACCAACCTTTCCATACCGACTTTTTTTCAGTGATATGAAAATTAGTCGAAATAAACGCGTGTAGGTATGTAGGTGGGGCTTGACATTGGACAAACCATTTTCAGGGTAGGTAGAAAGACACCCAAATTACAGAAGAATCGAGAGGGCAGAACCATTTGGTTCTGCCCTATTATCTCATCCTTTAGCAATACCTACCTGCCGGTAGGCAGGAATGCCGACGCTACTTATTCATCAAATAGTCGTGGATGGAATTGGCGGCTTTTCTTCCTGCGCCCATGGCCAGGATGACAGTCGCCGATCCAGTCACGATATCTCCTCCTGCCCAGACCCCAGGTTTGCTTGTCTTTCCGTTTTCAAGGTCTGCGACGATATAACCTCTCTTATTCAGTTCCAGACCCGGTGTCTGTGTAGGAAGAAGTGGATTGGCACCCGCACCGATAGCCACCACTGCCATATCGCATTCCAGTTTGAACTCCGAACCTTTGATGGGAACAGGTCTCCTTCTTCCTGACTCATCTGGCTCACCTAACTCCATTCGGAGACATTCCATTCCGGTTACCCACCCATTATCGTTTCCAAAGAATCTTGTGGGAGCTGTGAGAAGATAGAATTGGACTCCTTCTTCCTCCGCATGGTGAACCTCCTCAATACGGGCTGGCATTTCTTCCCTCGATCGGCGGTAGATGATCCGAACGGTATCGGCCCCTAATCGGAGAGCTGTCCTCGCGGAATCCATTGCCACATTCCCCGCACCAAAAACGGCAACATTTTTCCCACGGGCGATCGGTGTATCGTATTCGGGAAAGAGGTAAGCCTTCATCAAATTGGATCGGGTCAAGTATTCGTTGGCCGAATAGATGCCGCAGAGATTCTCCCCAGGGATGTTCATAAATTGGGGAAGCCCTGCCCCCAAACCTAAAAATACTGCATCATACTCCTGAAGCAATTCATCCACAGTCTCAATTCTTCCGATCACACAATCAACTTCTACCTTCACCCCTAACCGCTCTAAATAGTTGACCTCAGCCTGGACAACCGCTTTTGGAAGACGAAATTCTGGAATACCGTAGATCAGAACGCCTCCGGTTTTATGAAGGGCTTCGAAAATGGTCACTTCATCCCCTTTGAGAATTAAGTCTCCCGCTACGGTTAAGCCCGCTGGCCCAGATCCCACGACAGCCACTTTCTTACCGGTAGAGGTAGCCTTTGCAGGAACAAAGACCTCTCCTTTCTCCCTCTCCCAATCCGCAGCAAACCTTTCCATTCTGCCAATGGCCACAGGTTCGTCCTTTTTCCCGACAATGCACACCTTTTCACACTGGTCCTCTTGAGGACAGACGCGTCCGCAAACCGCAGGGAGGCTGTTCCGTTCTTTCAGTTTTCGAGCCGCACCGATAAAATCCCCATCTAAAATAAGCTTGACAAAAACCGGGATATCGATCTCCACCGGGCATCCTTCAATACATTTCGGTTTTTTACACTGGAGGCAACGACTTGCCTCCAACTGGGCCAATTCAGGCGTATATCCAAACGGAACCTCATTAAAATTCTTCGCTCTCACCTTGGGTTCCTGTTCTGGCATCTTTTGCCTTGTGACTTTTGGTTTCTCCTTTTTCTCTTTCTCTGCCATCTCAACCCCCCTTTATCTTCCTGTGGCTGTGAATCGATCCATGGATGCCTTCTCTTCTGTGAGATAGGCCCGTTGCCGCTTCACCAGTTCATCATAGTCGACCTCATGGCCGTCGAATTCCGGGCCATCCACACAACAAAATCGTGTCTTACCCCCCACCGAAACCCGGCATGCTCCACACATTCCTGTTGCATCTACCATAATGGGATTCAAACTTACCATTGTCTTGACCCCATATTCCTTCGTCATTTTGCATAAAAACTTCATCATGGGTACAGGGCCAATCCCCACGATCAATTTTACATCTTTTCGCTCATCTAAGATTTGGCGGAGGACATCGGTCACGAACCCATGGTGGCCGTAGCTCCCATCATCTGTTGTCACCCTAAGATCATGGCTAGCCGCTTTCATCTCCTCTTCCAAGATCAGAAGGTCTTTCGTTCGAGAACCAATGATGGCAATCACATGGTTCCCTGCCTCTTTGTAGGCCTTGGTGATCGGGTACATCACTGCGACGCCCGTTCCACCCCCAACACAGATCACCGTTCCCAGTTTTTCAACATGGGTTGGTTTTCCCAATGGCCCGATGATATCGGTGATGTTATCACCTACATTGAGGGTTCTCAGGAGAGCAGTCGATTTTCCCACTACCTGAAAGATCAGGTCGATCGTCCCTGCAGACGGGTCTATCCCTCCCATGGTCAAAGGAATTCTTTCGCCAGTTTCGTTGGCCCGTAATACGACAAATTGTCCTGGCTTTGCCTTCCGAGCAATTCGGGACGCCTCCACCTTAAAGTGGCACACCGTCTTCTCAGCCATCTCCCTTTTATATATGATCTTATGCACTATCCCCCCTCCTTTCTGATAATTTTTTCACAAAGTTTAGCCAATATATAAATTAAACGAAAAATAATGTCAACCCTTCGACTCCCCAGCCTGAGGGCTGGGGCTTGCTCAGGGTTGACCCTGAGCGGCGCTTTTCTACCCCGCCTTCAAAGACAGGGCTTGGCGCCGTCGAACGGGTCAAATTTTTTAAAAATTGTTTATGGGATCTTTCATGGGGGATATATAAAACGATCAGAAAGGCTCAGATGAGGGAGAACACCACATAGAGAGCTCTGAAAAAATCATTTGAGCTCTTTGATTACACGGATTTTGATTTGATTACACCGATTTTACCCTTATAATCTATCTGGGTAATCGATATTTAATCTGTGTAATCAGAGATTTCTGGACTTTTTCAGAAATCTCACATAGCCCTTTCATACGATCACAAATTTAGCTTGACATATGATGAAATTTAGATAATAAATATAAATACCTGAACTTTATAAAAAGTTTTGGAAACCCCCAAGGCTCTTTAGAAAGTTCTGGGGGTTTTAAATTATTGGAGGAGGGAAAAGATGAATTTAAAGCTCTATGTAGGAAATATTCCCTTTGGGGCATCAGAGGAGGATTTGAAGAAACTTTTTTCGGAAGTGGGAGAAGTTCAATCGGTCAAAATTGTTACCAATGCGTATTCAGGACGGCCAAGAGGATTTGGTTTTGTGGAGATGGCCTCACAGGAGGATGCGAAAAAAGCGATCTCGATGCTCAATGGCAAGACATTGATGGATCGGGCTTTGATTGTTAACGAGGCCAGACCTCAGAAGAAAAGAGGCGGTGAGTTCAGGGGGAGAGGGAATAGAAACCATTAGAATTACCCGCGAAAGGGTGAGGAGAAACCTTTGGAGGTTAAAGTTCAAGACAACCAAATCGAGAATGCCATCAAATCCCTGAAGCGTCAACTCATGAGGGACGGCATCCTGAAGGAATTGAAGAATCGAAGATCCTATGAGAAGCCTTCGGTGAAAAAGAAGAGAAAACAGAGAGAAGCAAGGAGGAGAAGGTGGAAGGCCGCTCGTAGATATTCAAGATAGGGGTTTTCCCTCCTGCCTGCAATAGGCAGGCACCTAACGAATTTGGTCCGGGGCATTAAGGGCCACCCAGAAGTCTCCGCCCTTTGTTTGGAGAAGACCCTTCCTATAGAGAAAGCTCATCGCATCTGAAGAAAAAACCCTCACATCTTTAAAATCAAGGACTACCCTTTCGATCTTTGTACATAAAGTTTTTTTGAGTCTCTTCACCAATTCCTTAGCTCCCTCCCGATCGATCGACCCTTCCAGTTTTATAAAAAGGGTTTTGAGCCGCTCATTGTAAACAGAATAGAGTTTGAGCGTATCGGCTGCTTTTTGGCCAATCAGAAGCTTCTTCTCTACAATCTTCACTCCCACTCGCTGGATCAGATCCCGGGTATTTTGGAGAGGGATGGTATCGTTCATCCTCTGTAAAATCCTGGAAAGGCTCGGGAGTTGGCTCTCTGGCGTCTTCTGTGCAATGCTTCGGTAGGCCATATTGGAGAGGACTCGGGTGAAGAATCGTTGTTGGGGATGGAAGACTCTCTTAAAGATGGAACCCCAGGAATAGGCCTCTTTGCATACCCAATTAAATCCACGTTGAAGCGTCTCTTCCGTCATCAACTTCGGTTTGAAAACGACCGTAGCTCCATTATATTTAGCCCAATCCTTGTGGAGAAGTCTCCCCTCCGATTCCATCCTTTGGAATAAGGGTGTTCCCGGCAATGGGGTGAGGATGAAGAAACTGGGCAGTTCAATCCGATTCCTTTCACAGAATCGAAGCGTCCTCTCAAAGACCCCTTCATCATCATGATCCAATCCGAAAATGAATCCCGCCAGAATCATGATATCGTAATCGTGGAGGGCCTTCATGGCATCCTCAAATTGGGGAACTTGATTAAAGGATTTGTTCACCTCTTTCAAGTTTTCCGAAGAGAGGGATTCGACCCCGATGAACAAAGAGACGCACCCACTCTCTGCAGCGAGTCTCAAAAGCTCAGAGTCCCTGGTAAGGGTCATGCTCGCCTGGCCGGCCCATTGCTTTTTGAGAGGTTTCAATTGCGTGAAGAGCTCTTTGGCATAATGACGGTTTCCCGCAATATTGTCGTCGATGAAGACGACAAACTCTCCATCCAAGCGTTTCACCTCTTCAATCACCTCTTCCACAGGCCGACAGCGATAAGTCATTCCAAAGAAATGGGTGACATGACAGAAATCACATTGGTGAGGGCAACCCCTGGTCGTCTGGACACAATTGATCGTCATGTAAGCATCTCTTCGGAGAAGATCGAGCCTGGGCGGAGGGATTCCCTTCATGGAACAGTAAGCATCTGCCTTATAAAAAGGTTTCAGATGCCCATTCTTGAGATCTTCGACCAATTTTTTCCAAACATTCTCTGCCTCACCGATCACCACAGTATCCACATGCTCCTTTGCTTCAAGGGGACAGCTCGAGGCATGGGGTCCACCCATGACGACCGGTATGCCTCTCTGCCGAAACTTTTGTGCAATCTGATAAGCCCTTGAGGCATGCATCACCATTCCGGTAACGCCGACCAGATCTACATCCTCTTCGAAATCGATGGGCTCTACATTCTCATCGGTGATCTTCACCTCGATATCCGGTGGTGTGAGAGCAGCGAGCGTGGTCAGGGTGAGATGGGCAAACCAGATGGTTTTAATTACCTCTTTGGAATGGCTGATAAAAGGATGGCTATAGGCCGGATCAATCAATCGAATCTTCAATCTGTTTGCCTCTCGAAACGATCCCCTGTTTTGAAATGATGCAGGTGGACGAAAAGAGGTACCATTTCAGAAGTAAACGCACTATACCTTATCCTCCGGTGGGTGTCAATGGTGAGAGCTTTTTTTATTCAGGGGTTTCGGATAGGCTGTAATAATTCTTTTTACAGGAATCCCTTAAGAGGGTGAGAGATTCTCTCACCTCATTAAAGGATTTCCTCAAGGCTTCGTACTTTCTTTCAAGATCCATATTTTGTGACAAGGTCTCCTCCAGTTTGGATTGGAGTTCTCGGTTCTCCTCAGAGAAAAGGGAGGCCTCTCTCTCCTTCAACTTTCCCTTGATTTTAAGAACCTCGTTCTGTTCCATCTGGGATTCGAGATCCTGAATGCGACTCAGGGCCTCATTCCTTTCCTGGGTGGTCCTGGCCGAGGCTTCGTTCATCTCCCTCAACTCTTGTTGAAGTCTCTGTATCCTCTCTAAGGCGTCCTCATTCTCCTCTTTAAGATAGATCGATTCGGATTGGGTCTCTTTAAGCTTCTGGAGTTCCTTGCTCAGGACCTCCATTTGGCGGCGTAATTCTTGATTGTCTTGAGCCAATTGATGAATGGTCTTCTGATAGGAAGTCAGATCCATCTCCAGGGCCCTCTTTGTCTGGGCTGAGGCGAGAAGCTGAGCATGAAGGTCTTCGATCAGTTTCAGGACATCCAGGTTCTGTTCACCCTCTCTCCCTTTTTTAGGAGATTCGAAGATCAACTTCCTTTCCGTCTGCTTCTCCGAAAATGTCATTTCCGGTGCCGTTTCGGGATGATCTTCTTCCAGCGGCTCGGGTTCCGCTTCTAGAGGTGAAGGAAGAGGTTCTTCCAGCTTTCTGATCTTCGGCATCTTTTCGGCGACATTCTTATCGAATCCATCGGCCGTGATCGCCTGACTTCTTGGCTTCATCCTTTACCCTCCTCAGCCACTCGGCCCTCCCTCATTCCCTCTTCTCCACCTTTGAAAAAGGAAGGGAAGGAGATTATTTGATTCGTTCTCTCATGTATTCATCCATCACCCTTAACATCTCAATAATCTTTTCCACTTCCGCTTTGACCCGGTTCACCTCTTCCAGAATTCGATTGGCCTTCTTCAGATCGAATTCCAGGGCGGATCGCACAGTCAAAGAGGACCGAAGTTCAGAATAAAGCGTATCGATTCGCTCCGTTAAATCATCCTTTTTTGACTCTTCCACAGGTTTCTTCAAAGGAGAAATGGACCTGGGTTCCGCAACATCCCAAGGCCTTTCAATCGGCTCTTTGTTCAGCGTGTTGGGGAATTTCTGTGCGACGTTGTTGGTGAATTCATCCGACATGATCAACTCCTTTCAGTCCTAATATTTCATCGATCAGGCTCTGGATATCCGCCGCACCCTTTGACGATTGGGCGAATAAAAAGATTGGAGTCCCTTGGCTGGTTGCCTCTGCAATCTTTGTATCCTGACGGATCATTGTGCTAAGGAGGTATTTGTCGTAATGGGTTTCCAGTGCCTTCTTCGAACGTTTGCAGATTCGATGAGACTCATTGTAACGATTCAAAAAGATGAAGATATTTTCAAAAACAAAAGAAAAATCCTCTTCGATCGTGGAGAGGGTTTCGAATAGAATCTTGAGACCATGGTAGGAAAGGAAATCGGCTAAGACAGGGATGATGAGGTCGTTGGAGGCAAGGATCGCATTGAGGTTTAAGAGCCCGATGCTGGGGGAGGCGTCCATCACTATCAGTTCGTAGTTTTTTTCCACAGAACTGAGGAGCCTCCTCAATCGAAACTCTCTTGAATTCATTGAAAAGAGCGAGAGCTCCATGGGTGAGAGGTTCAGGCTGGAGGG
>Ga0315296_10003589_pt1 | contig 12912 bp, 9 predicted proteins | sample YL17G14_18_MG_FD_203921 | JGI IMG/M metagenome (GOLD analysis project Ga0315296, IMG submission 203921) | Sediment microbial communities from Yellowstone Lake, YNP, Wyoming, USA - YL17G14_18 | ecosystem: Environmental > Aquatic > Freshwater > Lake > Sediment | place: USA: Wyoming | collected... | reverse complement strand
ATGGCCAGAACGCGAGCAGATGTTATGAATTCGACCAGCCAAGGGAAGAACGGTTTGTCTTTGTGAACGGCGTAATGCTTCTTTGCAAGGGGGACAGATACTTTCATTTCTCTGAAAGCTTTGATTCTATAGCCCTTTGCCAGAAGCGTGTCAATGACAAGCGCACTGACTCTCCTTCGGACCGCGCCATCGGGTTTGATTATCACAAGAGACTGCTCCAACTCTTACACCGTTCCTTCTAGGATCTGATTGCAGGCACATCTTGTGTCCGTCTGGGGGTTTCAAGCAGGAGGAGGTTATTTTAGGGTTTTGAAAGTGAGGAATAAGACCTAGGGATAGGAGTGTGGTTGATACAAACGACAGTTTCATAAACCCAGCGCAGATGTCCGCGGAGAGCCTTCCATGAGGTGTCGCCAATGGCACGGTCTGAATCAGGGGCAAAGTCTAGACTACGCTCCCCTATCGTCACCGTCCTCGGTCACATCGACCACGGCAAGACCTCTCTGCTAGACAAGATGCGTGGTACTGCCGTCCAAGAACGGGAAACTGGGGGAATGACTCAGCATATCGGCGCATCGTTCTTTCCTACTGAGACCATCATTTCAATATGCGGCGACCTCCTGAAGACTGTGAAGACTGACCTTACAATAGACGGTCTCTTATTCATAGACACACCCGGCCATGAAGCGTACTTGAATCTCAGAAGAAGAGGTGGAGCAGTCGCAGACATCGCAATACTTGTCATTGACATTACTGAAGGAGCCCTATCCCAGACCTACGAATCTATCAAGATACTGCGATCAGGACGTACTCCCTTTGTAGTGGCAGCAAACAAGCTTGACAAGATTCCCGGATGGAAAACAAAACCGGGGCTGACACTCGTCGAAGAAATCAAGGCGCAGAACACTAACACGCAATCTGAGATTGACGCGCGCCTCTATGAAATTGTTGGCTCACTTTCGGCCAACGGCATTGACTCTGAACGCTTCGACCGCGTGACAGACTTCACGAAAACAGTTACAATTGTGCCTACAAGTGCCAAGACAGGTGAAGGTATTCCGGAACTTCTCATGGTCTTGGCTGGTCTCACACAGCAATACATGAAGGACAGATTGAAGGTCATTGCAGGACCTGCCAAGGGGACTGTCTTGGAAGTCAGAGAAGAGACGGGTCTCGGCCTGACTCTAGATACAATCGTCTACGAAGGCACGCTAAAGAAAACGGACACGATCGTAGTTGGCGGTCTCGATGATGTGATAGTAGCCAAGGTGAGGGCGTTGTTATTGCCCAAACCGCTTGATGAGATTCGAGATCCTCGAGAGAAGTTTAGCAGTGTCTCCGAAGTCAGCGCTGCAGCTGGAGTCAAGATAGTTGCTCCAGACATTACGGGAGCTTTGTCTGGAGCCCCGCTCTATGCTTTGGACAAGCCAGAGAACCTCGAAGCTCTGAAGAAAAAAGTACGCGAAGAAGTCAGCTCCATACGAATTCAGAAGGACTCATCCGGTGTTGTATTGAAAGCTGATACATTGGGGTCGTTGGAAGCTGTCACGCAGTATCTCCAAGAGCACAAGGTTCCTGTAAGAATGGCTGATGTCGGACCGATAGTCAAGCGTGATGTTCTCGAAGCGAAAGCTGCTGGCGAGACAGACTTGCTGAATGCTGTCGTGCTCGGATTCAACGTCAAGATTGCACCTGAAATCCCCGACTTGGCCGCAGAGTACGGTGTTGAGATATTCCAGAATGATGTGATTTACCGCCTCTTTGATGAGTACAATGCTTGGCTTATCGTCAAGAAAGAACAAGCCAAAGCGGAATCCTTGAGTTCGATAATCAGGCCTGGCAAGGTCGAGGTCATGCCCGACTATATTTTCAGGCGGAGCAACCCTGCGGTGGTCGGTGTAACGGTCCACGGCATAATCAAGCCGAAGGTTGGTTTGATCAATTCTGCGGGCAAGCGAGTGGGTTCGATCATACAGATACAGGATCGGAATGTGACCATAGAAGAGGCTACAGAGGGCATGGAAGTTGCGATTTCGATTAGAGGACCCACAATCGGCCGTCAAGTCAAGGAGGACGAGGCGCTCTACGTTGACATGCCCGACAAACACATCATCGTGGCCCGGACAAAGTACGCCGGGAATCTTTCTCAACAAGAACTGGATGTTCTTGAAGAAATCGTTCAGGCTAAGAGAGCAAGTGGCTCATTTGTCTAGTGCGGCATCAGTCGAAGCCTTTGTGGCTGTCTATCAGGTTAGGTTAATGACACACCCGACTTCCAGCAGCATGCATTGACAACGTTTTTAGGCGTTCTTCGAAACTGTATCGGGTGCAGCGGGTAGGGCGACTCGTTTGCCGCGAGCGAGACCACATGGCAATAGTGGCGCCAGTAACCCGGCAGAGAGTGAAACCCGACCTCTGCAGTATTCGTCGAGGGACGATGACGAGTAGTCTCTGAAGTCTGTCGCGGCCACAGCAGCAATCGTAGGATTGCTGTGAGTGGATTAGATTGCCGAACTGGGTCAGGCCCTGGCGGGAACAGCCCTAAGGCTAGGTGATGGAGCCTCAGAGGGAACTGCTCTGAGAAGAGCGGCGAGAGACTGCCTAGGAAGGGACACGCGAAACCTAAGAGGCCGCTGCACCTCTTTTTCAAGCTGCAGGTAGCGGATGATGCCTTTCATGCTGGTCTCGTTCAGGTTCCAGATGACTAGCCCATTGTTGCTAGGACTATACCGGTTCAGGTGAGATTGGCTTCGCCTCAGGTCCTGAGACAGTCGCCTTGTGCTTCCGGCGATACAATACGAAGACTCCACTCACGATGACTACCGCAACGGTCGTGCCTATTACCGAAAAGATTAGCAGGTCCGCAGACCCTCCCCAGAGTCGCGCTCCCAGGCTGTTCGCACTAGTAGTTCTCATTATGACACCGTTCCATCCGACCGCCCAGCCGTGAGTCTGGTCGATGCAGTCTATTGCCATGATTCGGGTCCTTGTGTCAGCCACTATGGAAGGCACGCTCTGCCTGTACCAGTTCGCCCCGCCATCTGGAGTATACATCACCGGAATCTCAGTACCCACGATCCACCCGTGGTCCTTGTCTATGAACTGAACATCCGACAGGTAGGGGGCCATCAGACGGAGCGACAGCCACGGAAAGGCTCCGGGTACTAGCAGTTCAGTCCAGTTCTCTCCGTCTGTCGTGTGCGCCAGACGGTTGTCGCTCACCACCCACGCTTCGGTCTCGCTCACGAAGGACATGGACCGGCCACCCATGGTCGACACCTGCTTCCATATCTCGCCTCCATTGGTGCTGTGGTAGATACCAGAGTAGCCAGAGGCCCAGATGTCAAGAGGTGACAGCACCACCATGTCGATGGGATGGTCATCGAAGGTCCATCACAGGACGGACTGCCATGACTGCCCGCCGTCAGTGGTCCTGTAGAGGATATAGTTGTTCGCAGTCCATCCGTGAGTATGATTGATGAACTTCACCGTGGACATTCCCGTCACGCCGCCTACTACGAGACTCTCATTCCATATCGCACCACCGTCGCGAGTGTAGAACAGACCGCCAAGTCCATTGATCCACACGGTCTGTTCGTCGACCACATCCATGATGGAGACCCAACCTAGGGAGCGACTGTATTGCAGCTGCCACGAGTCACCGCCGTCAGTAGTGTGAAGAACGAGGAGGTCAGATGCTGGGAGCTCATTCTTCTGACCCACAACCCACCCGTAGGTGGAGTTGAGGAATTTCACGTCCCTGAACAGTGCCTCCGGATAGTCGGAATGGAGCAGTTCCCACGTGGCCCCGGATGCCTGCATCGGCGTAAGGCCAGGCACTGAAACCAAGTTGGGTTGAATCGCAGCTCCTCCGACAGAAACCAGTTCTAAGAGGAGGTACACCTTAATGGTTTCAAGTCCTGACAAGAAGCAGAATCGACTCATTCCAATCAGTTCCTCTCGGTTCGCTCCTGATTCAACCTCAATCTCAGACACGTAGCAGACATCATTCTGGTGGAGGACCGCCTCCTATCTCACACTCCTCGTAGTCTGCCCCAGCCATCTCAACGAAGATCAACCTATTCTAGGTGGAAGTCTCCTTGTATTGCCCTCAGTGCGCTTTCGAGCTTGGCAGATTCAGTCACCGTAAGGTCGTTCCAGCCGTCCGAGGATTCTGCCCAAAGGTGCAATGCGACGGAGGTTTTTGTCCTGCATAGCCTAGCAATGGTGTCTCCATAGCTTTCTCCACGCAGCTGCACCCTCTTGAGAAGGTTGTACACATTCTCGGTGACGGATATTCTCTTTGGTGTCATGGTTCCCCTGTAGGTATATGCATTCGCAGACACATAAACACGTGGATGAGAACGGAGTGGGGATCAGCTGGTAGGCTAGTGCCGCGGCTGAATCTCAATTGCATCTCGGTAAAGCACACCTGACGAGGCCGACATGAATCATGGCGAGGGATACCAGGGCGCAAGTAGAAAGACAAGGAGTGTCATGACAATCAATAGGCCCACAAAGGAGACTGCACACCACCTACCATAGACCGTAATCTGGTGTGCAACGAGAATCAAGCCCAGGGTAATCAGAACTATCATATAGACAAATCCTATGTAGCCCACGTAGACACCTGTTATCAGTCCTAGGTGATATGCTGCATAGAACAACACCGAGAGTGATAGGGACGTCACCAGCAGAGGCTTAGACAACCGCTGTAACCAGTCGCTTCGTCCAGAGGTTCTCGACTGGTAACGGATGATTTTCTCTCGAAGCCACTCCCGAAACCCTTTCATCATCACCACACTCTATGTGTAGTTGTCTATCCGTTTAGGCTCTTCGATACCCAGACAGAGAGTGGCCAGAGCCGTTGTCGTTCACCTTCACTCCCTCCATGGCTCTGAACCGTCATTCGGAAATATCGACGCCTTCTTTTCGGAGTGCTTCACTCACAAGCCGAATAGTCTCGCTCACGGTATCCTCGCTGACATTCCAGCTTCTGAGGCATTCAACGACTTCCCCGGCCAAAGACTCGTAGTCCAGGGTCCGAGCCTTGGCTGCTTCCTTGGACAGTTCAATCACAAGAATGCCTGTGGAGGGCTCTGCATCGCTTGATTCACCGAAGTTCGCTGTCACAGTCAATATGGATCCTCTGCTCTTGGCCCCCAGCTCCACATTGAACAATTTCAGTTCGGGCCCACTTGGTTCGGCTTCCTTCTTAGCTTTGATTACCTCTGAATCCTGAGCAGCTTCTTCGTAGCTCTCTTCAATGTCATCATTAATCGCATTACTGAGTCTATCGTACTCAGCGACGCCGGGCGGAACTTGAATACCCCTGAGACCCTTGACGTCGATATTGAGCTGATGTCTGGTTCCCATACCAACATCCACTAGCTGCTCACACTCGGCCAGAAGTGCAATATCGTAGATTCCCATAGCATCGCGCTCAAGACAATGAAGTGTCGAGGTCCCGCCCACGCCATCTAGAATCGCTCGCAGGTGCTTTCTTACGCCGAGGTTCTTCAATCGTTCATCCACTTTGACCACAAGCGTAGCATCGTCAGCCAATCTCGTGTCCAACAGTTCTCGACACGTGCGGGGTGCGATATAGCAGCCGGGAAGGAACTTCTGTCGATATATGAGAGGCTTAAGGAAAGTCATACTGAACCACTCTCTCTCACCGTTAGGTCCACGGACGACGATATCTCCGTATTCAACGTCCTTCAGAGGATCCCACCTCAGGAGTGTGCCGTCATCAGCCACAGGGTATTCGCCCGCCAGATTGGGGTACTTCAGCAATCGGACCAGATCGTCTGTATCGGGAGTATCCTGAACCGCCAGCGGCTTGGCATTAGGTTCTGTTGCATCTTGATACTCCACTCTGTACACGGCTTTTTCAACATCAATAGAGAGGACGCACTTGACATCCCTTGCGACACCTCTCCATGACCTGGCATCTTTCAGGAGCGTGTTCACCGACTCGCTGAGATCACTGGGAGCAGAACCCGGTTTCAGCCCCTGAATGGCGTTGTACACATCCGGGCTCGGCGCAGACAGCTTTAGCCAACGGATTGGGAACCTTCTCTTGTCTGACGCAATACCGTACTCAAGCACGCCCATACACGACCAACCTGTGTCCTCGGCCTCTTCCTCCGTCATCCACAGGAAATCTCGGTTTTCAAGAGAAGCGACTAGAATTGGTGTTCTGTTCCAGCCTTTCAGGGCAGCCGCTGCCGTGCGGCTCAGCTGTTCGGGGTCGATAACACACCTGTACCAACCCAGCCGCGGGTTGAGTGATTCCTGATTTACTGCCAGTCCTCCCACGAGCCTCCCGGTCTCCCTCTCGGGAAACACAAACCATATGCTAAGCCCCTCCTCGTAGTCTTTCCATATGGCTTCGCCGTAGCGCTCGATTAGCTGAACCGGCTTGACTTGCGGGAGATTCTTCATAGTGTTTGCCCTCCAAAGCAGGTTTGAGTATATTGCTTGAAAATCGTATCGTGAAGCGAACCTCTGTTCGGGCTCGCTTTGAGATTTGAACCCCATCTGGTACAACTGCCATTCTGCAATGGCCCACCAGAGCTGGATGATTGATTGTGAAGCAGTGTCTCCAAGGGCTTTCTCCGCAGCTGCAAACACTGCCAAGAACAGGTTATTGCCGTACAGACTGAGAACGTCTCCATTACCTTCCATGACGCTCCGTAGCGTTTCCCTGTTCTCCGAGTTGAGTGCCTCAACGAGACCTTGTCTTGCTTGATAGAGCAGCCGCCATGTGACCTCTCGCTCGGTGTTGTTCAGGATATGCTTCTTGACACGTTCTAGTCCCTCAAGAAGTGCATCTTCATTGTGCGAATCTGACAGGGCCCTCCGGCAAGTCCGGACAACATCGTCGCAGCAGTTCCAAACATCGCTCTTAGAGGAAACTTCCTTCTTCAGGAATCTTGCTGCGGACAACAGCCTTCTGAGTTCGTTTCTTCTGACTTCCACTGTATCAACACAGGACCGCTCGGTTGGACCAGTCAGGGGGGGTCTACGACTAGTCTTCAGCCAGTCTTCGGTATATTCGTCGGGAGAAGGAATGCTTCCGTATCTCCATCCTCTTGTCGCTTCACTGAGTTCGAAATACGCTTTCTCAGATTTGTTCGGCCTAGGAGGACGGAGTCCAGGACATAAGTGAAGCCGATTACTCATAGGCGAGGCTCGCTTCGAGGATGTCTGAGTGCTGACAACAAGCCAGCGCGGTCTCTCGGGGTTTACGGGTTCTGGAGCAATCTTACCAGTTCTCGGTCGGAGTAGACTAGGAGCGAGGGACATCGCATCAGAAAGCATCTCAGCAGCATCTTCCTCGGCAACAGGACTCGGACTCACATCCGAAGTGGTCGCCGAAACAAGACGACCGTACATCGGCTTTGCGACCTTGGCGCTTTCAAGGACCTCCAGTCTTCCGACTGTCTTCTTGCCTCTAGATAATCCACGGAACCTGCGTGCCCAATTGCTGAGATGAGGAACTTGAATCGTTTCAGCAAAGGGAAGAGCACTCGTAGGAGTATCATGAACAACCACCCGTGTATCAGCTCTGCGAGGAGCTTGCCAGCCTGCAACACGAGGTGGCACAGGCATGTTCCAGATTATCTCGTCAATCTGCGACCTCCTCGGCGAATCATAAGGTAGCGGCCTGACACAGCGACACTGATACAGGGAACTCATTCCCGTGTCTTGAGTGCCTTCGTCCGTCCATATGATGTTGGTATTGTTTCGCGGGAGTGCGTCAAGTAAGGCCGCCTCAAGAATCGCAGTCGGATGCTGGCGGTGTGCCGGTACCTGCTGCTTTAGTTCCGCCCAGCCGCCGACGACGATCACTGTTTCAGCCCCACTGGCCTGCTTCATCGCCGACCTTAGAGCGTCGAGTTCTGGTTTCTGACCAGTAAGGATGCAGTTGTCAACTTCTGAACTGAGCCCAACGAATTCAATCGTGCCCAGGAACCTGCTCAGGTTTGTGTATTGAGAGGTAGTGATTTCCCTCTTTGTGTGTAGGGTTTCGAGACCGAATCTTGCTTTGGTGAGTTCGATTGTCGGGTAGTCACCTAGTAAGTCTAACCAGAAGATTCTGGGGCGATTCTGTGATGCTAGGATGCAGTGGTTCAGGTGATTCAAGAGATGCCAGTTCATCGAAATCCAGGCCGCTGGACTCCCGAAGGACGTCGGCGAGGAAACAGTCAGGTATAACGTGAGAAAGCGATCGTCTTTGACCCTGTATTCGAACGGATTCTCGATTGAAACGCTTTCCAGTGACGAGATTCTGCTTGCTAGATTTGGTGAGCGTTTCAAAGATGAAGTAATGACTGCAACGCGTGGCGGCGTCTCTGGGTCGCGCTTGTCGGCTTCGAGTGTAAAGCAAGTCCATCCAGATGCCTCTGATTCAAGCAATTGCAGGTTGGCCGTGAAGTAGTCCATCATCTCTTCAAAGGCGTGAAGAACTCGAGATTGGTTTTGGTGCGTATCAATGAAGACTACCCCTTTCTGGAGAGACTCGGGAGCAGCAGAATCCTCGGGTACCAGCTCACGATACTCCTGCAGTAAGCCATGTTTATATGCGTCAAGCTGGTCAAGCGTCGTCTTCGGCGGGATAGAGTCGATTGTCTTCTCCCACTCTTCCCCGGTTAGCGCCGTCTTCCAGACATACGAAACGGGGACCCGATCCTGCCTGCTTCTGCTCTCTTGTGAGTAGAGGTTGAAATCGATTGAGGTTCTGGTCTTGAGTTCTAGAAGCATGACAGGTGTCCACACAACCCGACCTGAGACCTTTCTCCTGACGAAGAAAATCAGGTCTGCCTGCCCCCTGCCTTCTGGAGTCACCAGCGGGAGCTCGGCTACTGTCAGAGTATGACCGGGCCTGTCAACCATGGTGTCACCTGAAAAGACAATAGACCTGAGAGACTGTGGATGGTGAAGGCCGGAAAACAGGATCCTGTGCCAGTCGTTTCCCTCCTTCTGAACAAGAGTCGTGACGCGGTCCATGAGCTTTGTAACGTCTCGGCCAACGATGATTCCTTCGTCGACCATCTTGACGATGCGAACGCACTTCTCTTTGGCATCTTCGTCCTCGCTGCTATTCAGAATCTCTGTCGCTATGGACCTCAGCCAGTCCACTGTCTGTTCGAGGGGAAATTCGTCAAGCTTCTTGGTGACGCCTTCGTGTTTTCCTACGTTCCTTCCGTAGACCGTCCGTATTTCAAGAGTGAGCCTGCGCAACTCTTTGTCGGCGTCAGGCCAGAAATTCTTGCGACCTGTTCTTCCCCTAGTGTACACCCAGTCGAGGAATGGCTTCAACCTGTGAACAAGAAAACGGATGTATCCGTGGGCATCCGCGTACGGAACATTGTGGATGAAACACTGCCGACAAAGCTCGACCACATGCGCCCTGATCATGTCGATGAAGTCCAGCTCCGGAAGAGTCGGATGGGAAAGGAGAAATCTCGGCTGCTTGGCGCTTCCCCTGTATCCCGCTCTCCAGTAGGCCTTCACAGCACGGTCAGTGGGCGTTCTCTCTGCGACGCTCTGCGGCAATACCCTGACAGTGCCATCACGGTACTCCCTGACCTGAAAGTACGCGGGCTCCGGAAAGGGATACCTCGTCACGGCCAGCTCACGCAGCACTGCACCAGCATAGTTGAGCAGTGCGTTCAACGGTCCAACTGTCCCCTCTCGCCAGCTGTAGACCCGCTTGAATTCCTTGTTGCCGTACGGCTCCGTGCTGTACCATAGCATGAGTAGGTAGAACTGCCGCAGGTTGGATTCTGCATTCTGGAGCCGGGAGATGCTCTGGGAACTCCATATCTCATTCGCTCGCAGGCCTTTCCTGAGACCCAGCCAAGTGTCTTGTATGCTTTTGTAGAAAACCTTCGTCCTGCTGTTCTGTCTCCCCTTGGCCAGCCGGACGAGTGCAGCGAGCCCGGCGTAGAGCGCACGAGCGAGCACGATGTTCGGCTTGATTCGCTGCTCTTTGGGCTGCATTGAGGGTCATTCATGGTTGTCACATATAAAGAATCCTAGACTTTTTGGATTACTTATTTGTCCATAATAGGTCTTCATAATGCTTCTCATGGCATGTGAAGCACGCATACGCACCTCGGCTTAATAAGTTTAATAGAGAAGAACATAACAATTCTACGAGCTCAAAACCTATCCTACGCACAAACAAACGAGTGAGCTCGACTGACCGAAACAGGTCAGAAGTTTAATAGAAGAGGCGAAAACACGATGGCTCGGTCTCAAGGTATAACAATCTGTGTCAAAGTCCCAATCAACTGGGATACAATGACGAGGAGGACTCGACAGAGACTCAGACAGATTGTAGGCAGAGACTCAAGGGCAATCCGCTCTCTCCTTGGCGTAATCAGGTATCACGAACAACGACTTCTAACAGGATGCAACAAGAACAGAATCGACATCACCAGTCTTCACCGACTGACAATGACAGCCTTCATTGTGAAGGCCGGAGAACACCAAAGGCCATCCGTCCCACACGACCTCAAGGCCAAGTTCCCGAGAATGTCTCAGAACGAGTTGGCTGAGTGTCGTGCTACTGCAGCCGGTCTGTACGATAGCTATCTCCGGATACCCAATTGGATGAGACGCTCGAGACCATGCACTGCCAGCGCTTCAGGAAGGATTCCGCGATGGATCTTTTCTCAGAGATTCAAGCTTCTGAAATCAACGTCGACAAGGACAAGATGGTGGGTGAGCCTTCGTGACTCCTTGGATACGCTCAAGCAGCACAGACATATTCATGACAGGCTGTTGATTCCCCTCAAGGTCTCGCCCTTCCACTTGACACAGCTCCAACGAGGTCAAGTGAAGGCACTACAGATTTTCACCGACCGACACTGCAAGTGGTGGATTACGTTTGCCGTACGCCTTCCACAAAAGGAACCGACGAGCACGGACCTGCCTCCTGCAGTCCTCGGTATCGATTTGGGAATCAAGAAGGCTGCCTGTACTACTCTTGTCACGCCTGAGAAAGTGAGAGAAACAAGGTACTTCGTTCAAAGAGACAGAGCGTACGCAGTCGAGAAATACAACCAGCTCGTAGCGAACCTGCAACAAGAGAGAGACAAGAGACCCGCGGATGGCCGCAGACGCGACGGAGTGACTGCACGGCTCGGTTCCATGAGAACCAAACGCGAGAATGTCTCTCAGGACCACGATAAGGTCCTAGTCCGCCAGCTGCTCGATTACATATCCGCCCTATCTCAGAAATACGATCTGTACGTAGCGATTGGCAAACTGAAATATATCCGAGCAACTGCCCAAAAAGCAAACTGCCCCGGTCGTGCGTTCAGAGCATCCATCAATTCTTGGGCTTTCTCCAGAGTCACCAAGAGCCTCAAACATGGCCTCGCCCAGATGGGCTGGCAGGTAGACAGCAGCAGGTCCCGGTTCAGAGTGGTACCAGAGGGCTGGACTTCCATCCTTTGCTGGAAGTGCGGAGCCAAGGGACTGCGACCGCGACAGAACTACTTCGTGTGTCCTACTTGCGGGCAGAAGACCAATGCCGACAGGAACGGAGCCATCAATATCGCCGGACGCCTCATCATGGTCACGGATTCATTGCATTCTGTGACAGGACATGGCAAGTGGGCTAGCGCCGCAACAGCGACGCAACGCACGCAGCTGAAAGCCCGAGGGAGGAAATCCTCTCGAGGGAGGTCCTTACTCCCCGCGAAGAGTGTCGTATCACATTCCGGGGAGTCCGCGGTGGTTCACATCGCTCAAACGAGCCTTCCAGATTTCAGCGATGAAACCGGGATGAGTGATTATGGCCCCGCCGTGGTAAGAACCGTGGAAAGGCTCTCTGCCGCCGGACACGATACACCGGCACGAAGACAGGAGAAGGAAGCCAGGTCCGAAGGAGGAATTCCACCCCGATGATCACGGACAAAACCTCTGTTGACTTGCGGACTCCGGTCTGCAAGATGGCGGCGACGCTCAATAGGGGAAGGGCGGAACACGGAAGTTCTCACTGTCGAGCTCGCTCACTTATGAGAATTGGTCAATTCCTAGCTTGGGCGCAATTGAACGAAGACTCACCAATGTCAGATGTGGCCCTACTTGGAAGATTGCTGACAATGACACAACGTTTATGAGAAAATCAAATGCCCGAGTCGTCAGTTGCGCTGGGGTATCCCAGCCAGGTAAGGAGCCAGCCTGCTACCGGGCTGTATATGAGACAGCCTGACCGACAGTTGGTGTCGAAAGACTCGAGGGTTCAAAGGGTCTCACGGTTGTCATGAGACCGGAAAGTCCCTCCCCCAGCGCCACTTCCTTCTTCCATACACACGCAAGCTGCTAGCGTCCTTGCGCGTCTGATAATTCTAGGCCAACCTATCCTACAAACAGTCGAGTTCTGCAGGTCGGGCAGAGCACAACCTTGTCCTCAACTGGTGTTGCATTGGCAATCTCAAAGGAGACTCCGCATTCAGGACATCGATACGTGTCAAGACCGCCAACTTGCTGAGCCGGAAGGGCATGGCGAGTCATGGATTCGAAGATCTCTCTATCGCTATCCTTGTCCACAGCCGCGACCGGGCGGCCCTGAGCCCAGCGATATGCAGCATACAGCATGAGAAGCATCATTGGCACGAGCAGGAATGCGGAGAAGAGACCCGTGTCCGAGGCGGGATAGATTAGAGTCCCGTACATCACAAGAATCCCGAGAAAAGCAAGGATGCCGAAGATACACCATCGAGTTGTGTTGGTTCGGTCCGAAGATTCGGCGTCCATCATGAGATTTCAATCATTTTGGACTTGATTTTCGGTAATCAGTCTTGTGCTTCGAGACATGTAAAACGTAGTCTCGTTCGCCAGAAATGATTCCGAAAAAAGGAAGAGAACGCGGGCCGTGCGGCCCGGTTC
>Ga0315296_10003588_pt1 | contig 12914 bp, 6 predicted proteins | sample YL17G14_18_MG_FD_203921 | JGI IMG/M metagenome (GOLD analysis project Ga0315296, IMG submission 203921) | Sediment microbial communities from Yellowstone Lake, YNP, Wyoming, USA - YL17G14_18 | ecosystem: Environmental > Aquatic > Freshwater > Lake > Sediment | place: USA: Wyoming | collected... | reverse complement strand
CGAGTACGAGGTGGAGATCTGGGAGTGCAGCTCCTGGAGCTGTGCCCACGGGGTCGAGCGATGGCGGGGCAACTGCGGCTGTGCCGCCGACCTGTCGCGCTCGGGCCGGCAGCAGTGGCGTGCGCCGCTACGGCAGGCCATGGACTGGCTGCGCGACAAGATCGCCGAGGTGTACGAGGCGCGAATGTCCAAGTACTGCCCCGACCCCTGGAAGGTTCGCAATGACTACATCGCCGTCATAAACGACCGCTTGCTGTCGAACGTGCAGAGTCTCATCACCCGGGCGACCGGAAGAGAGCTGGGCCCGGAGGACAAGGTCACGTTCCTGAAGCTGCTGGAAATGCAGCGGAACGGCTTGCTCATGTACACCAGTTGCGGGTGGTTCTTCGACAATCTCTCCGGCATCGAGGCAGTGCAGATACTGATGTACGCGTCGCGGGCAATGCAATTGTGCCACGAGATTCAGAACTGGAACCTGGAGCCCGAGTACAAGGGCATCCTCCAGAACGCCCCCTCCGATACCCGGCCCTTCATCAACGGGCGGGAAATCTATGAGGCGTATATCGAGCCCGCCCGCGTCGATCTGCACCGCGTCGGCGCGCACTTTGCTCTGAGTTCCGTGTTTGAAGAGTCGGCCCAGGAGAAGACGGACATCTACTGCTACTCAGCCACGACGGACGATTTCGAGCGCGTCGAGGCGGGCGTACAGATTCTGACGACGAGCCGCACCAGGATTCGTTCGACGATCACGCTCGAAGAGTACTCCGTCGATTCGGCCGTGCTCTACCTGGGCGATCACCACCTGTTTGCCGCCGTCCAGGGCCGAGTGAGCGACGAGCAGTTCAGACGCAACCGCCAGGAGCTGAGCAAGGCCTTCAGAAAAGGCGACAGCAACGAGGTGATGCGGCTGATGAACACCGCGTTCGACGGCAAGAACTACTCGCTGACTCACCTGTTCAAGGACCAGCAGCGGCAGATCCTCAACGACTTGCTCGAAAGCACGTGGGAAGAGATCGAGAGCTCCTTCCGCCACATCTACGAGCACAATTACGCGATCATGCAGATGATTCGCAACATGAATATGCCTCTGCCGAAGGCCCTTTCCGCGCCGGCCGAGTTCATCCTCAACCAGGACATCTGTGCGGCGATCCAGGCGGATGAGATCGATCTGCACCGGCTGAGAGACCTGGCCGACGAGGCGGAACGGCTGTCGCTGAGCCTGGACAAGGAGCGGTTGAGCTTCGAGGGCAGCCGTAAAATCGACAGCCTGACCAGCCGATGGCAGGACTCCCCGGAAGATCTGGACCTGCTCTGGTCCATCGAGAAATCGCTGGAGATTCTGCGCATGCTTACGCCGGATATGGACCTCCAGCATGCACAGAACGTATTCTTTACGGTCGCCCGGAGGAAGTACCACGAGATGAGACGAAGAGCGGAAACCGCCGATGAGAAGGCGGCCCGCTGGGTCGAGCACTTCGGCCACCTCGCACAGCGGCTGGGCCTGGCGATACCGTGAAGCATTTACCATTTATGATTTGGGGCTGGCGCCTCCTGTCGCGCACTGCCGCAAGCAACCAACAATCGACAGCAAATGGGGGATTCGAGCGTGTTGCGACGACGATCGAGCGGCATTTTGATGCACGTGACATCCCTGCCCTCCGGCTACGGGATCGGGGATTTCGGTCCGGCGGCTTACAAGTTTGCGGATTTCCTGAAAGCGGCGGGCCAGAACTACTGGCAGCTTCTACCGCTGAATCATACGACGGCCCAGACCCGGTACTCCCCGTACAAGTGCCTCTCGGCGTTTGCCGGCAACCCGCTGCTGATCAGCCCGGACCTGCTGTACCAGGATGGGCTTCTTCACAGGGCAGAGATCGCCGATGCGCCGGCCTTTGCCGTCGATAGGGTGGACTACCGCCCGGCAGCCTCGCACAAAGCCAGACTGTTCGACGCCGCCTTTGATCGTTTCAAGCGTGGCGCAGGATGGGCCGACTACGAGAATTTCGTCCGGGAGCATCAGGACTGGCTGGAGCCGTACGCCGATTTCGTCGCCCTTCGACGCCACTTCAAGATGAAGGAGTGGTGCGACTGGCCGGTGACGATCCGAGAGAGGATGCCCGATGCTCTTGACGCCATCAGCAGTCAACTGAAGGAACGAATCGAGCGGGAGCGATTCCTGCAGTACGTCTTCTACAGGCAGTACCTTCGCCTGAAGCAATACTGCAATGAGCAAGGCATCCAGGTGGCGGGGGATATCCCCATTTATGTCGCCTATGACAGCGCCGATGTCTGGTCACATCCCGACCTGTTCAAATTGACACGAGCCGGGAAGCCCCGCTTCGTCGGGGGTGTGCCACCCGACTATTTCAGCCGGACGGGCCAGCTTTGGGGCAATCCGGTCTACGACTGGCAGCGGCTGGAGGAGACGAATTTCGAGTGGTGGGTCCGGCGGATGAAGCACAACCTGCTCCTGTTCGACTTTGTCCGGATCGATCATTTCCGCGGCTTTATCGCCTATTGGGAGGTGCCCGGCAGCCATACGACGGCGATGCGCGGCAGGTGGGCGCCGGTCCCGCACGCCAAATTCTTTCGCGAGTTGTTCCGGCAGATTCCGTTCGCTTCGATCTTCGTGGAGGATCTCGGATACATCACCGCCGACGTTCGCGAGGTTGTCGCCCGGTACGACTTACCCCGCATGGGCGTGCTGCAGTTCGCCTTCAACGGCGACCCCGTGCGCAACCCGCATATGCCGCACAATCATGTCGAGAACTCGATCGTCTACACGGGCACGCACGACAACAACACGACCCGGGGCTGGTTCGAGAACGAAATGACGGGCCAGCGGAAGAAGAACCTGTCCGAGTATCTCGGCTGCAAAGTGCCCGCCGGGGAGATTTCCTGTGAGCTGATGCGCGTGGCGATGCGTTCCGTAGCTAGGATCGCCATCATTCCGATGCAGGATGTGCTGGGCCTGGGGGCGCAGGCGCGGATGAATACGCCGGCGGGAAAAGGCGATAACTGGCTGTGGCGGATGCGTCCGGGCCAGACGGATGCCCGGCTCGCGTGCAGGCTTCGTGACCTGACAGCCACCTACGGCCGGCTGTAGAGCGACTACATAGTTGCCGTCTTTCGCATGCCCGTGACAGCGGAGATGTGCTACGGCCGGGGACTCCGGCGTTTGGCGATCAGGAGGCAGACCGGAAAGTCGGAGAGGACGTCTCTGAGAAATGCCTCGCCTCGTGCGGTCACCACGTTGCCCGTGATCGCGTCGTGCCAGTCCGACGTGGCGTCGAGAGGCAGGGCGATTCGCGTGTCGCGCCATACGTCGCGCCCGGCAGGAGGCTGGCCCGGCCGGATCAGCGAGGTGAGGAATCGCGGCGCCACGGTCAACGCGTAATTGTCCCGCCCGGCGCGGAAGAAGGAGATGACGTGCTGGAGCAGGGTTCCCGAAACCGGCGCGGCGATGTACTCCCCGGTCTGGAAGAGCTCCCGATTCTCCCGGCGGCAGGTCAGGCACTTATGGATCAGGAACAGCTTGACACGCCCATCCTGCTTCTCGCTCATCAGTACGTGCACGAGCTGCGCGTGAGTATTCGCCGGCGCCTCGCGAAGTTCCCGGAGAAACTGCGCCCGCGTGTCGAAGTCCACCGGCCGGCGGTTGTCCGGGTCCACGAGATTCAGGTTCCACAACTCGGAGCCCTGATAGAAGTCGGGCAGGCCGGGACCGGTGATCTTCAGAATCGTCTGCGACAGCGAATTGTACACGCCGTACTCGCTGATCTCCTTCTGGAAGGCCAGGAAGTCCGGCCAGAACGGATTGCCTGCCGATGGATCCAGGATTCTGTCGACGAATTGCAGACAGGCGCCTTCGTATCGCTCGTTCGACTGAACCCAGTTGCTGTACGTCTTGGCCTCGCGCACCGCCTTGACCATGTAGTCCTTGATGCGCTGCCTGAAGCCGTCAACGTCGCGCTGCTCGAAGGGCCACGCCCCAACGAGCGTCTGGTACAGAAGGTACTCATCGTTCCGATCCGGCGCCAGGATATTATCATGGGGCTGCTTGTGCCGCTCGTTCATCCGGGCCCAGCGGGTGACAGTCTCCCGCCATTTCTCGGGAATCTCCGACAGGACGTTGAGGCGGGCGCGGACATCTTCCCCTCGCTTGGAGTCGTGCGTGCTCGTCGCGCTCATGGCGTGCGGCCAGAACCGCATTCGCGACTCATTGAACCAGTGAAACCGGGCCAGGGCAAGGCCGAACGTGGTGGGGTCCCCGCCGACCTCGTTGAGCGAGACGAACCGGTTGTAGACGTACAGCAGGGTGTCTTCGAAGCCCTTGGCCATGGCCGGCCCGGTGAACTGCTGAAACCGCATGAGGAAGTACCGCCGGGCCTCCCGCGTCGCGGGATCGGATTCCTCCTGCGAGTCGGGTAGCAGCAGTCGGACGATGCGGTCGATGTCCGGCCGGCATTCAGGGCACTTGCTTCGGGCCTTCCCAAAGGATTCCGCCAGACGCATTCTGTCGTGCTGCGTGAAGTGGTGAGCGTCCACATATGTGCGATAGACGGGGAACGCGGCCATCAGGGCGGTCAATGCCGTCCGGGCCGATTCGAAGGTGAGGCCCGGATCTCGTGACGCCTGCATGGCCAAGTGCGCCAGGTAGGCCACCTCTCCCGCCATGTGCCATTCCAGGATCTTCTTCTTCTCGTCATACAATAGTTGCTCGTAATCGGGCTGGCCCCCGATGAACTCGTGGTAGATTCTTGTGAGGGCGTCTACGTTCTCCCGCCGACAGAAGATGCCGTTGAGATAATTGCAGAACTTGTAGCCGGAGGTGCCCTGGATCGGCCATTCCGCCGACAGGAACTCATACAGCTCGAGGATCTTCTCGACGACGATGTAACAGTCCGGCAGGGTGTTGCGCAGGCGCGAGAGGTATCCTCTCGGATTGTACAGCCCGTCCACGTGATCGATGCGAAGGCCGGTGAAAACGCCGGCTCGCACCAACTCGAAGATCTTGCTGTGGATTCGCTCGAATACCTCGCGCTCTTCCGTACGCAGGGCGATGAACTCGCTGAGGTAAAAGAATCTGCGATAGTTGATCTTCTCGTAGGCGACCTGCCAGAAGACGAGCTTGAAAAGCTGCTGCTCCAGGAGTCTGTACAGAGGGCTCTGCTCGACCGGCCCGTCAGGGGGACGATTGTAGAATTCCAGCGTGCGGTCGATGTGCTGACGGACCGCCGGATGCTCGTCACGGAGCCGCGTCAGGGCCTGCTTCGCCTCCGCGAGCTGCCGGCGCTTGTCGGGGGAATCGTCCATGTTGCTCAGGTGGACGAAGGAGTCGTGCGAGCCGCAGAACTCCTGTGGCGGCGTGCCATCGTCGGTGACAGAGCCGCCTTGCAGCAGGCCGTCGCCCCACAGCACCGACTCATACGTGGGCAGATACAGCGGGAAACGCCAGGTGAAGTACCGTATAGCAAGGCCCTCTTCATCGAGCGTGAGCTGGACCTCCCCTCGCTTCAGCACTTCCTCAAGCGGACCGCCAAGGAATGGGGCCAGGACCCGGGTCCGCAACTCGGGGTCGGGGTGGTCACGGAAGATATCGAAGAAGTTGTAGAAGCGGCTACGAGGACCGTTCTCCAGAACATCCATGAGCATCCAATTCCGGCTGGAATAGCCCATGTGGTTCGGCACGATGTCTTGGACCCAGCCCATGCCGCGAGCCTGCACTTCGGCCGTAAGGGCCTGGAAGTCGTCGGGGGTGCCCAGTTCCGGATTCAGCTCATCGGGATCGGTGACATCGTAGCCATGCGTGCTGCCTTCAGTCGCCTTGAGGATCGGCGAGGCGTAAATATCGCTGATTCCAAGCTCCGACAGGTACGCTGCCACACGCCTGGCGTCACGGAAACCGAACGAAGGATTGAACTGAAGCCTATAGGTCGCCACCGGAATCCGCATCGCTCGTCTCCTCGACGATTTCTACGCTTGCCTGGGCTGCCGCGCGGGCCTGTGCCGGTTCGAGTGACGCATGGGCGAACACGACAATGCTCTTCCGTGCGACGGTGATCTGCTGCGGACCGTCGATCTGGGCCGGCGCGATCGCTCCGGGACCGGCCCACTGGTCGTCCGCCGAGTCAAGGACCTTGGTCCATCTCCCGGACGATACACGCAGCGGGAGCGGCTGGGCCTCGTCGCTGAAATTCAGGATGCCCTGAACCTGGCCCTGCGCCTGCCTGCGATGCCACACGAGCAAGCTTTCTCGCGGCAGGGACTGCACCGTCATGTTCATCTTACTGACGACGTGCGGCATGCTGTTCCTCAGCCGGATGAGGCGGCGATAGAAGGCGAGCAGAATCCTGTGCCGCCCCCGGGTCCGCTCGTCCCACCGCACTTTCGAGTTCTCGAACGTGTCAGAAGAATAAGGGTCCGGAAAGTCCTTGACGCGCGCGAAGGCGCGAAACTCATCGCGCCGGCCCTTCCGGACGGCCGCGACAAGCGTCTCATCCGAGTAGCTGATGAAATACTGGAACGGGGCATCCTTCCCGTACTCCTGGCCCATGAACAGCAGCGGCACGTACGGCGATAGCAGCAGCGCGCCAGCGGCCAGCTTCAGGGACTCGAAATCCACCAACTGCGACAGCCGCTCTCCCAGCATGCCCGATCCATCCTGGCGGAACCGTCCGATCTCGTCGCCGCCGAGGATCATGGGGACGCCCTGGGAGAGCAGCAGGGTGGTGAGGAAATTGCGCGCCTGCCGGCTGCGCACGTCGTTGCTCGCCGGGTCGTCCGTCTCGTCCTCGACACCGTAGTTGGAGGATCGATTGTCGTCGGTGCCGTCCTTATTGTTCTCCAGGTTGGCCTCGTTGTGCTTGTGCTCATACGTCACGAGATCGTGCAGGGTGAATCCATCGTGGGCCGTGATGCCGAGGGACTTGAGGTACTCAATCGCCGCCGGATGGGAGACGCCTGCGTAGGTGCCGCGCAGCTCGGGCGGAACCGCCGGATGACGCTTCATAAACCCCTTGACGCGCAGCTCATAGATGACCGTGTCTTCCAGGGGCATGTGCGTGCGATATTCGTTGTTCCAATTGAAATAGGGGTTGGTGACCACGCTTTTCATCATCAGGCGCGCGTCATCGGAACTGCTGCACGCAGCCGCATCGGCCTTGTCCCTCCGGTAGGCAAACAGTGCGTCGCTCCACTGGATCGAGCCGCTGACGGCCTTGCAGTTCGGGTCGAGCACCAGTTTGCTCGGGCAGCAGCGGATTCCTTTCTTGGGATCCCATGGGCCGTAAACCCGGAAGCCGTACAGTTGTCCGGGACCAACGCCGGTCAGGTACACGTGCCAGTTGTATCCGTCTCGCTCGGTGATATTGATCCTCGTTTCTCTCCCATCCTCTTCGTACAGGCACAGGTCGATTCTCTCCGCCGCTTCGGAAAAGATGGAGAAATTCGTGCCGGTTCCATCGTAAGCGGCACCCAGCGGAAAGGGCAGGCCGGGCAGCGTCTTCGTAGTGCCTGTGTGTGCAGCAGACATCGTCATTGTCGCTGTCGCCATTGTCGCCGTCTCCTATGCTGCTTGTCGTTTGTCCCCTGCTCCGGCTGAGCCGACGTATATCCGCATGCCCCAGGGCAGACCGGAGGCATCGTTATTCGGTCTCAGTGTACTTGCCCGGCGGGCGTCTGCTTGGTAGGAGTTGTCCGAAATCGCCATCGGAAAAGGACTTACGACCGCGATTGCGATTGGGAATCGCGTTTCTTCCGGCTGGCAGCGGCAGGTCTGCAGGGTGGGCTGTGCTCACCGATCCCGCTATTGCTTGAAGAGTACAACCCCCAGGGGGGGCAGTGTGGCGGAGAGGGAGTAGTCGAACCTGCCGTAGAACGAGGCCGGCGAGGCCTCGACTCCGCCCATATTTCCCTGGCCGCTGCCGCCGTACTCTTTCGCGTCGCTGTTGAGGATCTCTTTCCAGAAGCCGCCCTTGGGAACCCCGATGCGATAATTATGGCGGGGCACCGGCGTGAAGTTGCAGGCCACGGCTACGCAGTTGGCTCCGGCCTTATCCCGGCGCAGGTACGTGATCACGCTGTTGTCGGCATCGTGGAAATCGATCCATTCGAAACCGCCGCCGGCGAAATCCACTTCGTACAGCGCGGGCTCCGACCGGTACAGGTGATTGAGGTCCTGCACCCACTTCTGCACGCCGCGGTGCATGGGGTCGGCCAGGACGTGCCACTCGATGCTGTGATCGTGCGCCCACTCGGGCCACTGGGCGAATTCCCCGCCCATGAACAGCAGCTTCTTTCCGGGATGAGTGAACATGTAGCCGAACAGCAGCCGCAGGTTCGCATATTTCTGCCAGGGGTCGCCCGGCATCCTGCCGTAGAGCGAGCCTTTGCCGTGCACGACCTCGTCGTGCGAAAGCGGCAGAATGAAATTCTCCGAGAACGCGTACAGGATGGAAAATGACAGCTTGCCCTGCTGATATTTACGATAGATCGAATCCTGAAGAAAATATTCGAGCGTGTCGTGCATCCAGCCCATGTTCCACTTCATGCCGAAGCCGAGGCCGCCGGTTTCGACGGGCCGGGTCACCATCGGCCAGGCGGTCGATTCCTCCGCGATGGTCTGGACGTGCGGGAAATCCCTGTACATCATCTCGTTGAATTTGCGCAGGAACTCGATGGCGGGAAGGTTGTCGCGTCCGCCTTTCTCGTTGGGGATCCATTCGCCCTCCCTGCGGGAGTAGTCCAGGTAGAGCATGGAGGCGACGCCGTCTACGCGCAGGGCGTCGGCGTGGTACTTGTCGAGCCAGAACATGGCGCTGCTGATCAGGTAGGCCCGGACTTCATGGCGGCCGTAGTTGAATACGCCGCTCGTCCAGTCCGGGTGAAAGCCCAGGCGGGGATCGGCGTGCTCGTAGAGGTGCGTGCCGTCGAAGTAGATCAGCCCGTACTCGTCGGTGGGAAAGTGCGAGGGTACCCAGTCCAGAATCACGCCGATGTCGTTCTTGTGCAGGTGGTCGATCAGGCACATCAAGTCCTGGCAGGAGCCGTAGCGGCGCGAAGGGGCAAAGTAGCCGAGCGTCTGATAACCCCAGGACGCGTAAAACGGATGTTCCATGACCGGCATGAACTCCACGTGGGTGAAGCCCATCTCCTTGACGTACTCGGCCAGCGGGCGGGCGATCTCCCCGTAGCTGAGCAGCCGGTCCGGGTCGCTGGGGTCCCGCCGCCAGGAGCCGAGGTGGACTTCATAGATGCTGATCGGCGCGTTGAGCGAGTTCTTCTCCGCCTGCTTCTGGTGCCAGGCCTCGTCGCCCCATTCGTAGTCGAGGTCCCAGACGACCGACGCGGTATTCGGCGGCAGCTCCCAGTAGAAGGCATATGGATCGCCCTTGTTGACCGTGTAGCCGTTGTAATTCGAGACGATATGATACTTGTACACCGAGCCTTTGCCGATGCCCGGGATGAAGCCTTCCCAGATTCCCGAGCCGTCCCATCTCAACGACAGGGGATGGGATTGTGGATTCCATTGGTTGAAATCCCCAACGACGGAGACCGTGGCGGCGCTGGGCGCCCAGACGGCGAAGAACGTCCCGCGCGTCCCGTCCACCTCTACCGTGTGGGCCCCAAGCTTGTCATAGAGGCGAAAGTGCGTGCCCTCTTTGAACAGGTAAATATCGTGATCCGTCAGCAGGGAGAAGCCCGTCACAACCTGAGTCTGATCCTTCATGAAGCCCCTCGGGATTTACCATTTACGATCTACGATTTGGCTGACGCCGCGAATAGAGCACGAAATTCCAGATACCAATCGTAAATCGTAAATGGTAAATCGTCAATCACTTGAGCATTTGTTCGACGCCTCGAACGGCGATCGTCAGCCACTCCGGCCGGTGGCGCAACTCATAACGCGATCAATCATAACAAAGTCCGTGCCGGTGTAAAGCACCTGGCCTGGATGACAGTCCGCACCGGCACGCGCCCTCATGCACACGATGCTTTGGTCCATGATACGATGGGAGGAACATACCTCGCTGAAGAAGCCCCGCGCGGACACGCCGCATGGCCCTCGTAGGACGACGAAGAATGGCATCTCGTTTGCGACCGTCCCGACCTGAACGGGTCAGTCTCCAGAGAGTCTGCGGTCAAAACAGGTAGTTCGCCGCGTGGGCGAGTACCCATACGGCTGCGGAACAGGCAACTAGCAGGACAGTGTACCTGACCCAATGCGTGATCGATGCGGGCGCACCATCAGTAGCAGTACGCCCATGGAAGAACCTGATGTCGAGATATCTGACCAGCACAAGGCTTGCTACGGTTACCCAAAAGACCGGATCCGCAGCGTGGAGGAACCCACCCGTGTTCCGATAAATGAATATGAGGCAGAGGGCAAGGACCATATTGCCCAGAAGCATCCACCAGAGTCTCGCCATGATTCCCAGTCCTGAGCTTTGCCTGTCGATGGTTTGATGGTCGTGTCCAGACATAGACGGCCTCCTAACGAATCGCAACATTGGATCGATTAGGTGGCGGCCCGACCACCCTGACGCACCTGTGAGGTCGCTCTAGATCTCACACCCTTCAAGCAGTCAAAATAGCGAACATGCACATCAATGTCAAGGTTTCTCTTGACCCCAATGGCGAAGGCCCCAAGAATGGGCGACGCCCACCGGCGCCTCGGTGGGGCACGTAGGTACTGTGCTGGTCTTGTGCAGGGCGAATCGGGGTTTGCCTGTCTCACCTTGAGGCCTGCGGCTCACGGGGATCTTGGGCAGACAGAAGGGCGTGTCGGAGAAATCGGCTAGGACACACGTCAGGCCGCCTCCACTGGAGTGACGATGAACGACTACGTGGCTTTAGCTCTGGGTGTAGTTTGTGCCGGTGTTGGAGGTGAAGCCTTCATTCGCGGCGCGGGCGGGATCGCTTATTGGGCGCGTGTGTCTCCGGCGATCATTGGCGTTACCGTGGCAGCGTTCGCGACGTCGAGTCCCGAACTGGCGGTTTCCATACGTGCGTCGCTGGCTGGCACGCCGCAGATATCGCTGGGAGATGTGCTTGGCAGCAGCGTTGTAAACGTGGCGCTGATCCTTGCTCTGGCCTTGTGCATTTCCGGTATCAGGACCCCTCGCGAGAGCATCAGACGGGACTTTCCCCTGGCGCTTCTTGTTCCTGTCGTCACCGGTCTTCTCGCCATGGATGGTCTGCTCTCCCGGCTGGATGGCTTCGTCCTCCTGGGTGGTTTCGCCGGCTGGCTCCTCGCCGTAGTACGTGATGCACGTAAGCAGCGAGCTTCATCTGAGACGGGCCCGGCGGGGCGCCGGATCGGGCTGGCCATCGTGTTCTCTTTGGTCGGCCTGGCCTTCCTGATTGGCGCCGGGCACCTTGTCGTTACAGGGGCAAAAGGGATCGCCAGGTCCTACGGGGTCCCAGAATTCATCATCGGAGCAACCGTCGTTGCCGTGGGAACTTCCATGCCTGAACTCGCCACAACGATCCTCGCCAAGCTCCGCGGTCACGATGAGGTGGGTCTGGGAACAATCCTGGGAAGCAACATTTTCAACGGCCTTCTCATCGTTGCGGTGGCCTCCCTCATCTGTCCGATCTCGGTCAACTGGCGAGAGGTCGCGGTGGCCCTGGTATTCGGGGTGTTGACGGTAACCTGCACGTTCCCGATAGGCAGCGGATTCATTGGGCGCAGGCGTGGCGTCCTGTTGCTTTTCCTGTACGGCCTTTATCTCGCCCTGATCCTTCAACGACACTCACCCTGATGGAGAGTCGCAGGTTATGGTGCATCCTCCAGCAGATGGTTCATGAGCCTGGCGACCTGCTGCTGGTCCTTGAGGTTGTATTGGGCCAGGGAGGCCGTGATCCCGATCTTGACGGTCAGGGCTTCTGCCGGCAGGGCACGGAAAAGATCTTCGTCAGTCTTATCGTCACCGATGGCGAGGATGAAGTCATAAGGCGCTGAAGCCAGGAGCTTCAAGGCCACAGTGCTTTTGTCGTACCCAGACTTCTTGACCTCAATAACCTTGTGACCCTCCATGATCTGCAATTTGGCGTCACGCGAGACGTGCTCGCGCAACTCGTCCTTGAGCTCCTGAGACCGCAACAGTGCTATCCCCGGGTCGGCATTGCGATAGTGCCAAACCAACGACAGGCTCTTCTCCTCAATGAAAGCTCCGGTACATCGGTCCGCATAGCGTTGGAGCACGGGCAAGACCTGTTGTTTCCAGGCTGGGTCGCCATCCACCTCACTCGTCCAGCCTGCTGGGAAGGCGCGGATAAAGGCCCCATGTTCGGCAATCAACGTGATCGGCAGATCACCGAACCATCTGTTCATGAATTCCTGCCTGCGGCCGCTGACGAGCACAAGACTGTTCCGGGAATCGGCCGCCAATCGTCTCAACTGTTCCAGCACGCGTTCGTCCGGCACGGCTGTTTCTGGATACTTGGAAAACGGTACCAAGGTGCCGTCATAGTCGAGAAACATGATGCGCCTCGTGGCCTTTTGGTACTTCTGGACGATCTGACTCTCGATGGAGCGATTGATCAGCCTCACCTTCAGCACGTGTTGCTCCTCCTTCACTCGGTCCACATTGTCAAAAAAGTCCTTTGCCCAGGCGAAGACATCGTAGGTCTGCAGACGCCTCTGCATGCGCTCAAGCACTGCCTGGCGGGCCGACGACGGCGTGTCCAAGGCCTTGGAAATGGCGGCTGCAATCTCCGCCTTGTCCGTGGGATTGATCAGAATCGCTTCACTGAGTTCGGCGGCCGCCCCCGCCATTTCGCTGAGGATCAATACCCCCGGGTTGGTCCTTTGACAGGCCAGGTACTCCTTGGCCACCAGATTCATCCCATCCCGGATCGGCGTGATCAAACCCACGTCGCTGAGGTCATACAAAGCCACCATCTCGGCG
>Ga0315296_10003587_pt1 | contig 12916 bp, 17 predicted proteins | sample YL17G14_18_MG_FD_203921 | JGI IMG/M metagenome (GOLD analysis project Ga0315296, IMG submission 203921) | Sediment microbial communities from Yellowstone Lake, YNP, Wyoming, USA - YL17G14_18 | ecosystem: Environmental > Aquatic > Freshwater > Lake > Sediment | place: USA: Wyoming | collected... | reverse complement strand
TATCCGTGTTCCAGGGCGTGGATTCAGCTATGAGGTAGCCGTTCGTGGTGTTGAGGGTGAAGAGAACAGCCGTGTAGAGATCCATGTCATCGCGGATGAAGTTCGCCTCCATGAGGTACACCACCTTCGCCGTGTGACCCCTGATCGTCTCAGGAACAGGGCTCTCTGCCAAGATCTGGCTGCCGTTGCGGAAACGGATAATTGTGCGCATAACGCCCTTGTCGCCGATAATCCTCTCGAACCTCTCCTGGTTCTTCATCTTCATCCTCTTGAGGTGTTCGTTAAGGGCCTTCAGGGCGATGTTCTTCACTTGGTCGAACTTCGGAGCCGTAACCAAGATCACGCTGCCTGGGAACTTCAGCGCGTACCAGATGAGCTTAGCCATGCCGTTAAAGGTTTTACCAGTCTGTCGTGCCTGGACATTGGCGATGAAGTGACTGGTGTCGTCGAGGAAGTCATGCATGTAGGCGAAGGGCTGGTAACCAAGCCAATTTAGGCAGAGCTCAACTACTTTGTCGGGGACCTTCTCCTCAAGGCTGTCCTGCTCCCGCATCCGGCTTCTTAGCTTCTCCATCCTTAACTTTTGATCTCGCCGCATCTATCAGAGCCTCCAGTTCTGCGAGCATCGCATCGATTTCCCGTTCATCAATGGCCTCCGCGATGCTGCTGATGATCTGCGCGGTGTATGCTGCAACTCGGGCCCAGATCTGTCTCTGCTTCATCGTAACCTTGACCTTCACACCGTTCTCCGTCAAGGTCTTCACCTCGCCCTTGGCAAGGGAGACAGCGAGATCGAAGATCTCCTCCAGCTTAATCAACAACTTTTTGCGTGTTCTTTGGGTCTCGACCTGCACGGAGCGTCTGAGCTGAGCAACCCGCCGCGCGATGATTCGGTTACGTGAAATTTTCATTTTAACAGAGACTCCCCCCTAGTATTTTTTTGCTTAAGCCTTATTCTCCTCGCCAGCGGGTTCCTCTGCTCCTTCCGGGCTTCTCCGCTGAGGGCGTCGAGGAGCATCGCCTCTATCTCAAACAGCTTGGTGAACGCATCAATAGCGAATACCTGAACATCCTCGCTCTCGCTGCCCATCAGCTTAACCGCTGCTTTAATCGCCATCTGAACAGCCTTCAGCAGCTCCTCAACGACCTCTCTATTGGACATTAATCTTGCTTCACCCCCATCCAGTCTCTGCTCCAGAAGAGGTAGACCTTCGTCTCCGACAGCACGCTGAGGATCTGAAGCCTCTTCGCCAAGCTCTGCAGGTCCTGTTCCCAAAGCCACTTCCGCATCTCCTCCTTCTTATAGTAGGGGTTCTGCCCGCTTCGGATACGCTTGTAGGCTGGGACGCTCAGCAGGATCTCCCGAATCCTATTCGCCTCCTCTGGGCTTAGATCCTCCAGCCTCTTCAGGTTGGATTTCTCAGAAGCGAGTAGGACAGGGTTGAAGCCTAAGCCTCGGAGCTGTTCAATCGCTGAGAGGACCCTTTGATCAGGCTTCAATTCGTGGATCTTCTTCATCCCTGCGTGCTCTGCGAAGGGGTTGTACTGAGCCATGACAGCGATGAGCTCCACATACCTCCTGCCGATCGTGGGCAGAGTATCTCTGACGAGCCTAGTGCCTAATCCTGTAGTGCGGTATTTTGGGTGGAGGACAACCCTCTTTATGATTGCCCAATCTCGGTTGAGTTCCTCGATGGAGACTCGGCGTCCAACCGCCTTCATGCGCCCCGCGGTGTTTACTGGAGAATAGTTGTAGGTGATAACCCCTATGAGTTCCCCACCTCGCTCCATGGCGTAGACCTTGATGGGGAAACGGCTGTCCTCCGCCCTGTAGTGGAGGTGGCTGAGCTTATGGTAGTCCGCCATGGAGCCTTCTCGGATGGTTATGTCCCTTGTGACGGTGCAGACTGATGCCTCCCTGTTCTCTCTGTATTCGACGCTGATCTCTTCGCCCCAGCCCTTATGGATGCGGATCGAGGGGTTGAGATCCTCTTCTAAGTCTGTGTGAGTGGTGGCGACGATCATTGTCGCACCGCTGCGTCTAGCCATTTTTTGGATGTTATAGGCGACTATCTTGGCAGTGGTTCTGTCCAAGGTGCTTGCAAATTCATCGCAGAGCCAATACTTCTTGCCTGAATCAATCATCTTGGCTATGCGATAACGATACTTCTGTCCATCGCTGAGTTCAGGGTATCGGCGGAGGAAGAGGAAAGCGTCGTTGAGCCCGACCTTGCTGAGGAGCGTCAAGGCTTCTTGGAAAGTCTCACCAACAGTGTCGATGAGAGGTTTCTCAGGGTCAATCTCTACATCGGCTATGTTGATGGCTTTGTCTCCGAGGTCTTCAGCCAAGGCTCGCAGGAGAACGCTCTTTCCGCTCCCAGAATCCCCGCTGATGTATACCACATCGCCTTCAGCCAACTTGAGCTCGAAATCTCGAAAAATGACATGTTCCTTCTCCTCATCGATTCCCAAGCCAAAGGCACGGGCTACCTCAACCGTTCGGTCGGTTACGGTGCTGCGGGTTTTGAAGCGGATGTCATAGACATAGCAACCGCGCTCAGCATCCCAGCGGCGGGTTCGGCTTCGCACCCTGACGGGTATAGACCTCTGGTCCTCGGTCATGGTGAAACACCCTCTAGGATGATGTCGAAGGAGAAGGAGTCCACACCTCTGATCATTGCCGATACCGTCAGGGTTAGGTTCACAGCTCTCTTCCCGCCAGCCTCTAGAGAAAGCCCCTCAGAATCCCAGACTAAGGAGATGAAGGTTTCTGCCTCCGGCGGACTCCAGGATGCTGTTCGGAGATGTAGCGTTAGAGCCGTGTTCCCCGTGTTCACGATGTAGAAGGCGCGGTTAGCAGTCTCACCAGGCTCTAGGGTGCCCCATGTGATCTCGGAGACGGGCTGCTTGCAGGCCTCGTCCCAGTAAGCCTCGATTCCGAGAAGTTTAACGCTCCCCGAACTAGGTATCTTCCTGACCACGATGCCGGCTGCATAGACTCCTACAGTGGAACCCAAGATGAGGATTAGGAGCAGGTATCCGGCGAGCTTCATGAGTTTTCTCTCCCGAATAGGGCGCCGACAATGGTTCCGACGACAAGCATTACGCCGTTGAAGACTGCTTCATTCCAAGTTTTGAGTAAAATTATGTGGGCTACCTCGAGGATCAGCAGCCCTACGAAGAAGACGATCATCAAGGCGACCACCAGCACGAAACGCTCAGGCGGAGGCTCCTCGCTGACGATGACCCGGCGGTCGCTGCTGTCTCTCGCCTCTATCCTCTGCTTGGTCAGGGCTTTCCTCAGCCAGTTAAACACCAATTCTCTCCCTCCTATATCTCCGCAATCTGATCCTGCGGGCTAGGATCTGCACCTCCGCAATAGACTTCATCACCTGTTCCCGAGGCATCAGCAGCACAACCTCCTCCACAAGCTCCAAGGGTATCCGAGTCGCGCCCCAGTCGTTCTGAACCTCCGTCACATCCTTGCCGATGAGGAGGAACTGGCGTTTCTGTCCGCTCACTCCCAGAAAGATACCCCAGTCCTTGACGTGGATCTCGGGGCGTCCAGCATGCTCCTGAAGGGTGCCCCTGATATCCGAGGCGTCAACCCACTTAACCAGAATCATGTCGCCCTTCTGCAGGTCCTCAAGTTTAACGGATTTCATCATGGCTGATAATCCCTCTCCCGCATCCCCAGTTGCTGTTCCTCAAGCTCTCTCCGGTGCAGACTCAGGTAGCCCCCGAGGTAGTCAGGCGATATCGAGGGCATAACCTCAGGTTCCAGCGTCGCATCGTGGTTGCGGGCTGCTGACAATTCAAGATCGCATGTGTAGATATCCTCTGGAACATAGCGGTGCTTCGCCGACACGAGCTGGAAGATTGCTCCATTCAACCCATCCTTGACAGAGTAGACGGTGACCTGCTGGGGCGGTCGGAACCCGACCTGAGCCTTGCCCTTTGTTTTCACTTGGACGGTGACGAGTGGGCGCTTCAACTGCTCCAACATGCCGTTAACAGCCTTCTGAGCAAAATCATCGGTTTTGATGATTTTCACGACGCGGACTAACCTGCGCCGCCCGTACTTGCTCTGGCTGGTGGCGTCAGACGCCGTCTTCGCCTTCTCATCCCGTTCAAATCTGAGCTTGTCGACTCTGATGTTGCCGACGCCTAGACCACTGGCGCCCTCGATCCTTATGTTAACTCTCGTAGCCCATTTCCCGGGGTTGCCGACAGCCGTGAAGCTTGAGAGCGCTCTGTCCTGTTCACTCCACGTGCCTCCAGCTGGAGGTGCAAGACCTTCGAGTTTCCAGTATTGCCCCCACCAACTGTTCGTGGTCTCGATGTAGAAGTTCAATCCGTCTGCATCTATCGTCACACCTGCATCTCGTTCCAGCCACAGCTTCAGCCTGTTGAAAGTGCTTATATCCACGGGACTAGGGAGCGTTAATCTCAGCTCTAGAAAATGATTAATATTCTCTGTATCCGCTGTGAAAACCTCAACTGAGGCGATCCCACTCTTAATATCACTGTATTCAGGCGTGGGTCCCAGAACATTCTCAGGATACTCAGCATAAACAACCCAGTTCGGAAACTCCGTGAGACCGCTGTCGCAATCCGTCCAACTGTCCTGATTCTTCGGCTCATGTTCCGCCTCGAACCAGATGAGCCTCAGATCGTTGGCCAGCTTCGGGTTCCCCTTAATCGTCTCCTTCACGGAGATCCCGAGAATGTTCTTTGTGCCGCTGTCCGAGCCGTCTGTCAGAGCCGGACCCGTCCACTTGCCCAGCTTCTCGAAGTGAAAGTCATCACCGGGGTCCACCCAGAAGTTTGCTCCCTTCTCGCCTGAGGCGAAGATAGCGGTCTCCGCCAATCGCTTCAACAGGTCAAAGGCTCTTTCCTCGTCGAAACGATTCTTGATCGTGATATTTGTGGTGTCGATGCTGGACCGCGTGAACTCGGGGAATTGGTCTAAGAGGATGTCAGAGGCTATGGCGCTGATCTGTGTAGCCGAGGCGAACTCGTCTGTGTAGGTACGCTCCAAGAGGAGCTCGTCCATGCTCTCCCCAACGATCTCCATCCAAGGGTTGTCAGGTTCGCCGCCCCTTTCACGGTCGATGATCCGCCCCTTCAAGAGCTTCTCCGCCAGCGTTTCGCCGTCGCCCGCTAAATAGATCATGCAGATGCCGCCGACGTCGACGCCGCTGAGCGCAGGGTCGTTGAGCAGCCTGAGGCGAAAGCCGCTTACACCGGTCGTGGTCTGGAGGTCAACATCAATCTCCTCAATACGCTCCGATAAGTCCGGTGGGCTTGCCTTCAGGATAGCTACATAGTCCCACTCAGAAGCGTAGCTCTTCCCCCAGATCTGGACTGTGCCGATGTTCTTTCCCGCCGTAATTGTTGCTTCCTTCGTGGTCCAGCTGGTCCCGGGCTTGTAGTAGGCTATGACGGTTTGGCTTCCTCCTCCACCAGTGAACCACAGGATCACGGCGACCTGAGCGTCGGCATGGGTTCCCCGAACCCTTATCCTGAACTTAGGGTAGGTATCGCTGCTAAGAGGTGAGGCCAGCGTCTTACTGAAAGCGCATTGAACAGGGCTGCCTGATGTCGGCGTAAGAACCGCATAGTCGCCCGCAATAGTGCCAGCATTGGTGAGGGTGCCTCCGCCTGAAGTAAGGCTCCAACCCGAGCGGAAGCTGTCATCTATCCAGCCCGGAGCGTTGAAGATCTCGACTAGGTGCTGAGCAGTCATAGGCCCATCCTCCTAGCTTTTCTCGCGATGTCCGCCCCGAACTCCCTGAGAACAGTCGCTCCATCGAAGCCGCTGGGGCTGCCTGCGAAGCTGACGTAGATCGGCCCGAAGCGGTTCACCGTCTCAGCTGGCACAACATATTCGCCCTTGTGAAGCAAGTAAACCCCTGTCGCAAGAACGGGCCCGCCCATCTGCATGCTTCGTGCCGCAGCGGCGACGGCTACGCCGGCTGCAATCGCTGCAGCGACTAGCCACCATTGACCTGATAGGGTGGCGATCATGGCTTGGATGCCTGCGATGGCTGCCTGAACCGCCCTTGTGCTCTGTAGCCAAGTGAACAGGTTCTTGACAGAGGTTATGATGGTCTCTATGCCTGAGCTGAAGGCGTTGACTATGTTCATCTTCAATGTGCTTTCCTGAAGCCTTTTAACCGCCTCAAGGGTCTGCAGCAGATTCATGAACGCCATGAGAAGCGCCATGGGATCTCCTTCCTTCAATGCTTTAACCGTGTAGTCGACCGTTTGTCTCAGATTTGTGAAAATGCTTATGCCTCTGAGAATTGTCCTGCTGGTTGACTCAGTCCTCTTCTCCGTATCCGTCAAGGCTTTGCTCGTTTGAGAGGCGGTCTTCTCAGCCTGTTTCAGGTTGATGATCGTCTGGTCGACATTGACGACCTGAATGTTGTATTGTAGGGTTACGCTCTCCATCAGATCCTCTCCAAAGTCTCCGTCAACACCTTCCTAGCCCAAGGAAGCTTCTCATGTTGAACCGCCTGAAGCAAGAAGGGTCTAGGAGGCATGCGGCTGGTGCCCTCGTGGATATAGACGGCGTAATCGACGCTTCTCCCCGTCTTCGGATTGATGTAGTCGGCTCCCCCCGCAACCAGAGCAGCGGAGTAGTCTCCTCTCCTCTCAGTCCTGATACTACCTTGAAGTGCGCCTGTCTCTACAGGACAGAAGACCATAGCCATAGAAACCATAGACTCCAGCATCAGGGCTTGATCAACAGATCCTCTGATAGCGCTGTTGAGAAGATCTAACTCCACCGCAAACTCGCTATGCCGAATCATCTTAACTTTATTCAAAGTCTCATCCTCTCCAGCTTATCCCTGAGGTCCTTCTCCTGTCGCTCCTTCTCCCTCTCCATCTTCTCATCGAGGGCGGCCAAATACATGGCAACCCGCTCCACGAACCAGACGGGCTGTTCCTGCAAGTCGGTCCAAGTCCAGCCGAGACGGATGCAGAAGGCGACTTCATCGATGATGGGGTCGGGTTTGCCACGTTTGACCGCCACTATGATTTTTTTCTGTCTTCCTCCGAGACGCCATTGAGGCGCTGCGTAAAGGCGATCATCTGCTCCACCAATTCAGGAGGGCTGATAGCCCTGACGCTCTCCAAGGTGATGGGAAGAGACTGACCCTTCTCGTCCTTGAGATCCCATTCGACGAGGGTTGCGAGGAGCATCTGGTCATTCAACTCGAAGGGGTCGATCTCAATGGTTTCCTCGCCTGTCGGAGCCCGCTTCCGCTTCATGATTCGCCTGAGAACATCCTGCTTCTCCCCGTAGGTCCAGGTGCGGAAGACTAGGCGGTGCCCCATGATCTGCGTCTCTTGCCTCAAGCTTCAGCCTCCTTGTGTGAGCCGACATGGTATCCTAGCCAGACGCCTAACATGAAGCCGACAGTGAAAACTGCAAACAGCAACATCAAGTCCATTTTCTCACCTACGTGAAGCCGTGGCTCCAGCTCTTAGCCTCGAACTCTAGGCGCTGCGCCAAGAGGTCGTCGGGCTTCAGCGTCGGCTCCACTGACTTGAACTTCCCATCCAACAAGGTGATGTGCTTCGAATCAGGCAGAATCAGCTTAAGGTCGACCTCCGTGAGTCCCAGCAGCCAGTCGAGCTGAGTTTCGCTTTGAAGGTTACATGTGATGCGGGCTGTCGGCTTGATTATCGTCTGCTCCAATGCTGTGAGCTCCAGGCTTCCGGCGCTGTTGAAGACGAAGACAGGCTTCAGCCCAAACTCTATGCGGATCTCGAAATCCGTGACATCGGGGAAGAGAGTCAGACCACCGCCCGAGTCGTATTGCAGATGGCAATCCTTCCATAGCCAGGGATCATTGGTCGGCTCGTTGGCGTAAGTGGGTGTGCCGGGTGGAGCCACAGGCGTATCCATGGCTTTACCGATGAGATCCATGCTCCATTGGATAGGTTCGCCGATGCTGCCTGAGACCGTTAAGACATTACACTTGACCCCGTTCGCCTTGATGAAAAAGTAGTTGCTGGCGTCTCGATACACTCTCGCAAGCAGATAAAGGTTGTCTAGGTCCGTAAATAGTTCCTTCTGCAAGTAGGCGGTCATCGTCGGCTGAAGCCATTGGAGCCTTAGCCGCACATTGGATCTCTTGCTCAGTAATTTTATGGGCAGGCCTGCACTGGCGCCTGTTCTCAGCACATGGATCGCTGTCAGCTCAGGGTCAAACTGGGGGGTGAGCTCCGTGGGATACCCGATCGCTACCAAGTTATACGAGCCAGATGGTTCTGCCCCGTAGTTTGTCTCTGTCTGAGCCACGTACTGAACCAGCAGCTGATCCGTTCCCTTATACCTAACCATCCTTCATTTCTCCTTAAATGATATTCTTGTTGTGGGCCACCTCGTTGCCTGTGCCTAGGTCGGTTATGCCGGCTGCGCAGGCTCGAGTGATGTTACTGGTTATGACGTTGTCGTTGGCACCGGTCCCGATCCAGACTCCGTGTTGCGTGCAGCCCACAATGTTGTTCAGGCTGACGATGTTCCACTTGCTCCAGGTCTCGTTGAGCTTAATGCCTATGGTGGGAGCTGCACCGCCCTCGACGCAGATCTGGTTGAGGGACAGAATGTTCGTGTGACCGTTGACCTCGATGCCGACGCCAGTGATCTTCTCGATGACGTTGTGCCCAACGGTATGAAGGTTACTGGGCAGGTAGATGGCTGCCGTAGGATGCTCCCAGAGGTGGTTTCCGAAGACCTTGGCTCTATTTTTGTTTATTCTCAAGCCATAGGCTTCGCTGTAGGCGATCCAGTTCCCAATCAAAGTATCGTCGTTTCCCTCTAGCAGCATGTTCGAGCCATTTGAGCCGAGGAGCCAGTTGTTCAGGAAGAGGTTGCCACCTGAGGTGCTCTCGGCATGAATATTGTAGTCCCTGCAGTCTCGCACCCAGCAGTTGATTATGAAGCTATGGGTAATATTCTTGAGGACGATGCCCTTGCCCGCAGTCTGATTAGCCCTGTTTCCGTCGAGATGCAGCCCGTCCAGCCAGATGTAATCGTACTGGTCTCCGCTGTCATCTGAGATTACCAGCATATCTTTGTTCACGTTGTCGGCAAGTTTGAGGCGGGCTGTGCCAGGCGAAGCCCTGAGGTTCACACCCTTCGGAATTGTGATAGTGTCTTCAACCGTATAGGTCTCCATGCCGCTGTCTCCGCCTCGGAACTCGATTATCTGTCCAGGCGCCGCGAAGGACTCGAAGATGGCTTTCAAGCTTGAACTCGGCCCTGCAGCTATCGTACCGATCTTCCCGTGAATCGCCTGGTACTGGCTTCCGACCTTCTGTATGATGTAGCTCTGTCGCTGGACGCGGCCCTGACCCCCGGCCATCATGTCGACAAGCAGGTTCCATTGGCTGTAGTTGATGGGCGTCGGCGGATAGGGCTTCGTGAGGCTAGACATAGTAAAGCACCTCCAAGGTAGCCCTGCTGCGATAGATCTTAGGGCTCATGTCAGGCTCGTCTAGGTCCCGCCAATCGGAAACATCGATGAACTCCAGGTCTCCGCCTGGCGCCAAGCACTTCGCCTTCAGGATGCGGGTGACCTCCTCCACCATCTTCCAGCGGAAGGTTTTCTCGCCTTTGGTCCAGACATCGATGGCGTATACACCGTTTCTCCTGCGAGAAGCCGTCGCCAAGTCACTGCTGAGTCCGAGAACCCTCTGCGTGGTAATGACATGGCTGACGGTGACCTGAGGCATCTCCTCCGCCGGGTCGTACCAGTCTGTTGAGAACTTGGGCGTGAACCCGACCCCCTCGGCGTCCCACTCAGTGGAGAGCAAGCTCAGCAGAGTGATCTTTGGGTCCGTCGTCACGATACTTTCCGCTCCCCGTAGACGGTTATGTGGCTTAGGTGGTACTCGATGGCGCCCACGATTTTGTACCTTTTCGAGAGGTACTCGAGCTCGTAACCTCTCTCGGCGAGAACCGTGCTTCTCTTCAACCTAAACACCATGTCGGCTTGAGCGAGTTCCCCAGCCAAGAGCTGCTTGTCGCGGGTCCTGATCTGCTCGGCGAACCCCTTTGTCGCTGTGGAGGTCTCCGTGTAGATGGGGTCGCCGTAAGGGTCGGTCCCAACCTGAGTTTTGGCAATTACGAGGAGGTCCTCTCCCCGGAGGTCTGCTAGGGCATTGAATCTCTGCTCCATCAGACCAACCAAGACTCCGAATCCCTCCCCAAAGCCCTCGCCGAAGCCCGACATAGCCTCCTAGTCCTCAAGCAGAGCCTTCGCCTGATCCACCAGCGCCTTAAACTCCTCTTCTGTTATGGAGTCGTCTTCCCAAGCCTTCACCAAGCCATCCACGAGGTTTCGCAGCTTCCCCGCTTTTTCCTTCAGCTTCTGGTACTTGGCGCCGAGAAGCGCGGCGGCTGCGACGAGGATCAACGAGGCGACTGTGGCTACTAAACTGTAATCCAAGGTTATCCGACTAAGTAAGTGAAAAAACCGTTTTTTAAACTATTTTAATGAATAACAGCATATTTTAGCCACTAGTTGTCTACCAATAAATGTTTGTCCTTTAATGTCTGAGATTAAGTTCCTAACCTTGAAACCTTCTCCTGTTTCAAGGTCAAATCCCACACAGCGGGAATTGAAAGGAGAATTTAACCAGTCGACTCGTCGCCACCCTTGTGATTTCCTGAAGGACTTCGTCAAACAACAATTGATCCTACTTAAGCCACAGTCTTCTGAGTTTTTTGTACATTAGTTTTATATAGGTAAAATAAGAAAAAAGGCTTTTGAGGTGAAATGATTGGTAGACATGAGAAGGCTAAGGAGGCTACTGCTTTGTGTGATTCTAATAACATCGATCTCTGCGATGCCTGTTCTCGCGCAGGCCAAGGATGCAAATGGGGTTAGCCTCACAGTCATAGCGCTAGTACTGGAAGAAGGCAGAGGCCCTAAACAGGTGTACGTGATCCCGCCTACAGACGACTCCTCGGATAACCCACATTATGCACTGCTTGGCTTCCGCTGGTATACCACAGCCAACTACTGGATAAACCCGTCGAACAAGTACGGTTTCTCGGTGTCCGCCGTGGTAACGACCATAACGGCCTCCGCTGAGACGTGGGATGAGAAGACGGCTTTCACTGTTTTCTCCTATAAGGGGACAACGTCGAGGTCGGCTGGGAGGTATGACAGCTACAACGTTGTGGCGTGGGGTTCCTACAGAGCCAACGTGATTGCTGTCACATATATTTGGTACATTGGAGACCGAATTATTGAAACCGACACGAGAATGAATACATTGTTTAAGTGGAGCCTCAGCGGACAAGCGGGAAAGATGGATGTGCAGAACATTATGACTCACGAGTTCGGCCACTGGTGTGGCCTAGCTGACCTCTACAGCAATGCAGACTACTGGTTGACGATGTATGGGTACGGGAATTACGGCGAGACGTACAAGCAGACGCTGGGGCTCGGCGACATCAACGGCCTCGAGGCCGTGTATGGGCCCTAGCTGTCCAATCTTTTTTGTGGTTCAAAATATTTATGGTTCATAATATTAGTGGTGATGTACGGTGTCCTGGGTCTGCCCGTTATGCAATGAGAGATTTGAGAGCCAAGAGGAGTTGAACAGGCATCTGCGGAAGAAACACAGGAAAAAGGTGAAGCTTATCGTCCTTGAGCATCCTGTGAAGCCGAAAGACAAAGAACCTGATAAATCTTGAAGGGACTAAACGCTGCCTGTTCCTAGCTTTAAGAAGAAAACCCTTGGTGGATGTTTGAACAGTTTGAGTGGGTGTTCTAAAACCTAGGTTTGTTAGATATTTCGGCGTATGTGCCTGATGAATAGCCCATAAAACCGCTTTGAAAACTCTAATGCATTTAGCCGCGCGCACGAAGGATCGGATGCACTACCAAAAGCTCATATCTTGACTGCTTGGCTGGAAACTACATATTCATAGCAGACGAGATGGCAGACCGTTGGGCACTTGGAGTGGAAATAGAGCCCTACGGGGCGGAGGCGGTGGTCCTAATGCATGAGTTGGGTCACAGCATAGGTATCATGAAGGTCGGCTGGAGCGGAAATGTGCATACCGATTTCTCGGTCTGGAAGATCTATGACCCTGATCCAGGTAGCGTCATGAGCTACTTGTCTGAAGCCAATGCAGGGCTATATGGATCATGGTATTACAGTGATGGGTACTGGAAACTAAGGAATATGGAATATTACCTTAAATGATAGACTACCCATCCATTTTCTTTTTATCAAGGGCAAAGGTAGAAATCGTCTAGTAACCGAGACTCTCGCGCGTTCTTCACAATGCTTAAATTAAAATAGGAAAATAAAGAAGGATAAAACGGATATGTTGAGAGGAAGGGTGAAGGAGGGGGCGACCCAGCTTCTTTTTATCCTAATGCTTTCATCGACCATATGCTCTCTAACATGGAACACTCTCTCTACTGCTAATGCTTCTCTCTCCTCTAGTAGCATGGCAAAACCTTTGCACTTCTATTTTCATTACATCGATCCACCCGTCTACACTGCTGGGTCTTATTCACATTACATCATGAACACTACCATGCTTTTCCAGGCGCATAATAACTCCGTTTACAAGCCCACCGGACAACCTAAAATGCTTGTCGACTTCTATCTGTATCCCAACCTCGCTGGACCTGTCACTATTAATGGAACGTGGCAGGTCTTCATCTGGGTCAACGGCTCCGCCCTTAAGCCATGCGTATGGAACATTGAGTTTTACGAGAGGGATACTGGGGGCGGTATTGTATGGGATTCCGGGATGCTTACTCCAACGATTACAGGTGGACCTACCGGCGCCCCCGGCTACTTAGATGTGCTGATCTACTGCTACAATCTATCCTCTTCACTCAGCCACACCTTCAGCCCAGGCAACGCA
>Ga0315296_10003586_pt1 | contig 12917 bp, 13 predicted proteins | sample YL17G14_18_MG_FD_203921 | JGI IMG/M metagenome (GOLD analysis project Ga0315296, IMG submission 203921) | Sediment microbial communities from Yellowstone Lake, YNP, Wyoming, USA - YL17G14_18 | ecosystem: Environmental > Aquatic > Freshwater > Lake > Sediment | place: USA: Wyoming | collected... | reverse complement strand
GCAGACAAACATGGCAGGCGAAATCACGGCAAGAGAAGGCCCACGAGGCTTTCTGCTTCTTCAGGGCATAGAGCCGGGCATAGACAAAGTACTCAAGAACCTCTAACGCGAAGTCTTCGAACCTTGAAACGGCGAAGCATATAAGCAGCCAGATTCAAACTATTTTCCGTGTCTAAAATGCTCCCACAAGACCGCAATCTAGGCATGCTCCAGCCAATAATAGGCTCGTGGTACGAGTCTCTAAAGATTCCCGAAGAATCGCAACAGCAGGTCCTGAGCGAACTAGTCAAGGAATACGAGAAAACCAGTTATGGAAAGGATCATCGAGCCCTTGAAGTTGAAAGCTTCTCACAGTTCAGGGCAAACTTCCCCGTCGTAGGCTATCGACAATTGAGTCCATACTTGGCAGAAGTTCAAAAAGGCAATTACAGCTCAATTCTCCCCGAACCACTCGAGTGCTGGGTAATGACCAGAGGCTCAACAGGCAAGGCGAAGGTTCTGCCTGCAACAAAGATTCATCTCAAGCAGATATTCACGTGTGGAGCAAGGGCCCTCGTAAACCACGCGTTGAGAAAGAACGATTTTGAACTTTTTACTGGGAACATCCTCAACCTCAATTTCCCCTCCGCTGTCCACACGATGGAATTGAATGGGCAAGAGATAACCTACGGGTACAGTTCAGGAACTTATGCCAGACTTAACCCAATGTTTGACAGGGTCAGCCTCATACCAAGGCAAGAGGACATAGACAAGCTGGGTTCAGGAATCGCCAAGGATGACTGGGAAAGAAGGTTTGAGCTAGCTTATCAGCAGGCACGGGGCACGAACGTGGTCGCCACGATGGGCGTCACACCTGTGATTCTCTCATTTGCAAGATACGTCAAGAAGAAGCATGGAAAAACCCCGAAAGAGCTGTGGAACATGCGCGCCCTGTTCTGCACAAGCGTCCGCAAAATCCAATTCAAGTACGCACCTGTCATGCGGAAGTATTTTGGAAACGTTCCAGTCGTCGAAATCTACAGCGCAACAGAGGGAGTCTTTGCCCAGCAACTCGACGACCTGCCGTATGTAACTCCGAACTATGACAAATACTTGTTCGAGGTCGAAACGGCACACGGGACAAAAATGCTGCATGAACTCAGGCGCGGTGAATGGGGCAGACTGATCGTTTCCTCCTGCATGTTCCCAAGATACGACATTGGAGACCTGATAGAGGCAGCCGGAAAAGACTACTTCCGAGTGATCGGCAGACGCAACGCCTTTACACTTCTGGAGCACAGGCTATTCAGGCTGTTCTTCGGATGGCTGACCTAAGGCTTCGGATGTCTCCTAGCCGCTATCGCAGCCCCGTAGACCGCTCCGATTATGATCAGCAGTCCAATCACGACGAAGAAGAAAGCCCAGACCAACCTCCTCAGCGCAAAGTCCGTGATCTCCAGATAAGACGTCAACCCTATGAATATTAGAATCAAACCGCCGATCAGCGGTCCGATGAAGGAATACTGACGCTTCTCGTGCTTTTCATGCTTCTCGCCCTTCTCGCCCTTCTCCTCTTTCTCATGTCTCCGATACGCTGTCGTCCTTGCTTCGGTCGGAGGTTGCGTGGCTTTTAGAGATGCGCCACACTTTGGACAGAAGCTCATTTCTTCGCTGATCTTTTCACCGCATTTCGGGCAATATGACATGTCCTTCACCTCAACCTGCTAATGATATTATCTAGATACTAGGTATTTAAAACATGCTCACAGTACATGGTGAGAAACGTTATATATGCTTAAGTCAACAGAATAGTCTGACTGGGGATGCAGTTTGAACGGGAACTCTACCACAATCCCGCATAGGTATCGAGAAGGCCTGTTAAGCGCAATCTCAGTGGGTTTCTTCTTCATTCTAGCCGGAACGATCTTCATAACCACGTCCAATCTGCCTGAAAAGGCGATAGACTTCTCCCAGAGCTTTGAGGTTGTACGTGTCGCAGAGACCCAAGTTTACCTGCCTGCCCCAAAAATTCCAAGCGTGTATGTGGCGATTTACCAAGCTGTTGGATTGTTCAGCCTTCTGTGGGCCTTCTTTGAAATTGCCATGCTGATCGTCAGGATTTCCGCGGGTTCGCCGCTGAGAAGGAAAGTGGACGGTGCGTCAAACGTCGCCTTCTGGTTGGGAGCATACTACCTTATCGGAGTGTTCCTCGACGAAACAGTCACAACGACAAGATGGTTTGCATTCTGGGCTGCGATAGTGGTGCTGACAGGGGTTACGTTGCTTGTTAGAGCAGTTATCTGGGCGGCGATGACTCTCAGAAGCTGATGAGCATACTACGACGTGTCTGCTGAGATATCATAGAAAAAGCTCAGACATCAGCACAGACAAGGAAACAGTCGCTTAATGCATAGAAAAAATTGTCGGCGTGAACTTCGTTGTTCAAAGGAAATCCAAGGGTTCGCCGACTGAGGATTTGTTTCGCAATGTTTTCTTATGGTTTTGCGAGGACTATTTCCATTGTTGAAACCATTCTGGAGCTATTTTCGCCTTCTCTTGGCGGCATCTCTTCGGTTCCGATGGCAATCTTGCTGATCGTCAGGTCTTTCAAGAAGCGGTTTCTAGTTATTTCGGCTGCGTCAACGGCTGTGGTGATTGCTTGTCCGCGGGCTTTCAAGGTTATTTCCTTGGTGTTGGATGCTGAGAAGCTTGTGATTATTGCCAGAACATAGTCCATTGGTGGTTTCCTGCCAACGAAAATGATTTTTGACTCTTCTGTCATTCTTTTCACTCCTTTTGCTTTTTTTGTTTGCGTGTAGCGTTGTGCCTTTGTTCGCCTATGGAAAACAAAACGCTACTGCAAGATAGATACGAGGTCTTCCTTATAAATGCAGATGGAAAAATGCTCTCTTTCGCGGTGTCAATAGAGCGTGGGATTGTCTTGCTCTATTTCTTGTATGGTTGTCTTCGTTAAAGCCTTTATCTGTTCAAGCTCAGTTATTTCCCCGTAGCCTACAAGGGTTATGGCTGTTCCTTCGCGGCCCATTCTGGCGGTTCTTCCTATTCTGTGAAAATAGACAAGCGCATCCAATGGAATGTCATAGTTTATTATGTGAGTTATTCCTTCAATGTCTAGCCCTCTTGCTGCGAGGTCTGTTGCGATAAGCAGTTTCAGTTCTCCTCTTCTGAACGCGCCAACAACGTAGTCTCTTTGCGGCTGGGTGAAGCCGGCGTGTAAGGCTTTTGCCTGGTATCCTCGTGCTCTCAGCTCGTCTGATAGTGTGCTTGTTTCTGTTCGTGTCTTGCAGAATATTATGGCTCGTCCTATGTGGTTTTCGCCTAATATGCTGCATAGACGTTCAAATTTGTCATAGGGATTTACGACCATGTAATACTGGTTTATCTGTGTGAGGGCGATTTCGTCCTTGCTCACGAGTATTTTCTCAGGGTTCTTCATGTACTTGTTGCATACGTTCATCACTGTTTGGTCTATGGTTGCTGAGAATAGGCCTGTTTGCCTGTTTGTTGGCACTCTGGTGAGTATGTAGTTTATGTCGTCGATGAATCCCATGTCAAGCATCCTGTCAGCCTCGTCAAGAATCACAACCTTCACTGATGTCAACCTGAGCGTTCCTCGTTTCAGATGGTCTATTATGCGGCCTGGTGTGCCGACGACAATGTGGACGCCGCCGTCAAGTGCGTGTATCTGTTTTTGGATAGGTTCGCCGCCGTAAACTGGTAAGGCCTTGAATGCTGCGTACTTGCCTAGCCTGCTTATGTGTTCGGCAACCTGCACAGCGAGCTCACGGGTAGGCTCTAGGACTAATCCTTGAACCGCTTTTACTTTCGGGTCTAGACATTCAATCATTGGGATTCCGAAGGCCGCAGTCTTGCCTGTTCCGGTCTGAGCCTGTCCGATAACGTCTTTTCCTTCAAGCATGGGGGCTATTGCTTCAGCCTGAATTGGGGTCAGATTCCTGAACCCGAGCTCTTCAATCCCTTTCATGACTTGCGGGCTTAACGATAACTCGTTAAAGTGTTGTATTTGCATATGTTTTATCTCCTGCCACAAAAATTTTGCATGAGTTTCTGAAAGCCATCAAAAGCTTCTTTAGTTCAAGCATGAATCATGTGACAAGCACAATGAACTAGAACCCTAATATAAAAAGGTTTAGCACTCACTAGCGGGAAAAGGACGAAGCTAAACTCGCTTATGGTTCTTTCAGCTTCTCTCTTACCCATTTAATGAAGCTTTCAGCGAAGATGCCATTGTCATATTTTTCACATGGGTAGTTCTTGCAGTCAGAACAGGTAGTTAGCTTCTTGTCCTTAGCGCAGAGAGAAATGTCACAGAAAACCCTTCCTTCAGCCTGAGCCTTTTCGCTTGCCTCAGCGCATCCTGGACATTTGCCCTTCTTGAAGGCTATGCAGTTGCCACAGTAATAGTTGCAAGGTCCCAAGAGAGTCTTGTCCAACATTTCTTCCTCTAGAGCAATATTCCTTCACTTATCAATAATATAGTTGCTTGATGATATAACGCTCAGGATCAGTCTGCACAAAATAAGCTAAAACTACGCCAGAAATTGGAGTGCTAGGGGTGGGATCTCCGCACGCGCTTACTGGCAAAAATATGACTACTGTATGCTGCAAGAGTTCTGACTCTCTCGGGCTACCACCTAAAACTGTCAAAACAATCGCAAATCTGTCGTCTTTTTCCCTATTCTACAAAAAAAGGTACAGCTTGCGTTAGCCTAATAAACTCGGTGATGTACCTAGTCATAGCAGTCGGGATTCTTAGAGAAAGAGTAGATCGTTATATGTGCGTTTACTTTTTCGCCTGATTGTTCTGACTGATAGATCCTTGGCGCGTGCCATTGTGATCCCGTGATTTGGATGTGAGAAACTGGGCAAAAGGAAGGGCATTAAAATTGTCCAAGAACGGTCTTCATAATGGAATTAACACAGGGAAAAGAGTAGAGAAGCCTTGAGAAACAAAGCATCACCCGGCGAATACCTTGCTTTTCTTTCAATAAAGTATGAAGTTGACTCTGGCGAACTTTTTTATGCGTTAATCTCAGCAGAAGAAAAACAGAAAGCCAGATGTGGGAACCTTTCAATCGAATGTCGCGGCAAAACACAAAATAAAGCCATCTTTTTGATCATGAATGACTCTAGAGTTGTTGCACAATTTCCAGTATCCGAGGAATTTCTTTTGGAACGAGGCAATCCAATCAAGGATTTCATGAAAACTGACATGATCCGCAGACATCTAGTCAAGAAAAGTAGGGGATCACGGTCTCTTCCCATCGGAGATTTGCGAACTGGAATGAGCCATGTTAATCTGAAGGCTAGAGTTTTGGAAATTCCAAGACCAAAGCTTGTCGTTACGCGGTTTGGAAACTACGCGAGTGTAGCTAACGCTTTGATAGCGGACGAAACTGGAACAATCAAACTCTGTTTGTGGAATGAACAGATAAACTCCATCTCGATAGGAGACACCATTCAAATTGAGAATGCACGAACGTCCACATTCAGAGGTGAAAGACAAGTGAGGATTGGAAAAAAAGGAACGCTCAGCAACATTGAAGACTTGGGTTCCCAACTAAGAAAAGGGCATAGCTCGTAGGGCGCCTCCGGTCGGAAGGCATTGTTGTGGAAGACAAGCTGCGGAGAGGCTTGGAACAGGAAAAATAGATTATGCAGTGCCGAACGCGCATGGCAGTTTAACATCAGCGTGAGGGGAATGATTTATGAAAATAGTAAAAGGCTGGAAAAAAATAGATAATCAGAGAGGATATGCAAATGCGACAACAGGACAGAATCTCATTGTTACAAAGAAACAGTATGGAGAACACTACGTAGTCCTGCTGTTTCCTGAGACAAAAAATGATGATGAAGGAAGAAAGATGTCACCGGAGTTTCCGACCGAGTCAAAAGCGGAATCATTTGCTATGGATTGGATGAATAAGCATCCTAGAGGAGTTGAATGAACGATGAACTTGATTTACTCGTATCTCATTTCTCTGTAACGTGCGCTATCTATAAAAGGCAAGCTTCTCTAAACTATCACAAAGCTTGGAACAAGATGATCGGAGAATCTAACAATAACGAATCAACTTCGCCGGAGAAGCTCTTAATCGACAACCCATCTGACTTTCAGTTCCACGCTGCCTATCTCACCTACTCTAACACCTATGACAAAACAGCCAACCCTGAAACCAAGAAACAGCTGAACAAGAACATTAGGGCTCTTCAACAGAATCAAATAGACTACTCAACCTTCTACAGAAACATAAGTCAATACCGAACAGAAGACGGCTCTCAACACAACTACGGTCGAACTCTCATAAAAACGCAGAAAAAACGAGAATGGCGCAGAAAAACGCAGAAACACGAAAGAATCGAACGGCACAAAAGATAACTGCGCGCACTAACAGCAGAAAGGCATCACTAGGTATAAAAGTCAGGTGTTTTTGCCCGCAAAGACGTGTTTGATTTTTAACCCCCGCTCGCAACATCCCAAATTGGGTTTCTTTAGCTGAAATAAGCTCAAAGTATGCCTGAAATTAGAGTGCGGGGGGTGGGATTTGAACCCACGAACCTCTACAGGACAGGCTCCTGAAGCCTGCGCCTTTGGCCATGCTCGGCGACCCCCGCCCACAACAGAAATGATGGGTGAAAAGGTTTAAGAGTTACTGTAGGCTTTTCAATAGAAACGGTGCAACTTAATGCCGACTCACGGTTCACTGTCCAAAGCTGGAAAAGTAAGGTCGCAAACCCCTAAAATACAGGCTGTAAAGAAGAAAAGCCCGAACCCGCGGTTCAGAAACAAGCGAAACTACGAGAAAAGAATAATGCTTCAGAGGAAACCGGGACAGAACTGGGTTTAGACTAGGCTTTAAAGTTTTTATCCTTTTTCGCGCGTAGATAGCATACATGTTCGAAGCCTCACTTATAATTCTAAACGCTAATGTGGTGACCCTGAACCCGAAGCAGCGGCGAGCCGAAGCCATCGCCATGCAAGACGGAAAAATAGTCGCCGTAGGCTCAAACCGCGAAATCCGCAAACACATCCGCCAAAAAACTAGAATCATAAACGCAAAAAACAAGACAGTCGTTCCAGGGCTCGTTGACTGCCACGTGCACATGACAGGGTTCGGACATTCCTCGAAGTCTCTCGACTTGAGAAATGTGAAGTCCGTAAGCGAGATGCAGAAGAGACTGCGAGAATTCGCTGAGAGGAATCATGAAAGAGGCTGGATTCTCGGGGGCAAGTGGGATCAAGAAAGGTTCCGCGAGAAGCGCTACCCCAACCGCTGGGACCTGGACGCTGCAGTCAAAGACAAACCAGTCTTCTTGACGCGAGTCTGCGGCCACACAGGCGTCGTCAACAGCAAGGTTTTGAAGATGGCCGGCATAACAAAGCGGACTGCTGTAGACGGCGGAAAAGTGGACTTGGACGAGGCAACTGGCGAACCTAACGGGATTCTGCGGGAAAACGCCATGGACTTGGTGTGGAGAGTCATACCGAAGCCAACGCAAGAAGAGCTTGAGGAAGCCTGCGTCGCAGCGTGCAAGAAGGCGGTGGAAGCTGGACTCACATGCGTTCACTGGATAGTAACGTCTGCAGACGAAATAAACACGATCTGCAGGCTCGGCGCCGAAGGAAAGCTGCCCCTGAGGGTCTGCTTAGGCATTTCAGTAGACTTGCTCGATGAACTGATCAGGCTCGGCTTCCCCACGGGGTTTGGAAACGACATGGCCAAGATAGGTTTTGTAAAGATTCTGGCAGACGGCTCTCTAGGCGCACGCACAGCAGCATTGGAAGAGCCTTACTCTGACAAGCCTGAAACAACGGGCATGATGCTCTACACACAGAAAAAACTGAACAACCTCGTCCTGAAAGCTCATAAGGCTGGGCTGCAGCTGGCTATCCACGCCATAGGCGACCGCGCCGCAGACGCTGCTCTGAAGTCTTATGAAAAGGCACTGAAGGAGTATCCGCGGAAAAATCATAGACACCGAATCGAGCACTGCTCAGTGCTCAATCCAAAACTGATCAAGCGAATGAAGCACTCAAACATCATAGCGTCCGTGCAGCCGCATTTCGTGATTTCAGATTTCTGGGCTGCCGACCGCGTGGGCAAAACCAGAGCCCGCTGGGTTTACCCCTTCAAAACGCTCATGCGTGAGGGCCTGGTCGTTGTCTCGGGCTCAGACTGCCCTGTGGAGCCGATAGACCCGCTACTGGGCATATGGGCTGCCGTGGCGAGAAAAAGCCTTGCCGAAGAAGGTTTAACAGTTGAAGAAGCTTTGAGAACATACACGGCTAACGCAGCTTATGCCTCTTTTGACGAAGACGAGAGAGGAACGATTGTAGTTGGGAAGTATGCAGACCTGACGGTGTTGTCGGATGATTTGTTCGGCGTCCCGCCTGATGACATTAAGAAGATTGATGTGGAAATGACGATTGTTGACGGCAAAGTGGTCCACGCTAGGAAGCCTTTTCTGCAGAGGCCTTAGCGGCTCGGGCCTCGGCTCTTCTGAAGAACGTGAAATACAGAGAGCTGGCTATGAAGTAAGTGACTGTTGTAAATAGGAATGGCGTAAGAAAGTCGCTTCCAGTCATCATCTCGCCCGAAACAGACGCAGTCACAGCCCGCGGAATGTTGTCAGCCATAATCGTCAAACCGTTTGTCGTAGCCCGTTCCGTTTCAGTGACTAGCTCCATCTGCAACGTGGTTCCTATCGGGCCTGCCATGTTCATCAGGGCGGTCCGCGTAATGTAGGACGCCGCCGCCAAGCTCAGATTTGGAGACAAGGTCGTAAACATGATGAAAGGCATAGAAAGATATTCACATAGAGCCACGCTTTTGACCTTGCCAAGCTTCTTCGACAGCGCCGGTGCTACAAGAGTGCCCATGCCCAATGTTACGTTGCTCAGAGCCGACATGAGGCCAACTTGCTCTGCTGTGGCGAGAAATCTCTTTTTGAAGAACACGTTGAAAAGTGGCACTACGAAGCCTGCGCCGAAACCTATGATTGCAGCTGGTATCATGAACTTGATGATTGTGCGCGAGCTCTTCACGTTTCGCAAGCTGAGCAGGTCTAACATCCTTTGTTTTTTCGGCCTCTTGTTCTCTCTTATCATCAATATTGGAAGAATTGCTGCGAAACTCAGCGCAATAGATACCGCAAGGGATATGCGATAGCCGAAAGCTGAGCCGTCTGCTCCTGTCGGTAAACCCATGAAACCGTTGATTATGTCTGGTAAGACGCCGCCCAAAGAGCTGCCTATCACGCCCATAATTATCATCAGCGTCCAGCTGAAGCTGAACAAGTAAGTGCGTTCCTCCCGCCTGCTGTTCTCCATCATGAACGGCGCCTGGGCCACCCAAGCGACTGTGCCAATCAAGCCCGAAGTAAGGCTTGCCAGAAGCAAGATTGAAGGCTGCAGGACCAAGATTTGGATCGGACTTATGAGGTTCGCCATTACGCCGATTATCAGTGCTTTCTTGTGGCCGATTCGTTCACAAAGCAAGCCTGCGGGCAAGGCAATGAAACCCACGGCTAAGAGGCTGGCAGTGGACATGTTGCCTATGAAGTTCAGCTCAAAACCCACTTCGCGAAGATTCAGGTACAGATAGAATAGGACTCCCCAGATTCCTGAACCCAAGCCTTGGAGTACGATTGCAACAAGGAAGAGTCGGGCGTTACGGCTGAGCACGCCCATGTTTCGAGTGTAGTTCTTAACGGCTGAAACCATGTTCAAAGTTGTCTCGCCAAACCTTAGATTCCGTAGCATACGTAGTCTAAAGATAAATACTTTCTGAAACCCTAGCGCAGTCTATTTCTATGACTGCACGCAAGTTTAGTGTGGTTGCAGTGAATTTGAATGCGGAGAAGGCTCTGAGAGAGCTTGTTGAAACGTTGATGCACATTCCCTCGCCTACTGGTAACGATGTTAACAAGGCCAAGATGCAAGTTGCCGCCAAATACAAGCTTGGCAAAATCCCTTCAAACTCTGAAATAATAGCAATCCTCAAAGCAAGAGAAAAAAGCAAGCTGTTGCTCCTTCTGCGAAGAAAAGCCACACGCTCAATCTCAGGCGTCACAGTCATAGCCGTGATGACCAAACCGTACCCATGCCCGCAGCAGGAACCGTGCGCCTACTGCCCCGGCGGACCAAAGTACGGTGTTCCCCAGAGCTACACGGGCTTCGAACCAGCCGCGATGCGAGGACTGCAAAACCAGTTCGACCCCTACTTGCAGGTCAAAAGCCGCACCGAGCAGCTGCAATCCATAGGACATAACGTTGACAAGATAGAACTAATCATAATGGGAGGAACATTTCCAGCCACGCCGCACGAGTATCAGACTTGGTTTGTTCACCGCTGTCTCGACGCCATAACCGGCAAGGACTCAGCTAGCCTTGAAGACGCAAAGAAGAATGCTGAAGCAAGCAAGATTCGAAATGTCGGCATAACTGTGGAAACGCGGCCGGACTGGGCGAAGGAAGAGCATGTGGATCGCATGCTGGACATGGGCGTGACTCGCGTGGAACTGGGTGTTCAGAATCCAGATGACAGAATTTACCGTTTGGTGGGTAGAAATCACACGGTTCAAGATGTTGTTGAAGCCACGCGTATCATGAAAGACGCTGGACTGAAAATAGTCTATCATCTAATGCCTGGAATGCCTGGATCAAACATGAAGAAGGATTTGGAAGCCTTCAAAGAAGTTTTCACCAACCCTGACTTCAAGCCTGACATGATTAAAATTTACCCTTGCTTGGTTTTGAAGGGCACGAAAGCCTACGAGTGGCAAAGCGAAGGCACATACAGGCCCTATACGACCGGCGAGGCAGCAGACCTCATCGTTCAAGTCAAAAAGATGGTTCCGCCGTGGGTGCGCATAATGCGCGTCCAACGAGACATTCCCTCACCGCTCATAGTCGCCGGTGTGAAAAAAAGCAACCTTCGCCAGCTAGTGCAGCAAGACCTGAAAGAACAGGGTCTGAGGTGCAGGTGCATCAGGTGTAGAGAAGTAGGGCACAGAATGGCCGTTGATAAAGTGAAACCGAACCCTGAAGAAGTGGAAGTCTTGACCACGCATTATGAAGCGTCTGAAGGCGAGGAAATTTTCATTTCGGCGGAGGACACTGAGAACGACGTTTTAATCGGGTATCTGAGACTGCGGATTCCCTCCGATAAAGCTCACAGACCAGAAATAAAAACCGTACCCTGCTCTATGGTGAGGGAGCTTCATGTCTACGGTCCACTGGTGCCCGTGGGCAAGCATTTTGCACACGCTTGGCAGCATAAAGGCCTCGGCGGCGTTCTCCTTTCTGAAGCAGAACGCATATCAAAGGAGGATTATAACTTAAAAAAGATTCTAGTCATAAGTGCACTAGGCACAAAAGAGTATTACATGCGGTTCGGTTACGATTATGACGGAGTTTACGTGTCAAAAATGATGGGGAACTGAGAATGGGCGCGGAAGAATCTTCAGGCTACAAGGGCGAGGCGCTTGAAGCCATCAAGAAGGCTGACGCCGACATTGGAGACAAGCTGCGCATAACGAAAGACAGAGAAGTCTACGAGGGGATTTTGATACCGCGCTCAGAGTATGGTGATGACAAGCACGTGGTCATAAAACTGAAGAACGGCTATAACGTCGGCATAAGCATAACGACAAACACGAAGATAGAAAAAGTGGGAAAAGGAACAAAACCAGCATTTGCCGTGCCTCCTCCGCCTGAGAAGAACCCGAAGCTGCCCAGAGTCACTATAATAAGCACGGGCGGAACCATAGCCAGCCGTGTCGACTACAGGACCGGCGCGGTGCGACCCGCCTTGACGGCAAGCGACTTGTACAGTGTGGTTCCTGAACTGACCGATGTGGCGCAAATTGATGCTGAGATATTGTTAAGCCTTCTAAGCGAGAATATTACTCCGAGTCATTGGACAGAAATTGCGAAAACTGTTTCAAGGCAGATATCCGACGGCGTTGACGGCGTGGTCATAGCTCACGGAACAGACACCATGGGCTACACCGCTGCGGCTCTGAGCTTTGCCCTGCAAAGCCTGCCGGTGCCAGTCATACTTGTTGGTTCGCAACGGTCAGCAGACCGCCCAAGTTCAGACGCGGCGACAAACCTGATTGGTGCGGTCACTGCAGCCGCGAAAGCTCCATTTGCTGAAGTTGCATTGGCTATGCATGAAACGCCCTCAGACACTTCGATAACGCTTAACAGAGGAACTAAGGTCAGAAAATGTCACACGAGCAGAAGAGACACGTTCAAGTCCATAAACACATCGCCAATGGCAAGAGTTCAAGACGGAAAAACAATCATGTTGACCGAGGATTATAAAAGGCGAGATTCGGCGAGAAAACTGGTTTTGAAGTCTGAATTTGATGAGAAAGTTGCTTTGGTGAAGTTCTATCCAAGCATGAACTCTGCGATAATTGATTGGCATGTGCAGAATGGCTACAGAGGTTTAGTTCTCGAGGGCACAGGCTTGGGGCACATAAGCAAATATTGTTTTCAAGCAGTGCAGAAGGCTGTGGAGCAGGGCATGGTGGTCGGCATGGCTTCTCAGTGCATTTGGGGACGCGTAGACATGAACGTTTACGAGACAGGCCGAGACTTGGTGGCCTTAGGCGTAGTCCAGCTGGAGGACATGCTTTCCGAAACAGCTCTGGTCAAGCTCATGTGGATTTTTGGGCAAACTAAGGATCAGAGAGAAGCAAAGGAGCTTTTGAAGAAGAATATTGCAGGGGAATACTCGCCGAGGACCCTTCCTGAGAGAATAGGCGAGGAACAGGGAGGATGAAGCCGCTGTCAGAAATCAACTATAAAGAAATCGGGCTGAAAGTCGGCTTGGAAATTCATCAGCAACTGAACACGGCGGCAAAACTGTTCTGCAACTGCAAGC